>NPIG01000700.1_pt1 | contig 17729 bp, 17 predicted proteins | sample 8637441 | NCBI WGS metagenome assembly NPIG01 (sample SAMN07420675, study PRJNA396082) | bioreactor metagenome | isolation source: sample BR6 brine-fed electro-methanogenic bioreactor BR | place: Japan: Kochi | collected 2016-06-14 | reverse complement strand
CGGAATGTTGAACGGCTCCCAAAGGAAGGTGCGGATGGTAGTTGCGCAAAGCTGAAGTGCGATCGCAAGGGCGACAAGGAAATACCAGCGGGCAAACCACGCCCTGGGGACATCGCCGGCCATCTTCTTGGCGATTAAAAAGCCGTGCACGGCTCCGAAGAGGTGGACGGGCCAGAACAAGAAAAGATGAGGGTTTCCAATGAGCTCCACGTGGGCGGCAAGGAACGGCAACAGGGCGGCCACCATGCCGGCAAGGAAATAGGCCACGGCATTGCGACCCTTTCCGAGGTAGAGCATCCCCATCACCGGACCGCAAATCAGGAAGACGACAAGCGCGGCCCATCGCTGCCTGTTCACGAATGCGGAAATCATGGCTCTACACCTGAAACCGAATTGCGCAGCCTGAGTTATTGCAATGAAGAGTAGCATAATTTCGGCGTCAGGACACTGGACACGAGCGGCCTACGGACTAGTATCCCGGCTCGGAGGAAAGGTCATGGAAAACAGCGAAAACAGCAACGTCGCGCGAAGCGATGCAGTCAAGCTCGCACTCATGACGGTGGTTTTGGCCGCAGTCCTGATTGTTTCCGCCGGTACGCTGGTTTGGCCGCAGGCCTGGATATACGTCCTTCTGCTCGGTGGGCTCGGTGCGGCCTCGATGCGTTATGTCCACCGGCGGCAGCCGGATCTTATGCGGGAGCGTAGTGATGGGCGTGCCGGCATGAAGTCGTGGGACCGGGTCCTGATGCCCCTGATCGCGATCGTCGGACCGGTGTCCATGCTGATCGTCGCCGGTCTGGACAGGCGCTGGGGGTGGACCGGCGATCTGTCCCTGGCGGTCCCGGCTGCCGGGTTCGCTTTGATCTGCGTCAGCCACGTATTCGTGACCTGGGCGATGGCCGTCAATCCGTTCTTTTCTGCGGTCGTGCGCATCCAGGAGGAGCGCGGTCATGTAGCGATCACCAAAGGCCCTTATGCCGTCGTGCGCCATCCCGGCTATGCGGGGTCGCTGGTCTTCACCATGGCCGCGCCGCTCGCTCTCGGATCGTTATGGACGTTCGTGCCGTCGGTCCTGACCGCGCTCGTGTTGATCGTCCGCACCGCGCTGGAGGATGCCGCATTGCGCCGCGAACTGGACGGCTATGCGGACTATGCCGCCGACGTACGGTCGCGGCTCGTACCCGGAGTTTGGTAACGCGAAAAACCGGCCGGTTTACGACGTCGGATCGGGCGACCAGAATTTGGCGTCCGACTCCATGGTCCAGGTGTGCTCGGGCGTGAACTCGGGAACCGTGTAGCGATCGCCCGGCAGGTGCCGGATGACCCAGGAATAGTACATGCCGTAACCCGGGGCCGCGCACTGCGGGTGATCGTTGGGTCCGAAGATCTTGACCGTATCGAACTGCCGCACCTTGACCACGGTCTCGCCCAGTTCGGCATGGCCGAAGCCGCGCGGATCGGTGAAGCGGTAGTGATAGATTTCCGGTTGCGGATGGTGGTGCGGCGGGTAGCTCGACCATTTTCCCGGCATGGTGACGACCTCGCCCAGGACCATTTCGGTGTTCGGATCGGAGAAGCTCCCGTCGAAGATTGTCCGCACGTAGCGCAGGCAGGTACCGCCGACCTGACCGGCACCCCGGTGCTCGTTGGGCACTTCCTTGGGAGTGAAGACCCGATACCCGAAGGGTTTGGTGTTGTCGATTTCGTAGACGGTGAACTCGGTTTCGGTGATGCAGGTGAAGCGCACCTTCTCTCCGGCGGCGACATGCAGGCAACTCGCGCTCTCGTCGAACAGCGACGCCCGGCCGAATTCATGGCTCTTGCCGCCGACCTCGACGGTCACCCGCCCTTCCATCAGAAGCCAGGCCGTTTCATGCACGGCCACCGCGTCGCGGACCTCGCCAGCCACCAGTTTGAGCACGCCGAGGGCAATGCCGGTATCGTCCTCCGGTTCGCCGATTCGCGTGATCGCCGTATAACCGGGGCCAAATCCTTTGCGGTGCTGGGTCAGATGCAGGGCCATGACCGAACTCTCACTCCTTCACTGAGTTGTCTCAGGATAACCTGAGTGGCGGTTCGCAGAGACAACGATTTTTCTATTTGACCATGAAGTTAGAATTAATTTTTACTGAACGCGAGTTCAAGGCGGATCTTATGGAGGGAAGGGCATGGCTGCACCGGAACGTATCGCTCCCGTGATCGATTTCAGGAACGAGCTCTCGGGCTTGTTCGACATGAAGGAAAAGGTTGTCTACCTGCCCGGCGGTTACGGCGGCATCGGTGAGGCTTGCGCCTGGGCCCTTTGCATGAATGGGGCCAAGGTGGCCATTTCCGGACGCAGCGAAGAGAAGGCGCAGGAACTGGCGGATGCATTGAGAGGAGCCGGTTTCGAGGCAATGGGGTTCGCCTGCGACGTGACCTCGGTCGACGAGATCCGCGCCTCAGTCGATACCGTGGCCGCGGCCTTCGGCGGTCTCGACGTACTGGTCAATTGCACCGGGCTGCAGATCGAACAGCCGATCCTCGAGGTCACCGAGGAGGCCTTCGATTCGGTCTACAAGGTCAACCTGAAGGCGTCCATGTTCCTTGCCCAGGCGGCGGCCCGCCACATGATCGAGGCCGAACGCCCAGGCCGGATCATCCATTTCCTCTCGGTGCGCTCGCAGCTCGGCATCCGCTTCCGCGGCTACTCGGCCTACTGCAGCACCAAGGGCGGCCAAGTGATGATGATCAAGCAGCACGCCATGGAACTTGCCCCGCACAACATCAACGTCAACGGAGTCGCGCCGACCTTTGTTTACACCGAGCAGATCCGGCACGTGATGGAGAACCCGGAATTCCGCAAGTATCTCTACGAGCGCATTCCCCTGGGCCGGATCGCCGATCCCAAGGACATTGTCGGCCCGGTGCTGTTCTTCGCCTCGCCGGCCTCCGGTTTCGTGACCGGTCAGGTGATGTACGTCGACGGCGGGATCACCTGCAGCCAGTAGACTTCTAGATCAGGAAATCCAGCCCGCCGTGTTCCCACAGGATGCGGATGCCGATGGCGATCAGGACGCCGCCGCCGAGCAGTTCGGCTGCCCGGCCGATACACCGTGCCCGCGCCACCGTGCGGCGGCCCAGATGCAGGCCGATACCGGTGAACAGCAGCGCGACTAGGCCGATGACCAGGGCCGGCAGCCAGATCGACAGGCCCAGCATGGACAGGCTCAGGCCGACGGCAAGGGCGTCGATGCTGGTCGCCACCGAAAGCATGATCAGGGTCATGCCCCGCGTCGGGTCCCGCTGTTTGTCGCTTTCGCCGTCATCGAACGCCTCGCGGATCATCTTGATGCCGATATAACCGAGCAGCACGAAGGCGACCCAGTGGTCGTAGTCCTCGATGTAGCTGCGTACGCTTAGGCCCAGGAACCAGCCGATNNCCGGCATCAGGGCCTGGAACAGCCCGAAATGCCAGGACAGGCGGAAAGTCTGCCGCAGGTCGACGGTCTTGAGCACGATGCCGGAAGCGACGGCGACCGCGAAAGCATCCATGGCCAGGGCCACAGCGAGGGCTAGCAGTTCGAAGGGCGCCATGACGTTTCCGGTTCCGGCATCTTATTGGGGCGGGGAACCGCCCGTTTTGCTATGGGCTTTGGCAGCCGACGATATTGTTCCGTCAGTCGTTGGTCACGATCACGAAGGTCGGCTCGCGGCTTTCGACCATCGGTGTGATGTCGGACCGCCATTCCGGCATGTAGGGCATTTCCGAATGGGCCTTGAGGGCGGCTTCGTCCTCGAAAAGCTCATACAGGAAGATGGTGTTTCCTCCGTCCTCGGGGACCAGAACATCGCAACGGAGGCATCCCGGCTCGCTGCGCACGATCCCGGCATGGCGCTGGGCGCGGCGGATGAAGTCCTCGCGGAATTCAGCCTTGCATACGGCCTTGAATACGATAGCACGGTGGCTCATGGCACGCTCCCTTGTCTGCGTCTGTCGGTTCAGGTTTCGTCGGGCGGCGATGCGACGACGGCATCATAAGGATGCCGCCGCGAGATTATACCTGCGTACAGGAAGACGTCGAGGGCGCGCCCATAGGCGGCCTCGGAAATCCGCACTTCCGGTTCCCAGCAGCCCAGGCTCTGATAAGTGGCGATGGTTTCGGTCAGCACGTCGCGATCGATGCCCGGGAAGAACTCCGCCTCGGCGGCTGCGATCTTGGCGGCCGTTGTACTGTTCACGAAGTGGCGGGCCTTCCGGTAGGCACGCATGAAGGCCTGAGCGATATCGGTTTCCAGCCACTCGCTGCGAGCGGTCAGGCTGCTGAAGGCGACGGGGCCGATCACCTCGCCGATCGAGGCGACGACAAAGCCGACGCCGTCCTTTTCCAGTTGCTGCGGTGCCGGGCCCTGCAAGTGGATGTAGTCGCCTTGCCCGTCGCGGAAGGCCTGCTCCATCTCGTCCGGTTCGCCGGCATCGATCACGGTGATGGCGTCGAGATCGAGGCCCCTCCGATGGAGCGCATATTTGAACATCGCCATCGGCTGACCCAGGTGGTCGACCAACACCTCGCGGCCCGCAAGCTTGTCCCATGTGAAATTGGGATCGGGGTCGCGGGCGGCGATGAAAAACCCGTCGCGTTCGTTGATCTGAGCAAAATGCATGAGGTCGAGTGGCTCGCCCCGTTCCAATGGCCCCCAGCTCGCCGAAACGGCGATCTGCGCGACATCCGCCGACCCGTCGGTAAGCGCCTGCCAGGAGGTCCGCCCGGGCGTTGCCGCTTCGTAGCTGGGATCCAATCCCTCCTCGGCGAGAAAGCCCCCGGCAATGGCCGAGATCAGCGGGCTGTAGAAGGCCGAGTGCCGAGACACGATGATTTTGATCGGCGTCATGTCTTCCCTCCCTTATCCCGTCGCACGAAAGGCGGCGTATGAGAAGATTCTAAGGCCGATGGCTACGGTGGCAAGGATTCCTTACGGGCCGGTCGCCGACGCGTAGTCGCGGAAAAGCCGGAGCGGAACCTTAGTCCTCGTCGAACTCCGCCAGGATTCGGGCCCGTGCCGAGTCGAGGGCAGGAACCGGCCCGCGCGTCGAACTGTCCGCGAATGCCGACAGCTTGATGGGATTTCCGGCCATGTTCACTTGCTTGCCGGACGGCGCCGTGGCCGAAACGATCATGTTGCGCGCCGCAACCTGCGTATCGGTGACGACGGCTTCCACGTTGTTGATCGGGCCGCTGGGGATGCCGGCTTCCTCCAGGACTGTCAGCCAGTTGGCCGTCGTATCCTTGGCCAGGGCCGCTTCCAGTTCGACCTTGAGCGCGTCGGCATTCGCCGTACGCTTGGGGTTGGTGTCGAAGCGCGTGTCGAATTGCAGATCGGGACAGCCCAGGGCCTCGCAAAGCCGGGCGAACAGGGTGTCGTTGCCAGCGGCAACGACGACGTGACCGTCCCCGGTGGCCAGGGCTTCGAACGGCGTGATCGACGGGTGGCGCGTTCCCATCGGCCCTGGCACCTGGCCGGTTGCGAAGTAGCGGGCCAGGGCGTTTTCCAGGATGGCGACCTGGCAATCCAGCATGGCCACATCGATCTTCATGCCTTCGCCCGTCTTCTCGCGGCTGTAGAGGGCGGTGCTTACCCCGATCGCGGTGAACAGGGCGGCCGCGATGTCGCCGATGCTGGTGCCGACGCGGGCTGGGGCGCCGCCGGATTGGCCGGTCAGGCTCATGATTCCGCCCATGGCCTGGACGACAAGATCATAGGCGGGGCGGGCGCTGTAGGGGCCGGAATGGCCGAAGCCGGATGCCGCGGCATAGATCAGGCGCGGAAAACGCTCATGCAGGGCCTCCCAGCCGAAGCCGAGCCGATCCAACGCGCCGGGACGGAAGTTTTCGACAAGGACATCGGCCTTGGCCAGCAGCCGTTCGAAGACCGTGCGGTCGGCTTCATCCTTGAGGTTGAGGGCGATGCTTTCCTTGCCGCGGTTGAGCGACGCGAAATAGGCGGACTCGCCATCAACGAAGGGGCCAAACTGCCGTGCATCGTCTCCGCCGGGGGATTCGACCTTGATGACCCGGGCACCGAGGTCGCAGAGCATCATCGTGCAGTAGGGGCCGGCCAGCACCCGAGTCAGATCGATGACCGTGATCCCGTTCAAGGGCCCGAGTTGGGGGGCAGTGGACGTTTCGTTGTTGTTTATTGTCGCGGGCATGGTTTTCCCCGGCTGTTCGTATTCGTTTCCGGCTGCGTGTATACACAGGATTCCGCTCGGGGCAACCGCATCCTACGGCTTTTTTTCAGGGTGGGATGTCAAAGCACGGCGTTCGGCCTGCGAAGGTTGCCGGTCGGAGCGGAATTGCAGCTTATTTGAGCGATCTCGGAAAAAACCCACCCGAATGGGCAGGGAATAGGCAGGGGATAACGACAAAGCCTTGCCTTGGGACGACAAAATCAGCCAGACTGCCCACGGGGAGTCGGCCAGTCCGTGCATTCCAGTGTTTTAGGGGCTCTTTGACCAGGGATGCCGGTTGCGTTTGCGACCAGCGGCCAAGAGTCGGCTTGTGCCCGAACCAAGACCTCAACCTAGGGGGAATAGATATATGACCAAGGGACGTCTGCTGAAAATCGCCGGCGCGGCCGCGGGTATTGCGTTGCTTTCGGGTATTGCGCTGGCCCAGGGCATGAACTTCTTCACCATCGGTACCGGTGGCACCGGCGCCACCTACTATCCGCTCGGCGGCACCATCGCCAACGCCATCTCGAACCCGCCGGGTTCGCGCCCCTGTGACCAGGGCGGCAGCTGCGGCGTGCCGAACCTGGTGGCCATCGCGCAGTCCTCGCGCGGTTCGGTGAACAACATCAACGGCATCGAATCCGGCCTGTTCTCGTCCGGTTTCGCGCAGTCCGACGTGGCCTACTGGGCCTACACCGGCACCGGCGTCTACAAGGACAAGCCGGCCAACAAGGAACTGCGGGCCATCGCCGCGCTCTATCCCGAGCACATCCACCTGATCGCCCGCGCCGGCGCCAACATCAAGTCGGTCGCCGATCTCAAGGGCAAGCGCGTGTCGCTCGACGAGGCCGGTTCCGGCACCTACGTCAACGCCGTTCAGATTCTCGCCGCCTATGGCCTGAGCGAGAAGGACGTCGAGGCTGAGTACGTCAAGCCCGGTCCGGCCGCCGACGGCATCAAGAACGGCCAGATGGACGCCTTCTTCATCACCGCCGGCTATCCGACCGGCGCCGTGACCGAGCTGGCAGCCAGCACCGATATCAACCTGGTTCCGATCGATGGGCCGGAGGCAGACGCCTTCATCAAGAAGTTCGGCTTCTACAGCAGCGACACCATCCCGGCCGATACCTATGAAGGCATCGGTGCGACCACGACCATCGCGGTCGGGGCGCAGTGGATCACCAGCACCAAGCAGGACGCCGAGTTGGTCTATCAGATCACCAAGGCCCTGTGGAACGAGAAGAGCCGCCGTCTGCTCGACGTCGGTCACGCCAAGGGCAAGGTCGTGACGCTCGAGACCGCGCTCAATGGCGTCGGCATCCCGTTGCACGAGGGGGCCGAGCGCTACTACAAAGAAGCCGGCCTGATCAAATAGGTCTGCCTGTTTTCCGGACGGCCGGCGGTATTCAGGTGCCGCCGGCCGTTCCAATACGAAACGTCCATCCGGAAAGACCGGCAGCATGACTCAAGTCGATATCGAAAGCGCCGAGGCGCTCGAAGCCAAATATGATCCCGATCTGCAGTTCCGGCCCATAGGCACGATCGCATCGTGGATCGTCGGAACCGTTCTGGTCGGTCTTACCGCATTCCATTACTGCGTCGCCGGGTTTCTCCTGCTGCGCGATCAGTTGCTGTACGGCATCCATCTCAGTTTCGTGCTGGGACTGATATTCCTGGTATACGGATGGCTGCGCAAAGGGGCGGCCGGGGGCGTTCCGAAACCCTCGACCTGGTATGCTCCGCTGGGAATTCCGCTCTTCGACTGGCTGTTGTCGGCCCTGATCGTGGTCGCCACCATGTATCTGCCGTTGCTGCCCACGGATGTCGTCAGCATGCGCGTCGGCAATCCGTCGATGACCGACGTCGTCATGGGCAGCATCATGCTGATCCTGGTGCTGGAAGCGACCCGCCGGACGATGGGGATCGCGCTTCCCCTGGTCGCCCTGGTCTTCGTCGCCTATGCGCTGTTCGGCCAGTACGCGCCGGGCATCCTGGTCCACCCGGGTGCCAGTTGGAACGGGCTGATCAACCACCTGTACATGACGGCCCAGGGTTTCTACGGCATCGCCGTCGGCGTGGTCGCCAAGTACGTGTTTCTGTTCGTCGTCTTCGGGGTCATCGCGACCCGCATCGGCCTCGGGCAGCTGTTCATCGATCTGGCCTCGATCGTCGCCGGGCGGTACGCCGGCGGGCCGGCCAAGGTCGCCATTTTCTCCTCGGCCATGCTCGGCATGATCAACGGCTCGTCCATCGCCAATACGGTGACGACCGGCTCGCTGACCATTCCGGCCATGAAGAAGGTCGGCTACGAGCCCCATTTCGCCGGCGCCGTCGAGGCGACGGCCAGCACAGGCGGGCAGATCACCCCGCCGATCATGGGCGCGGCCGCCTTCATCATGGCCGAGTTCCTTGAGATGCCCTACCGCGAGATCCTGTACGCCGCTTTCATCCCGGCGGCGATGCACTATCTCGGCGTTTTCACCATGGTCCATCTCGAGGCCAAGAAACTGGGCCTGCGGGGGCTGACCGCCGACGAGATCCCACGGCTTTTCAAGGTGATCCGCGAAAAGTGGCTGACCCTGATCCCGATCGTGGCGCTGATCGTCATGATCCTGATGGGGCGCACGCCCGACTATGCGGCGTTCTGGGGGATCTCTCTCTGCGTCATCGTCGGCTTCCTCAACCCGGTCGACCGGCTGACCATCGGGGGGCTGCTGGATGCTCTACGCACCGGGGCGAAGTATGCCCTTTCCGTGGGCGCCGCCGCGGCCACCGTCGGCATCATCGTCGGCGTGGTGACCCTGACCGGGGTCGGCTTCCGGTTCAGCTTCCTGGTCATCCAGATCGCCCAGGACATCGCCGCCGTCGTCGCGCCGTTTATTCCGTTCGGCTTGGTAACGGTCGCCGATGTCACCCTGTTCCTGACCCTGGTCTTCACCGCCGTCGCCTGCATCTTCATGGGCGCGGGCATCCCGACGACGGCGACCTACATCATCCTGGTCACGGTGGCCGCCGGGGCGCTGGTGAACCTGCAGGTGCCGGTGCTGGTCGCCCATTTCTTCGTCTTCTATTACGGCGTGCTGGCCGACATTACGCCACCTGTGGCTTTGGCCGCCTATGCGGGGGCCGGTATCGCCCATTCCGATCCCTTCCGGACCGGCAATACCGCCTTCCGGCTGGCAGCGGCGAAGGCGCTGGTGCCCTTCGTCTTCGTCTACTCGCCGGTCATGCTGCTGGTGGCGGTGGATTTCCACTGGGGCGATTTCATCATCACCATGACCGGCTGCATCATCGGCATTCTGATGCTCGGCGCGTCGATGATCGGTTTCATCCTGGCCCCGGTCAACGCGGCCGAACGGGTGCTGCTGGGCATCTCCTCGTTGTGCCTGATCGCCCCGAGCCTGACCTCGACGGCGGTCGGCCTACTGGTCTCCGCGCCGGTCCTGGTCCGTCAATTATTCGCCTGGCAAAGGGCCAAGCAGGTTGCCGCGGAAGCCTAGGCATAGAACGGAAACGACAAAGGGGGCCGGCGGATCGCCGGCCCCCTTTTTCATGTTCAGGGAACGGAAAACCGGGTCAGTCCGGCATCCCGTTCGGATAGATGGCGCTCTTGAGCACGCCGTCCTTGTAGGCGCCCTGGGTTTCGAACAGCCGGATGGCGTCGTCCATGGTGCCGCGGTGCGTGATGATCGCGCCGACGTCGATCTTGCCCCGTCTGACCATCTCGATGGCCTCCGGGTAGACCTCGTCCATGCGGTTGCAGATCTTCACAGTCGGTTCCTTCGAGCGGAACGGCATGGCGTCCATGGCGTTGTAGTTGACGCCGGTCGGGATGCCGACCAGCACGATGCGTCCGGCCGGGCGGACGATCTGTACGGCTTCGGCGAAGCCGTTCGGAGAGGTCGTCGCCTCGAGCACCAGATCGCAGCCCTTGCCGTCGGTCCACTCGACGATGTCCTTGTAGCTCGACCCGGCCTTGTCGGCGCCGAGCGTGAGCGCCTTCTTGGCCCGGTATTCCAGGGGATCGGCGACAAAGACATCGCCGGCGCCATGGGCGCGGACCAGCTGCAGCAGGGTCAGGCCGATCGGTCCGCAGCCGAGGATGCCGACGCTGTCGGCGAGCTGGAGGTCGGCCTTTTTCAGCGCATGGATGCCAATGCCCACCGGTTCGAGGTAGGCCGCTTCCTCGGGCGTGAGAGTTTCCGGAATGCGCATGATGGCTTCTTCGGGAACCGTCACGTACTCGGTCATTGCTCCGGGGTTCGGCGGCGAGCCGTGGAATTTGATGTTCCGGCAAAGGTTGTACATGCCCCTGTGGCAGTACTCGCAGTGGCCGCAGAAGCGTGACGGCTCGACGGCGACGAGCTGTCCCTTCTTCAGTCCGATTTCCTCGGCGCGATCGTCCCATACCCAGGCCGAGTATTCGTGGCCGGGAACCTGGGGTTTCTCGATGAGCCGGGTGCCCAACTTGCCTTCCAGGTAGTAGTGCAGGTCGCTGCCGCAGATGAGGCTCGCAGCCACCTTGAGCTTGAACAAGCCTTCCTGCGGTTCCGGCTCGGGAAGCTCTCCGATCCTGAGATCCTTCTCTCCGTGAATATAGACGGCACGCATTTTTTGGTTTCCTGTCGTTGTCTCGTACGTGATCCCCGGTGGTATTGTAGATGACCCACTCTGCCCGTCCGTTCAAGCGTGGAATGGGCCGAACGGAGGGATACCGGCGAAAAGCGGCACCGGAGAGCAAATCCGTTCCATCCGGGAAACTGCCGCTGAACGGGGGTTCCTGTGCGAAAACCCGTTGACATGAACGGCCGGCGCGGAGTCACCATATGAACGGAGGGGTGCGCCGATTCGTTCGGTCGTACCGGGATCAACAAGCAGGGGGAGTATCGCAATGCAACCGGTCAATTGGGGGATCATCAGCACCGCCAAAATCGGGCGTGAGCGGGTCATTCCGGCCATGCTGCAGGGGAAGCTCACGCGGATCGAGGCCATCGCCTCGCGCGACCTTGATACGGCGAGGAAAGTCGCGAACGAACTGGGTATTCCGAAAGCCTACGGCTCCTACGAGGAACTGCTGGCCGATCCGGAAATCGAGGCCGTCTACAACCCGCTGCCCAACCATTTACACGTGCCGGTCACCATCCAGGCGGCCGAAGCGGGCAAGCACGTTCTGTGCGAGAAGCCCATCGCAATGACCGCCAAGGAAGCCGAAACCCTGATCGCGGTGCGCGATCGAACCGGAGTGCGCATCGAGGAGGCCTTCATGGTCCGCCACCATCCGCAGTGGCGGCGCGCCCGCGAACTGGTGCGCGAGGGGCGGATCGGCAAGCTGCGCGCGATCCAGGCCCTGTTCAGCTATTCGAACCTCGATCCGAACAACATCCGCAACATGGCCGACATCGGCGGCGGCGGCATTTACGACATCGGCTGCTATCCGATCGTGACGGCCCGCTTCCTGTTCGGCGACGAACCGCTTCGCGTGGTTTCCCTGATCGAACGGGATCCCGTGATGAAGACGGATCGCCTGGCCAGCGCAATCCTGGAGTTCCCGGAAGGGCAGGCCTCCTTCACCTGTTCGACCCAGTTGCTTCCCTATCAACGCTTACAGATCATGGGCACCGAAGGCCGCATCGAGGTACGCATTCCCTTCAATGCGCCCCCGGACGAGCCGTGCCGGATTCTGCTCGATACCGGCGGCGGGCTGGGTGACGCAACGGCGGAACTCGAGGAGTTCCCCGCCGTCAACCAGTACACGCTTCAGGGTGATTCGTTCTCCCAGGGGCTGCGGACCGACACGCCGCCCGAATTCCCCCTCGAGGATGCGGTCAAGAACATGCGGGTGATCGATGCCGTGTTCCGTTCGGGTGAGAGCGGCGGTTGGGAAAAAGTCTGATGGAAGCACCCGATGGCGGAAGGCCTGGCGTCGTCGTCTTCGACCTGGGCGGCGTCCTGATGGAGTGGGACCCGCGTCATCTGTTCCGCAAGATATTCAAGGACGATGTCGCGGGAATGGAGTGGTTCCTCACCCATGTCTGTTCCCACACCTGGAACCTGATGCAGGATGCCGGCCGCAGTTTCGACGAGGGCGTCGCCGAACTGAGCCTGCGCTTCCCGGACTATCGCGACCACATTGCGGCCTACCACGAGCGCTGGGAAGAGATGGTGCCGTACATTTTCGACGACGTTTCGACGGTTCTGACGGAGATCAGTTCGGCGGGCACACCCCTGTATTGCATCTCCAATTTCTCGTCGGAGAAGTTCGACGTCGTCCGTCGCAAGTATGCGTTCTTCGATCTGTTCGATGGCATCGTCGTTTCCGGCAAGATCAAGCTGATCAAGCCGGACCCGGCCATCTTCCTGCACTTTCTCGAGAAGTTCGGACTGCGCGCGGCCGACTGCGTTTTCATCGATGACTCGATGGTGAATATCGCCGCCGCGAGGGCTCTCGGCTTCCATACGATCCACCACACGTCGCCAGGGGGAACGAAAGAACAGCTGGCCGGTCTGGGGCTGTTGGCACCGGTCGCCGCTTAGAGGTTAAAGGGGAGGAAACCATGCAATATCGCGAGTTCGGACGGACCGGTTTCAGGATTTCCGAAATCGGTTTCGGCGCCTGGGCCATCGGCGGATCTTGGGGGGATGTCAGCGATGGGGATGCGACCGAAGCCCTCAATGCGGCACTGGATTCCGGAGTGAACTTCATCGATACGGCCGATGTCTACGGCGACGGGCGGAGCGAGCGGCTCATCGCCAAGGTCCTTAAGGGACGCACCGAGGACGTGTTCGTCGCCACCAAGGCGGGACGACGCTCCGATCCCCATGTCGCTGATGCCTACAACCGCGAAAACCTGACCGCCTATATCGAGCGGAGCCTGCGAAACCTGGAGGTCGAGACGCTGGACCTGGTGCAGCTTCACTGCCCGCCGACCGAGGTCTATTCGCGGCCCGAGGTCTTCGGCGTTCTCGACGATATCAAGGCGGCCGGGAAGATCCGCAATTACGGCGTCAGCGTCGAGCAGGTCGACGAGGCCATCAAGGCGATCGAGTATCTCGGCGTCGTCTCGGTACAGATCATCTTCAACATCTTTCGCCAGCGGCCGATCGAGAAGTTCTTCGATCTGGCCCGGCAGAAAAATGTCGGGATCATCGCGCGGGTACCGCTGGCCAGCGGCCTGTTGAGCGGCCGTATGACCCGCGACACCAGCTTCGCGGCCGACGACCACCGCAACTTCAACCGTCACGGCGAGGCCTTCGACGTCGGCGAGACGTTCTCCGGCGTCCCCTACGATGTTGGGCTCGATGCCGTCGAGGAGGTGCGCTCGGTCTTGCCGGGCGGCGTATCGATGGCCGCATTCGCGTTGAAATGGATCCTGATGTTCGAAGCGGTCAGCACGGCGATTCCGGGCGCCCGCAATGCCGAGCAGGCTCGGACCAATGCCGCAGCCGCGACACTTCCGGCCATCACGCCCGAGGTCATGGACAAGCTGCGCGGGATCTACGACAGACGCATCCGCGCTCACGTGCATCACCGCTGGTAGACCGCGTCGGCCGGGCCGGCGGGTCACAGCAGGCTGCCGGGCAGGCGCCTGTGTCAAAAAGAAATGGGGGAGTGAACATGTACCTGGGAATCGATCTTGGCACGTCCGGCGTAAAAGCGGTGCTGGTGGACGCCGACCAGCAGATCATCGCGCAGGGAACGGCCTCGCTCGATGTCGAACGGCCGCATGCTCTGTGGTCCGAACAGGACCCGGAGGCGTGGTGGCAGGCCACCCGGACCGCCGGCGCTGCGATCAAGGGCGGGCACGCAAAGGAACTGGCTGCCGTACGCGGGATCGGCCTATCGGGACAGATGCACGGCGCCACCTTGCTCGATGCCGAAGACAAGGTGTTGCGCCCGGCCATTCTGTGGAACGACGGCCGGTCCTTCGCAGAATGCCACGAGCTCGAGCAGGCGGTGCCGGAATCACGCCGGATCACCGGCAATCTGGCGATGCCGGGGTTCACGGCCCCGAAACTGCTGTGGGTCGGGCATCATGAGCCGGAGGTATTCGGGAAGGTCGCCAAGGTCCTGCTTCCCAAGGACTATGTCCGGTTACGGCTGACCGGCGAGCATGTTTCCGAGATGTCGGACTCGGCCGGAACGCTGTGGCTCGACGTCGCTGCCCGCGACTGGTCCGATGCTATGCTCGAGGGGACCGGCTTGACCCGTGACCATATGCCCCGCCTCGTGGAGGGGAGCGAGTCGAGCGGGACACTGCGGCCCGCATTGGCGGCGGAATGGGGAATGGCGAAGGACGTCGTCGTTGCCGGCGGGGCCGGGGACAACGCGGCCGGCGCTGCCGGCGTCGGGACCGTCGCGCCGGGACGGGCCTTCCTGTCGCTGGGGACGTCGGGGGTCTACTTCGTCGCCAACCAGGCCTTCTCGCCCAATCCGGAGCAGGCGGTACATGCCTTCTGCCACTGCTTCCCGGAAACCTGGCACCAGATGACCGTGATCCTGAGCGCCGCATCCTGCCTGTCCTGGGTGACGGAACTTCTGGGGGCGGAAAGCGAAAAGGCCCTGCTGGCGGAGGTCGAGAAGAACCGGAAAGGACCGGCGGACGTGGTCTTCCTTCCCTACCTCACCGGCGAACGGACTCCCCACAACGACCCGCAGGCCAAGGGCGTTTTCTTTGGGATGACGCCGGAGACAGACCCGGCCGAACTGGGACGTGCCGTGCTTGAGGGCGTGGCCTTCGCTTTCGCCGACGGGCAGGACGCGCTGCTTGCCGCCGGTGCGGAAATCGAGATCGTTTCGGTCATCGGCGGCGGATCGCGCAGCCCACTCTGGGGCCGCATCCTGGCTTCGGTCCTCGGGCGACAACTCACCTACCACACGGGCGGCGAGGTCGGCCCCGCTTTCGGGGCGGCCCGGCTCGGCAGGCTGGCGGCGACCGGCGAGGACCCGGTGGACGTCTGCACCCTGCCGCCGGTCGACCACGTGGTCGACCCGGAACCGGACTGGTCAGAGGTTTATGCCGAGAGGCTTGCCCGCTTCCGGCGGCTGTACGCAACGCTTAAGAACGAGTTCGTACGCGGTTGATTGAGGGGCCTACGGCCTCACCGACGCCAAAACCGTGTCGATGATGTGCTGGCGCCGTGTCGCCAGGGCTTCTTCGGTCGTGAGGTCTCGGTTGAAAATCACCGAGAGCGTATGGACGTTGCCGAAGTAGAAGTAACACATGCCCGAGAGCGTGATGTAGAACTGCATCGGGTCGATTCCGGGACGCAGAGACCCGTCCTTTTCACCCCGACGCAGGATGCCGTCGAGCATGCGGATCATTTCCGCGTGCTTGGGGTAGACCGTTTCCGACTGGCAGATGTGTCGGGCGTGATGGATGTTCTCGTCGTTGAGCAGGGCGACGAATTCGCGGTGTTCTTTCATGTAGTCATAGGTGAAGGCCACCAGCTTCTCGATCGCCTGGAACGGCGGAAGTTCCGCTAGGTTCAGAGAGGTTTTGGCCTGGATCATGGACTCGTAGGTCTGTTCCAGGACCTTCAGGTACAGTCCGTCCTTGTTGCCGAAATAGTGATAGACCAGCTGTTTGTTGACGCCGGCACGCTGGGCGATTTCGTCGACCCGTGCCCCTTCGAGGCCGCGCGCCGCGAATTCCTCCTGGGCGGCTTCCAGAAGCCGGCGCTGGCGGGCTTCCGGGTCGCGTTTGCCGATGGGAATGCGTTGGGCGCGCGGGGCCTTGGAGTCCATGAGCCTGTCCTGTTTCAACCGTGTTGTTGATTCCATCATATCGGAAAGGCCCCCTGCGGTAACCGAAACTTTGCCCTGGCATCGGAAGCCAAGGCCCGGCTCCTGCCGAAACGGGAACCGGGTGTGGTCCCAAAAACTTCCGGTGAACCCTCCGGCGGATCGGTTTTTTTGTCTGGAACTTTGCATGAAAAGTACGTAATTTTCCAGGATGCGGAATCCGGGAAAGCCTGAGATTTCACAGGAAGGGTACCGCCAAAACCGGGAGGAAAACCAAAGCGGTTGGACAGGCCGCCGGAAGATATCCGGAACCGTGCCGAGTTTCCGGCCCACAGCGGTCCATGAATTGCAGGAAATAGCGAGGGACAACAATGCGTATTCTTATTCCTGACCTTGGTTATGCCGATGCCGATGTCGAACGCGACGAGGTCGGGCCCGACTTCGAAATCGATTTCTACAAGTGGTCGCCGGATATCGAATCCCGGATTTCGGATGAATCCTGGCGCAGTTGCAACGCTCTGGTCCTGTACGAGAAGATTCCCGTCACCAGGGAGATCATGGCCAAGCTCGACAACATCAAGCAGGTCGTGCGCGCCGGTGTCGGCTTCGACAACGTCGACCTCAAGGGGTTCGGCGATATGGGGATCCCGGTCTGCAACGTGCCGGACTACGGCACCATGGATGTGGCCGAGCATGCCATCGGCATGATGCTTGGCCTGACCCGCGGCATCATCGAGCATGATCAGCGGCTGCGCGAAGACCCGGTTGGCGAGTGGATGTTCCATACACCGCCGATCAAGCGGCGCCTGCTCGGACGGACTTTCGGCATCGTCGGTCTCGGCCGTATCGGTACGGCGACCGCCATGCGGGCCAAGGGTTTCGGCTTGGACGTCTGGTTCTACGATCCCTACCTGCGTCCCGGCATCGAACTGGGCCTCGGCTTCAAGCGCGCCTCTTCGCTGGAAGAGCTGCTGTCGGTTTCCGATGTCGTCAGCCTGCACACGCCGCTGACCGAAGAAACCCGCAACATGATCAACGGTCAGACGCTGGCCTCGATCAAGAAGGGCGCGATCCTGATCAATACAGGCCGCGGCGAGACGGTGGTTCTGGATGCCGTCTTCGAGGCCCTGCGGAGCGGTCAGCTCGACGGCGCTGGTCTCGACGTTCTTGAGGTCGAACCGCCGAAGCCCGATCATCCGTTGATCAAGGCGTGGCGTGACAAGGAACCGTGGATCTACGGCCGTGTGGCCTTGACGCCGCACTCGGCCTTCCACAGCCCGGAGAGCATCGACACGCTGCGCCGGAAATCGGTTCGCACCGCGGCCGACTTCCTGCGCGACGGCAGGCTTTATAACTGCGTCAACGATCAGTTCCTGAAGCGCTAGGCAAGCACCTCAGGACATCATCCCTTTGGCCCGCAGGCGATCGACGATATCCGCGACGATCGCCTCGGGCTCCTTGTCGATATCCACCGTGATCACATTTTCCGTCTCGTCGGGCTCCTCCAGCGTGTCGAACTGGCTCTGCAGGAGGCTGACCGGCATGTACTCGTGTTTGCGCTTGGTCATGCGCCCGTAGATCAACTCGAAACTGCCCTTGAGATGGACGGCGACCACGTCCTCGCGGTCGCCCATCAGGATATCGCGATAGGCCTTTTTCAGCGCCGAGCAGGCGACGATGGCGTCCTTGCCCTCGGCCCGCCAGCCGTCGATGGCGTCCGCGATGGCGTGCAGCCAGGGCCAGCGGTCCTCGTCGGTCAGCGGCGTGCCGCTGCGC
>NPIG01000679.1_pt2 | contig 17745 bp, 14 predicted proteins | sample 8637441 | NCBI WGS metagenome assembly NPIG01 (sample SAMN07420675, study PRJNA396082) | bioreactor metagenome | isolation source: sample BR6 brine-fed electro-methanogenic bioreactor BR | place: Japan: Kochi | collected 2016-06-14 | reverse complement strand
AAGGTGAAGGCGAAGGCGAGGGAGAAGGCGAAGGGGAAGAGCCGCCCTGCCCGCTGCCGAACGACTTCGAGTTCCTGTTCGACCTCGTCTGGCCCGCCGTGGACACCAACGGCGACGGCGGCATCAGCAAGCTGGAACTGCTGGCGGTCGCCGGGCCCTACGCAGAGGAAGTCAACATGTACTTCGCTTTGCTGGACACAAACGATGACGGTCTCATCCAGCGCAGCGAGGTGGTGATTGTCCTGCCCATGATTGGCGTGGTGACCGACTACGTCGGCATGTTCGACGCCAATGGCGACGGCGTGCTCGAATACAGCGAAGTCGAGGACTACGCCACGCAGGCGCAGTTCGACATGGTGGACCGCAACGGCAACGGGTATATCGACTGCGAGGACCTGCCGGACGCGCCACCGCCTGGCGAAGGAGAAGGCGAAGGCGAGGGCGAACCCGGCGAATGCACCGTGGTAGACAAGCCCGAGGCGCTGCTGCACCTGGCCTGGCCGGCGGTCGATGCCAACGGCGACGGTCTGATCACCCTCGAAGAGGCCCAGGCAGTCGTGCCGGAAGTGGACGCATCCATGCTTGTCCTCGTCGACTTCAATCATGACGGCGCCATGGACATGGGCGAGGCGCTCGCTATTCTTCCCGCGCTCTGGCAGCCCCTGGTCGCGCCGTACATCGACCCGAACGGCGACGGTGTCGTCAGTTATGAGGAAGTCAGCGGGTATGTGACACCGGAGCAGTTTGCGCTGGTGGACCCGAACGGGGACGGTGTGATTGACTGCGCCGACCTGCCCGGGCCGCCGCCGGATGAGCCGTGCCCGATCCTCGATGACCCCGAGGCGATGGCGGCCCTGCTGTGGCCTGCGGTCAACACCAATGGCGATGACGTCATTGACATGAACGAGGTGCGGGCCTGGATCACATGGCTACCCCTCCCTGTGATCATGACTTTCGCGCCCGCGGATGAAACGGTCACCCGGCCGGAACTCATCGCATTGCTTCCGCAACTTGTCGACATGTTCGGGTCGTACATCGACCCGAACGGAAACGGGCTGCCGGAATATGACGAGTGGTCCGAGTGGGTCAACGACGCGCAATTCGCGGCGCTCGACCGTAACGGCGACCTTGTGCTCGATTGCCGCGACCTGGGCGCGCCTCCGCCCCCGCCGCCCGGCGAGGGAGAAGGAGAGGGTGAAGGTGAGGAGCCGCCCTGCCCGCTGCCGAACAATCCCGAGGTGCTGCTGGATGCGCTCTGGCCGGTGGTGGACGCCAACGGCGACGGCGCCCTTTCGCTTGAAGAAGTGCAGGCGCTGGTGCCCGACCTTACGCCCGCCCTGTTCTCGCTCGCCGATTTCAACGGCGACGGCGTCATCGACCGGCACGAGGTCTTCCTGGTACTGCCGGTCGTGCCGATTGACGTGCTCAGCTACGTAGACACCAATGGCAACGGCGTCATTGAGTTCGAAGAGGTCTCCGGCTACATCGACCTCGCCACGTTCGAAGGCCTGGACGCCAACGGCAACGGGGTCATTGACTGTGAGGACCTTCCGGGCACGCCGCCTCCGCCGCCCGGCGAAGGCGAAGGCGAAGGTGAAGGCGAGGGCGACGGGCATGTGCCGATTCCGGAGGACTTCCTGCCGATGCTGCGCGAACTGTGGCCCATGCTCGACGTGAACGGCGACGGTGCGGTCACCTTCGAAGAAGTGTCGATGCTGTTCCCGGTGCCGCCCGAAATCTTCGCCGCGCTCGACGCCAACGGGGACGGCGCGGTCACGCTCGAAGAACTCGAGCAATGGGCGGGCAGCGGCTTCGACGAGCCGGAACTACGGCTGACACGCCATGTTCGCGGCAACGGTTTCTATGTGTCCGGCGGGCAAGTGACCGTGGACGTCACGCTGGCCAAGCGCGGCGGGTGGCAAATCAGCGCGCTGGGTCTCCGCGAAACCCTGCCGGAAGGCTGGAGTGTCGCGGAAGTGCAACTCGCGGCGGGCACGGAAGTGGCCCCCGCACCGGGCGACACCGGCGACATCGAGTTCGTTTGGCTGATCATGCCGGCGTTCCCCGTGCATGTGCGCTACGTGCTCAATGTGCCGGAAGCCGCCGAGGGCGTCGCGGTGATTCTGGGCGAGGCGCTCTATCGCACGGCGGACAGCGGTGAGCTTTCCACGGGCATCGTGGCGACGCCGCTTGGCGCCGGCCACGGTCCCGAATGGCGGCACAGCGCCGACTTCGACAGCGACTGGACCATCTCGCTGTCGGAGATTCTGCGCGTCATCCAGCTCTACAACATGGCGGGGTACCACTGCGGTGACGGCGCGACCGAAGACGGTTACGCGCCCGGCCCCGGCAACAGCGAATGCGCCCCGCACGACGGCGACTACCTCGTGCAGGACTGGGCCATCGAGCTGTCTGAACTGCTGCGCATGGTGCAGTTGTTTAACGCGCCGGGGAATGCGTACTATGTGCTTGAAGGCTCGGAAGACGGGTTCGCCCCGGGCATGTTCCGCCTGCAGTAGCAGGCCCGGTTGATGAGCGCCGTGGGGTGGCGAGGCAGACAGCCTTGCCGCCCCACGTTCATTTGCCGTCCGCACCAGGCCGAACCGCTTCCCGCCCAACAGGGAAAGGAGAGTGACGCCATGGCTTCAGAAAGAAAGCGCCGTACCGGCAAAGCCGGAGAAACCGCGGAGAAACTGGCCGAGCAACTCGCCGGGCAGACCGAAGAGAAGATGAAGCAGGCCCGGCGCCAGGCCCTCAAGACCGCGCTGCAGCTGGTTGAACTCCAGCAGAAGACTTTCGACGGGGCGTTCAAGCTCATCGAGCAGTTGCAGGACCATTCCGAGGAGTCCGTGCGCAACACCCTCGAAGGCGCCGACTGGATGCCGGATGAAGGCAAGCAGGTGGTGGAGGAGTGGGTCAACACGCTGCGCAAGGGCAGCAGCGCCTTCGAGAAGACGATAGACAAGAGTTTCGGTCTTGTGTCGAAATACCTCGAGCGCGTGCAGCGGGAAACCGGCGCGCCAAAGAAGAAGCCGGCGAAAAAGAAAGCGGCCGCGAAGAAGTTGACGGCTAAGAAGAAGAGCACGGCCAGAAAAACCCCGGCTAAGAAGAAGACCGCCCCAAAGAAGAAGCCTGCCGCCAAGAAGAAGTCGGCGGCAAAGAAGAAGACGGCCACAAAAGGGCGTTCCGCCGCGAAGAGAAAGGCCCGCTGAGCCGGGGGACCGCGGTCCGCGACTGGAGCCGGCATCTTGCCCCGGCGGGCGCGGTCCTGCTACCATCCTCACGGTAATGATGGCAGGTTCGGGGCGCGCCATTGCGCCCTGCGGGAAGCCACCACGCCGAATGCGGAGAGGACAACATGCAGATGTCGCACAGAATCGCGGCTTTGACCTGTCTTGCGGTGTTCGCGGCCCAGGCGGCCATGGCCCAATGGACCTGGACGCCCCAGACGGGACGCTGGATCAACGTCAAGCGCATGCCCAAGGAAACGGCGGAACTCCAGTTGGAGTACGCGCGCAGCCTGATGCTCGAGGGCGACTACAAAAAGGCATTGCGCGAAACCAACAAGTTCGTCGAGTTCTACTCGGACACCGACCTTGCCGACGAGAACCAGTTCCTGCGCGGGGAAATCCGCTTGGCCCAGGGCAAGTGGCTCGACGCCGCCCGCGACTTTCAGCAGGTGGTCTCCAGCTATCCCGACACCGAACTGTACAACGAAAGTATCGAGAAGCAATATGAGATAGGCGACCGCTTCTACGCGAAGGGCGTGGAGAAGCGGGACCGCTGGTACAAGTTCTTTGAGAAGCGGCCGTTGCGGCGCGCCATCGAAGTCTACGGAATGGTGGTGGAGAACCAGCCTTTCACCCCGGAAGCCGCGCAGGCCCAGTACAAAATCGGGCTGAGCCACTACGCGCGCGAAGAATACCTCGAAGCGGCCTACGAATACCGGCGCGTGGTCGAGGATTATTCCGGGTCCGACTGGGTGGATGAGGCCAGCTACGGCATGGCCAAGTGCTACGTCGACGCCTCGCTGCCGCCCGACTACGACCAGACGCCGAGCGAATTGGCCGTCGATGCCATAGACACCTTCATTGAGCGCTATCCAGAAGACGAGCGTGTGGCCGAACTGAAGGACGAGCGCGCCGAAATGCGCGCCACCATGGCCCGGCACGAACTGGAAGTGGCGAAGTTCTACGAGAAACGCCGCGAATTCAGCGCCGCGCGCATCTACTACGAGATGGTCCTCGAGCGCTACGCCGATACCGATGCCGCCGCGACCGCCCAGGCCTGGCTCGAGGAGCACGCCGGGGTGACGCACGTCGGCATAACCCGGCGACGCGACAGTGCAGAGGAGACCCTATGAGCCGCTGGCGATGGACAGCGCTGGCCGCGGCGTGCGCCGCCCTGATGGCCGGCTGCGGCTACACGACAAAGAGTTCCCTCGACCCCATGTATCAGACCATCGCGGTCAGCCCTTTCTATGACGCCAGCCCCGAGTACGACCTGCAGGCGCCGCTTACCAACGCCGTCATCCGCAAGTTCATCAATGACGGCCGTCTCGATGTGGTCAAGGACGAGCACAGCGACCTGCTCCTTGAAGGCGTCATCCTCGACTACAAGCTCAAGGGCCTCACCTTCGATGAACGCGATGAGGTCACGCAATTCCTGGTGGTCGTCACGGCGGGGGTGCGCGTCACCGACCAGCAGACCGGCGAGTTGCTCTGGGAAGAGCCGGTGATGGCCGGGGAGACCACGTTCTATACCCGGGCCGCCGGGCAATCCTCCGACCGGCTGCGCGGCAACGCGGAAGCTTTCGTGACGACCGTGCGCTCCTTCTCGAGCGAGGAGGAGAACCGGGCCGCTTCCGAGGCGCTTGAGCAGCTCGCATCCGATATCTTCTACCGCACCGTGGAACCGTGGTAGGCCATGAACGTCCGTGAGTTCGTCGACAATCTGGGGGGCCGTCCCCCCGCTCCCGTGATCCTGCTGGGCCCGGGCAAGCCTCCCTTCGGCAAGGAAGACTTCGAGCCGTTCCTCGTCGACCGCGCCCTGGAAGCAATGCACAAGCGCTACGTCGACCCCTCCATGGAAGACCTCACCTTCAGCGCCGTCTACGCCGACGAAACACAACCGGGCGAAATCGCGGTCGAGGCGGAGACGTTGCCCTTCCTCGCGGAACGGCGGGTTCTGTTCGTGCGCAACGCCGAGCGCTACAAGGTGATGTCCGGGGGAAAGGGTTCGGCGCTTGCACCGCTCATGCGGTACCTGGAGAACCCGCTGGCAAGCACGCTGCTGGTCTTCGTGGCGTCCAGCGTCGACCGGCGCAAGCGCTTCTACAAAGCCTGCGCGGAGAACGGGCTCGTGGTTGAATGCCCACAGCTCGGCGACAACGAAATGGCCGCCTGGATTCGAAAGGAAGTGAAACATCTCGGCAAGCGCATTGACGGCGACGCCGCCGCGGAACTCGTGCGGCGGGCGGGCGGGCGGCTCAGTGATGTCCACAATGCCGTCAGTCTCGTCGCCACCTACGTCGGCGAAAACAACGCTGAGATAGCTATGGCCGACGTTGTCGCGGCCTGTTCCAACGTGGCCGAAGAAACTGTGTGGGCATTGAACGACGCCATCGCCACTTCGCGGCCGAAGGATGCCCTGCGCATCCTCCACCAGCTCTTTGACCTCGGCACAAGCCACGATGAAGTGATGGGCACCATCAACTGGCTGCTCGAAAACGCCTACCGCACCTGCCCCGAATCCAGGCTGTCCGTGAAATCCCAGTTTGTCCGGGAAAAGGTGGCGCCTCTCGCGCGCAAGCTCGGTTTCAAGAAGATGAAAGATGCCTTCGCGCTGTGCGAAGACACCCATTTCATGATGCGCAGCACGGGGGTCGACCCCACGCTGGCGCTGGAGCTGATGGTCATCAAGCTCTCCGCGCCCCGGCCGCAGCGCAAACGGCCAACCCCCCGCTGAGGATATTTCCCGGCATCCGGCCCTGTCTCGCTGTGCCCTGCGGCCCCACCGCCGGCGCGGCGTTCCGGTGTCCGGCGCGCCACAATGGAAACCCTTCCCCCGAACCCAACCCGCTCAGTTGAAGACCAGGTAGAGTCCCAGCATGATGACGGCCAGCCCGCCCCAAAGCAGCGGCACGGCGCGCGTTCGGCCGCCCTGGCGCAGGCCGGTCTCCCGAAGTGTCGGCAGGGGCTGTTCGTGGGAACTGTGCGCGGTCGCGAGCGACACGGCCACCATGACGGCCACGCAACACATGAAGAGCCCAAACGCCATCATCATGAAATGCGGGAAAGCGTCGGCGCCGGGCATCTCCGCGAGGTCCCACACGCCGATGCCCACACACACCACGGACCCGCCGATCAACGTCGTCAGCGCCGCGGCGGCCGTGGCGCGCCGCCACAGCACGCCGATGAGGAACACGGCGGCCATGGGCGGCGACATATAAGCGATGATGCTCTGGGCGAGGTCGAACAGGTTGGTCTGGACCTGCGCCAGCAACAGCGCCAGCAACACCGCCAGGGCCGCCACGCTGAGCGTGCAGACGCGGCCGACGACGTTGAGTTCTCCCTCGCCGGCCTCGGGGCGCAGCCACCGTGTGTAGATATCGAGCGTGAAAACCGTGCTGAAGGAGTTCAATCCGGAGTCGAGCGTCGTGATGAGCGCCGCGACAAGCACCCCCAGGATCAGCCCCGTCATGCCTGCGGGCAGGTACGTCGAGACCATGGTGACAAAGGCGTGGTCCGGGTCGGCGAGGTTGGGGTGGAGCACGAAACAGGCCATGCCGGGCAGCAGGAAGATAAACGGCGGCAGTATTTTGAGAAAGCCGGCGAAGACGGTGCCCAACTGGGCGTGGCGCAGGTCGCGGGCACCCAGCGCGCGCTGCACAATCGTCTGGTCGGTACACCAGAACCAGACGCCGAGCACGGGGTATCCGAGCAGCACAGCCGGCCAGGGGTAGTCGGGGTCATTCGCCGGGCGGAACAGGACAAGATAGTCGTCGGGCAATGCGTCAACCAGGGCGCCGGGCCCGCCCGCCGCGCGCACTGAAAGCACCGCGAGCATGGCGCTGCCGCCAATCATCAACACCGCCTGGAGCGCGTCTGTGATGACCACCGCGCGCAGGCCGCCGGCGATGGTCACGCCCGCGGCAACCACCGAAAGGAACAGCAGCGACGCCCACAAGGGCCAGCCGACCATCTGTGAGAAGAGCTTCCCACCGGCAAACAGTGTGGTGCCGATCCAGAGCACAAAGGTGGTGAACAAGGCATACCAGGAGAGGAATTCGCGGGCGCCCGGCCCGAACCGCACCCGGAGAAACTGCGGCATGGTGCTGATGCGCGTGCCAAGATAGTAGGGCACAAACAGCATGCCGAGAATGAGCAGAAACCACCACGCCAGCCACTCATAGTTGGCGGTGACCATGCCGGTGCGGTAGGCGGCCCCGCACCCGGCAATGAGAAAAGTCGGGCCGATGTTCGTGGCGAAGATGGACAGCCCGATGGACGGCCACCGAAGGCTGCGCCCGCCCAGGAACTGGTCCTCACCACCCTTCCGCGAGAGCCCCACCCAGACCCCGACTGCGACCAGGCACACCAGATACGCGCCAACAACAAGCGCGTCGAGTGTCGTCAGGGGAACTGCGAGGGCATCCATGTGCACACCTTCCGCCGCCGTGGCCTGGTCCGGGTATTTCACCACGCGGCGTTGCCGCTGGTGAAACACCGCGCTCAGTCACTGTGAAACACCTCTTCCATCGTCATCCACATGCCTTCGCCTTCGTGCATCGGCACCGCCCGCTGGCACGCGTCGGTCAACGCCCACCACTTCTCATTGATGGGATAGGTCTGCAATCTGGCCATGTCCGCGTCGAAATCGTCGCCCCAATACTCGTAGTACCCGAAAAGCAGGTGCTTGCCGGGCTCGATTTCGCCCAGATAGATGGAGAAATTGCGGATGTTGCACTCGAGCATGGCCTGCAGCACGCCGGGCCACGCGTTGGCATGCAGTTCCACATACTCCTCGATCTTCTCCGGCTTGACCTGGGTCACCATGCCGAACCGCTGCACACCTTCCGGCCGCTCGGCCCGGTGCGCGCAACCCGCCGCCAGCAACGCGGCGCAGGCCAGTGAAATGAGGGTTCCCCGCATCGTTGTTCCTCCCGCGGTTGAGAGCATTCGCCCGCAGGCATTGTAACGGGGTGTGACGGGACGGGCAAGAGCAGACGCTACCCGCCAAGGGCCGCGCGCAATTCCGCGAAAAATCCGCGGATGCGCTTCGCGTTGGCGCCGAGGTCACCCTTGCCATCACGGCTCTTCGAGCGCATATCGACGACGGCGCCGCCCTCCGCCGGCCGCACGCGCACTGCAAAATCATCCCGAAAGCGGAAAAGCGCGGTCTCCGCCACGCCCTCAAAACGCCGGGTCGAGGCGTCCGTGTGCGTAATGGTCCAATCGGACCGTTGACGCGCGGTCTCAAGCGCCCGCGCGTACACGGTGTCCGCATCCGCCCGCACCCGTAACGATTCCAATCCCGGGTATGACTCCCGGATCATCCCGGCGTTGCCGCCCGGAAAGGCCAGGTCGCGACCCTGGTTCGCGGGCAACAACGCGGCGTGACGCAGTTCGGGCGGTTCTTCCAGGTCGGTGCTGATATCGTTGATGAGGGGGTGGCGCGCGGTGGAAACGAGGAACCCCAGGGCCACAAGCGCCATCAGCAATGTGGCCGCCCCTTGAACGGCCAGGCGCGTGCGCATGGCCGAGTCTCCCGCCGCGCCGCTGGTCGCGGACGCCTCCGCACGGTGCTGTTTCCAGCGCACGGCAAACTCGCCGCTGCTGCCCAGCAGAAGAAGAAACACGCCCAGGGCGAAAAGTGCCAAGCCGGTCAAGGCCGTAACACGCCCGAAATGCGCCAGTACGGGACCGGCCAGCGAGAAAACGATTCCCACAAGCCATAAGAGGGTGAAAGCCCCGGCGAGACAAGACATGGTACGCGCCTCCCTGGTCCACGCTTCGCCAAACCAGACCCCTATTGTACAGCATGGGGCGCAGGCGCTCGAAAGGCCGGGGCACACGCCCTTTGCGCGCGCCCGGACTTGGGAGGGGCCTCAGAACAGGCAGAACCCGTCTTCGGTGCCCTCGGCCGGACATGGGTGCAGGGAACCCGCATTGTAGAACTGAATCACACGCAGCAGTTCGCTTAGACCGATGGTCCAGTCCGTGGGGTTGTAGTCGGCGGCATGGTGTGCGCATCCCTGGGCGCTGCCGTCAAAGCCCGGGACATAGCCTTCGTCGGTCGAATCACCAACGCCCGCACAGTGGTAGCCCAGCGCGTTGTAGAGTTGGACCACGCGCAGCAACTCGGTCAGGTCAATCTGGAAATCGGAACCGCCATTCCAGTCCGCGGAATGCGCCGCCTCCGGGTCCGGTTCCCCTTCCCAGGCAATTCCTTCGCCTTCGCCTTCGCCGGGGAGTTCCACGTCGCGCACCAGGCGCACGTAGTTGAAGACGCGCTGGGCGTCGCCCTGCGGTCCCATGCCCAGGACAGGGTAGTCGTCCGGGTCGCCATCCTTGGGATCGCTTCGCTGACAGCCCGCGCCATGTACGTCCATGGTTATGTCGTTCATTTGACCCATGCCGCGGCCGAAAGCCACATAGGCAGCCCGGGTGGCGGTTCCGCCCATAATGCTGAGGTGGGTGGTGCTGCTCCAGTAGAACCCGTAGTCGGCCTGGCCCGCTTCGTTGGTCATTGGCGTGCAGGAAAACAGCGGGTCGATGGCGGGCGAATCAGTGGTGTCGGGCGAGCGCGTGTAGTCCACAAGGCTCTGGAGTTCTTTCGCGCTGGGCAGCCGCCAATCGTCGTAGCCACCGGTAGCAGCACTCCCGGCATGAGCCAGCGCATTCTCCCAGTTCACACCGTATCCGTTATCGGCCTGTTCCCACATCAGGCCGGTGGCGTAGTCGGTGACGGTGCCGTCCCCATTGTCTGCGAAATCGTTGATGCCGTAGTCCGGGTTCCCGCGCACGAAGAGCGCGTATTGGTCCATCCGCTCGTTGCCCATTGGGTCGGTCCGGCCATACCCCTTGATTCGCCCGTCGGCGAAGTTGACTCCGAAGGTCGTAGCCAGCCCTCCCATGGTGGTCGACACATACTCGGTATTCGACCAGAACTGCGCGTCAATCAGGCGTTCACCGGCCGCGGTATCGCCGTAGCCAAACTCAAAATAGTCGGTGTCGATGAAGGGGGTCAGCCCCGATGTGTCCCCCCCTTCGACGGGCGGGTCGGTGCCCCGGAAGTCGATGAGCGAGTAGAGTTCCTTGATGGTAGGGGTCCGCCAGTCGTTGTAACCCCCGAAGACCGCAGCGTTGAGGGTATCGGGGTAGGCGAGGAAAGCGTCGAACAGAAACTTGTCGTTCGAATCGATGGCGCCGTCGCCATCCCAGTCGGGACTGCGCGTCCAGGTCAATCCAGTCACATTGTCATGCACCGTGAGACCATCGGCGCTCAGCGTGTAGCTGGGCTGATAACCGGTGTGTTGGGCATCCTGGCCATGGAACGGCACTCCGGCCGCCGGACACACCGCGGTTGTGCTGGCGTTGCTGCATGCGTCCTGTCCGGTATCGACGACGGGATAGGGCAGTCCCGCCGGCGGCAACGGGCCCTCCCCCTCGTCCTCGCCTTCCTCCTCGCCCTCACTCTCCCCTTCACCTTCGGCTGCGAGCACCGTGAACAGATTCGTTCCGGTCAGGGTAACGGTTTCAATGCCCTGTTCCGATGGGCCGGGGAAGTCGATTTCAACGGTCTTCACACCGGCGGGCTCACCGGCGGTGATATCGAACACCGCGGTCACCGTGAAACCGCTGCGCTGCACGTTGCTGCCGGAGACGCCGCCTATGCGCGCGGCGCTGGCCGGCACCTCTTCCGGCGGCGTGGGCGGGGTCTCCCCGGCCAGCGTAAAGCTGACCTCCACGGTGGCCTGGCCCTGCGAGGCTGAATCCGGCGCGGCGGAGAGGATTGCTTCCGGCTGTGCCTGCGTGCAGGCGCACAGGGTCACCATGCTGACCGCCAGCAGAAAGAGTGAGGCGGCCGTACTCTTGCGTTGCTCTTGCTTCATTTCTTGTCCCTCCCGGTGCGTTCCCCTTTCACTGCGGCCACACGCACGCGTCCGCGGCAGCGGCGCCATTCCTGCGCGCAGCCGGCGCAAAGGGTGTGGCTGATGGAGCGGCTGGACGGCGCCGGCGCACGGGTCCAGGCGCCGTCCCGGCGAACGCTCCCGCAGATGCAACACTGCACGGTGTGGTTTTCCGGTTTGGGCTGCATGGTGTGCTGCTCCATCATTGCTGCTCCATATCCTGTTTGCTTATATATACTTACCGCCGACGGGCCCGGCCACGGCCCGGGCCGCGTTGCTGCGGGCCGGGAAACTCCTCGCGGGTGATACAACCGTCACCGTTCACATCGAGGTCATCGAATTGCGGCGGGCCGGGGCGTCCGTTCTGCCCGCCGCCCGGACCCCGGCCCTGCTCCGGTGGCGGCGGAAGCTCTTCCCGGCTCAGATAGCCGTCACCGTCGTCATCAAAGGCCTCAAGGCCCTGGTGCGCGACCGGCGGTATCTCCGAGGCCTCCGTCGCATTCAGTTTCCCGTCTCCGTCCGCGTCAAGGTCTTCAAAGCGCGGCGGCGGGCCCTGGCGGCGACCCTGCGGGCCACCCTGCGGACCGTCCTGGCCCATGGCGTGCCGAGGCGGCGGCAATTCCTCGCGACTGATGTAGCCGTCGCCATCCTCATCAATCGCCTCAAAACCCATCTGCTGGACCGGCGGCAGCCCTTCGGCCTCCGTCGCTGAGAGCAGTCCGTCGCCGTCTGTGTCGAGTTCCTCAAAGCGCGGCGGCGGTCCCGGCGGCTGCTGCCTGCCACCCCTTTGTCCTGCCGCATTGCCGCCCCACGCTCCGGGGCCATCGCCCGGCGGCTGGGTCTCTGCAGCGGTTGTGAGCAATCCCACAAGCCCGACAGCGATAGCCGCCAGCACCAGACCGTCCCACCCGAGAAAGCGCCTCCAAGTGCGGTTTTCGGTTCTCATGATGTGTTCTCCTCTTTGTTGCGCCGTCTGTCCCGCGGGCGCCAGTCGCTCGCTACACCCAAAGCGTAGCGTGCGGAGATAACGGCGGCATGTGGGTTGAGATTACGAAAATGTAATGCGATTCCCGCATTGAATGCGTCTATACTGTGGGGCATGAACGTACTCGTGGTGGAAGATGAACAACGTATCGCCGGTTTCGTGAAGAAGGGTCTCGAGGAACAGGGCTTTAACGTCGATGTGTTCCACGACGGCAACACCGGCTATGAGGCGGCGCAAACGCGGCAATACGATGTGCTTGTGCTCGACATCATGCTGCCCGGCCGGGACGGCCTGAGCATCCTCCGAAACCTGCGCAAGCAGAATCACCTGACCCCGGTAATCCTTCTCACCGCCCGTTCCGAGCTAGATGAGCGCCTTGAGGGCCTCAATCTCGGCGCCGACGACTACTTGACGAAACCGTTTTACGTCGAGGAGTTGATTGCCCGCATTCACGCCGTGGCGCGGCGGGCGGCGGGCGGCGGCGCGCCCGTCACGCTGACCGCGCGGGAATTCGGTCTGCTCGAATATCTGATGCGCGCGCCAGGCCGTGTATACACGCGCACCCAGATGCTCGAGCATGTGTGGGGGTACGACTTCGACCCCAGCACCAATCTCGTCGACGTGCACATCCAGCGGCTGCGCAAGAAGCTCGACGCCATGGACCGCGAGCGCTTCGTCGAGACGGTGCGCGGCGTGGGTTACCGGTTTCGAAAACGCTGACGGAATGGACCTGTGCGTATTCTTCGTTCGTTCAGACTGCGTATTGCCCTGCTCGGCACCCTGCTTTCCGGGCTGGTCCTCGTGGCCTTCGCTGCCCATGCATTGATGGCGATTGCCCACATCAACCGCGAGCGGGTCGATGCGCAAATACAGGCCATCGCCGACAAGCATGTCAACCGTCCCATGCCGCCCGAGTGGGAGCGTGCCGAAGCGGCCGCGGGCAGTGTCTTCGCCGGGGCCGGCCTGGTGAAGCCGATCTTTCTGGTCAGGGGCCGGGGGGGTGAAGAGGCATACCGCTCTGAAGCTTGGCCGGAGGGCTATGTGCCGGCGCTGTTCCCCGACCCCGCCCAGCGCTTCCCGCACGCGCCGCCACCGCCGCCGGCGCCTTTTTCCGGCACACCCGCCCCGCCCCCGCATCACCGGCCGCCCCCGCCCGACACCGGCCCCATGCACTTCGAGACGCTGAAAGGTAATGCGCGTGACTGGCGTTTCGGTGTGCTGTGCACACCCCAGGCAACAGTCGCCATCGGCATCGACCTCGAAGCCACCGCCGCGGAAAACCGCCGGATAGGGCGCACCCTGTTCCTGGGTCTGCTTGTCGGGCTCGCGCTGATCGGGCTGGGCGGTTTCTTTATCGCGCAGCGGGCACTCCGGCCCGTGCGGGCGCTGGGCGACAAGGCGGAACTTATCACCGCGCGCGGCCTGCACGAGCGCATTGCCCTCGATGACGCCGATGCCGAGTTTGAGCGGCTGGTCACGGTTTTCAATGCCATGCTCGACCGGCTTGAGACGGGATTCCGCCAGGCAACGCGGTTCAGCGCCGATGCCGCACACGAATTGCGCACGCCGCTGACCATACTACAGGGAATGGTCGAGGAAGGCATTCAAAGCGCCGTCCCCGGCTCCCGGGAACAGGCCCGCTACGGCAGACTGCTCGAGGAAGTGCAGCGGTTGAAAGCCATCATGAGCAAGCTCCTGCTGCTGTCGCGCGCCGATGCGGGGCAACTGCGCATCAAGGCGCGTCCGGTCGACCTGTCAACGCTGGTCGAAGAAATCTGCGAGGACGTCGAGATTCTGGCGCCCAAACTGAGGCTGAAGCGGCGCATCGAAAAAGGCGTGGCGGTGCAGGGCGACCCCGACATGCTGCGGCAGGTGGTGCAGAATCTGGCGAACAACGCGGTGAAACACAACCGGCCTGACGGCGAAGTCGGCATCGCGCTGAAGCAGAATGCGGACACCATTAAGTTGACAGTCGCCAACACCGGGCCCGAGATCCCCGAAACGGAGCGGGCGCGCATCTTCGAGCGCTTCTACCGTGTCGACAAGGCGCGCAGCCGCGAAAGCGGGGGCGTAGGGCTGGGACTCAGCCTCGCCCAGGAGATCACCCGCGCTCACGGCGGCCAGCTCACCCTGGAACAGTCGCGGCCAGGATATACCGCTTTCACGCTGTGGCTGCCACGCAGAGGCAGCACTTGAGAGCAGTTCAGCTTCCCGTGACCGCCCTAATCACCGCGAAGACGCGTATCTGCGAACTCCTCATCGCCGCTCGCCATTGGCGTTCCCGCGTTCCCGCGTTCACGACTGGCCCTGTACCTCCTTCATCCGCTCGGCGTACCATCGCTCCAGTTCCGCGGCATGGCGCCCGCCGGGAGGCGGCACGTTCCACTGGCCGATTCGGGGCGCGTCCTCATCCACATAGGGCCGCTGCGGTCCCTCGATGTCCCGCCATCCGAGGAGGGCGGCGCTCAGGCGGCTCACTTCCTCGCGGTATTCGGGCGCATCGATGCGGTTGACCAGTTCATGGGGGTCCTTTTCCAGGTCGAAGAAGACCGAGCGATGCTTCTGGTCGGAAAGGATCAACTTCCCGGTGCGCGTGCGCGCCATGGCGTGCTGACCCATGCGGTTCTCGGAGAAAACCATGTCGGGGCCCGGCCCGCCCGTTGCCAGGTCGCGCCCGTGCATGGTGTCCGGCACGCCGCACCCGGTCTGCGCGAGGATGGTGGGCGCCACGTCGGTGTTGCTCACCAGGCTCGCGTCGGTCTCGCCCGCACGCGCGCCGTCGGGATACTTGATGATAAGCGGCACCTTGCCGAGCGGTTCATAGAGGTAGTTCCCCTTGAGCAGCATGTGGTGGTAGCCGAGGTATTCACCGTGGTCACTGGTGAAGACGATCATGGTGTTGTCGTAGAGCCCCTTGCGCTTCAGCGCACCCACCACGCGTGCCACCTGCCGGTCGATGTCCTCGATGGTGGCGTAGTAACAGGCCATGACCCGGCGCAGCGTGGGCTTGTCGAGTTCGGTGTGCGGGAAGTAGCCCTTGCTCAACTCGAGGTCTCGTTCGAGGCATTCCTCTATCCAGCCCGGCAGCAGGGTGAGCTTCTCCGGGTCGTAGGCGTCGACCATGTCGGACGGCGGGTCGAAGGGATGATGGGGCTTGATGAAGCCGGCCATGAGCAGGTTGCCGCCGCCCTGCCATCCTTCGACAGTCTCCGCGGTGCGGTCGCCAATCCAGCGGGTCGAGTGCCATTCGGGCGGCAGGTTCGACGGAAGGGCGCCGAAGTTGTCCCAGTACTCGGGCGGCGCATTCCGCCGGTACTCCGAGCGCTGGTCTTCGAGGTCATTGACGTCGATAAGCCCGTGGGAATGCAGTGCGCGGTGATAATCGTCGTCCCAGCGGCCGGGGCCGTCCTGCTCGGCGAGCACCATCTCGTCGAAACCGACGTCGAGATAGGTCGGCGTGAAGTGCATCTTGCCCACGGCCTTGGTCTTGTACCCCGCCTCGCGCAACACGTTGGCGAAAGTTGGCGTGCCGGGGCGCAGCGTGCTGCGGTTATTCCAGCCCGCGTGCTCGTGCACCCATTGGCCGGACAGCAGCGAGTAGCGAGACGGCGTGCACACGGGATACGCGCAGAAATGGTTGTCATAACGCACGCCTTCTTGGGCAAGCGCGTCCACGGCCGGTGTGCGCACGTCGGGGTTGCCGGTGGCGCCCAGGCAGTCGAAACGGTGCTGGTCGGTGTGAATCACCAGCACGTTCGGCCGTTCGGCCGGGTTCTCCCTGTTCTCGGCGCCCAACGCGCGAGTTGCGGCCAGCCCGCCCAGCGCGGCCGCCGCGCCCGCCCCCACGAAACCGCGCCTGCTGACTTCTTTGCCCATGGTGCCACCTTTCCTTTTCGGAGAACAGCAGGATGAACGGGATTCTCTCTCAGGACAGTTTCCATCCTGTTTCATCCTGATATCCTGTCAAAAGAGTTCTTCTCTTCTTCATCCGCCCGTGCGCGGGTCGTTCCAGGTTGCTTCGCGGTTCCAGTCCGCCAGCGCTTCGGTCCAGGCGCGCCAGCGCGCGCGCATGTGTTGAAGCCGCGCGTGATGCTCCGGATGGGCGGCGAGGTTGCGCGTTTCCCCAGGGTCATCCCGCAAGTCAAAGAGTTGCTCGTAGCGCGGGTCCTGATGGTCGTAGACAACATACTTCCAGCGCCCGTCGCGCACGGCGTCGCTGCCGGGGATAAACACGCCGCCGCCGGGGTCGTTGGCGTAGTGGTGGTCAAAGAAGCACTCCTCGCGCCAGGGCGGCGCGCCTTTTTCGAGTAACGGCACAAGGCTGCGCCCCTGCATGCAGCGCGGCGCCTCAAGCCCCGCCAGGTCGAGGATGGTCGGGCACAGGTCTATGTTCATGGCCATCTCCTCGCGCACGCCCGGCCGCTGCGCATCGGCCACGCGCGGGTCAAAAACGATGAGCGGCATGCGGATGGACTCCTCGTACTGCAGCCACTTGCCCGCCAGGCCGTATTCGCCGAGGAAAAAGCCTTGGTCGGCGGCAAAGATAATGACGGTGTTCTTGTCGAGTCCGCGCGCGCGGAGCGCCTCGACCACACGGCCCACCTCGCGGTCCACGCCGCTGATGAGCCTGTAGTAGCCCTTCACGGAGCGCTGGTACATCTCCGGAGTGGCGAAGCGTTTCTCCCAGCGCACCCGGCCCTCGGAATGCTGCATGAACTCCGGCAGCGCCTCGAAGTAGCCGGGGCCGGCCTTCTCCGGCACGGGAATCTCCACGTCCTGGTAGAGCGATTCAAGCGCGGGGTCGTAGAGGAACTGGCGCGGGTCGCTGTCCTGCACGTGGGGCGCCTTGAAACTGAGGGACAGGCAGAAGGGGCGGTCATCCGGGCATTGCCGGAAGAAATCGAGCGCCTGGTCCCCCAGGTGGCGCGTGAGGTGGTCCGTCTCCGCCTCGTCGAGAAAGTACTTGCCCTGCCCGCCAAAGGCCGTGAAATAGTCGAACTGCTCCCTGGGCAGGTCGCCGCCGACGCCGTATTTTCCCACGAATCCGGTGTAGTAGCCCGCCTCGCGGAGCATGGCGGGATAGGCCGCGTCCCAGGCGGCGCCCTCAATGGGCTGGGCGAAGGTCTCGATACCGTGCGCGCGGGTGTGGAGGCCGGTCAGAATGCTGGCCCGGCTCGAACAGCAGATCGACGTGCCCGCAAACGTGTTGGCGAAACGGGTGCCCCGCGCGCACAATGCATCGAGATTCGGGGTGTGGATGATGGGATTGCCGGCGCAACCGAGCGCGTCCCAGCGCTGGTCATCGGTCACCATCACCACGATGTTCGGGCGTTCCTTCGATTGCGCGCCCGCGCGTCCCAACGTCGAAGAGATACCGGCGGCGGCCGCGGCGGCCAGAAACGCCCGGCGGGACCATGCTCTGTTCGTCATGCGATGCTCCTCCTGCTCAAACCCTCTTCACCTTATAGCAAACAAAACGCCCCGCCGCACATCCGCACGGAAACGTCTTCGGTGCCAATCCCCGCCGCGGGCCGGTTTTCATGCACCATGACAAGCCGGTATACTCGCTTTCTGTGAACTGCACAGGCAACCGGAGCAGGAGCGACTGACGGAGAATCGGCACATG
>NPIG01000954.1_pt1 | contig 17753 bp, 16 predicted proteins | sample 8637441 | NCBI WGS metagenome assembly NPIG01 (sample SAMN07420675, study PRJNA396082) | bioreactor metagenome | isolation source: sample BR6 brine-fed electro-methanogenic bioreactor BR | place: Japan: Kochi | collected 2016-06-14 | reverse complement strand
CGGCTTGCCGGCACGTCCTGTGCCGGTACCGGCCCTCCACGTCGCAAAGCTGCACTTGCCGACCACTAAGGTCGCTGCCGGGGACACACAAGCTCCAGCTCCCGGATTTCAGCTGAAGTCACAATATAAGCAGGAATGATGTACTAGTTAGAGCCAAAGGCAGCAGAGGCAGTAAAGGCAAAATCCATGTGTTTTTATGGTTTTGCTTCTCAACTAGTCACTAGCAACTAGTCGCTCGCAATTAGCCCCTAGCTCTTTCAAGAATTTCCATCAGTCGGCTCCCCTCCACGTTCCCTCCTGAGATGACGATTCCCACCTTGCGTCCCCGAAGATCCGGAGTTCTCTCCAGCAGTGCCGCCACGCTCACCGCTGCGGCTCCTTCGATGATCTGATGATGCTTATGATAGACGAAGGCCATGGCTCTTTCGATGGCCTCCTCGGAAACGCTGGAGATTCCCGTAATGTTCTGCCGGATATACCCGAAGTTTTTGGCGGAGGCGCTGCCGCAGAGTCCCTCTGCGATGGTCTCCTCCTCCTCCACGGGGATTACCTTTCCCGCCTTGAAGGCTTCGGGCCATGCGGGGTTTGCCTGGGCGTGGGCTCCCCACACCTCAATTCCGGGCTTCAAAGCCCGAGCGGCGGTGAGAACCCCCGAGAGCAGCCCCCCGCCGCTCAAGGGGCAGAGAATGGCCTCCAGCTCCGGCTCCTCCAGAAGCATCTCCAGCCCCAGAGTTCCCTGCCCCGCCACGATATGAGGATCCTCGAAGGCGGAGACGTAGGTGAGCCCCTCCTCCTTTTGGAGCCGGAAGGATTCCTGCTCCGCTTCATCGTAAAAATGCCCGCAAATGCGAAGCTCCGCAAAGGGCTCCCCAAGATTGCGGATGGCCTGGCGCTTGGTTTCGGGGCACATGCCGGGAACGCAGATCACCGCACGAACCTTGAGCATCTTCGCTGCCAGAGCTACCCCCTGGGCGTGATTTCCCGAAGAGGCGGTGATAACCCCCCGGCTTCGTTCCTCCTCGGAGAGGGCGAACATCTTGTTCAGAGCTCCCCGGATCTTAAAGGAGCCGCACTTCTGCTGGTTCTCCCACTTTACGAAAACCTCCGCCCCGCTCTCCCCGCTGAGGGGAAAGGAATACTCCAGAGGAGTGGTGCGGATGCGCCCCCGTAAAAACCGGGCCGCCCGAAGAATATCCGTGATGGTGGGTTCTATATGCTCTACCTGTTCTCTTTGCTCTGTATGCATGTGCTGATCCTCCTTAGGGGGTTTGATGTGACAGACCGGAATTTCTCCGGCGTTCCTCCGATGCTCTCTGTACCCTAATATTCTCCGGAAGCCCTGTCAAGAAGAACGGTTTTCTTGGGAAAAAAGAAAAATTCTGTAAAATAACGTTTTTTTATTGTCTTTCAGAGCTCTTGGTGGTATTGTTCAGAGAGAACTGCATATTTTCTCATGTAAGGAGGGTTTTTTCATGAAGCGATTCATGCTGTGGAGTGCGGTACTCGGGATTCTTGTTCTTGCCCTGGGAGGGGCTTGCGGTGCAGCGGAATTGGACGGAACGAAAATTTCCATCGCTCCTCTTGTGGTGAATGGGGCTCTCGTTCCGGATGGAGTAACCACCGCTCCCGTGATTGAGCTGGTAGGAGCGGTTACCTCTCAAGTGGGAGCTAAAAGCCTTTACTGGGTCAATCTCCGGGGTGGCAAGGGACGTCCCATCCTTTACGTGGGAAGATTGGGAGAGATGGAGCTTAACGGCAAGTGGCGGATCCCCCGAATCCATCTGAAGCCCGGAAGGAATGAGATCAAGGTCACCGTGGTGCCTCTTCAGGGTAAGTCCGTTACCGAGCGGATCATCATCCATCGGGAGTAATTCTTTTGCGTAGTCCTGCTGCGGTGTAAACGTGTGGAGAAGAGATACAAAAGGGACGTATCCCCAGAGGGGGTGCGTCCCTTTTCTGTCTCTTTCTGATAGAATCTTGGGTATGTGAAGAAACGGGTAATTTGGTTCTTTGTTAAAGCCGGGAGGTAGCCGTGATAATGCGAAAAATAGAAATCGTTATCTGCATGGGAAGCTCCTGTTTCGCCCGGGGGAATGATCGCAACCTGAAACTTCTGCAGACCTTTCTCAAGGAACGGGAGCTGGAGGATCGGGTTTTTCTCCGGGGGAGTCGCTGCGAGGGACAGTGTATGGTGGGGCCCAACCTTACCATCGAAGGGAAGCTCTTTTCACGGGTAACTCCGGAGGATCTCCGGGATCTTCTGGAAAAAACCTTTCCTTCCCAAGGGGGCCCCAGAATATGACCTTCCCCATCTATACCCAGGAGAACAACTGTCAGGATTGCTACAAGTGCCTCCGAGCCTGTTCGGTGAAAGCCATTCAGATTCGGGAGGGACACGCCCGAATTATCCAGGAGCTCTGTGTCCTCTGCGGCACCTGCGTTACCGTCTGCCCCGTGGGGGCCAAAAAGATCCGGGGTGATCTGGAGGAGGCCAAAAATATCCTGGCTCGGGAGAAGACCATCTTCGCTTCTCTGGCTCCCTCCTGGGTGGGGGAGTTTTCCGGAGTTTCCCCGGAAGAGATGGTGAGAGCCCTGAAAAGGCTTGGTTTTACCGGAGTTGGGGAGACCGCTCTGGGGGCCCAGGAGGTGAGTGCCGGGGCGGCGGCCATTTTGCAGGAAGCTCCTCCGGGGCTCTACCTCTCCACCGCCTGTCCCAGTGCGGTGCAGTATGTGCGAAAATATCTTCCCTACCTCGTTCCCTGCCTTCTCCCTCAGGGATCTCCTCTTCTGGCTCATGCGAGGATCCTGCAGCGCTGTGGCGGAGCGAATGCCCAGGTGATCTTCTTCGGCCCCTGCATCGCCAAGAAATGGGAGGCCGATTCCCGTCCCGAGGAGATCCGGCTGGCTCTCACCTTTGAGGATCTCCGACGATGGATGGAGGACGCCCGGATCACCTTCGAAGATTTTCGGGAGGGGGGGGAAGCGCCCTTCTTTCCCCAAAGAGCCCGGGAGGGAGCGCACTATCCCGTGGAAGGTGGCATGATCCGTACCATTGAGCATGTGGGGAAGAGTCGGAAGATTCGCTTTCTTACCCTCACGGGGATGGCAAATCTTCGGGAGGCTTTGGAGGGCCTGGATCCGAGTCGCTTGCAATGTCCCCTTTTCGTGGAGTCTCTTGCCTGCCCGGGAGGGTGTATCAACGGCCCCGCCTCCCGGGAGGAACGCCCCGTGCTGGAGCGCTGGATGGATGTGGAGGCCTATGCCCCGGAAGTTCTGGAGCCCTCTTCCTCCCCCTTTGGGGAGACCGTGGAACAGCACTATCAGGAGGAGCTCTTTCCAGAGCCCGAGATTTCCGAAGAGGAGCTTTTGCGGGCCTTTCAGAGTGTGGGGAAGTTCTCTCCCGAAGACGAGATCAACTGCGGGGGCTGCGGCTACGAATCCTGCCGGGAGTTTGCCAAAGCTCTGGTGATGGGGCGGGGGGAGCCTACCATGTGCGTCTCCTATATGCGCAAAAAGGCGCAGAAGAAGGCCAATGCCCTGCTTCGGAGCATGCCCTCCGGGGTGGTCATTGTGGACCAGGACATGAAGATCGTGGAGTGCAACGAGCGCTTCGCCCGCTTTATGGGGGAGGAGGTCTATGCCATCTACCAGGTGATCCCCGGCATGAAGGGATGCATACTCTCCAAAGTCTTTCCCCTGGAACATCTCTTTCAGGGGGTTCTCGAAACGAATGAGGATGTCTCCTGCGATCACTTCCGGCACGGAGAGATGCTTTTCGATATCACCATCTTCTCCATCGAACCCTTCCAGACTGTGGGGGCGGTGCTTACGGACGTGACGAGGCGGGAGTTGCAGAGGGATCAGATCGCCCATCGGGCGGAGGAGGTTATCCAGAGAAATCTCAGCACGGTTCAGGAGATCGCCTGCAAGCTGGGGGAGCACATGGCGGATACGGAGATTCTCCTCCGTTCCATCGCCGAAGGCTATGCGGCGGAGGAGCCCAAAGCCGTGAAGAGGGAGAGCTAGCCCATGGACTCCCTCTTTCTGGAGGTGGATTTCGCCCAGCAGAAGAAGTGCGGCGAGGCTATTTGCGGGGATTTCTTTTTGGTGCAGCGTATCCCCGAAGAAAACCGGGTGATCGGGGTGCTTTCGGATGGCCTGGGAAGCGGGGTAAAGGCGAACATCCTCTCCGCCATGACCGCCACCATGGCCATGAAATTTGCCTCAAGCAACATGGATTTTCTCAAGGCTGCGGAGATCATGATGGATGCTCTTCCGGTCTGTCAGGTTCGAAAGATCAGCTATGCCACCTTTACCGTGGTGGACAGCGTGCTTCACAAGTGGACCCGGGTGATGCAGATGGATAATCCGGGGTATCTTCTCCTCCGGGAGGGGGAGATTATGCAGATCCCCCAACGGGAATTTTCTTCCCCCCGCTGGAGCCGCAGAAAGATATATCTTAGCGAGATCTTGAACCGCCCGGAGGATCGGCTGGTGCTCTTCTCCGACGGCATCACCCAGGCGGGGATGGGGACTCGGGCCTATCCGCTGGGGTGGCAGAACGAGGGATGCGCCGCCTTTCTTCGTCACAAAGTAGGGCGCTCTCCCCAAATTTCTGCGGGAGATCTCGGGGAGGCGGTGCTTCAGGAGGCCCTTCTCAAGGAGCCCCGTCGAAGAGCGGGGGACGATATGACCTGCGGGGTGCTCTACTTCCGTAAACCCCGAAAACTTCTCCTTCTCACGGGACCTCCCTTTCATCCCCAGCGGGATGCGGAGTATGCCGCCCTGCTGGACTCCTTTCCGGGGAAGCGGGTGATCTGCGGGGGTACCACCTCGGACATTCTCGCTCGGGAGCTGGGGCGGGAGATCACCACAGATCTCACCACCTGCGGATCCGGGCTTCCTCCTCTCTCTCAAATGGAAGGGGCGGATCTCATCACCGAAGGAATTCTTACCCTCACCCAGGCTCGGAAGATCCTGGCCTCCCGGAAGGAGCTCCGGGATTCCGGCCCCGCCTCCCGGTTGGCGGAGCTGCTTCTGGAGAGCGACATCATCGACTTTGTGGTGGGCACCCGGATCAATGAAGCGCACCAGGACCCATCTCTTCCCATGGATATCGAAATACGCCGGAGCATTATCCGAAGCATGGCGAAGATCCTGGAGGAAAAATATCTCAAGCGGGCCCGTATTCGGTTTATCTGATACCACAAAAGGTTTTTCCCCGAACAGAGAAAGGGCTCTCTCCTTGAAGGAGAGAACCCTTTCTTCAGTTTGCTAAAAGAACGAGGCAAAGAGAGACTACTGGAGATCCGCCCAGGCTTCCTCGCCGTCCCAGTTCAGCACCACCTGGCTGATCTCGCAGAGGTTCAGCCCCTCCCAGGTGAGGCTTTCTTCATCTTCATCGGTGACCATGATGTCCCAGATACACTGGTTGCGGTCGTAGCCTTCGAAGGAGATGGTGAGCACATGGCCGGCGGGGAAGATCTTGCCTTCAATCAGGTTCTCTTCCCAGGATTCCGAAGCTGCGGAAGAGATGTAGAGTCCGTGGAGATCTGCTCCGGTATTGTTCACGATAGCGAAATCTTGAACCGCCGCAAAAGCTCCGGAAGCTGCCAGAAGAAAGAGAACTGCGCTTACCACAAGAATACGGGAAACCCATGCAAATCTTTTCATGTTACCACGTCCTTATTATAGAGTAGAAAGGCCCTCTCCTCCAGTTTTGGAGGAAGTTCCAGCGGATTATAGCACCCGGAGCCAAGGTTGACTATATGGCAAGATGATACACTGTAAACACAAAATTTTGCAAATATTGCGCTGCCACATCATGTTTTTTTATTCCTCGAGTTTTCTCTTAGAGAACAGGAAAGAGCCGGCTTCTTCCATGAGGGAAAAAGCCGGCTCTTGTGATCTGCGCAAACATGAAAGCTACTCCAGATCTGCCCAGCCCTTTTTACCGTTCCATCGAAGGGTGACTCTCCAGATCTCGCAAAGATTGAGCCCCTCCCAGGTAAGGCCGTCATCGTTTTCATCGGTAATCATAATGTCCCAATAACAGTTTTTCCGGTTGTACCCATCAAAGGAGATGTCGATGCTGTCTCCCGGAGCGAGCACATCCATTCCCATGAGGTCTTCTTCCCAAGACTCCGAGTTCGAAGGGGATATGTAGAGCCCGTAGATATATACTCCTGTTCTATTGACTATGGTGATGTCCTGAACTCCCGCATAGGTTCCCGCTGGAATGGCAAGAAACAAAAGTGCCAGGAGGCCTAGCAAAAAAAACTGGCGCAGCGCTTTGTTCTGTCGCATGGGGTCACGTCCTTTCTTTAGGAAGGTGGAGTGCTTTCTCGCAACGATCATAACGGCGAAAGCCGGGGAAAATTATACCTTGGAAAGACAAATAGAGCAAACATTCTGTCTTTTTTGCCTTTCTTTTCTTTTTTCTTTCCCCAAGGGCGTAAAGGGGTTACATGCTCTTTCCTTTCCCCGTCTCTTTGAGGTGTTCCGTCAAGAGCTTCCAGGAGGCATGCCAGTTTTTTTGAGAGAGAAGGGTGTCCAGCTGCAAGGCGTTGTAGAGGGCCATGGCGTGGCGGAAGTTTCGAAGGTCTCCCCCGGATATCTGGGCGATTTTCTGGAGCCGATAGTCCAGGGTGTTCCGGTGGATATGAAGGCTTTCGGATGCCCGAGCATAGCTGAATCCTCCATGACACCAGGCAACTATGGTTTCCCGGAGATCCTGCCAATCTTTACGCTCCTTGAGGCTTTCCAGAAAGAGGTCCCGGTAGTAGGTGGCTTCCTCCCGGGGAACCTGGGAGAGAAGGCGCTCGGGCCGCAGATCTTCGATGAAGAAGAATCGTTCCTCCGGTGCTAAAAGGCGCCCCAGCTCCAGAGCTTGCCAGGCTTCCTTGCAGGATTGTGCAAGGGTTTTCAGGTTCTTTGCCCGTTCCCCCATGCCTGCAAAGAGGCAGAGCCCGGTGCTCCGGAAATGGGATTGAAGCGTTCCAAGAAGCTGGGGCAGCTCTTCCTCCTCCCTCACATGATGAAGGAGGAGAAAGCGATTTTCCCCTGCCGGAGCGATGAGATCCGCTGCACTATCGAAGACGCTGCGTATGCGGGAGAGGTGGGGGAGAAAGGTGGTGCCGTTGTAGGATTCCAGAGGGGCGGAATTTGAGGGGGCCCGAAAGAAGGAGAAGGCCATGGCCCGGTAGGTCTGGAGGGGAAGGTATCCCAGGCGTTGTCCTCGCTCCATAATGGCCTCTTCTCCCCCCAGGGCGGGGACGTAGTTGTTCAGGTCGTCCAGAAAGTCTCGAACCGCCCGGTTCTGGTGGAACTCCGCATGGAGCAAGGTCTTCTCCCGAAGAAGCATCTCCATCTGTTTTTTTACGATAAGGGCAAAGGGGCGCACCTGATCGGGATCTCCCGTGATGGCCATGGCTCCCACCACCTCTCCCGCGGCGTTTTCCAGAGGGTACATAATTCCCGGGCGGTTCGCCTCGTAGTGCTTTGCCTCTTCCCTGCTGTGAGCAACCCCCTTGCGTTCCGCCATAACCTCCAGGGCGGGGATGTTTTTCGTCCCCAACCGGGTGGTATCGCTGGCTCCCACGATAACTCCCTCGGTGTCGGTGATCACCACGTCGAAACCCACCACCTGGGCGGTGGATTCCGCAATTTCCTGGGCGTATCGTTTCATGGCAGTTCCTGTCCTTTAGAGTGATCCGGAGGCATGGCCTGGTGCTGCTCCTCCTGGTGCCTTTTGATGAGAAGCTTTTTTTCCTCCGCCAGACCCTTGGCGGTGTCTTCCAGATGTTCCCGCATGGCTTCCCGGGCCTCTTCCGCATCCTGATCGACAATGCACTGCACGATTTTTCTGTGCTGTCCCAGAATGTGCCGGGACCAGATCCGGGGCTTCTCCGAGGCCCGCCGGCTTCGCAGCAGGATTACCGATCGTTCCATCACCGAGGCGAGTCCCTCGTGAAACCTTACCAGCACCCGGTTATGGGCGGCCCGGATGATGGCGTGGTGCAGAAAGGAGTTCCATCGGGCTCCCGTGGCGGCGTCCTGCCCCGAGGAGGATACGGCGAGCTCTTCCAGAGTATCCAGACATCGCTGCATCTCCTCCATATCTTCCCGGGTTCGCCGGGCCGCCGCAAACCCTGCCGCAGGAATCTCCACAAGATAGCGCATCTCCATGATCTCCGGGAGCATCTCCCCCGGAGCGGGCATCATGTGTTCCAGCCCCGAGGAGAACTCCGGCACCTCCGAAGAGGCCAGAAAAATCCCCTGTCGGTCCCGTACATCCAGCACCCCCCAGGCTTCGAGAATAAGAATGGCCTCCCGCACCTGGGGACGCTTCTCCCCCAGCATGAGTGCCAGAGTTCGCTCCGGGGGAAGCTTTCCCCCCGCATCTACCATATCTCCCTGACGGATCTGTTCCAGCAAAGCCTCCGCCAGAGCGCGTTTTTTGGGATTCATGGTTGCAGCACCTCCGTATCTTTTCTTTTGGGACGAATATGTTCTCTTTTTTGTATTCCCTGCGGTTGTTTTTTCTTTCAGAGAATGGTACCATAGTTTTATCGAAATTGGTAGACCTTGGTCAACCAAAAGTGGGTGAGTATAGGGTGGATAGAAAAAAGCGTTATGACGTACTTATTGTGGGAGCCGGGGTGGTGGGGTGCGCCATCGCCCGGGAGCTTTCCCGGTACTCCCTCTCTGTGGGGGTGGTGGAGAAGGAAAAGGATGTCTCCTTCGGCACCAGCTCCCGGAACAGCGGGGTGGTTCATGCGGGGTTCAACTATGCTCCGGGCTCCCTTCGGGCAAAGCTCGACGTGGAGGGAAACCGCCTCATGGAGCCTCTCTGCAGAAAGCTCAAGGTGAAGATGTCCCGCATGGGCAAGCTCACGGTGGCTCTCCACAGTCAGGAGATGCCGGGGTTGGAGGCTCTGAAAGAGCAGGGGGAGGCCAACGGGGTGCCGGGGCTGGAGATTCTCGACCCTTCGGCCATGCAGAAGATCCAGCCCGGGGTGGAGGGAGTAGGAGCTCTTTGGTCCCCTTCCAGCGGCATCGTCTGCCCCTACGGGCTCACCATCGCCCTCGCCCGGAATGCCCGGCAGAACGGGGCGGATTTCTACCTCTCCTGGGAGGTGGCGCATATCTTCCGGGAAGAGTCCGGCTTTATTCTGGAGAACTCTCTGGGGGAGGAGCTTCGTGCCTCGGTGCTTATCAACGCAGCAGGGCTCTTTGCGGATCGCATGGCCCGGATGGTGGGGATTGATGAGTATACCCTCTACCCCTGCCGGGGGGAGTACTACGTGCTGGATAAGCGGTTGGAGGGAACCTTGAAGACCCTTCTCTATCCGGCCCCCCGAAAGAACGATCCCGGCCTGGGAATCCACCTCACCCCCACGGTGGATGGCAACATTCTCATCGGCCCCAGCGCGGAGTACACGGAGCTTCCCGAAGATGCCTCCTGCTCTTCTTCGGTGATGGAAAACCTTCGGAAGAAGGGGAAGGAGCTCTTTCCGGATCTCTCCGCCTCGGATTTTATCCGTAACTTCGCAGGGCTCCGCCCCAAGCTCTCCCCTCCCGAAGAGGGGGGAAACCGGGATTTCGTGGTGGAGGATCGGCAGGACGTTCCGGGATTTATCAACCTCATGGGGATCGAAAGCCCCGGGCTTACCTCGGCCCCCGCCCTGGCTCTCATGGTGCGGGATATGGTGGGGAACCACCTGGAACTTCACGAGAAGGAGAACTTTCTGGAAGAGCTTCCCGGGCGGGAAAAATCCTTTGCGGAAAGCTCTCCGGAGGAGCGGGCCGCCCTGGTGGCGGAAGATCCAAACTACGGCGAAATGGTCTGCCGCTGTGAACAGGTAACCAAGCGGGAGATTCTGGACGCCCTTTCGGATCCCCTGGGAGCGCAGACCCTCATGAGCATCAAATACCGCACCCGGGCCACCATGGGGCGCTGTCAGGGGGGTTTTTGCTTTCCCAAGATCGTGAACATCATGACCCGGGAGTTGGGCTATACCCCCGAGGAGATTCATTTACGGGATGAGAAGTCCTTCTTCTTTCCCGGCCGGGTGCGGAAGGAGGAAGTCGCTCTATGAAGATGGAAGAACGGGATCTTGTGATCATCGGCGGAGGCCCTGCGGGGCTCGCTGCGGCGCTCTCCGCCTGGGAGGCGGGGTGCCGGGATATTCTTCTGGTGGAGCGGGACCGAATTCTCGGGGGCATTTTGAACCAGTGCATTCATGACGGCTTCGGTCTTCACACCTTTAACGAAGCTCTTTCCGGGCCCGAGTACGCCGCCCGGTATATCGAAAAACTTGGACAGACCGGGGTGGAGGTGCGGGAGCAGACCATGGTGCTCCGCCTCGGGGAGGATCGGGTGCTGCAGCTCGCCTCCCGGGGGAGTTACAGCGCTGTCCGTGCCCGGGCGGTGATTCTCGCCATGGGGTGCCGGGAGCGCCCCCGGGGAGCCATCTCCATCCCCGGCACACGCCCCAGCGGGGTCTTCACCGCCGGAGCGGCCCAGCATCTCATGAACTTGGAGAACATCATGGTGGGAAACCGGGTCTGTATCCTCGGCTCCGGAGATATCGGCCTCATCATGGCCCGGCGCATGACCCTGGAGGGGGCCTCCGTGGCGGGGGTTTTCGAGATTCTTCCCTACTCCAGCGGGCTTCCCCGAAACATTCAGCAATGCCTCAACGATTACGACATTCCTCTTCATCTCAGCACCACGGTGCAGAAAGTTCACGGCTCTCGGCGCCTTGAAGGGGTGACGGTGGCCCAGGTGGGGCCGGACCGGTCTCCCCTGGAGGGTACCGAACGCTACATTCCCTGCGATACCCTGCTTCTCTCGGTGGGGCTCATTCCGGAGAACGAACTTTCCCGGGATGCCTCCATTCCCCTGGATGCACGTACCAACGGCCCGGAGGTCGACTCCTGCTTCATGACCCGGGTGCCGGGGATCTTCGCCTGCGGCAACGTGCTCCATGTGCACGATTTGGTGGATTACGTCTCCCAGGAGGCGGAGGAGGCGGGGCGGCACGCCGCTGCCTGGGCGGCATCCTCAAAAAGTTCTTCCGAGGAAACTCTGCCGGTGCTCCCCGGGGAGGGAGTGCGTTATACCCTCCCCCAGAAGATCAGCCCCTCCCGAAGCACGGTGCTCTCTCTTCGAGTGACTGCTCCCTGTCGGAACCGCTCGGTGGTGGTGCGGGGAGAAGGTAAGATTCTCGCCCGCAAAAGTCTGGTGCGCCTGCACCCGGCGGAGATGATACGTATACCCCTGGAGGCCAAAAGCCTCTCGGGAGTTTCCCAACTGGAGGTGGCCCTCGGATGAGTCTGCGAGAACTTACCTGCGTGGTCTGTCCCAACGGATGCCCTCTTGCCATAACCTGTACCGAGGAGGATCCCCCCCGGGTGGAATCCGTGGAGGGGCATCTCTGCCCCCGGGGGATCCGCTGGGCGAAACAGGAGGTGGAGGCTCCGGAGCGTACCATTGCGAGCAGTATTCTCGTTACAGGGGGAGAGATGCCCCTGGCGAGCGTTCGCACGGATCGCCCCATTCCCCTGAAGAAGATTCCCGAAGTAATGGAGGCCATCCGTACGCTTGTTCTTCCCGCCCCCCTTGCTCTCGGGGAGGTGGTGCTGGAAGATCCTGCAGGAACGGAGTGCTGCATTATGGTGACACGGGCTGTGGGTTCTGCAAAGGTAAGCACGAAGGAGGTGGCATAGTTTTCCTGGAAATCTGATGCGAAACTCTGGATGTACGCGGCGGTGTGGAATGCGGTGGGTTACGTGGAAAAGAATTTTGTATAGCAAGAGGAGGTTTTTTTTATGAAAAAGAATATCTGTCTGGTGTCGTTGTTGCTGATCTGTGCGCTCTTCGGGGCGGTGCTCTTTGCGGGGGATGCCCAGGCCAAAAGTTACCGGCTGAACCTTGCCACTGCCACCACCGGAGGAACCTACTATCCTCTGGGGAACGCCATGGCCCAGATCTGGTCCAAGAATCTCGACGGGGTGAAGGTGGCGGCTCAGGCTACTGCGGGAACCCCCCAGAATGTGGAGCTCATTCAGGAGGGTGACGTAAGCGTGGCCTTCGGACAGAACGGGGTCTGCTACTACGCCTATACCGGTACCGGCACCTACGAGGGGAAGAAGCCCATCACGGAGCTTCGGGGTATGCTCTCTCTCTATCCCAACGTGATGCACTTTGTGGCGAAAAAAGGGTTAGAGCTTGATAGCGTAGCGGGTTTCGAAGGAAAGAAGTTTGTCCCCGGAGCCGTGGCGAGTGCCACGGAGATCAACGCCCGGGAGATCATGGGGATCTATGGCCTGAATTATATGGATAATGCGGGAGATGTGAACGTTAAGGCGGATTTCGTGGGGTACAACGAGGCCTCGGATCTTTTGAAAAACGACCTCACCGATGGAGCCCTCATTGCCGGAGGGGCCCCCACTGCGGCGGTGATCGACATGCTCTCCTCGGGCACCGCAGAGCTCATCTCTCTGGAAGAGGACAAGATCAACGAAATTTGCGAAACCTATCCCTGGTACTTCCCCTACACCATCAAGGCAGACACCTATCCCCGTCAGCCTGAACCGGTGCAGACCGTGGCCCTGGCGAACATCCTCTTTACCCGGGAGGACGTGCCGGAGGAGCTCATCTACATGCTCGTGAAGGGAATCTACGATTACCACGATCTGCTTGTTTCGTCTCACAAGGCGGCCACCCACACAGTGCTGGAAAATGCCATCAACGGCATGACCATTCCCCTGCACGCCGGGGCAGTGAAATATTTCCAGGAGCAGAACATTACCGTTCCGGAGAAGCTTATCTCTTCTCAGTAAGAGCGTCTGCAGTCCTTTTGACGGTTGAGGGAGGTCGGAGGAGATTCTTCGGCCTCCTCCCGTAGCTTTCCAGGAGGTTTTTCTTTTGAAAAAAGAGAATAACACATTGTCAGAGAGAGAAGATCAGTATGTTTCCGCCCCGGAGGATGTGGAGAAGGTTTTAGAGAAGGTGGATACGGAGTCCCGATTCCGCAAGCTTGTGGGCAAATGGGCCATAATAGCAACCTTTATCGCCATTGCCATGTCCTGCTTCCATCTCTACACCTCGGGTTTCGGCACCCTTATGGCCATGAAACAGCGAAGCGTGCACCTGGCCTTTCTTCTGGTTCTCACCTTTCTTCTCTATCCCGCATCGAAGAAGCACTCCCCTAAGGGGCGTCCTTCGGTGCTCGATATGATCTGGATAGCCTTTTCCCTTACTTCAAGTCTCTATATCTTCTTCATGTTCGATGCCTTCAGCATTCGGGGAACCGCCATCCCCCTGGATATCGTCATGGGGACCATTCTTATCGTCTGTGTCCTTGAGGGAGCCCGGCGTACCGTGGGGAAAGAGCTCACCATCCTGGCCATTCTCTTTCTGCTCTACGGCTTTTTCGGGGAGTACATTCCGGGAGTGCTGGGGCATACAGGCTTCCGGTTCAAGCGCATCGTTTACCATCTGTATCTCTCTTCCGAGGGGCTCTTCGGTATTGCTCTGGGAGTTTCCGCCACCTATATCTTCCTCTTCATTCTCTTCGGAGCTTTTTTGAACGAAACCGGCATGGGGCGCTTTATCAAGGATCTCGCCATGTCGCTGGCGGGGCGTACCATCGGCGGGGAGGCCAAGGTCTCCATCGTGGCCAGCGGCCTCATGGGAATGATCAATGGCAGCGCCGTGGGAAACGTGGCCGCCACGGGAACCTTTACCATACCCCTTATGCGGGAGGCGGGGTTCCGGCCGGTCTTTGCCGCCGCAGTGGTTGCGGTGGCGGGTACAGGAGGTATGATCATGCCCCCCGTCATGGGAGCCGCCTCCTTTATCATGGCGGAGTTCCTTTCGGTGCACTACTCCAAAATCATGCTTGCCGCAGCGATTCCCGCCTTTCTCTACTATCTTGCGGAATATGCCATCATCCACATCGAAGCCACGAAATCCGGCATGACCCCGGTGAAAAAAGAAGACGTGATCCCCTTCAAGAAAGTCATGAAGGAGCGGGGGCACCTTGTCATTCCCATCATCGTTATCGTCTGGCTTCTCATGATTGGCCGCACCCCCCTCTACGCCGCCTTCTACGGCATTATCTCCTCGGTGGCGGTGAGCATGCTCCGTAAGGAGACCCGGCTCTCTCCCAAGTCCTTTCTCAAGGCTCTGGAAGACGGGGCTCGGGGATCCGTGGGGGTGGGGATGGCCTGTGCGGTGGTGGGAAACATCATCGGCATCACCAACCTCACCGGGCTTGGGCTTGTGCTGGGGGATAACATCGTTTCACTGGCGGGGGGTACCGTCATCGGCACCATCTTCCTCACCATGGTGGTCTCCATTATTCTCGGTATGGGGCTTCCTACCACAGCGTGCTATATCGTCACCGCTACCATCGCTGCCCCCGCACTGATCCAGCTCGATGTAAACCCCCTGGCGGCGCACATGTTCGTCTACTACTTCGCCTGCCTCTCCAACCTCACCCCTCCCGTGGCCATCGCATCCTATGGAGCTGCGGGAATATCCGGACAACGCCCCTCGGAAGTGGGGTGGACGGGATTCCGGATCTCCCTGGCGGCGTTCCTCATCCCCTTTACCTTCGTCTACAGTCCCCAGCTTCTTCTGGTGGAAGGAACCGTTTTTTCCATCCTGGTGGCCTTTGCCACCAGCGTTATCGGGGTTATCGCCATAGCTGCGGCTCTTCAGTCCTATCTTGCGGGGCCCTTGAACCGGCTTCAGATGCTTCTTCTTTTCGCAGGATCCGTATGCCTCATCTTCCCGGGAATCGTTACGGATGTGGCGGGGATTGGCCTGACTTTGGGGGTCTATGCCTGGCAGAAATTCCTTCGCAAGCCCTCCTTGGCGGCGGAGAATTCCTGAAAGAATCATGGTGAGAGAGGAGATGCCTGAACTATGCGTATAGCTACCTTGCGTTTGGGAGAGCGGGAGACCGCAGCAGTGTTGGGACCAAAGGGATATATCCCTCTGGGGGAGGTCTTTTCCCTTCTGGGAAAGCCCTGGACTCCCTCCCTTCAGTGGCTTCTGGAGAATCGCAAGTTCCGGGAGCTGCATCAGTGGTTTCAAACCGAGGGGGAACAATTCTTCCGGCGGTATGAGGGACATTACATAGCCCCGGAAGAGGCCCGGTACGCCCCCCTCTACCGGCGCCCCCCCAAAATCTGGGGTATCGGGCTGAACTACGTGGATCATGCGGCGGATCTGGCGGAGAAGGCTCCCAACACGGAGCCCGCAAGCTTTATGAAAACCGCCAACACCGTCATCGGCCCCGGGGACACCATCCGGATCCCTCGGCAATCTTCCGGAACCACCGCGGAGGCGGAACTGGGGATCGTCTTCGGGGATGTGGGCCGGGAGGTCTCCCGGGAGAATTGGCTCTCCTGCGTGGCGGGGTTTACCACCGTCATCGACATGACTGCCGAGGATATTCTGCGCAAGAATCCCCGGTATCTCACCCGGTCCAAGTGTTTCGACACCTTCTTTAGCTTCGGCCCGGAGCTGGTAACCCCCGATGAGATCCCGAACGTCTTGGATCTTCGGGTGGCCACCATGATAAACGGGGGGGTACATGCGGAGAACGTGGTATCCAACATGACCTTTCCTCCGGATTATCTCGTATCTTTTCACTCCCAGGTTTTTCCCTGGGAGCCCGGAGATATCCTTTCCACGGGCACTCCCCGGGCGGTACACATCGCCCACGGGGATGTGGTGGCCTGCCGGATTGAGGGCTTTCGAACCCTGGAAAATCCTGTGGAGGATTGCAAGAAGGCATAAAAAAAGCGACAGACTCCCCTTTTCTTCCTCATTTTCGGGCTGCTGGCACAGCTTCCGGGGAGGAGAAGGGGCGGTTCTGCCGCAAAGAAGCGTTCCGTGGTGCCCCTGGAGAGGCCTCTCACGGTAGCTCCCATTATAGCATATCCGTGGAGGGGCCTTCCGGGGGAACATGTTTCTCTATGTAGAGAAGGAGGATACAGGGTGACCCAGAAAATTCCCTATGAAGATCTTGTGGCCCTTACCCAAACGATATTGGAGGGGCTCGGTTATCCCGAGGAAAAAGCCCGGATCACCGCCCGAACCCTGGGGGAGGCGGATGCCCGGGGAGTCTACTCCCACGGGGTGGCCCGGCTTCCCTTTTACCGTTCCCGCATGGAATCCGGAAATGCCTTTCCCGAAGCGGAGCCGGAAATTGTATGGGAGACTCCGGTCTCTCTGGTGATTGACGGAAAGCGGGGGATAGGTCCCTACAACGCAGATTTTGCCATGAAGGAATGTATTACCCGGGCGGAAAGGAGCGGGCTCTGCTTTGCCACGGTGCGGGATTCCAACCACTACGGCATGGCGGGGCTCTGGGCGGAGATGGCCCTGGAGCGGGGGTATATGGGAATCTCCATGAGTACCTCCAACAAGCTGGTGCTCCCCACCTTTTCCTCGGAGCGCCTTTTAGGGACCAACCCCCTGGCGGTGGCTCTCCCCGCCGAGGAGGGGGCCCCTTTTCTGCTGGATATGGCCACCAGTGCGGTGGCCCGGGGGAAGATCGAAGTCTGTTACCGGAGAGATACCCCCATTCCCCCGGGTTGGGGGGTGGATCGCCGGGGGGAGCTCTGCACCGACCCTCACGAAATCGTCTCGCTCCTGAAGGAAGATGCTCCCTGGGGAGGTTTGCTCCCTCTGGGAGGCATGGGGGAAACCTCCGGAGGGCACAAAGGATACGGCCTGGCTCTTCTGGTGGAGCTGCTCTCCTCAAGCCTCTCTCTCAACGAGTGGCGTCCCCGGGCGGATGCGGAGCACCCCATTCGGGTGGCCCACTTTTTCGGCGTGCTGGATCTGAAGCTCTTCGGAGATCCTCAAAAAATCCGGAGTCATGTCTCCCGGGTGCTGGAGGATATCCGAAAGAAGGGGGATTCTCCCGAAACTCCCCGGGTCTACATCCACGGAGAGAAGGAGCGGGAGCAGCGAAAACGCAGCCTTGCGGAAGGAATCTCTCTGGATGAAGCCACCCGAGAGATTTTGCGAAATCTGAGAAAGGAGCTTTCTCTTTCGGAGAATTCCTTTAGAATATAGACATATCCGAAAAAGCGAGGCAAGGATACCCTTTTTCGAAAAAATACGTCTTTTTGCATACTTTGAGGAGGATCTGTGATGGTGAAAAAAGAAAGCATCTACCAGGAAGCTCTGGAACTGCACCGTAAACACCGGGGAAAGCTCACCGTGGAGAGTCGTATCGAGGTCAACACCATGCGGGATCTCGCCCTGGTCTACACCCCGGGAGTGGCGGAACCCTGCCGGGAGATCGAACGAAACCGGGAGGCCCTCTACGACGTCACCACCAAGCACAACATGGTGGCGGTCATCACCGACGGCAGCGCCGTATTGGGGCTGGGGAACATCGGGGCGGACGCCTCTCTCCCCGTGATGGAAGGCAAATGCGTGCTCTTCAAACGCTTTGCAGACATCGAAGCCTTCCCCATCTGCATCGACTCTCAGGAAGTAGACGTGGTGGTGGAAACCAGCCGCCTCATCGCCACCTCCTTCGGAGGCATCAACCTGGAAGACATCGCCGCCCCCCGGTGCTTCGAAATCGAACGCAAGCTCCAGGAAGTGGTGGACATCCCGGTCTTTCACGACGACCAGCACGGCACCGCCGTCATCGCCGTGGCGGGACTCTGGAACGCCCTCAAAATCGTGGGCAAAAAGATCGAAAACTGCA
>NPIG01000950.1_pt1 | contig 17779 bp, 12 predicted proteins | sample 8637441 | NCBI WGS metagenome assembly NPIG01 (sample SAMN07420675, study PRJNA396082) | bioreactor metagenome | isolation source: sample BR6 brine-fed electro-methanogenic bioreactor BR | place: Japan: Kochi | collected 2016-06-14 | reverse complement strand
CAATACTGGCTCGTTCACGTGAGCTCGATCAGTGCTCGTGACCGTGACCGTGGCCGTGGTCGTGTCCGTGCCCCCGCTGCATCGGGTTCTGGTCGGTGTTCCAGATGTCGTAGACGATCTCGAAGCCACCCTTCGTCCGGCGCAAGACGGTGAATGCCTTCCCGGTGTCCTTCACCGGCTGCGGCATGCCCGGCATCGAGATCGAGAGCGTGTAGGAGCCGACGGCGTAGATCATCCCGTCACTCTCCCAGACCTTCTTCATCTTCCCGCTGAAGGCCGTGAACTTGATGCCGGCCGCGAAGGTCTGCTCCATGTGCGCGCGCAGCGCGGCCCTTCCATCGAGCGCGCCGGCGTAGTTCGGCATGACGTAGGCGTCGTCGGCATAGAAGGTCACGATCGCGTCGACGTCGCCGGCGAGCATCGCCGCGTCCAGCTTGTGGAACATCGCCCCGAGCTCGGACTTCAGCTCGCCGGCGCTGGCCGGTGACAACATGAGAAGGGCGAGCGCGGCGACAACACACAGCGTGCGGATTCTGACCATGGCTCTCTCCTTGTCGCGCAGCTCGATCGAGTGCGCGCCGGAGAGAATAACACGCGCCGCATCTCTATTTAGCCGCGTTGATCAGGGCTTGTGGACCTTCTCGCGGATCCAGATCTCGGGTTCTCGGAGCTTCCGGATCTCTCCCGCCAAACCCGGGGCTCGCTGCATCCGCCCCTCCCGTACGTAGACGATCGAGCGTCCGTCCGGTGTCCAGTCGGGATGCGTGACGTCGTAGGGGCGCGTCGTGTACTGCACGAGACCGAGGAACGAGGCGGAGATCCCGTAGACCGTGCGCAGCTCGGGCCGCGCGTCGACACCGGCGCGCTGCTCTCTCACGGGTCCGCGTCGACCGAAGCGCGGATCCGGCTCGATGGCGGGCGGTGGCTCGTTCGCGATCGCACGCGAGTTCGACTGCTCGCGATCCGACGTGAATGCGAGCTGCGCGGTCACCGGGTTCCAACTCGGAGAATACTCTCGCGTCTCGCGCAGGCGATGCCGGCGGTTGTCGGGTGCCTCCCCTTCCGTCGCGAGCGCGACGACCGCGAGGTCCGGGTCGTCGTCGTAGCCGTGGACCATCATCGCGAGGCGAGCTCCGTCCGGTGAGAAGCACGGGTCGCTCTCCTCGAGGTCCGGGAACGGGTCGAAGACGATCAGCTCCCCTCCCCGCGCCGGGATCAGCCCGAGGGTCTGGCCGCGCTCACCCGCGAACTCGAACGCAATCAGCTCACCGTCCGGGGACCAGTCGGGCTGGGCCTCGGCACCCTTCCGCGAAGTCAGCCGCACCGGCGGCTCGGTGCCATCGGCGCGCATGACGTAGAGGTCGCCCTGGCCGCTGCGGCGCGAGCTGAAGACGATGTGCTGCCCGTCCGGGGACCACGCCGGCTCGCTGTCACTGTGCGGAGACTTCGTCAGGCGCCGGGCGTCCTTCCCGTCGATGCCGACGATCCACACGTCGGTGTTGCCCCGATCCTCGCGCACAAACGCGACCGAGAGCCCATCCGGGCTGACGGCGGGGTTCCGCCCCTCGGTGATCTTGCGGTGGCGTTTGCCCGCGAGCGCGTTCGGGGCCGTGGTCAGCAACAAGCCCAGCAAGCAGAGGGCGCTCAGTCCTCGGATGCCGCGGATACGCATGCTCTTCCTCTCTCTCGGGTCCCCGCGGGGATCTTATCCCGGTTCTGGCCGAGGAGTCCCGGGCGCCCGTCCGTTTCGCAACCGTCCACACCGTATGGCGAGCCGCTCGTGGCGCGCTGGCCCCGCCTCATGGTTCGGCCCTAGCAAAACCAAACGAACTTTGTTAGCGTCTCGGAACCCGATGATGCCAAGTCCCTCTCCAAGCAGAGGATAGGAGCCCCCGCTCTTGGCCGAGCTCAACCTGACCGAGGCGCACCGTGCGCTGATCGAGCGCTTTGGCGTGCTCCACGAGGAGCTCGGCTTCTCGCCTGCGCCGGGGCGTGTTCTCGGACTGCTGCTCGCCTCCCCTCGCCCCGAGTTGACCTTCGACGAGATCCGAGACGCCCTCGCGCTGAGCAAGAGCTCGATCAGCGGGGCGATCAACCTTCTGCTTCGCATCGGGAGCATCGAGTACCGCACGCGCCCCGGCGAGCGCAAACGCTACTTCCGCAAGAGCTACCGGAACTGGGAAGACTCCCTGATCCACCGGATGAACCGCTTCTTCGCGATGCGCCAGCTCCTCGTCGAGGCACACGCACTCCACGAGAGCGTCCCCGAGCGCTCCGATCACGAAATCCCCCGCATGATCGAGTTCCTCGACTTCCTCGAGAACTCGCTCAACGCGGCCCATGAACGCTGGACGCGCGAGCATGCCGCTGGCGAATCCGGCCCCCGCCCTCCGAGGAGGACCGATCCGTGCACAAGCGATTGACGACCCTCAGCCTCGCTCTGCTCCTTCTGCTCGTCCCCGCCGCGTTCGCGCAGAGCGTCGACGAGATCATCGCCAAGAACATCGAGGCCACCGGAGGCGCTGACGCGTGGCTCGCGATCAAGACCGTGAAGATGGCCGGCGCGATGCGCTTCGAGGGCGGCGCCGTCGGAGCCGTGGAGATGCCCTTCTTCATCGAAGCCAAGCGTCCGCACAAGGTCCGCGTCGAGTTCACGATGCAGGGGATGACGGGCATCCAGGCCTTCGACGGCACCACCGCCTGGGGCGTGATGCCTTTCCTTGGGAAGACCACGCCGGAGGAGCTCGCCACGGATGAGCGGAAGCGCCTCGAGACTCAGGCCGAGTTCGACGGCGTCTTCCTCAACTACAAGGAGAAGGGGCACACGATCGAACTCGTCGGCAAGGAAGAAGTCGAAGGGACGCCGGCCTTCAAGCTCAAGATCACGAAGAAGAACGGCGACATCGAGTACCACTATCTCGACGAGGAGTACTTCGTCACGTTCAAGACCGAGTCCCAGCGAGAGGTGCAGGGTCAGACCGTGACCCTGGCGCAGGTCCTCGGCGACTACAAGGAAGTCGGCGGCGTGCTCTTCCCCCACTCGATCGAGATCCGCACCCCCGAAGGAACCACGCGGCAGGTGATCACGATCGACTCGATCGAGATCGACGTCGACCTCCCGGACTCGCGTTTCGCGATGCCCGCCGCACAGGAAGCCCCGGCCGCCGCAGCGCCGAGCAAGTAACCCGCGTCCGCTCCGCACCGAGGGAGGTCCCATGCCACGCCGCATCCTACTCGTCTTCGCCGTCCTGGCTCTGCTCACAGGGAGCAGCGCCGCGGACAAGGTCGTCAAGATCGACTCGTCCACCTTCGGCGGGTTGCGCGCCCGCGCGATCGGTCCCGCCGTGATGAGCGGGCGGATCTCCGCCATCGACGCCGACGCGCGCGACCCGGTCACCGTCTGGGTCGGTGCCGCCAGCGGCGGTGTCTGGAAGTCCGAGAACGCCGGGCTCAGCTTCGAGCCCGTCTTCGACGACTTCGCGCAGTCGATCGGAACGATCCGGGTCGATCGCCAGAACCCCGACACCGTCTGGGTCGGCACGGGTGAGACCTGGGTGCGCAACAGCGTCTCGGTCGGCGACGGCGTCTACAGAACGACCGACGGCGGCGAGAACTGGACCCACCTCGGTCTCGCGGACACCGAGCGTATCGCGAAGATCGAGCTCGACCCCAACGACAGCGACGTCGCCTACGTCTGCGCCCTCGGCCACCTGTGGGATGCGCACCCCGCGCGAGGGGTCTACAAGACGAGCGACGGCGGCAAGAGCTGGGAGAAGATCCTCTACGTCGACGAGGACACCGGCTGCGCCGACCTCGAGATGGACCCCCAGGAGCCGGGCATCCTCTACGCCGCGATGTGGCAGTTCCGGCGCTCGCCCGACTTTTTCCACTCGGGCGGCCCGGGTAGCGGCCTCTATCGCTCGCGCGACGGCGGCAAGAACTGGGAAGAGCTCACCGTGGGGCTCCCCGAAGGCGAGAAGGGGCGCATCGCCGTCGCGGTGGCTCCTTCGCGCCCGGCGGTCGTCTACGCGACCGTCGAGGCCGAGGAGACGGCGCTCTACCGCTCGGACGACACCGGCCAGACATGGCGCAAGACCGACGACTCGACGAACGTCCAGATGCGCCCGTTCTACTTCTCCGAGCTCGTCGTCGACCCGCTCGATCACAACCGCGTTTACAAGCCCGGGTTCACGCTGACGATCAGTACCGACGGGGGCGAGACCTTCAGCCAGATGTTCGGTGCGGGCTTCGCGATGGGCACGGTGCACTCCGACCACCACGCCCTCTGGATCAACCCCAACAACACCCACCAGCTCTTTTTGGGCACCGATGGCGGCGCGTACATCTCGGAGGACCGCGCCACGAGTTGGCGTCACGTGCGCTCGCTTCCCCTCGGGCAGTTCTACCACGTCGGTCACGACAACGAGTGGCCCTACAACGTGTTCGGCGGCTTGCAGGACAACGGCACGTGGAAGGGCCCGTCGCGCGGCGTCGGAGGCATCACGAGCGCCGACTGGCGCACCGTCAACGGCGGGGACGGGTTCTGGGCGTTCAGCGACCCGGCCGACGCCAACACGCTCTACGTCGAGTACCAGGGCGGGCAGCTCTCCCGCGCGAACCTCGAGACCGGTGAGCTCAAGAGCATCAAGCCGTTCCGGCGCGGCGACGAAGAAGAGCTGCGCTTCAACTGGAACACGCCGATCGAACTGAGCCCGACGGAGCCCGGCACCCTCTACTACGGCTCGCAGTACTTGCACCGCTCGAGCGACCGCGGCGACACCTGGACGACGATCTCCCCCGACCTGACAACGGACGACCCGCAGCGTCAGCGCCAGAAGGAGTCGGGCGGACTCTCCACCGAGAACACGACGGCCGAGAACAACGCGACGATCTACACGATCAGCGAGTCGCCGAAGAACTCCTCGCTCGTCTGGGTGGGCACCGACGACGGCCTCCTGCACCTGACCCGTGACGGCGGCACGACGTGGACCCCCGTCAAGGACAACGTCCCCGGCGTGCCCGAGGGCACCTGGGTCTCCTCCGTGCAGGCGAGTCCGACGGACGAGGCCGTCGCCTTCGTCACCTTCGACGGCCACCGCACGGGCGACATGGCGACCTACGTCTTCCGCACCGCGGACTACGGCGCGACGTGGGAGCCGCTCGCCAGCGACGCGATCCGGGGCTACGCGTGGGTGGTCAAGCAGGACCCGGTCAACCCCGCCCTGCTCTACCTCGGCACGGAGTTCGGGCTCTACATCTCGCTCGACTCCGGAGCGAGCTGGGCCCGCTTCAAGGAGAACCTCCCCCCGGTCGCCGTGCACGATCTCGTCGTCCACGAGACCGAGCACGACCTGATACTCGCGACCCACGGCCGCGGCCTCTACATCATCGACGACCTGAGCGCGCTGCGCGCGATGACGAGCGAGCTGCTCGCCGAGAAGGTCGCGTTGCTGCCGTCACGCCCCTCCCCGCTCGTGCTCGGCGGCGGCATGCGCTGGTTCGGCTCTGATGACGAGTTCGTCGGAGAGAACCCCGAGGAGTCCGCGACGATCAACTACTGGCTCGCGCGCCGCCACCTCTTCGGTGATCTCAAGGTCGAGGTCTACGACGCGGACGGCGAGCTGCTGACGACGCTGCCCGGCAAGAAGCGCCGCGGGATCAACCGCGTCGCGTGGCCGATGCGTCTCAAGCCGCCGACGATGCCCCCCGCCAACGCGCTGGTCTTTGCGTTCCAGGGCCCCCGCGTCCCGGAAGGCAAGTACCGCTACAAGCTGATCAAGGGCAAGACCACGCTCGAGGGCGAGGTCGAGATCGTCGCCGACCCGCGCAACCCGCACCCCAAGGCCGACCGCCTGCTCCAGCAACGCACCGCGCTCGAGGTCTACGACCAGCTCGGAGAGCTCACCTTCCTCGCGGACTCGGTCACGGAGCTCCGCGACGCCGCGCGGGACCGCGCCGGGTCGCTCACGCGCAGGGACAAGACGAAGTTCATCGATTTCGCCGACACGCTCGACACCCTCCACGGCGAGCTCGTCTTCGTCGGTGAAGGCGGCATCTTCGGCGGCGTGCAGAAGCTCCGCGAGCGCCTCGGCACGCTCTTCGGCGAGATCAACGGCTACGACGGCCGCCCGTCGAACTCCCAAATCGAGCTCGCGAAGCGGCTCGCCGGCGAGCTCGAGCAGCACCGCGCCACCTACGAGACCGCGCTCGGCGAGCTCGACGCGCTCAACGCCGTGCTCGAGAGGCGCAAGCTCGAGAGGCTGAGCCCGCTGACCCGCGAGACATGGCAGGAGCGCCAGGAAGGCAAGGCCGGCTCGGCCCAGTGGGCCGCGACGGCCGCCCGCACGCTGCTGCACTTCTGATGGCATCGGGGCCGGCCGGCGAGGCCGGCCCCAGCGCGTTTTCTCACGCCCCGCCTCCCACCTCGCGGTAGACTTCCCCTGCGCCCGGCGGTGTCCCCGTCACCGCCCCGGCAGGGGAAAACATGATCAAGAAATCGCTCGCATCACGTGGCGCGTGTCTCGCGCTTTCCCTCACCCTCTGTGTCCTCGTCTCCCCGCTCGTCGCCGCCGACCCCGGTGCGGAGCGCGAGGCGAACGAACTCGTCGCGATCGGCCTCGTAGAAGAGCTCCGCAACGGTGAGCAGCAGCACACGGATACGCCTCCAAGCCCGCCTGAGGTCTTCGACGCGTTACCGTCGAACGAGCAGCGCCTGAGCCTGCTCCACGAACGCGCCCCCGGGGACGACGAACGCCTCGAGGCGCTCAGCGATGGCAGCGCGCGTCTCGTCGTCTTCACGCTCGAGGGCTGGCGTCCCCGAGCTTCCGTCTCGCTCGACGGCGGGGTCAGCTTCCTGCACCACACGGACCCGTTCGGTGCGGGATTCGACGTGCTCTCCATGCGCGCAGCGCGGGCGCCGGACGGAGCGGTCTACCTGGTCGGCGAGCACGTCGGCAGCGAAGGGCGCCGCGGTGTGCTCTTCGCGCGCTCGGACGACATGGGCCAAACCTGGAATCCGGTCCAAGAGCTCGTCGCGCCCACCGACGATGTCCACGGCGTCGCCAAGGCCGCCCTCGCAGCGGGTCCGGACGGCCGCGTGGCCATCACATTTCTCGGGGCTGCCTACACAGACCCCTATGTTCTGACGAGTCTCGACCACGGGACGAGTTGGGGCGACCCGGTGGGCGCCAATCCGAGCGCTCCGGCAGGCGTCTACGGCGGGGGGACGATCCGAGCAGCCTTCGCCGCGGACGGCACGCTTCACGTGGCCTACGTACAGCGTCGAACCGGCTCGCAGACCACCTGGTACACGCGTTCGACGGACGGCGGGCAGAGCTTCGGTGCGGCCAGAGAGCTCTCCACCGAGAACGTGTTTCAGCATCGCCTTCACCGCACCGATGACGGCACTTGGCTCGTCGCCTGGTGGGAAGCGAGCAGCCTCGACGCCTCCCTCGCCCAGGACGGCGTCAATGCCCGCAGCTCGACCGATGAGGGCGCGAACTGGAACGCGCGGGTGCGCGTCGATGACAACGCTCCGGGGGAGTTCTACGCGACGATCCCGCGCATCGTCCCTCTGGAAGGCGACGAGGTCTTCGTCGCCTTCCTCGACAGTCGGGACGAGCTGAACCGTTCGACCTCCGCCTACGGCGCGCGCGGCGTGGCAAGTTCACTCACGTTTGGCACGAACCTCCGCATCGACGACGACGACAGCCAGTCGCCCGTCGGCACGAGCCGAGGCGGCTATCTGGCGAGCGCCGGCAGCAACCATCTTTTCGTCACCTATCTCGCGACGAACCCTGGTCCCACGCGCGACGCTTACGTCGCCTCGAGCCACGACCGTGGCCGCAGCTTCGGCAACCCGGTCATGCTTGGAGACGAGGAGCCCGGAACGTCGAGCCGGGAGATGGGGCGAATCGCGACAGGTCCCGGGGGGCGTGTGTTCGCGGTCACGCGCCGGCACACCGGCCGCGGCTGGAACAGCCCCTACGAACTGCGTTTCCACCGGAGCGTCGACAACGGCGAGAGCTTCGATGGAGACCTGACACTCGACACCGTGTCCAGCACGAGCGTCGGCTATCCTGAGCCGCAGATCGCCGCTCCGAGCACGGATCTCGTTTACGTCCTCTACTCGGATCGTTACGACGTCATTCTTCGCCGCTCGGAAGATGGCGGTGCGAGTTTCGGCGACCCGATCCACATCCCTTCCGTCACCGGAAGCACGAACACGCATCCGCGTCTCTGCGCATCGGGCGACGACGTCCTTGTCGTGTTCCAGAGCGCAGAGATCGAGGCAGCCACAAGCCATGATCGCGGCCAGACCTGGGTGAGCGAGAGCGGCTTCGGCTCGGACACCGTCAACGTCACCGGAGTCGCCCTCGCGTGCGGCGAAGGCCTCGCTGCAGTCGCGGTCTACGCGACACGCGTCACCGGCGGCGCGACTCAGTACGGGCTGAGCGCGCGCGCGTTCGACGGCAGCACGTGGAGCTCCGCAGTTTCGGTCAAGCCGCTCGACGGAGAGCGGGTGAACGATCTCCAGGCAGCCTTCGCCTCGAACGACGACATCGTCGTAACCTGGGAGCAGACGACGCCTTACACGGTCACGGCGGCCCACTCCCCCGATCGAGGCGCGAGTTTCTCTGCGCCCACCGTGCTCAGCCCCGAGACGCGCTACGCCGCCAACCCGCAACTCGCGAGCGACGGCGCGGGCAACGCCTGGATCGCGTGGATCGACAAGCCCGTGTCCTACGACGCGTACTCCGTCGCGATCCGCCACTCCGCCGACGGCGGCTCCGAGTTCGCTCCGGCCAAGCGCCTCGACACGGCCGTGCCCGCCGCCACCTACTACAACGACGCGGACCCGCGCTGGGCGCAGGGGGCAGCGCTCCCTGGCGTCGGCTTGTTCACATGGGGAGCGCACCGAGTGGGCTATCGGACCGAGCTGCTTCTCAACGGACACGCACCGGCAGACCTCGACCGGGATGGGGTGGACACCGCGATCGACTGCGCCCCCGAGGACCCCGAGCTTTGGGCCGCGCCTTCCGAGGTGACCGGACTCGAGCTCGCGCTCGAAGGCGCGGACACCCGGCTCTCGTGGCTCTCGCTCGCCGAGAGCTCCGGGCCAGGTACGCGCTACGACCTGGTGACCGGCACGCTCGGCGCGCTCCTCGCAAGCGGGGGTTACGCGGGCGCCTCTTGCCTCGCGAGTGATCTCGCCGAGACGAGTTTCCTCGACGAGCGCCCGGCGCCTGCGGCCAAGGACGGCGTCTACTTCCTCGTCCGCGCCCGGAGCGCGTGCGGGACGGGGAGCTACGGCGACGCGCCGGTCTCCCCCGACCCACGAGACACCCTCGATCAAGCGGGCCCCTGCCCCTGACCCCGCGCCGTCCGGAGCCGCACGCCTCGAGCGTCCGGTTCCGGACACTTCGTGAGCCGAAGTCCCGATTATCAACACTTAGAGCTGGCACGGAGCTCGCACTAGTACACGGTCGGAGGCTTCATGGACCGACCGATCGCACAGAGCGAGATCCGTGGACGACGCGCCCGCCGCCTGGGACTGACACTCGGCGTCGTGCTCCTCGCCACCGTCTTGTTCGTGCTGGGCAGGAGCTGGATCCGCCCTTCCGTGCCCGTCACCCGCATCCGCATCGCCCCCGTCGAGCGCGGCGACGTCGAGGCGACTCTGCTCGCCTCGGGCACGATCGTCGCCGGTGCCGAGCAATCGCTCGTCTCCCCCTTCGCCGGTCGGCTGAGCCGGGTGCACGAGGAAGCGGGCGCCACGCTCGCCAAAGGGCAACCCGTTGTCGCGCTCGAGTCCGACGAGGTGCAGCTCGACCTCGACCGCCTCGGTGACGAGCTCGCGCTCTTGCGCAATCGGCGGCAACGCCTCGAGCTGCAGCTCGGGATCCGGCTCGAGGAGCTCGAGAGCCAGCGCGCGATCCAGAACGAGAAGCTCACCCTGATCAGCTCGCGCACGAAGCAACACGCCGAGCTGCACAGGGAGGGCCTGGCCTCCGCCTGGGACCTGAAGCAGTCCGAGCTCGACGAGCGCGTCGCGCGCATCGAGCTCGAGCACATCGAGAGACAGATGGAGCGCGAGCGCAGCGCCACCCGCTCCGAACTCGACGGGCTCGACATCGAGATGCAGCTCCTCGTCAAGGATCTCGACGAGAAGCGGGCGCTCCTCGCACGCTCGACGATCCGCGCGCCGCGCGCCGGCGTCCTGACCTGGGTCGACGACGCACTCGGAACGCTGCTCCCCAAGGGCAGCGTCGTCGCCCGCGTCGCCGACCTCTCGCGCTTCGGCGCCGAGGCGACGCTGCCCGCGATCCACAGCGGCAAGCTGCACCCCGGCCTGCTCGCCCATGTCACGGTCGCCCGCGCGCGGCTCACCGGCCGGGTGCGCAGCGTCGCTCCCGAGATCGACGACGGCGCGACGCGCGTCACGATCGACCTCGAGCACGCCGATCACTCCGCGCTGCGTGCCAACCTGCGCGTCGATGTCCACCTCGTGCTCGAGCGGAAGCCGGACGTGCTGCGCGTCGCGAAGGGGCCCTTCGCTACGGGGCCCGGCCCTCAGCAAGTGTTCGTGGTCCGTGAGGACGAGCTCGTCCGGCGCGATGTCGTGCTCGGCGTCTCCGGCGTGGACCACTACGAGATTCTGCGCGGCCTCGAGATAGGTGACGAGGTCGTCGTGTCCGACATGCAGCACCACATCCACCGGGAGCGTCTCGCGCTCCGCGGGTCGAGGTAGAAGGATGATCGCTCTTCGGGATGTCGAGAAGGTCTACCGCACCGACCACGTCGAGACCCAGGCCTTGGCGCGCATCGGGCTCGAGATCGACGCGGGTGAGTTCGTCGCGGTGATGGGCCCGTCCGGATCGGGCAAGTCCACGTTGCTCAACATCATCGGGCTGCTCGACGCGCCGTCGTCGGGCGAGCTGCGCGTGTGCCACAAGGACGTGACGGTGCTCGGCGACCGCGAGCGGGCGCAGCTCAGGAACCGCACGATCGGCTTCGTCTTCCAGTCCTTCCACCTGATCCGGGACCTGCCCGTGATCGACAACGTCGAGATCCCCTTGCTCTACCGCGGCGGCTCGGCCCGCGAGCGCCGGCGCCTGTGCGAGGAAGCGCTCGAGCGCGTCGGACTCGGCTCGCGCATGCGCCACCGCCCCGGCCAGCTCTCGGGCGGGCAGCAGCAGCGGGTCGCGATCGCGCGCGCGATCGTCGGGCACCCCGAGATCCTGCTCGCCGACGAGCCGACGGGAAACCTCGACTCGCAGATGGGGGACGAGATCATGCAGATCCTCTGCGAGCTCAACAAGGACCGCGCGACGACGATCGTCATGGTGACGCACGACGCGCGCATGGCCGAGCGGACGGAGCGCACCATCCGCCTCTTCGACGGACACCAAGTGAACTGAGGTCGCCATGTTCAGGAACACCTTGCGCATCGCGTGGGCTGTCTTCATGCGGCGGAAGTTCTTCACCGCGGTCAGCCTTTTCGGCATCACGGTCACGCTCGGCACCCTGCTCGTGGTCAGCACTCTGCTCGACCACGTGTTCGGCAGCCAGCCGCCGGAAGTGCACCAGGAGCGCAGCCTCAGCGTCGGCTTCGCGCGGCTCGAGGGAGAGAGCGGCACCAACGCCGGCTTCCTCGCATGGTCCGTTCTCGAGCGCACGGCGCGGGAGCTTCCGGGCGCGGAGAACACCTCGATCTTCATGCTCCGGAGGATGGTCACCTCCTTCACACCCCTCGGGAAGGTGGAGTCCTACCTCAAGCTGACCGACGCCGAGTACTTCGAGATCCTCGACTTCGACTTCCTCGAAGGCCGGGCCTACACCCGCGAGGAGGTCGAGAGCGGCGCCAACGTCGCCGTGATCACGCGCTCGGCGCGGGGCCGCCTTGCCACGCCGCATTCGCAGCGCTCGGTCGCGCGGATCTCGACGGTGGTCGAGCCGGGCGAGNNGCCGCCTCTTCGGCGACGAGCCGGCGCTCGGGAGCACCTTCGCAGCAGACGGCGCGCGCTATCGCGTCGTCGGCGTCGTCGAGGACATCTCCTTCTTGCGCTTCGTCGCGTTCGCCGACTTCTGGGCCCCCGTGACGACGTCGTCCGGTTACGACGACCCGACGCGCATCATGGGCTTCTGCCAAGCGCTGATCCTCGCGCGTTCGAAGGCGGAGTTCCCTGCGATCCGCTCGGAGTTCATCGCGCGACTGCGCGACGTCGACCTCAGCGTCGAGGGCGACTACGACATGCTGACCGCCGTCCCCGAGACGCTCTTCGAGACCCTCTCCCGCGCGGTGTTTCACCAGGGCCGGACCACCGAGAGCAGCACGGGCACGCTTCTGACGCTGATCGGCGGCCTGATGGTGCTCTTCATGGTCTTGCCCGCGGTCAACCTCGTGAACCTCAACATCAGCCGCATCATGGAGCGCGCCAGCGAGATCGGCGTGCGCAAGGCTTTCGGAGCCTCGTCCGTCGCCCTCGTCGGGCAGTTCCTCGTCGAGAACGTCCTTCTGACCCTGGCCGGCGGAGTGCTCGCGCTCGCGTTCTCCAAGCTCGTGCTCGAGCTCGTCGCCGCGAGCGGAGTCGTGCCCGGAGCGAGCTTCCACGTCAACGTGCGCGTCCTCGGCTACGCGCTGCTCCTCGCTCTCGTCTTCGGTCTGATCTCGGGGGTCTACCCCGCTTGGCGCATGTCGCGCCTCAATCCCGTCGACGCGCTCAAGGGAGGCCAGGGATGATCCGCCATCTGATCAAGGTCGCGTGGTCGCGCCGACGCAGCAACACGTTGCTCGTCGTCGAGATCTTCATCTCCTTCGTCGTGCTCTTCGCGGTCGCGCTGCTCGCGCTCTCGACCACCGCCCGCTTCGGCGGCTCGATGGGCTTCGAGCACGAGAACGTCCTGGTCGCCTCCGCGAGCATGCGCGACCTCGCGCTCGCCAACCGCCACGACACGGAGAGCCGTGAGCTGACGGGGCGCATCTTGCGAGAGCTCGAGAGTATCCCGGGCGTCGCGTCTGCCGCCGGGGTGAGTTACGCCCCCTTCGAGGCGGTCTACGCGTCGACCGGAACGGAGACCGTTGACGGCCGCACCCTCGAGACCCGCCTCGTCGCACTCAGCGACGGCGCCGCGGCGACGCTCGGCATCGAGCCGATCCGCGGACGTTGGTTCAGCGAGGAGGACGACGCCTACGACTGGCAGGCCGTCGTCGTCAACCGCCTCTTCGTCGAGCGCTTCCTCTGCAACGAGGACCCGATCGGACACTTCGTCGACGCGGAGAAAACGCAACGCATCGTCGGTGTGATCGACGACTTCCGCTGGGACGGCCCTCTCAACGCACCCGACGCGTGGATGATCACGCGGGTGAGCGCGACGAACCCCCGCGGCGTGCCGCCGACCCGCTTCGTCGTACGCGTCGACCCGGCGCGCCTCGGCGACATCGAGCCGAGGCTGTTCGCACGCATGCGCGAGGTGGCGCCCCACTGGAGCGTCCACATCAAGACGGCCGAGGAGAACCTCGAAGGCTCCGTGCGGATGATGCTGGTGCCGATCATCGTCACGAGTGTCGTCGCCACCCTCCTTCTCGCGATGGTCGCTCTCGGCATGGTCGGCGTGTTCTGGCAGTCGGTCACGGCCCGCCGCGACGAGATCGGGCTGCGGCGTGCGCTCGGTGCGTCCCGCACCGCCGTGTACCGGCAGATGCTGCTCGAGATCCTGATCGTCGCCGCTTTCGGCGTGGCCCTCGCCGCCTTGCTGGTGCTCCAGCTCCCCCTGCTCGGCCTGCTCCCCTCGGTGCCCTGGGGACGCATCCTCGGCGCGATGGCCGGTGCGACCCTCGCGATGGCCCTCCTCGCCACGCTCAGCGGCCTCTACCCCGCGTGGCTGGCCGCTCGTGTCGAGCCCGCGACCGCCCTTCATCACGAGTAATCGAGGCGCTGAGGGTTCACGAAGGAACCGCGCTAGACTGGATCTCGCCGTGGGAAAGAGACACCACATCCTCGTCGTGGACGACGACGAAGCCGTCACGCGCTCCCTAGCCCTCCTGCTCAAGCAGGAGGGCTATCGTGCGAGCACCGCGGACTCCCCGGCCGCCGCCCTCCAGATCCTCGACGGTGAACGCGTCGATCTCGTGCTCCAGGACATGAACTTCACCCGGAAGACCACCGGCGAAGAAGGGCTCGAGCTCCTCGCGCGCATCAAGTCCCGCGCCCCCGAGATGCCGGTGATCCTGATCACGGCCTGGGGCTCCGTGGAGCTCGCCGTCGCCGGCATCAAGGCCGGCGCGTCGGACTTCATCACCAAGCCCTGGACCCACGAGCAGATCACCCACGCCCTCGGCACGGCGCTCGGCCTCGCGCGTGCGCGGCGCTCGCTCCGCGCGGCTTCGCCACCCACGCGCGCCGAGCTCGACCGGGACCACGCGCTCGACGAGCTCGTCGGTACCACACCGTCGTTCGTGCGCGCTCTCGAGATCGTCACCCGCGTGGCCTCGACCGACGCTTCCGTTCTGATCACGGGAGAGAGCGGCACCGGCAAGGAGCTCTTCGCGCGTGCCCTGTGGCGAAACAGCGCACGAGCGAGCGGCCCCTTCGTCGCCGTCAACCTCGCTGGTATCGCACCCTCGCTCTTCGAGAGCGAGGTCTTCGGCCACGTTCGCGGCGCCTTCACGGGCGCCCGCTCGGCGCGCGCCGGGCGCTTCGAGGCGGCACACGGCGGTACGCTATTCCTCGACGAGGTCGGCGACCTCGACCCGAGTTGTCAGGTCAAGCTGCTGCGTGTCCTCCAGGAGCGCGTCGTCGTCCGGGTCGGTGACAACACGCCGCGCCCGGTCGACGTGCGGGTGATCTCGGCCACCCACCGCGACCTCCCCGCGATGATCGCCGAGGGACGCTTCCGCGAAGACCTCTACTATCGGCTGAACCTGATCTCGCTCCCCTTGCCCGCCTTGAGGGAGCGACGCGCGGACATCCCGCTCCTCGCACGGCAGATCCTTCATGGCATCGCCACGCGATACGGACGCCCCGCGCTCATGCTCAGTGAGGACGGCGCACGCTGGCTCGAAGCGCAGCCCTGGCCTGGCAACGTCCGCGAGCTCAAACACCTCGTCGAACGCACCGCCCTCTTGAGTCATGGGGACGAGATCGACGCCGAGGCCTTGGCCCAGGCGGCGGAGTCCCCCGCGGAGCGGGCCGTACCCGGCACCTTGCCCGAGTCGATGACATTGGACGAGATGGAACGCGCGATGATCGTGCGCGCGCTCGAGACCCACGGCGGAAACCTCTCCCGCACGGCCGAGGCGCTCGGACTCAGCCGCGCCGCGCTCTACCGCCGCCTCGAAAAGCACGGACTCTGACCGTGTCGCTCGGACGTTCGTTCGCGCTGTATCTCGCGCTCGTCCACCTCGCGGTGGCGATCACCCTCGGCGTCCTGCTCTACCGCGAGCACCGGCTGTGGCTCCTCGCGCTAGAGGCCGCCCTCGCCGTCTCGCTCGTCGTCGGCATCGTGCTCGTCCGCCGGCTCGGGCTCCCGCGCCAACTCGCCGACGTCGGCACGGAGTGGATGCGCGAGGCCGACTTCACGCACACCTTCCGCGAGACGGGTCGCGCCGAGCTCGACCGCCTGACGAAGCTCTACAACGCGATGATCGTCAAACTTCGGGACGAACGGCTGCGCTCCGAGGAGCAGGAGTTCTTCCTCGCACGCCTGACCGAGGCCTCGCCGGTCGGGATCGTGACGACCGACCACGACGGCGCGATCGCCAGCGTCAACCCCGCGGCCTGCGCGCTGCTCGGCACCCGCGAGGAGGCCCTTCTGGGCCGCGCCCCCGACGAGGCGGGTCTCGCCCTGCTCACCGAGCTCGCGCGCGTGCCGCTCGGCGAGTCGCGCCTCCTCGGCGAGCGCGCGGGCCGGCGCTTGCGCGGAAGCCACGCGCGTTTCATCGACCGCTCGTTCCCGCGCAGCTTCTTCCTCCTGACGGACCTGACCCACGAGTTGTGGTCGGTGGAGAAGCGCGCCTACGACTCGCTGATCCGGACCCTCTCCCACGAGGTGAACAACACCCTCGGTGCGACGCGCTCCATCCTTCACTCGGCCCTCCGCTACGGAGTCCAGCTCCAAGGTGAGGACCGCGATGACTTCGAGGGGGCGCTCGAGGTCGCGCTCGCGCGTACCGACCACCTCGGCACCTTCATGCGCCGTTATGCCGAGGTCGTCAAACTCCCGAGCCCGTCGCGGGCTCCGCTCGACCTCGGGGAGCTTCTCCGCGGAATCGCACGACTGATCGAAGCCGAATGCCGCGAGCTCGCCATCGACGTCGTGCTCGAGCTCCAGGATGACGCCAGCGAGCCCCCCACGATCGACGGCGACGTCGTGCTGATGGAGCAGGCGCTGCTCAACATCGCGCGCAACGGCATCGAAGCGATCGGCGAGCGCGGCACGTTGACGCTGCGCGCCAGCGTTCGCGACACGGACGTGCTGATCGACATCGTCGACAGCGGGCCGGGGCTCTCCGACGACGCCCGAGAGAACCTGTTCACGCCCTTCTTCAGCACGAAGCGGAGCGGCCAGGGCGTCGGTCTCACCCTCGTCCGCGAGATCCTCCGCCAACACGGTTACGACTTCGCGCTGCGCTCGGAGCCCGGCCTCCCGACACGATTCCGCATCGTGGCCCCGCGGAGCTGAGACACGTCTCTCGAGTCGTTCGAGAAACAAAACGAGAAATATCAGCCGTTCGAGCCAACGCTCGCCGAGCAGAAGCCGTAGTCCCTGCCATACCGGCCTTCTCAGTTTTCCCTGGGCGCAGAGACCGTCCGTGGTCGAGGGGATCCTGAGTAGACTGGCCACCAGCTTCCGTTTCGCGCAAGGGGGGGACCACCCGTGATCGGTAGGATCGCTCGCACGCTGCTCGTCGTCTGCTCCGCCGTGACCCTCGCTTCAACTCTCGCAGCACCGCAAGCGACACTGCGCGGTGTCGTCTCGAACCTCGACGGCCCGCTCGCGAATGCGAGCGTCCTCGTCGCCGAGGAATCTCCCGAAGACGAGCACGCTCGTCTCTATGCCCTGGTCGAGACGAGCGCCGACGGGAGCTTCGAAGTCACGCTCGAGGCCGCGGGCCCCTTCGCTCTTCGCGCGTGGGCTCCAGGCCTCGCCCCGGAGGTGCTCCGTGGCCTCGGCGAAGGCGACGTGCCACCGCTCACGCTCCACGGCGCAGCGACGATCCGGGGGCGAGTCGTGTCGATCGCGAAGGAGCGCCCCCTCGCCGGTGTGAGCGTACGCACCATCTCCGACGCCGACAGGGTGTTCGCCCCCTCGCGGTACGAGGCGTCGCCTCTCCGCACGCTCCTCGAGACTCGCGTCACGACGGACTCCGAGGGTCTCTTCTCGATGGGCGAACTCGCACCCGGCGAGTACGAGCTCACCGCGACGGCGCCGGGCCACGCAACGAAGGTGCTCCGCCGCGTCGTCGCGGATCCATACACGAACGAAGCCGAGCACGTCCTCGTGCTTCGCGAGGGGACAAGCCTCTCCGGCCGCGTGATCGACGCTTCGGGCACCGCTGTGCCCGGTGCCGAAGTTGCGGTCTCGCCCGGTGGACAGGCCGTCAAAACACTCAAGGGCGGCTGGCGCGAGACCGAGTACCCGGTGATGACCACGGACGAGCAGGGTCGATTCGCGTTCGAGGGCGTGCCGTTTGCCGAGCGATACACTTTGATGGCGACCGTCGGCGGGCGTCCACTCGCCACGCTTGGAGATGTCGCGCCCGACGCGCACCGCCTCG
>NPIG01000949.1_pt1 | contig 17797 bp, 9 predicted proteins | sample 8637441 | NCBI WGS metagenome assembly NPIG01 (sample SAMN07420675, study PRJNA396082) | bioreactor metagenome | isolation source: sample BR6 brine-fed electro-methanogenic bioreactor BR | place: Japan: Kochi | collected 2016-06-14 | reverse complement strand
CTGGCCAGCCTGCGCGCCCAGATCGACCTGGCGGCCGAGGAGCAGGACCCGGAGGCGGCGCGGGCGCTCGTGGTGAAGGCGGGCGAGCAGGCGACCCTGGCCAGCCGCCTGACCAATCAGTTGCTCAGCCATGCGATGGTGGTGCATCGTGCCGACATCGTGCCGTTCCAGAAGGTCGATTTGCGCGATGTCCTGAGCCGGGTTCTCGGCGAGGCGGAATACGCGGCGCAGAACAAGGATATGGAGTTCGGAATCGAGGACAGCGGTGACGACGTGACCGTTCAGGGTGACCGCGTCGCCTTGCGCGAGGCCCTGAAGAACCTCGTCGAGAACGCCGTCAAGTACGGGCCGGAGGGATCGGCGGTGGACATCGCCATGCGTAGGGAAGAGGGGTCGGACATGGTCGTCATCGACATCGCCGACCGAGGGCCGGGAATCCCGGAAGATCAGAAGGCCAATGCCTTCGCGCGGTTCCGGCGGGCCGGGCGCGGCGACCAGGGCGGCGAGGGAACGGGACTGGGGCTCGCCATCGTCCAGGCGGTGGCCCGCACTCACGGGAAAATCGAACTCCTCGACCGACCCGGCGGCGGCCTGACGGCGCGCCTGGGCATCCGCTCGCATACGGAGCCCGCGTCATGATCCGGCGGTTTCCGGTGCTGGCGCTGTTGGTCGCGGCGTTCGGGCTTGGCACCGCACCTGCGGCGCGGGCTGCCGAATTCACGTTTTCCGCCCCCCAGACGGAAACCGCGCAACTGGTCCTTTACAGCACCACCGACCTGGTGGCGATGCGGCCGATCATCGAGACCTACCAGCGGCGCAATCCCGGAACCACGGTGCATTACTTCGAACTTCTGACGCCGGAAATCTACGACCTGGTCCGCGAGACCCGGACGGTCGGCGGCCGCCGTCCCGACGTCGTCATCAGCACCGCCATGGACATGCAGTTCAAGCTGGTCAACGACGGTTACGCGTTGCGTCACGAATCGCCCCAGACGGCGCAGCTTCCGCAATGGGCCAATTGGCGCAACGAGGCCTTCGGCTTCACCTTCGAACCGGCAGTCATCGTCTACAACCCGGAGATCCTGCCGCCCGAGGACATCCCGTCGACGCGTTTCGATCTGGTGCGCCTGCTGCGCGAGAAGGCGTACATGTACCGGGGCCGGGTCGCTTCCTACGACATCACCAAAAGCGGTGCCGGCTACCTGTTCGCCACGCAGGACGCCTTGCAGGCGCACACCTACGGTCGCCTGCTGGAAAGTTTCGGACGGACCGAAATCCAGCTGGCCAAGACGACCGGCGCCATGTTGGACGCGATCGCGCGGGGCGAGGTCCTTGTCGGCTACAACCTGCTCGGCTCCTTCCAGCGCCCGGCGGCGGCTTACGACGTGCGCCAGGGCGACCCGCACGGCACCTGGGTGGCGATCTCGATCGCAGGCGACGACACCGCGCACCTCGCCGACGCGAGCAACCCCTTGGGTCCGCACCACGACTTCGGCGACGGCGTCGCCCCGCTCGCCAAGCTCGTCATCGAGGATCTCGGAGACGAGTCCGGCGAGCTCGTCGGCCTCGACCGCCCGCTGCCGCGCCGTCTCGACCAGATGTTCGAGCAGATGCGGGACGCCGGCGCGCGGATCGCGACGAACTCGTGGGGCACGGAAGGGAACGCCTACGACCTGCTCGCCTTCTTCGCCGACCGCATGGCGTACCAGCACCCGGACTTCCTGCTCGTGTTCAGCGCGGGCAACTCCGGCCCGTACCCCGGCACGCTCGCGTCGCCCGGCACCTCGAAGAACGGGTTGACGGTCGGGGCGTCCGACGCGCGCATCGACGGCGCCGCCGGCCTCGACCCCGAGAACGTCGCCTCCTTCTCCGCGCGTGGACCGACGAGCGACGGGCGGCTCAAGCCCGACCTCGTCATGTCCGGCAACAAGCTGGTCACGGGCCACTCGGACTTCGGCGAGACGGGCCGGAGCTGCGACACGCTCGAGGTCACCGGCACCTCGTTCGCCAGCCCGCTCGTCGCCGGCTTCGCGGCCCTCGCGCGCGAGTACTACCGCAAGGGCTTCTACCCGACGGGCGCCGCCCGCACCGAGGACGCGTTCCTGCCCTCCGCGGCGCTGCTCAAAGCGACCCTGATCGCCGGCGCGCGCAACATGGCCGGCAAGGGCGGCGACGACCACTCGCCGTGCAACATCGACACCTGCGACACCGGCGTCGGCCTGTGCCGCAACGAGTTCATCGAATGCCGCGAGGACGCGGACTGCCGCCGCTGTAGCGGCGACCTCAACCTGCGCTGCAACGTCGACCGGGACTGCGACCTCTCGCGTCTCCAGGACGACGCGCCGACGACCGAACAGGGCTGGGGCCGGCTGCACCTCGACGACGCGCTCTTCTTCGCGGGTGATGCCCGCGGCCTGCGCGCCTGGGACGTGCCCCGCGAGAGCGGCCTGGGCACCGGCGAGACCTTCCGCGCGGAGTTTTCCGTGGAAGCCGGGAGCGAGGACCTGCAGGTCGTCCTGACGTGGCCCGACCCGCCGGCCCTCGTCGCGAGCCCGACCTTCCTCGTCAACGACCTCGACCTCAAGGTGACCGCGCCGGACGGCACGGTCTACTGGGGCAACGCGTGGAACACGCGCGACCGGTCCCCGTTCACGCGCGAGACGACCAAGGCGAACGAGCGCCCGGGTCACGACGTCGACAACGTCGAGATGGTCCGGCTCGCCGGCCACAGCCTCGCGAGCGGCCTCTACACGCTCGAAATCATCGGCGAGAGCGTGCCCGGCACGCCCCTCGTCGATGACGGCGGCGCGCGCCAGGACTTCGCGGTCGTCGCGGTCGGCCCGGTCTCGGCCAACGGCGGCACGCTGAACTTCGACGCGGCCCAGAGCGCCTGCGCGGGCGAGGTCTCGCTCACCCTGCTCGACGCCAACGCGACGGGCACGCGCGTCGTCGAACTGTCGACGAGCTCCGGCGACCTCGAGACCCTGACGCTCGTCGACCAGGGCGGCGGCCGCTTCACGGGGAGCCTCGCGCTCGCCTCCGGCACGCCGATCGCCACCGCGAGCGGGGCGCTCGAGATCACCGACGGCGAGCTGATCCGCGCGCGCTACGACGACGACGCTCCCGTTCAGAGCGCCCACGCCGAGACGCGCGTCGCGTGCAGCGCAGCGCTGCAGCCGGGCTCGCCGGAGATCACCGGCGGGTGCGACGACGACGGCTTCCTCGATGCGGGGGAGTCGGTCGAGCTCGAAGTCCCGCTGATCAACGCGGGCTCGTTCGCGAGCGCCCCGATGACGGTGCGCCTCGTCAGCGACGACGCCGACGTCTTCGTCGAGGTCGCCGAAGCGAGCTATCCGGCGATCGCGCCGGGCACGGCCGGCACGCCGGGCACACCGTTCCGCGTCGCGCTGCGCGAGGACGCGGTGCGCGCGACGCGCACGTTCACGCTCGAACTGCGCCCGGACGGGAGCGGCACCCCCGAGCTCCTGTCCTTCGAGATCGAGGTCGAGACCGACACGGTCAGCACGAACGGAAGCTGGAGCGAGGACTTCAGCTCCGGCTCGCTCTCCTGCCACGACGGCAGCAGCGCGGCCCCGCTCGACCAGTGGTACTTCTTCGACCTCGACCAGAACTGCGCGACGGATGACGACACCTGGGAGTTCGCCTACTGCGAGGGCGACAACCGCGCGGTGATGCCCTCGTGCTTCGGGACCTGGGTCAGCCCGACCTCGGAGACGCACCATCGCCTCGTCACCCCGCACATCGTCACCGGCGAGGCGGGCTCGACCACGGTGCTCAAGACGCTGCGTTTCCGCGAGACCTACCACTTCGAGCTCAACGCGGACGGCAAGCCCTGCGATCGCGCGCTCGTCGAGCTCTTCACGAACCGTGACGGGCGCGTCCTCCCGACCGGCTACTACCGCGACCGCTCCGCCGACGGGAGCGACGAGCTCGCCAGTCTCGACCTCACGGCCCTCGCCGAGTACCAGCTCCCGCCGGTGCCGGACGCGACCGAGCTCCAGCTCGTGTTCCACGCCGCGTCGAACGATCGCTCCGCGGGGGCGACGAGTTGTACCGGCAGCTCCGGTGACGAGTACCGCTGGCGCCTCGACGACGTCGAGCTGCTGTACGAGAACGTGCGCCACGTCGACGACCAGGCGACGTGCACACCGAGCTGCAGCGCGCCGTCCGTCGCGAGCGGCGTCACCGCCGTCGCCTGGGACGAGGGGCGAGCCCTCGTAGGCTGGGACGCGCCGAGCGACCCGGCCCACTTCGAGCTGCGCGAGGTGTCGGGCAGCGAGCCCGTCCTGCTCACGCGCGTCCCAGGCGACGAACGCGCCGCGCTCGTCGACCTCGCCGGCGAAGGGCCGTGGACGATCGAAGTCGTCGCGCTCGATGCCAGCGGACTGTGCCCCGCCGCGGGCGCGAGCGCAGCCCCGCTCATCGAGCTCTGCCGCGAGGCGCCCGCGCCGCCGAGCGGGTTCCGAGGGCAGGACGCCGCGACGAGCACCTGCGAGATGGAGCTCCTCTGGGACGCCACGAGCGCTCCCTGCGGCGGGCCGCTCCGCTACCGCGTCTACCGCGGCGACGCCCCCGGATTCCCGCTCGACCCCTCGCGCCTGCTCGGCGAGACGAGCGGCACGAGCCTCCTCGACACGGCGCTCGAGACCGGCTTCGACGACGCGGGCGAGCCCGTCGGGACCGCGTACGAATACGCGCTCGTCGCGCTCGACGAGGGAAGCGGTCTCGCGAGCGAGGCCGTGCGATGGAGTGGCCGCGCCGGAGGCCCGCGCAGCCGCGGGACCTGGCTCGACGACGGCGGCGACACTGCGCTGGCGAAACTCTCCTTCGAGACGACGCTCGACGAGAACGACGCGGGCGCCGGCTGGTCGCGCACGCCCTTCTCCGTCGTCCACTCCGGCAGCTTCGCGTACTGGTCCGACGCCGAGGCGTCGGGTGACGGCCGGTACCCCGCGCTCGCGTGTTTCGCTCTCGTCAGCCCCGAGATCGAGCTCGACACGAGCGCCCCCGAGCTCCGCCTCTTCGTCAACCACGAGATCGAGTACGAGTGGGACGGCCTCGTCATCGAGCTCGACGACGGGTCGGGCTTCGCGCCGATCGCTCCGGTCGGCGGCTACCCGGGCACCTTCGCCCAGACCCTCCCCCCGCCTTGCCAGGGCGGCGGCAGCGGGGGCACGGGCTCCTACGTCAACGGCTGCGACTACCCCCCGAGCCAGGGCGCGATCACCGGCCCGGAGCTCGGAGGCCTCTCCGGCTGGCAGGAGTACGTCTTCGACCTCTCGAGCTGGGCGGGCACGGCCATCCGCTTCCGCACCAACCTCTCGACCGACTGCGGGACGGCGGGCGGCGTCGTCATCGACGACGTGCGCGTCGAAGGCGCCCTGCTCCCGAGCGCGTGCGCGATCGGGAGCTGCGCTCCCATGCCGCGCTTCGCCGGGCTCGTCTCCGCGACGGACGGCGACCCCGCGAGCGCAAGTGGGGTCGAGCTGAGCTGGGGCGAGGTCGAGGACTGGGGCGGCGGCGGCCCGGGGCACTTCGAGCTCTACCGGGACGGCGCGCTTCTGACGAGCTTGGGTGCGGAAGTCCGCAGCCACGTCGACACCACCGCGCTCACCAATCGCGACCACCGCTACCAGGTCGTGGCCGTCTCGGGCGGTTCCTGCGCTCTCCGCTCCCCCGGCGCGGCGACGCTGAGCGCGCGGGACTGCGGCACGCCGGGATCCGCGGAGCAGGAGAGCGCGCGGTTGAGCGTCGCCCTGAGCGACGACGCGGACCAGGTCGTTCTCCGCGCGCGGCATCTGCTCGGCGCCGGGCGCTTTGTCTTCCCGTGGTCGACGAGCCCGGACGACGTCGCCAGCTCCCCGACCGCCCTCGAGTCCGCGGCTCCCGAGGCCCGGCACGCGGTCGGAGGCGACGCCGCGAATTACTTCTACCTCGTTCGCGGTGAGTCGAGCCCGGCCTGCCCCTGACGGCCGCCCTTTTGGGGCGGCCCGCGCCTCTCCCGGGAACTACATTCGGGAGTGAACACTCCACCCGGGGAGCGTGTGCGTCGCGTGTGCTCCCCGAAGGGGGGTCGGGGTGTTCGAAGCGCTAGGGCGGTTCGGACCGGGCAAAGGGACCGCCCCGGAGGGGAACCTTGGAGCCGATCTACCTGCGGCTCATCGCAATAGCCATCGCGCTGCCGGTGGTCGTCATTGCGGGTATGGCCTTGCTGCGTCTGCTGCAGGACCTGTCCGCCGGCACCCTCCGTCTGCCCCGGTGGGGTGCACTCGGCGGCGCCTTCGCCGGCATGGTCGCGGCGATCTGTTTCATCTTCGTCCGCGAGTACACCGCGATGCTGCTCCGGGCCGCCCCCGACCTCGAGGCCACCGCCGCGTCCTACCTGCCTCTCTACGCCGCCGAAATCGGCATCGGCATCACCTTGATGGCCGGCTGGCTCCTCGACACCGCCGAACGCCGCCAGCGCCGCCTCGCCGCGGCCAACCTCGCCCAGCAGGAGCGGCTCAAGGCCACGGAGCGCAGCTTCTCCCTGATCGTCGAGTCCGCCCCCGAAGCCGTGATCATCGTCGCGCCCGCGGGAGCCCGCATCCTCGCAGCGAACGCCTTCGCACGGAGCTGGCTCGGCCGCGACGGCGAGGACCTCGAGGCGACGACGCTCGGAGACTGGCTCGGCGGCGCCGACGCCGACGACCCGGGCGCGCTGCTCGCGCGCCTCACGGACTCGGGCACGCGCGTCTTCGTCAACTTCCAGCACGGCTCCGGTGCCGAGCTCGAAGCGGAGGTCGCCGGCTCCTCGGTGGTCTTCCTCGGCCGCCCCGCCGTCGTTCTGATGGCGCGCGACGTATCCGCCGTCGAGCAAGCCCGCCGTGCCGCGGAGGCGACCAGCCGCGCGAAGAACGCCTTCCTCACGCACGTCAGCCACGAGATCCGCACGCCGCTCGGCGGCATCCTCGGCAGCGCCGAGCTCGCTCTCGACGCCGAGCTCCCGGTCGAGATCGAGGAGGACGTCCGGACGATCCACCGCTGCGCGCGCGACCTCCTGTTCGTCATCGACGACGTGCTCGACTTCTCGCGCCTCGAAGCCGGCCAGCTCGAGCTGCGGCCCCGCCGATTCGATCCGGCCGAGCTCGCCTCCTCGGTCGTGCAACACCTCGCGTCCCGCGCTCGCGCTCGCGCGCTCACACTCGTCGACGTGCCGCGCCGGGACCTCCCGAAAGCGCTCGTCGGCGACGCGGGCCGAATCCGCCAGGTCCTGTTCAACCTCGTCGGTAACGCGCTCAAGTACACGAGCGCGGGAGAAGTCGAGCTGCGTGTCCAGCCGGTCGGGCGCACCAAGGATGGCCGGCGCACGATCCGCTTCGTCGTGCGGGACACGGGGCCGGGCATCGCCCCGGAGCGCATCGACGACCTCTTCGACGCCGCCTGTTCGCAGGACGACAGGCCGGAAGAGTCCGGGACGGGCCTTGGCCTGGCGCTCTCGAGGCAGCTCTCCGAGGCCCTCGGCGGCTCTCTCGAGGTCGAGAGCACCCTCGGGCGCGGCTCGCTGTTCACGCTCGAGGTCGAGCTCGGTGTCGACGAGGAGAGCGACGCCCGAGAGAGTTCCCCGCTGACCGGGCGCCGCGCGCTCGTCGTCCACCCCTCCTCCGCCGCGCGCTCGTCGCTCGTAGAGAAGCTCCTCGCCTTCGGTGTGAGCACGCGGGCCGTCGGCGATCTCGTCTCGGGCATCTCGGCGCTCGAGGACGCTCACCTGACGAGCTGTGCGGTCGACGTCCTGTTCATCGACGTTGCGCTCGCGCGTCCCGCCGAGGCGAGTCCCGCCCTCGAGCGCTTCGAGGAGCAGCTCGGCGCGGAGACGCCCCGTCTCCTGATCGTCCAACAGGAGCTCGCGCGCATACCGCGCGGATATCGCGGTGCGATCTGCCTGCCGACGCAGGGCAGCCTCCTGCACGAGGAGCTCTGCCAGCTCCTCGGCGCCGACCCGGGGCTCGAGCGCGAGCCCGGCGACGCCGCCGAAGACGCCCGGATCCTCGTCGTCGAGGACAACCCGGTCAATCAACGCCTCGTCGTCGCTCTGCTCGAGAAAGAGGGCTACGCCGTCGACGCCGCGTCCCACGGCGAAGAGGCGCTCGCCCGCATCGAGGGCCGCCACTACGCGCTCGTTTTGATGGACGTGCAGATGCCGGTGGTCGACGGGCTCGAGGCGACGCGGCGGCTCCGGCGCGACCCTCGCTTCGAGAAGCTACCGGTCGTCGCGCTCACCGCGCACGCGATGTCGCAAGATCGCGAGGACTGCATCGAGGCAGGGATGAACGAGTACCTGACGAAGCCCGTGCGCCGGGAGGACCTGCTCGCGATCGTGCGGCGTCACCTGCCGGAGCGGGTCATGGCGACGCACTCAGAATGAGCCACAGCTCCGTCGCACCGCTCTCGAGCTCCCGCATCCGCAACACGAGCCGCTGTCCGTCCTGCTGCTGAAACTCGACGCTCATCGGAGCGCCTTTCGAAGCGGACGCTGCTGCGCCGGCAAGGGGGAGCTCCAGAGAGGCGTCCGTCTCGCGCCAGCCCAGGCTCGCGAGCTCGCGGCGATAGAACGCGAGGGCCGCGGACTGCCGCCCGTCACCCTCGAGCCGCAACACGCCGCCCGCGCCGTCGCCTCGGCCATCCCAGCTCGTGATCATGAAGCCCGGAGCGACGGGCAGACCAAGCGCCGACGCCGGGAGTTTTCTCTCCGCGGCTGGCGCGCCGGGCATCCCGGGCGCCTCGGGCGCGGGCTCCTCCCCGGACCCACAGCTCGCGAGAACGAGGACTCCGCCGAGCAGCGTCAGAATCGCGTAGGACCTCACCGAAACCTCCCCAGGGGCGGCCGCCCCGTGTGTCCGCCAACCCGGGCTAGCAGATGAACCCTGCGAGGTCGTAGGGGGCGACCCGCACGCCGCGCGGCGCGAGGATGTGGCGCAGCGCCGCGTAGAGGCGCGCGCTCTCCGCGCGTGTCGCCTCGGGGCTGGGGGCGGCCCCCGCCCCCTCGATCGGTTGCACGCCCTCGGGCAGTTCGAGAGGCGAGACGAGCACGAGATCCTCGCGCCTGAGCGGGAGCGAGTCCAGCAGGGCCTTCGTCGCGCGGATGTGCTCGTCGGCGTAGCGCGGCGCCCCCAGCCCTCCGAGCACGATCAGGCCCAGACCGAGGCCCGCACGGGCGAGCGCGTCGAGCAGCGGGCGCAGGAGCTCGGGGGAACCGGGCTTCGCCGCGCGCCGCCGCAGCTCGGCCGAGCCGGTCTCGAGCCCGACGTAGACCCGTTCGAGCCCGGCCCCAGCGAGGCGCGCCCAGTCGCTCGCGCCGCGTGCCGAGCCCGTGCACAGATCGACGAACCCACCCGCCGTCCGGCCCGGGAAGCGGTCCCGTGCTGCGGCGAGCCAGGTCTCGACGAGCGGCACCGGAGCGGCAAGTGCGTCGGCGTCTGCGAGAAAGAGCGGCGCGCGCAGGCTGGCGCCGGCGCCGAGCCACGCCGCGATCTCATCGAGGTGCCGCGTGAACTCCTCGGGCTCCCTCGGACTCGACAGGCGCCCGGCGTAGAGGGTGCAGAAGCGGCAGCGGCCCCACGCGCAGCCGGTCCGCGCTTGGACGACGAGCGCGAGGTGCCGGTCCGGCGGCAGGACGGGCACGCCCCCGTAGATCGTGCGGTATCTCTCGCCGAGGGCGAAATCACGCGCCGCGTCGTGCGCCGCCGCGTGCTCGAGAGCGTGCCGCGAGGACGCGCCGAAACCGGTCGCCTCGAGAAGGCGCGCCGCGCGCTCGCGCAGCGCCGCCCGCACCCGACCGCTCGCGCTCTCGTCGAGCAAGTTCGCGGGAGGACCCTCGAGTCCGCGGCGCATCTCCCGCCACCGGCCGTCGAGACCACGGCGCCACGAGAGCCCGCCGAGCTGTCCCGCGTACGGCCGCCCCTCGAGGTCCCACGCGATCACCGTCTCGTCCGCGGCGGCGGTGACGGCGCGCGCCCCTTCGCGCACGATCCACTCCTCCCCGCGGCAGGTGATGCGGCGCGGTGCGGTGCGGCTCGCTGGGGGCGTCTTGGACATCGGATCCCGAGACAGGGGGCAAAGGTGAGGTCCCGGCGGAGTGCCGGATAGTGAGCCGTGAGGGATTCGAACCCCCGACCAGCTGATTAAAAGTCAGCGGCTCTACCAACTGAGCTAACGGCCCACGAGCGCAGAAAGACTCGCATACGGGATGGAGACCGGCAAGGGACGCGGCCTATTCCTCGGTGCTCTCCACCGCGGCTTCGGACGCGGTCTCCTCGGGGACTTCGATTCCCTCCGCGGCGCCCTCTTCGGGTTCCGCGTGAGATTCCTCGGAGGCCTCCTCGGGACTCGCCGCGACGACCGCGCGCGCGAGCTCCGAAGCGGGGACACACACGGCCCAGGTGCCGGGGTCGAGGTGCGCGAAGCGCCGCCCGGGCACCTCGACGCGCGCCAGAAAGCCTGCCTCGCGCAGTTGCAGGGCGACGCGCTCGGCCGCTTCCCGGCTCGTCGCGAGCGCGCAGGGGGCGAAGAGCTCCTGGCGCTCCGCACCGTCGCTCCCTTCGCCGCCCCTCCGGGCGCCCGCGTCACCGCGCTTCACGTCAGACTTCACTGGCGCTCACCACTCAGGTCGCCGAGCAACCGTACTCCTCGAGCAAGGAGCCACGCGGAATGATCGTCTCCGTGCGGTCAGGACCGACGGAGACGAGCCCGAGCGGGCAACCACAAAGCTCGGTGAGGCGGTCGAGGTAACGCCGCGCGCTCTCGGGCAGATCCTCGAGGCGCCGCGGGCGCTCGCTGGGCGCCTCCCACCCGGGATGCACCTCGTAGACCGGCTTGACGCGTGCGAGATCGTGCGCGCACGCCGGCGGCGTCGTCAGACGCTCGCCGTCGAGCTCGTAGGCCACCGCGATCTTCACGGTGTCGAGCCCCGAGAGCACGTCGAACTTCGTCACCGCGAGCGCGTCGAGACCGTTGAGGCGCACCGCGTAGCGCGCGGCGACCGCGTCGAAGAAGCCACAGCGCCGCGGGCGACCGGTCGTCGTGCCGTACTCGTTGCCCGCGTCGCGGAGCTGGTCACCGAATGCGCCGGTCTCCTCCGTCGGGAAGGGACCCGCACCGACCCGCGTCAGGTAGGCCTTGACGACGCCGATCACCCGCTCGACGGCGCGCGGCGGCACGCCGAGGCCACCGGGGATGCCACCCGCCACCGTGCTCGAAGAGGTGACGAAGGGATAGCTGCCGTGGTCGACGTCGAGCAGCGTGCCCTGCGCTCCTTCGAAGAGGATGGGCCGCTTCGCGTCGAGCGCGTCGTGCAGGAGGTCGCTCGTGTCGCAGCAGAGCGGGCCGAGACGCTCCCACCAGCCGCGCGCGAGGGCCGCGATCTCCGAGGGCTCCGGGACGGGCTCGCCGAGACGCTCGAGGAGATCCCGCAGACCGCAGTCGAGGGCCTGCGCCATCGTCTGCTCGAGGCGCTCCGCGTCCGCGAGGTCCGCGAGGCGCACGCCGAGGCGCTGCATCTTCGCCGAGTACGCCGGGCCGATGCCCCGGCGCGTCGTCCCGATCGCCTCCCCCTTGAGCCGCGACTCGTAGGCTCCGTCGAGGGTGCGATGGTGCGGGAGGATCACGTGCACGCGCGACGAGATGCGCAGGCGCTCGGCCACCGGGACGCCCTGGGCGATCAGGCCGTCGATCTCCCCGAGGATCCGGTCCGGGTCCATGACGGAGCCGGGGCCGACGACGCTGACGACGCCGTCGTGGAAGATCCCGGAGGGGATGTGGTGGAGCGCGTGGCTCTTCCCGTCGAAGACGACGGTGTGCCCGGCATTCGGGCCACCCTGGAAGCGCGCGACGAGAGAAAAACGATGCGCGAGGAGGTCGACGATCTTGCCCTTGCCCTCGTCGCCCCACTGCGCACCGACTACCGCCAGGTTGGTCATGCTCGCCTCATCCATCTCTTCGCGACTGCGCGCGATGCGCGCGCAAACCGGCGAAGTATACCCTTTGTGTGCCTCGCTGCCTCCCGATTGTAAGCCGGCGAGCCACACTGGAGTGTCCGATGACGCTGCGCTGCCTTCTCCTCGCCCTCGCGCTGACCCTTTTCGTCGAGGGTCTCCCTTACTTGGTCACACCGCGGCGTGCGCGCGCGCTCCTCCTCGTGCTCGCCGGACTCTCGCCCGGACGCCTTCGAGCGATCGGCGCCGGCGTGGTTTCGATCGGATTTCTCCTCGTATTCTTGCTGCGCTTCATCCCCGAGTAAGCCGAAAAGGCGGCCGGTGCCGCGCCGGCGTCTCGTCCCGAAGCGCCGTCGCGCGGACGAAAAACACGGATGCAGTGACGAGTTCGCCGAATTCCCCCGACGGGAATCCGCAGGAGCGAAGCCAGGAAACCCCCTGATTTCTCCTGCACTTGGGCGCGGCATCACTCCCCCGCCCATGCGCGCACGCCTCCCCGACCCGCGTTGACTTCGAGCTAAGGAATTTGTAAGGTCTTGCGAGCTAGTTTGCCGGAGTGGGGGTGCTAGGACGGCAAGCCCACCCTTCCTAACTGGTTTGTCGGAAAAATCTTGACCTGACTGGATAATTAGCGCAGACTGACTGGTGTCTCTCTATATCTTGTTAACCAGCGTGGGAGTTCGTCGACCATGACTTTCGCGGAAATCATCCGGTTCCACCGGGAACGTCTCGGCCTGAACAAGAAGCAGCTCGCCGAAAAGGTCGGGGTGACCCAGCCTTACATCGTGCAAATCGAAAACGACGGGAAGATCCCGGGCGACGGCGTGGTCCTCAGACTGGCCGACTCCCTCGGACTCGACCGGCGTGAGTTGCTCTTCGCCGCCTACCGGGCGCGCGCGTCGGAAGACACCCGTCATTACTTCACCTCGATCTTCGACGACCTGACCCCGACCGAGGAGTTCAACCAGCCGTTCATCGAGGCGCGCAAGGACCAGTTCGAGTCCCCGGACTTCAGCCTTCGCCACCTGAGCACGGCTCCCGACCGCTCCTTCCAGGTCGCGATGCTGCGCGCGAAGGCCCCCGAGGCCCGCTTCTCCTCGCACGCGCACTCCGTGCCCCAGGTCTTCGTGGCCGTCGAGGGCAGCTTCGAGATCTGCGTCGGTGAAGAGAAAGTCATTCTCTCCCCCGACGGCCAGATCTCGGTCAACATCCCGCCCGGCACGCAGCACAAGATCCGCTGCATCGAGGTCGGCCGCCTCTTGACGGTCACCCTCGGCCAGGTCGTGCGGATCGCGGGGAGCGCGGGCGCCGCCGCCGGCTAGCGTTCACGGGCCGCCCACTCGCTCGAGTGGAAACGAGAAAGGCGAGGCCGAGGCCTCGCCTTTTCTGCGTCCGCGCCCGAGTGTGGGTGCTGCCGAATCTCGCGTGCAAATCCCGGGGTAGTCCCTCGGGCCAAAGACCGGCGCGGCGTTCATCGCGGAAAGACCCACCAAGGCTTGCCGCAGAAAATCGAAAGCGGATGGGAGAGCCCGACCCGCAGGTTCGCCGGGCCCTTCCCGACTCCCACGGTCTCCCATCCGCGTTCGCCCCCTCATAGCAGCAACGTGCGTGCCAGTTCCCGCGCCACGGCGAAAGGCCCGAACGGTGGGCCTTTCGGGGTGGTCCCCCTTTCCTCGACTCATGCCCGGCTTTCAGAATCGCACTTGCTCAAGACGAAATCGTCACACGTTGAACACATGCGAATGCGAGGGCTCACGAACGGGCGCGGGCCACCGCGGAGAGCGGAAGCGGGCCCACATGGCGACGCGCCGCCCGGAGGCGGCGCGTCGATGGAGCCGATGGGGCGCGCGATCAGGAGCAGCCGGAGGTCGCCCCGCAGTTGATGCACGCGTAACAGGCACCGTTGCGCACCATGATCGTGCCGCAGACGTGGCAGGGCGGCGCGTCCGACTGCACGCGGAACACTTCCTTCTCCACGCTCTGCATCGAGGTGTCGGCGCCGGCCGCCTCGGCCTTCGCGACGTCGGACTCGAGGTCCTTGCCGTTGGTCTCCGCGATCTCGGTCTCGAGGAACTTCAGCGCGAGCCAGCGGAACATGTAGTCGATAATCGACTTCGCGATCGGGATCGCGCGGTTGTTCGTGTAGCCGGCCGGCTCGAAGCGCAGGTGGGTGAACTTGTCGGCGAGCACGCGCAGCGGTACGCCGTACTGAAGCGCGATCGAGATCGAGGTCGCGAACGAATCCATCAGACCGGAGACGACGGAGCCCTGCTTCGCCATCGTGACGAAGATCTCGCCCGGCTGCCCCGTGTCGGGGTAGAGCCCGACGGTCATATAGCCCTCGTGCCCGGCGACGGAGAACTTGTGCGTGAGCGCCTCGCGCTCGTCCGGCAGACGCTTGCGCAGGAGGCGCGCGGCCTTCTCGCCACCCTCGGCGATCTCTTCCGCCATCGAGGTCGAGAGCGGCTGCGTCTGCTTGCAACCGTCGCGGTAGATCGCCACCGCCTTGAGGCCGAGGCGCCAGGCCTCGCTGTACGCCTTCTCGACGTCCTCGACGCTCGCGTCGGTCGGGAGGTTGACCGTCTTGCTGATCGCGCCGGAGAGGAAGGGCTGGACGGCGGCCATCATGCGGAGGTGGCCCATCCAATCGATCGTGCGGCTGCCCTTGGCGGCGCGGAAGGAGCAGTCGAAGACCGGCAGGTGCTCCTCGCGGAACTCTGGCGCGCCCTCGACGGTCTCGTTCTCCGTGATGTAGGCGAGGATCGACTCGGCCTGGTCCGGCGTGTAGCCGAGACGCCCGAGCGCCTGCGGCACCGTGTTGTTGACGATGCGGATCATGCCGCCGCCGACGAGCTTCTTGTACTTGATCAGCGCGAGGTCAGGCTCGATGCCGGTCGTGTCGCAATCCATCATGAACGCGATGGTCCCGGTCGGCGCGAGCACCGTGAGCTGGGAGTTACGGAAGCCCGCCTTCGAGCCGACCTCTTCCGCGCGACGCCACGAGTCCCGCGCCGCCTCGAGTAGCTGCCGCGGCACGAGGTCCTCGGCGAGCGACTCCGCGTGCAGGCGGTGCTTGGCGACGACGTCGAGCATCGCGCGGCGGTTCGGCTCGAAGTCGGCGAAGGGGCCACCGTGGTACTCGGCGACCCGCGCCGAGGTGTGGTAGGCCTCACCGCACATCAGCGCCGTGACGCCCGCCGCGAACGCGCGGCCTGCCTCGGAGTCGTAGGGCAGCCCGAGCGCCATCAGCGACGCGCCGAGGTTGGCGAAGCCGAGGCCGAGCGGACGGTAGCGGAACGAGTTCTCGGTGATCTTTGGCGTCGGGTAGCTCGCGAAGTCGACGAGGATCTCCTGAGCGAGGGTCGTCGTGGCGACGGCGTGACGGAAGTCCTCGGTCTGGAAGCTGCCGTCCGGCGCGAGGAACTTCATCAGGTTGAGCGACGCGAGGTTGCAGGCCGTGTCGTCGAGGAACATGTACTCGGAGCACGGGTTCGACGAGTTGATGCGCCCGCTCGCTTTGCAGGTGTGCCACGAGTTGATCGTCGAATCGAACTGGATGCCCGGGTCGCCGCACTCCCACGCCGCCTCGGCCATGCTCCGCATGACGTCGCGCGCGCGCAGCGTGTCGACGGTCTCACCGCTCGTCACCGCCTTCGTGTGCCACTCGCGGTCTTCCGCGTAGGCACGCATGAACTCGTCCGTCACGCGTACCGAGTGGTTGGCGTTCTGGAAGAAGACGGAGTCGTAAGCGCCGCCGGGCACGTTGAAGCCGGCGTCGTAGCCCGCGTTGATCAGGGTGCGCGCCTTGCGCTCCTCGCTGACCTTGCAGTCGATGAACTCGACGATGTCCGGGTGGTCGCTGTTGAGGATGACCATCTTCGCGGCGCGGCGGGTCTTGCCGCCCGACTTGATCACGCCGGCGAACGCGTCGTAGCCGCGCATGAAGGAGACCGGCCCGGAAGCGGTGCCGCCCCCCGAGAGCAGCTCCTTCGACGAGCGCAGCGCGGAGAGGTTCGAGCCCGTGCCCGAGCCGAACTTGAAGAGCATGCCCTCGGTCTTCGCGAGGTCGAGGATCGAACCCATCGAGTCCTGGACGCTGTTGATGAAGCAGGCGCTGACCTGCGGCTGCTCTTCGATCCCGCAGTTGAACCACACCGGCGAGTTGAAGGCCACGCGCTGGTTGAGGAGCAGGAAGGTCAGCTCGTCGCGGAAAGCCTCGCGGTCGGCCGGAGTGTGGAAGTAACCGCCCTCGTCACCCCACGTCGTGATCGTGTCGGCGACGCGGGAGATGAGCTGCTTGACCGAACGTTCGCGCTGCGGCGTCCCCGGCTGCCCGCGAAAGTACTTCTGAGCGACGATGTTCGTCGCGGTCTGTGACCAGCTCTTCGGCGCCTCGACATCCGTCTGTTCGAAGACGACTTCGCCCGACTCGCTCGTGATGCCCGCCGTACGCAGCTCCCACTCGACCTGTTCGAACGGGTGCTCCCCTTCCTTGGTGAAACGCCGCTCGACGCTGAGCCCCGGGCCCGGTCCGAAACCCCCGCGATTGCGCACGAGCGGGGCTTGCTCGGCGTCTCCTCGAGAGTGGCCCTTCTTCGGATCGGGCATGGGGTTGGACGGTGACGTCGTCTCGTGAACGGACATGCGCAGCTCCCTCGCTCACTTCGCCGCTCCGGCGAAGTCCTTGTGATCCACCTATTTGTTATCTTCGGAGCGTTTCCGGCTCGGCGTATCCCGCGCTGGCGATCCTCCACCAGATCCACGGGCCCCCATCACGAACCGCTTCCTCGCTCGCCGCTGCTTGCCAAGGCCCGCCGCTCGCCTCCGTGAACTCCTCCCTCGTCGTCCACGGCGCCAGCCACTGGCCTCTGGGGCACCCTCGCTTTCGCGATCGTTGCCAATCGCCTCCCTCCGGTGCCCGGCTCCTGCCCCTCCCGCAGGAGCTTCCTGCCTACTTCTCTTGCTGTTGTTCTGTGGCGTTCTTTCTTTTCTGGCGTTCTCTTCTGCTGTTGTTCCAGCCCTACTGTCTTTCGGGCCCTATCTCTCTTTACGGTCCCGCTGTCTTGTCGTCTTCTGTTTGCCCGTCCGGCATCGAGTCCCAGCCTCTTCGCTTCAGGCCCTCTCCCTCTGGGCCTTCCACTGCTGCCAGGCTCTCTGCCACTCGGCTGTGTACTCCTGCTGTCCCTTCCCGTTGTACTTACCCGTTCGCCTACCTGCTGTGCCTACCTGCAGTGCCTTCCCCACGGAACCGCTCCTCTGGAGCCTCTCCGTTTGGGGGGCCCAACAAAAACTGCCGCCAGTGAGGTGCCATCGCCGGGAGCTCAGAGAGCTGGCGATTTGCGAACACTGACGGACATTCCTGGGCCCGTTTGGCGAGTCTGACCCTACCCTGGCACCCCTCCGTGTGNNGCAACGATGAAAACACAATATCTAGGGCCCCCAGGCGGACGGAAGCCCAATATCTAGAAGTTTCAATCACTTGGAAGCACCCACTCACAGATCCATCCACAGGCCATCCACAGGCCCCCGGACGGCGTTCTGCGCCCGAGCGAAAATGAAGCATCAAGATGCAACTTTGGAGCGGGCGCGCAGGCGATTCGTCGCTTTTTGGGCGGAAGACCTGCGCAAAGTGGACAGCCCCCGGAGCGCGTGCTATAACCCGCCGTCGCCGCACGTGGGGCGTTAACTCAGTGGTAGAGTGCCATCTTCACACGGTGGAAGTCGTAGGTTCAAATCCTACACGCCCCACCACGCCGGGCACGACGCTGGACAACACGTGGGCCGCTAGCTCAGCTGGGAGAGCGCCT
>NPIG01000852.1_pt2 | contig 17815 bp, 19 predicted proteins | sample 8637441 | NCBI WGS metagenome assembly NPIG01 (sample SAMN07420675, study PRJNA396082) | bioreactor metagenome | isolation source: sample BR6 brine-fed electro-methanogenic bioreactor BR | place: Japan: Kochi | collected 2016-06-14 | reverse complement strand
CGCGGCCCAGGCGGCGCTGCGGTCGCCGCCGGCCGGAGATAGAGGCGAGACGAGCTGGGACTCAGGCAACTCCCAGACGCAACTTCCGCAAACGCGACCCTCGGGCTTCTCCGAGGGTCGCGGACTTTTTACCCTTGCGAGGATCCACGCTCCCCGTCGTTAGAGTAGGGCGAAGGGGGAAGCGGAGATGCCGACGCTCGAGGAACTCTGGGCCGAGCACCACCAAGCCCTGCATCGCTACCTCGGGCGGGTGCTCCCCGCCGCCGCGGACGCCGAAGACCTGCTACACGAGGTCTTCGTGCGCGCCGCCGGCGGGCTCGGGCGCTACCGCGAGCGCGGCACGGCCCGCGCCTGGTTGTTCACGATCGCGCGCCGGCTGCTGCTCGACCGGAAGAAGCAGCAAGCGAGACGCCCCGAGCTGCTCACACTCGGCGAGAGCCACGAAGAGCAGCGCGACACCGAGCTCGGAGTCGCGCTGCGCCGCGCGCTCGAGGCTCTCCCTGGCGACGAGCGTGAGCTCTTCCTCCTTCGCGAACTCGGCGGTCTGAGCTACGTCGAGCTCGCGACCGTGACGGCGACGAGCGAAAACGCTGTCCGCTCTCGACTCTACCGCGCGCGCCGCGCTCTCCGCAGCGAGCTCGCCCCACTCGAATCCTCCCGAGGAGGACCGCGATGAACGCCAACCGTTTCGAGAACCTCTCTGCCTTCGCCGACTACGAGGAAGTCGATCTCGAGGCCCTGCTCAGAGAGCTCGACACCCCCGGCGCCCTCGAGTTCCTGCGCACGCTGATCCAGTGCCGTCTCGCCACCCGCCGTGAAGGCCGCGCGCTGCCCGCCGACCGCGCCGAGGCGCTCTTCGCCCAAGTCGAACGCAGCGCACGCCGGCGTCGACGCTGGCCCGCCGCACTCGCCGCCGCCGGCCTGATCGCCGGGACGGGCTTCGGCATCTGGCTCGGCCGCAGCGCACTCGCCGAACCGAAGCCTCCCGTCGCGGTGCGCGAGATCCACTTCACGCCGGGGGTGGACTGGCACGGCGCGGGGGCCACGCCCGAGGAGGAGTCGCGATGACTCGTCAGTTCTGCTCGCTCGCAATCATCACAGCGATCTCCCTGCTTTCGACTGCTTCGGACGACCCTGCACCGAGACAACGCCTCGAAGGCGAAACGGCTTGGCTCAGAATCGTCGTCGAAGGCAGCCACGTCGGGGGAGCAACAACCCAGATTGCCAGCGCCAGCTGCCCAATGGACATCGATAGTCCCTGCAAGATTGGGTACGGCCACGGCGAACTCGGTACCGAGGGGGAGCTACTCAACGCTTCACGGAATGGCGGCATCGGAGGCGGCAACATCGACGAGAAGTCGTATGTCGGCGAGAACTCAGCCTTCTTCTGGTCCTTCGAAGGCCGACTCGTCGATCGACTCGCCGCACCGCTTACCTTGCGGCTCGAATGGAAGAGACACCGCCGCGGCTCCGAGGGCGAGTGGATCGTCGAAGACGAGCGCTCGGAGACACTCGCACTAGACCAAGCCGAAACCAGGGCTGTTGCGTTTCGGGATTTTGGAACGCTCCCGACGGAGATCCGTGGCAGCTTCGAGAACGTCGTCTTCACGGCGGCTGCGGAAATCCGAGAAGACCCGCGCATGGTAGACCTTCGCTTCGAGAGTGAGTTGTGGCTCTTGGTCGGATCTGATGGCGACGACCTTCGGCGGGAGCGACTGCGAATCGAGAGTGCCCAGGGAGAGGAAGTCTCGTTCGCGTTCGACGAGCAGCGTTGGCTGACCGAAAGGGAAGGAACGCCGTTTGGCCGCCCGTTCGACGCGTGGGCCCGCCACTCCGGAACGCTCCGACTTCGCCAGCGAAGGGATGGCAGCATCATGGCAACACTGAACATCGACCGGAGTCTAGGGTTCGTCGATGCAGGCCAGCCGATCCATGGCAGCGTTGGCAGTGGTGGAGGACGTCAGTTTCGAATCGACCCCGAGGAGACCGTTCGCTTCGTACTACCGCCGAGTGGGGGATACGTCGGCGCCTCCCAACCCCCGATCCCTGGCGGGGAAGTGACCAAAGACACCCACTTCGAGTACCTCGACTGCCGCACCTTCAGCAAAGCCCACCCCAGCGTCATCCTGCTCGTCGTCCGGCCTCTCGAAGACGAGACGAATCGCTGAGATCGACGTCCGGGCGCTTTCGGTGCTTGGTGGTATCTTGGGCGGCGCGCCGGGCAGGAGGCCCGTGCGCTTCGCAGAACCCCCCGAGGCTAGGAGACGGCACCGGATGATCACACCCATCCGTTTCGACGACGAGACACTGCACCTTCTGGAGCAACGCGCGCTGCCGAGTGAGGAGCGCTGGATCCCTTGCGAGAACGCGGAGGCCGTTGCGACCGCGATTCGCGAGATGGTCGTGCGCGGCGCACCAGCGATCGGCATCAGCGCGGCGTACGGCATGGCGATGGCGGCGCTCGCCGCCGCAGGCGACGACCCAGAGCCCTTCAAGGCGGCGCTCGCGAGCGCGGCCGAGACGCTCAAGGCAGCCCGGCCGACCGCGGTCAACCTCGCGTGGGCCGTCGAGCGGATGTGCGGCGTCGCCGAGCGTGCGCTCGAGGACGTGCTCGAGCCGCGGGAGATCGCGCGGCGCCTCGTCGAGGAGGCGCGCGGCATCCACGAGGAAGACGTCGAGATGAATCGCACCCTCGGTCGCCACGGCGCGATGCTCGTGCCCGACGGGGCGCGCGTGCTCACACACTGCAACGCCGGGGCACTCGCGACGGGCGGTTACGGCACGGCGCTCGGCGTCGTCCGGGCGGCGGTCGAGGACGGCAAGGAGGTCTCGGTCCTCGCGGACGAGACGCGCCCCTACCTCCAGGGCGCGCGCCTGACCGCGTGGGAGCTCCACAAGGACGGCATCCCGGTCACCGTGATCAGCGACAACATGGCGGGTCACCTGATGGCGAAGGGCGAGGTCGATCTCGTCGTCGTCGGCTCGGACCGCATCGCGATGAACGGCGACATCGCCAACAAGATCGGCACCTACACGGTCGCGGTGCTCGCGCGCCGGCACGGCGTGCCCTTCTACGTCGCCGCCCCGACCTCGACGGTGGACCCCGACTGCGAGAGCGGTGCGGAGATCCCGATCGAGGAGCGTGACGCAGACGAGGTCCTCGACTTCGCCGGCCAGCGCATCGCGCCGGAAGGCGTCGAGGCGCGACACCCGGCCTTCGACGTCACCCCGGCCGAGCTCGTCACTGCGATCATCACCAACGAGGGCATCCACCGCGCGCCGTTCACCCCGGCGCTGCGCGAGGCGCTCGGCATCGTCGTCGAGGAGCCCGTCGCGGAAGGTGATCTCGAGGACCTGGACGCGCTCCCGGCCGACGCGGACGAAGGCACGGCGGACGATCTCCCCGTCGAAGCTCTCGACGAGCCCGCCGCAGCCGACACCGGCAACGGCACGGAGCACTGATGGCGATTCGCGCGCTCCTGTTCGACATCGACGGCTGCGTCGTCGAGGGACTGGGGCGCGCGGCCATTCCCGGTGCCGCCCGTGAGCTCGCGGCGCTGCGCCGGGACTACCCCCTGCGCTTCGTCACGAACACGACCTCGAAGACGCGCGCCTGGCTCGCCGCGTCGCTGCGTGAGGCGGGCATCGAAGCCGCCGATGAAGAGGTGGTCACGCCGTCGACGCTCGCGAAGAAGGTCCTCGGCGAGCGCGGCGACGCGCGGGGCCTGCTCTTCGCGGAGGAGAGTTCCCGGGACGACCNNGCGAGGACGACGCGCGCGCCGTCCTCGTCGCGAGTGAGAGCCACGCGCTGCCGATCGCCGCACTCCAGCCCGCGATGCGCGCGCTGCTCCGCGGCGCGAAGCTCTACACGCTGCAGGCCAATCGCTACTACCGGCGGGACGGCGTCCTCGTCAGCGACCTCGGCCCCCTCGCCGCATTCCTCGCGTACGCCGGGGCGACCGAGTACGAAGTCTTTGGAAAACCCTCACCGCTGCTGTTCGAGACGCTGGCCGCCGAGCTCGGCGTCGCCAGAAGCGAGCTCGCGATGATCGGCGACGACGCGGAGTTCGACGTGGCGGGCGCGCTGCGGGCCGGTGTCGGCGCGGGCGTGCTCGTGCAGACCGGCAAGTTCCGCGAGGGGGACGAACTGCGTCACGACCCGCCGCCGAGCCTCGTCATCCGCTCGATCACCGCGCTGCGCCAGAGTCTCGGCCGCCTCGGCTGAGGCGCAACGAGAGGCTCCGGGAAGCCGCGCTGGTCGAGCTCCNNNNACCGCCGCGATGCGCGCGGACGAAATCCCGAATCGCCGCGACGTCCCGCCGCACGCCGGGCGCGCGGCTGCGCGCGTTCGGCGCGAGCTCGAGCCACAGCTCGAGCCACGCCGAGTACCGAAGGCGCGGGTCGTCGGAGCGCCAGAGCGTCTGCAGCGCCAGGTGGCTCGCCGCCTCCTCCCACGCGAGGCCGGCGAGGTGCGCCCGCTCGTGGGCGATGACGAAGGGCGCGAGGCAAGGCGTGCTCGGCCGCACGATGTTGGGCTCGCCCGTGTAGACCCCGTAAGCCCCGGAGACGCCCCAGCGCAGGAGCAGCGGCGAGGAGAGGAAGCTCTTCGTGCGCCCCTTCGCGGCAGCGGGCAAGCCGAGCTCGGCGAGCGCGGCGTCCTGGAGGGGGATCAAGTGCGCGTCGAGGGCTCTCGGATCCTCGGGGATCAGGGCGACGCCCCGTCGATCCTCGACGAGGGTCGCGCGCAGGGCGTCCAGGCGCAGCCCGACCTCGCGGACGATCTCTCGCGCACGCTCGGGAGGCAGCTCGCCGCGTACCCCGAACAGATCGAGCGGACGTGGGCGCTGGTAGTTGAGGCCCCAGAGCAGAATCGCGATCGCCCAGAGCCAGCCAACGGTGCCAAGCGCACGTAGCACGCCGACGCCGAGCGCGCGGGGCCAACGGGCGGAGAGGCGCCGGGCTCGCGCGACCCCGAGGCCGAGCGCCACGAACGGTGCCGTGAACACCGCCGTGTACGCGAAGTCGGCGAGCGAAAACGGGACGAGCGCGCTGAGCGCGGCCAGAGCGCGGGCCACGAGTGGATAGAGCCCGCGTCCGTACACGCTCTCGACGGCGCCAGGCGCCCAGGAAGCGAGCAGAAAGATGAGCGCAGCGCTGACCCCGACGATCAGGCCAAGGCGGCTGCGCCGCGGGAGCAGCGGCGCCCGGGCGTCCCCCCCCAGGCCGCTCACTTGAAGATCTTGTCCTTGAGCCGCGGCTCCTTGTCGGTGCGCGTGCCGATCTTGATCGCCGTCGACAGTCGCACGATGCCCGCCGCGTGGAGCGCGTCGTGCACGGACTCGATCGCGCGGAAGATGTCGCCGAGCTCACCCTCGACGTTGGTGCCGAACGCGTGCAGCGTTACGTCGAGGCCCGCATCCTCGAGCAAGGCGTGGGCCTTCTTCACATGCTCACGCACGGAGACGCCCTCGCCGATCGGGATCACCTGAATCTCCGCCACCGCCTTCATCGGAATCCTCCAGGGCATGCGCGTGCTTCGCGCGATGCCGCCCCGCGATTGTACGTCCCCGATCCGCGCGTACAATCCGGCCCATGATCGTTCTCGCCCTCGAGAGTTCCTGCGACGAGACCGCCGCCGCCGTCCTCGACGGTGCGCGCAAGCTGCGCGCGAGCGTCGTCTCCTCGCAGATCGCCATGCACGCGCCCTACGGCGGCGTCGTGCCGGAGATCGCCGCGCGGCACCACCTCGGCGCGATTCGCCCGGTCGTCGACGAGGCTCTCGAGCGCGCCGGGATCACCTTGGACGAGGTCGAGGGCCTGGCGGTCACGAACGGACCCGGCCTGATCGGATGCCTTCTTGTCGGCGTCTCCTTCGCCCGGGCCCTCGCGCTCGAGCGCGGGCTGCCGATCGTCGGCGTCCACCACCTCGCAGGCCACATCGCCTCGGGGTGGCTCGAGTGTCCCGACCTGCCCTTTGAGGCGCTCGCGCTCGTCGTCTCGGGCGGGCACACCGCGATCTGGCGCGTCCCCGCGCCCGGCACCTTCGTGCAGCTCGCGCGCACGCGCGGCGACGCGGCGGGCGAGGCCTTCGACAAGGCCGCGAAGATGCTCGGCCTCCCTTACCCGGGCGGTCCCGTCATCGACCGCCTCGCGGAGCGCGGCGATCCGCGCGCGTTCCACTTCGGTGAGGTGCGCATCAAGGGTGAGCTCGCGTTCTCGTTCTCCGGCTACAAGACCGCGGTGCGCCAGCACATGCAGCGCGCCGGAATCGAGGCGCTGAGCTCTCCGAACGACGAGCCGCCCCAGGCCATGGTCGATCTCGTCGCCTCGTTCCGCTACGCCGTCGTCCGCGAGCTGCTGCGCCGCACGCGAAGCGCGATCGCGGAGCGGCGCCCTCGCTCGCTCGTCCTCGCCGGAGGCGTCGCCGCGAACGGCCTCCTGCGCAGCGAGATCACCAAACTCGCGGACGAGGAGGGCCTCGCGCTCTCGATCCCCCCGCTCCGCCACTGCGGCGACAACGCCGCGATGATCGGCCTGGCCGGCCTGCCCCGCCTGGTCGCCGGCGAGAACGAGCTCCTCACGCTCGACGCCTCCGCCAGCCTGCCGCTGGGCGGCCCCGAGGCCGAGCGGCGCTCGAAGCGGCATCGCTGAACTCAGAGGGCACGGATCAAGGCCAAGCTGCTCGTGAATCCGAAGAGATCGGTCCGGTCACGCCGCGTCCCGAACTCCCCCCCGCAGAAGAGGCCGCCGAGGGGCACGCCACCGAACTGGCGGCGGAACGCGTCCGTGTCGTGGTCGGGGTGGCCGAAGAGATCGGCGCCGCGGCCCGTGCAGGTGAACAGGAGCGCGGCCGCGATCCCGTTCCCCGGCTCGACGGCCGTGAGCTTGGCCGCGAGCTCCCGACGCGCAGTCTCCGCGTCGCGGACGTGGAAGCGGAGCCGCTCGCCCTCCTCGATGCGCGCACCAACGACGAGTGCGGAGCGCGACGGGTCGACGCCGAGGATCGTGCGCATGAGGGCCTCGCCGTCCGGCCGCAGGCCGAGGACGAGGTTCTTGAGGAGGCGCTCCCTCTCCTCTTCCGGCGTGTCCCCAACGAGGGTCCCGAGCGCGTCGAGCGCGGGCCGGCCGTCGAGCTCGAGGATCTCGCTGCCCGCGGTCTTCGTCGCTACCCACGTCGGCCCGAGCGGCCGGCAGCCCTGGGCGATGACGAGCTCGAAGGCGAGGGGGCCCGAAAGACCGAGCGCGAGCGCGCCGTCGTGGAAGACCTCGTCTCCGAGGAGGAGGGCATTCGAACCGCGCCGACGCCCGCCGCTGATAAGGCCACCGACCTTCGGCACGCCGGGGTAGACCGCGTCGAACTCGGAGAGCAGCGTCTCGCTCGCCACGCTGAACGGGTCGACGAGCAGGACCCAGCCCGCGAGCGGCGGGCCGACGGGGGGAACCGGGGCCTCACCGGGCGAGAGCCGCAACGGATGGAGACGTACTCCGGGCAGGACCCCCGCGAGCGTGGCGACCCCGGGGCGCCCCTCGAGCTCTCGCCCGTCCCCGATGATCCCGCTCCCGCTCGCGCCGACGATCAGCGCTCCCGGGAAGCGTTCGCTCTGAACGCGCCCGATCGCCTCGAGCGCGCCGCGGTGGTGTACCGAGACCGTGACGAAGACGAGATCGGGCGACGCTTCGCCGAGCCGGAACGCGAGCTCCTCCGCGACCTCGCGCGCGGCCTTGTCGGACGTCGACGCTCCGGAAACCGCTGCCTCCCACCTCAAGCCGTCTCCTTCGTCCCGGTCATGCGTTCGGATCGGAGTCAACCGGGCCCCATGATAGCGATCGTTGCCGGCCTCGCGTTTTCCTACCGCTCGGACTCCTAGTCGACAGCCAGGCAGAAGTCTCTGAAACTAGGGACCTAATCCTGGAGCGCGGCGGCTGTCCTCCCGGCGGACAGACCCGCGAGGCCCTGGGGGTACGGTGAACGAACAGCGCGAGCAGCGCTCATTCCGCGTGCTACTCGGCGACGCGGGCGAGACGACCACCGCGTGGCTCGAGGCCGTCGCCGAGAAGCTCGACTTCGAGCTCAAGACCTTCCCGCAACCAGCGCTGCTCGCAGCGATGGCCGCCAAAGAGGGAGGGCACCTCGTCGTCATCGCGGAGCCGAGCACACTCGCACCGCTCGAGCGGCTGCGCAACGACCCCCGCACGCGCCACATCCCGGTCATCCTCCTCTCGCGCCAGCTCACGGACAAGGAAGCGCAGCTCAACGCCCTCGCCGCCGCCAATCAGATCCTCGACTACCCCCCGGAGCAGAAGGCTCTGCTCTCGTGGGTCGAGCAGGGTCTGCGGGGGAGCTTCGCGCGCAACCGCGTCGGCGAGTTCCAGGTCGCGCGCGTCGACCTCCCTGGCGAGGCCCGTTGGCTCGGCCGCGTGAGCTGGGCCTCCCACGACCGGGTCCGCTTCGAGTCGAACATCCGGCTCGAGGAGGAGACGCGGGTCGAGCTCGAGGGACCGCTCCTCGACAAGGCGGGACTCGCGACCGGCTCCTTCGGCGTGCACTCCGTGCGCTCGGAGGACGTGTTCTACAACCACGCGTTCCGGCACGAGCTCGTCCTCGGCAGGGTGCTCGAATGCGGGCTCGGCGAGATTGCCGAGGCGGAGCCGCTCGCGTCGGCGCCACGCAAGCGCAAGATCGGGCTGCTCTGCCCCCGCGGGCCGTTGCTCACCCAGCTCGCCGCGAGTGTCGACCTCCAGCGCTATGCGATCCGTTGGATTCCCAAGCTCGAGAAGCTTGGAGACGCCGTCTCGCACATCGACCCCGCGGTGCTCCTCGTCGACCCGGAGCACCCCGAATTCGAAGAGCCCGCCAAGGCCGGTGCGTTGCTCCGTCTCTCCTTGCCGAAGCTGCCGATCCTCCCAACGAGCCTCCCCGAGGAGACCAAGCTGTGGGAGAAGCTCGGCGAGCGCTGCCCGCTCCTCGAGGTTCCGGAGCTCGGCGATCGCGAGGCGTGGACGGCGCTCCTCGACAAGCTCTCCGAAGAGGACCTCGGAGAGCTCGACCCGACACGGCGTTACCTCAGGCGCGACCACCGCTTCTCACACGCGCGCTTCGTCCAACCCGTCGAGCTCCTCGAGATCTCCGAAGTCGGGGGAACGCTACGCACCGATGTCGCCGTCGCCGCGGACGCACGGGTCCGCATCGACTGCCCCGAGCTCCTGGCCGAAGGCCTCAAGCCGCTTCACGGGCGGGTGCTCGCCGCGGGACGCGCGGGTGAGCCACTGCAACTCGTGTGGATGGGCGTCGGGGGAGAGGTCGAGACGACCGCGCTGCGGCGCATGATCTCGGAAGTGATCATGACCGCGCGGCGCGAGGAGTACTACTCGGACGAAGACTGACCCGCGCGCATGGGCTCGATGGCGGCGAGAAGCTCGCGCTGCACGCCCTCCGGACCGACGACGACATCGCCCCGCCGGAGGAAGTCCTTGCCTTCGGCGAAGTCGGTGACGATGCCGCCCGCTTCCTCGACCAGGAGGGTACCCGCGGCGATGTCCCACGCCCCGAGCCCTTCCTCCCAGAAACCGTCGAAGCGCCCCGCCGCGACCGCCGCGAGATCGAGCGCGGCCGAGCCCGCGCGCCTTATCCCCGCCGCACGATCGAAGACGTTGCGGAACGCGGCGAGGAACGCGTCGATCCGCTCGCGGCGCCGAAAGGGGAAGCCGGTCGCGATCAACGCCTCGTCGAGTCCGGCGCGCTCGCTGACGCGAAGACGCCGCTCGCCGAGGAATGCGCCGCCACCACGCGCGGCGGAGAAGAGCTCGTCGCGCGAGGGGTCGAGGATCACTCCGGCGACCACCTGACCGCGCACCGCGCAGGCGATGGACACGGCGTAGACGCCGAAGTCGTGGATGAAGTTCGTCGTCCCGTCCAAGGGGTCGATGATCCACGTCGGCTCGTCGCCGAGCGGTGCACCGCCGCTCTCCTCGCCGAGCAAGGCGTGTGCGGGGTGGCGCTCGGCGAGCACGGTCTTGACAGCGTTCTCGGAGGCGAGATCGGCCGCAGTGACGAAGTCGTTGACCGCCTTCGCCGAGACGCCGAGCTCACGCTCGCGCGTGCGGAACGGCGCGAGCGCCGCTGCACCGGCGCGCGCGGCGACGATCGCGCTCTCTCGCAGCGCGTGGTTCTCGCTAGCCACGTTCATCGTGTCACTCGGCGGCGGCAGCGGTGGAACGGGCGAGGCGGGCTCCGACGACGATCGCCTGCACCATGCTGTCGGCCGAGGCGGTGCCCTTGCCGGCGATGTCCATCGCCGTCCCGTGATCGACCGAAGTCCGCACGAAGGGCAAGCCTACCGAGACGTTTACACTGCGATTGCGGCACAGGAGCTTGATCGGCACCGTCGCCTGGTCGTGGTACATCGCGAGCACGACGTCGAATCGTCCGTCCCTGGCCATGCTGAAGACGCTGTCGGCGGGCACCGGACCGTCGACGCGCAAGCCGAGCTCACGCGCCTTCTCGAGCGCGGGCTGGATCTCCTGAATCTCCTCGATGCCGAAGCGTCCAGCCTCTCCCGCGTGGGGGTTGACCGCCGCGACTCCAAAACGCGGAGCCGCGCCGAAGAAGCGGCGCCACTCGGCGTCGAACAGCTTCAGGCGTTCGACGATCCGCGTCTTGCGCACCTTGCGCAGCGCATCGCGCAACGACATGTGCGTGGTCAAGAGACCGACGGCGAACTCCTCGGCCCAGAAGAGCATGCCGACCTTCTTGCGTCCGGTCAGGCGGCCGAGCATCTCGGTGTGCCCCGGCTCCGAACAACCCGCGAGCGCCAACGCTTCCTTGTGAATCGGTGCGGTGACGATGCCGGCGGCGCGGCCCGATGCGGCGATCTCGACCGCGCGCTCGATGTAGTCGATCGCAGCCCGCCCGCCGTTGACGGAGATCTGGCCGGGCAGCAACGACTCTTCGACGTTGTCGAGGTCGAGAAGCTGCGGCTTCTCCCAACGCTTGCCGTCGGGTGGGTCCTTGACGACCGCCGTGAAGGGCCAGCGCAGCTTGTGTTCGCGGGCGACACGGCGCAGGTGCTTCTCGTCACCGGCGACGAGCAGCCGCGCCGCAGAGACGGCGCTCTCGTCCTGCAATGCCTTGAGGATGATCTCGGGGCCGATCCCGCAGGGATCGCCCATGGTCACGACGAGGTACGGCTTCTCCGCGTCCTTGGGCTGCCCGTTGTTGTCGTGGCCACTCATGATGGATCGGCGGCCTCGGGATCTTTGAGGATGTACTTGATGTGCCGCTTGTAGACCATGAGGTTCGGGCCGTCGTGGCGATGCACCTTGATGCAAGCCTCGTCGTACCACTCGATCCAGCCGCGCAGCTCCTCGCCGTCGACCATGACGATCAACATCGGCGTGCGCGAATTCATCTGCTTGAGGAAGTAGAATTCCTCAGCATGGGTTTTGACCGGCGGTAAAGGTTTNNNNCCGCATCGCCCGAACGCGCTCCTGCGCCTTGGCGATCACCGCGCTCTCCAGAGCCGTCTCGCGATCCTCGTCTTTCCATGACCTTCCCGTTGTCAGCAGCCCTTGTTCAATAACGGGCGCCCGACGGCGCCGCGCAAGATATCACGCGCTCGCGCCGTGTCACAAACGCGCCCCATCGCGCGCAGCTCGCTGGTTCGAAGGCTACTTGCGTACCTTGACCGAGCTCCGCCACTCCTCGGGCAGGCGATCGGCGTAGCTCGCGCGCACCTCGATCGACGCGTCGTCCCAGAGCTCGCGAACGAACTCCTCGAACACCGGCTGATACTTCTCACCACGCACGGCGTTGACGCACTCGTCGCGCACCTCCTCGAAGGGAGTGACCTTCTCTTCGACACGCTCGACGAGCTCGAGGATCTGCCAACCGCTCGCGACGCGAATCGGATCCGACGTGGCGCCCTGTTCGAGCGCGGCGAGAGTGGTGCGCACCTGTTCGAGCAAGTCCGCCGGATCGACCGGGCCGATCTTTCCGCCGAGCGCGCGCGACGGCGCCTCGCTGTAGCGCGTGACCAGCTCGCCGAAGTCGGCACCGCCCCGCGCGAGTCCGACGATCTCTTTCGCCTGCGCGAGCTTGCTCGCATCCTCGCCGCTCTCGTCCGCCAGGACGATCTCGCGGAAGGTCACCTGCGCGGCGGTCGTGTACTTCGCGCGGTTCTTCTCGTAGTTCGCCATCGCCTCCTCGTCGGAGACGCCGAGGCGGCTACGGATCTGCGAGTCGATGACGAATCCCGGCGCCTCGTTGAGGACCAGCCGGTCCTCGAGCTGCGCACGCGTCATGTGGTACTGCGCGAGGAGCTGCTCGAGAGCGTCGATGCTGTCGATGTTCCGGCTCGCCATGAAACGCTCGAGCAAGTCTTTCTTGATCGTGTCGAGGTCGTAGAGGCGCTCTGCCTCCTGCGCGAGGAGCCGCTTCCAGATCAGCGAGAGCAGCGCCTCCTGCTTGATCTTCTCGACCTGCGCGGCGAGCTGCTCGGCCGGCACGTTCTGCTCCGTCAAAGCCGCGACCGACTGCTCCTCCGTCGACATCAGCTCGTTGCGCAGCACGATGTCGTCGTTGATCCAGGCGACGATCTCTTCGATGACGCGCTCGTTCTCCGCAGCGAGCTGGGCGTTGGCGGGCGCGATGAAAGCCAGAGCGAGCAAGAGCGGCAGGGCAACGCGGATCAGCTTCATTCGTGCGACTCCTTCGGTGCAGCGGTCGTGGGCGGCAGCGCCAGACCTTCCTGCGCGGCGAGCGCGACGAGGCGCTCACGACGCAGTGTATCGAGGCGCTCCTGGAAGAGCTTGTGCTCGACCAGGGCACGCTCGCGGGCCCTTCCGGGGTCCGCGTCGTAGTTCCGGGCATCGACCTGGAACACGTAATAGTAGTCTCCGACGCGCACGGGGCGAGAAACGCCGCCTTCCGGCACGCGCTCGAGGCTGCGCGCGGCGTCGCGCGGCAGGTCGTCGAGCAGGACCTGCTGGAGGGCTCCCTGATCCGCGCCGAGCGAGATCTCGGTGGCGACGGCGGCAAAGGGCTCGCGACCGCGGGTCACCCGCCGATAGACGTCTTCGGCTGCGGACTTCTCCTCGACGAGGATCTGACGGAAGACCATGTAGCGGCGGCCGACGCGACCACGGCGCTTGCCGAGGTGCTCTTCGACTTCTTTCGCCTCGATGCTGACGTCGGGCAGCAAGACCTCGGCCTCGTAGAGCCGGGCGAGCACGGCGCGGCGCGCCTCCTCTTCGAAGTCGGCGACGGTACCCCCAGCCTCGAGGGACTCGAGCAAGGCGATCTCGCGGCGAAGGGCCTCGGGGTCGACGGCGAGACCGAGCCGCTCCGCTTCCTTCGCGAAGAGGAGCTCGGCGTAGAACTCCTCGAGGAGCTGGTCGATCGCGGCGCGCTCGAGCTCCTCCGGGCTGAGTCCGACCTGCCGCCTGAGATAGCGGACGAAGTCCGGGTCGCTGACCGAGTGAACGGTCAGCGCGGAGCCGTCCGGCCCGCTCTCGCTTCCCTCGCGCCCCCCGCACGACGGGAGGGCCAGCGCGAGAACCGCGGCGAGCCCGGCAACGAGCAAGGCGTTTCGGAGAGAGGCGAGACCGTCTGCTTTTCTACTCATCACCTTCACTTTCGCCCAAATGCCGAGCCAACCGTGCCAGAGCCAGCTTCGCCCCGGCGATGCGATCGGCCCGCGGGTCCGAGACCCGCAGGCGAAGTACCCCCCCGGCGGTCATGTGGACGCCGGAGTCGCTCTCGAGGAGCTTGATCAGACGCTCCGTGTCCAGTCGCGGATTCTCACCATAACGCACCGCGATGGCGTCGCCAGCCCAGTCGATGCCGGTTGCACCCTGATCCGCCGCGAGCACCCGCAGCTCCGCGAGCCGAAACAGAGTCCGCGTCGGCTCCGGCAGGCGGCCGAAACGGTCCTCGGTCTCCGCCTGGAGCGCCCGGATCTCGGCGCGGGTCTCCGCGCCGCTCAGCCGCTTGTAGACCTCGAGACGCTGCCCTGGCTCGGGCAGGTAGGCCTGGGGGAGGTGCGCGTCGACGCCAAGATTGAGCACGACCGGCTCCGCCGTCACTTCGGGCGCCTCGCCCTTCTGGCGGGCGACAGCCTCCTCGAGCATCTGGACGTAGAGCTCGAAGCCGACGGCCGCGATGTGCCCGGATTGCCGCGCTCCGAGGAAGTCGCCAGCACCGCGGATCTCGAGGTCGAGCGCGGCGATGCGGAACCCCGCGCCGAGCTCCGAGAACTCGACGAGTGCGGAGAGGCGGCGGCGAGCGTCGCCGGTCAGCTCCCTGCGCGACGGCACGAGCAGATAGGCGTAGGCCCTTTGGTCGGAGCGGCCGACACGTCCGCGCATCTGGTAGAGCTGACTCAGGCCGAAACGGTGGGCGTCCGAGACGATGATCGTGTTGGCGCGGGAGATGTCGAGCCCGTTCTCGACGATCGAGGTCGCGACGAGCACGTCCGCGTCCCCCCGGATGAACGCGAGCATCACCTGCTCGAGCTCGGCCTCGGGCATCTGCCCGTGTACGGTGCGTACGCTGACCTCGGGCACCAGCTCCTTGATCAGCTTCGCGAGCTTGGGCAACGACTGCGCTCTCGGGTGGATCAGGTAGACCTGACCGCCGCGCCGGACCTCGTTCCGAATTGCGCCCGCGACGAGAGGGTCGGACCAGGGCGTGACGTGGGTCTGGATCGACAGCCGATTGCGCGGCGGCGTCTCGATCACGGAGAGATCACGCACGCCCGCGAGTGACATCTGCAAGGTACGCGGGATCGGCGTCGCGCTCATCGAGAGCACGTGGACACCGACGGAGAGCGCCTTGAGCGCCTCCTTGTGCTTGACACCGAAGCGCTGCTCCTCGTCGACGACGAGCAGCCCCAAGCGCTTCGCCTTCACGTCCTTGCCGAGAAGGCGGTGTGTGCCGACGAGCACGTCGACCGCGCCGCTCGTGAAGTCCGCGAGCGTCTGGCGCGCGCGCGCCGCGGAGACGAGACGCGAGACCATCTCGACACGGACCGGCCACGCGGCCATGCGCGCGCGGATCGTGTTCAGGTGCTGGTAGGCGAGCACGGTGGTCGGCACGAGGACCGCCACCTGGAAGCCCTGTTGGACCACCTGGAACGCCGCGCGCAGCGCCACCTCGGTCTTGCCGTAGCCCACGTCGCCGCAGAGGAGGCGGTCCATGGGCTGCCCCGAGGCGAGGTCGGCTTTGATGTCGGTGAGGGAGCGCCCCTGGTCGACGGTGAGCTCGTGCGGGAACGCGCCCTCGAACTCGCGCTGCCACTCCGTCTCTTCACGGAAGGCGGCGGCCCGCGCGGTGCGGCGGCGCGCGTAGAGCTCGAGGAGCTCGCCGGCGATGTCCTCGACCTCGCGGCGCACGCGCGAGCGACGACGCTCCCATCCCGTGCCCCCGAGCTTGTCGAGCGGAACGAGGGTGCGCTCGCCACCGGAGTACTTCTGGATCAGGTCGAGGCGCGAGACCGGCACCATCAGCCGGTCGCGCCCGGCGTACTCGAGCGCGAGCAGCTCCTCGCCACCCCCGGGCCGAAGCGCCAAGCCGACGTAGCGCGCGACGCCGTGATCGACGTGAACGACGAGGTCGCCTTCCTTCAAGTCGCGCAGATCGGAGAGGAAGGCTTCGCCGCCCCGCCGCCTCTTCGCCGGGGGCGGAGGGGGGTCCTCGCCGAAGAGTTCGGCTTCGGTCAGAAGCAACGCGCCGCGCTCTTCGAAGTCGAGCCCCTGCTCGAGGCGTCCAGGAGCGAGCACGACCGCGCCGGGCTCGAGCACGCCGGCGTCCTCGGCGCCGTCTTTCGGGTCGAGCCCCGCTTCGCCGAGCAGCTCGGCGAGGCGCTGGCGCCGTCCCGGGGTGTGGGCGAGAAGGACGACGGGCCGCCCGGTTTCACGGATCGCCGAGAGCTCGTCCGGCAGCGCGTCGAGGCGGCCGACCCAGCTCCGGGGAGGACGCCCGCGAAGAACGAGCGCTTCGCGATCGGCGTCGCCGCCCATCGCGAGCTCGGAGAACGCGAGCCGTGCGTCGGCAAACGCCTCCCGTACCCGCGCCGGGGTCGTGAAGAGCTCCATCGGCTCGGGCAGCGGGTCGCCGTCGCGTTCGTTCCGCGCCCCCTCGAGCTCCTCCCAGCGTTTGTCGAGCTGCTCTTCGAGCTCGTCCGGCCGCCAGAGCACGAGCTCCGCGGGCGTGAACCCGTGCATCGGGACGAGCTCACCGTGGTAGAGCCGCGGCGCACCCTCGATCCCGGCCAAGGTCGCCTCGAGCAGGCGCGGCAGGCCCTCCGCAGTGGCCGGAGTGTCTTCGAGCAGCACGCGCGCCCGGCCCACTAGGCGGTCGAGCAGGCTGTCCGCCGCCGCGGGGTCGATCGGCGCCTCGCGCGCGGGCAACCAGTGGAAGCCCTCGACGCGCTCGACCGTGCGCTGGTTCGAGGCGTCGAATCGGCGGATCGACTCGACCTCGTCACCCCAGAGCTCGACGCGCAGCGGCCCCTCCTCCTGCGGTGGCCAGATGTCGAAGAGCCCGCCACGCCGCGCGAAGTCACCGGGAGAGGTGACGACGTCGACGACGCGGTAGCCGGCCGTGACGACGCGACGCGCGAGGGTGTCGAGCTCGACGGTACCGCCAGGCACGACCGCCTCTCCCCACGCCGCGACCTCCTCGGCGCTCGGCACGGGCGTCAGGAGCGCCGCGACGGGGAGCACGACGATCAGGCGATCGGCGAGCGCCAGGCGGCGCAGGACAGCGACGCGCCCCGCCGCGACGGACGGGTGAGCCGGGAGACCGCGGTACGGATCGGCGTCGAGCGCGGGGAAGCGCAGCACCTCGGGCGCATCCTCTCCACGAAGCAGCGCGGAGAGTCCCTCGCACAACGAGCGCGCTTCACGCTCGTCGGGCACGACGACGAGCACGCGCCCCGGGACGTGGCACAGAGCACACGCGAGCCCGAGCAACCGGGCGGTCGGCGAGAGCGAAGTGGCGAGAACCCGTCGGCTGGAGCCCGTGAGCAGCCCCTCGAGAACGTCACGGGATTCCGGGGGCAGAAGCTCTGGGATCCAGCGCGGGAGCGGCTGGTTCATCACGGCGGAGCTAGCATGAACGAGTCGCCGCGGGTGCGCTACGGTGCCGCGAGCGCCAACGCGGCGATCTCGGCGTGGCGCGGACAGCGGGTCACGTGGTCGTTGACCAAGCCCACCGCCTCCATGTAGGCGTAGCAGGTCTTCGCTCCGACGTAGCGGAAGCCGCGTGCTTTCATCGCGTCGGCGAGGGCGCGCGAGACCGGTGACTCCGAGGGAATCGCCTCGACGTCCTCCCACTGGTTCTGCAGCGGCTCCCCGTCGACGAAGGACCAAAGGAAGCGCGCGAAACTACCCCACTCCTTCCGCACCGCGAGAAACGCGCGCGCGTTCGCGATCGTCGCCGAGAGTTTCCCGCGGTNNGATCAGGGCGGGGTTTCCCATCAGCGCCGCAACGCGCGCGTCGCCGTATCGTGCGATCCGCTCCGCGTCGAAGCCGTCGAGCGCCTCGCGGTAGGCCTCGCGTCGTCGCAGGATCTCGGCCCAGTGCAAGCCGGGCTGCGTCGCCTCGAGCACGAGCATCTCGAACAGGTATCGGTCGTCGTAGCGTGGCACGCCGAGCTCGTGGTCGTGATAGGCGCGCGACACCGGGCAACGGGGGTCGTAGAGGCACTCGCTTCGCATGCTCCCTCCTCGTATTGGTTGGGGGGAGGATGCTTGCGCTTCGTGCGCGGTGGAGGAGAGGTGGGGTGGTTCCCTCCCGCTCGGGGGAGGCGTTCGA
>NPIG01000417.1_pt1 | contig 17844 bp, 17 predicted proteins | sample 8637441 | NCBI WGS metagenome assembly NPIG01 (sample SAMN07420675, study PRJNA396082) | bioreactor metagenome | isolation source: sample BR6 brine-fed electro-methanogenic bioreactor BR | place: Japan: Kochi | collected 2016-06-14 | reverse complement strand
AATCACCGCAAGCGCCTGCGATTGTTGGAAAATAATCGTTTTTCCACGATGTAAAAAACCGAGACTTCAGGGTATTTGATCCAAATTTCCACCGCGCACAAGGCGACGACGGCCATGGCCAGAGCCTTCACCCATCTCGGCATCGAGGACCTGAAGATCCGGAACATGACGGCGTCGGCCGCCGGAACCGTCGAGAGGCCCGGCAAGAACGTCGGTGCGAAATCCGGTCTCAACCGGTCCCTTCTCGACATCTCGCCGGCGACGATCCGCCGGCTCCTCGGCTACAAGTTCCTCTGGCGTGGCGGCATGCTCGTCGCCGTCGCGTCCGCCTACACGTCGCAGCGCTGTTCCCGCTGCGGGCATGTCGCCAAGGAGAACCGCGAAAGCCAAGTGGTCTTCCTCTGCGTCGCCTGCGGCCACGCGGCCATCAACATCCGCGATGCCGCCTTTCCCGACATGGCATCAACCGGAGGACTTCCGGGGCTGGCCTGTGGATCGAACCTCGGTGGAGGTCGGAAGCAGAAACAAAGATCCGTTCTCCTCACTTTGTAGAACGGAAGCCCGGTCCTTCAGGGCCGGGAGTAGTCACTTGCAGTAGCCTGATCCGGACCCTTTCTTTTGTCGATGGCCGCGTGCGGCATCATGACGAGTACATCGAACCCGGCACTTTCCAGGGCATCCGAGATCGGCAGCAGGGCGCGGCTTCCCGCGTTCGGATCGATGGTTTTGATCCCGTTGCGCCGACAGGCGTCGGTTTCGCGTGCGGGATGGATGCGGCAGATAAACCGCTCGGCATCGAAAAGTTTAGCGAGAGCCTGCGAATCGATCAGGTTGTTTCCGGTATAGGAGAAATCGAGACAGTATTTACGTCCGAGAGGCGTGGGCAACTGCTCGGCGACTTCCGCGATCTTAGACAGGGTCATCGCCTTTCCGTTGAACATTCGCCGGCGCTGTCCTTCATCCGTCGAATTGATCGACAGGCGCAGGCACGCCTGCCCGCGAAAGTCATGGTTCTTGAGGGCGGCCCAGCGCATGACGCGCTCGACCGTGCTGTCCCATTCCGGCATCATCGTTGTCAGAACGGGGTGGATGATCTCGATCCGAAGCCCCAGTTCCTCCTGGATCTTGAGTTTGCCATCATAGGCGAGCCATTCCGCGAAAGAGAAAACCGCGCCGTTCAGAACAGGCTCCCCCATGCGGGTGAAGTGGATGGCCAGGCGTTCCGCATAGTTGACGCCGGGGTAGCAGGAACGGCCTTCGACAAGCTGCCTCCACAGATCGTCGAAGGTGGCGTTCCCCTTGAACGGAAGCGCCGAGACGCCACAGGTCGGGCAGGAAATAGAACATCCGTACTGGGAGGAGAGGACCGTCACCCATCTTTCCGACACCGGCAACGGTTTCCCGGAAGGAAGAGAGGGGATCTCGTCGTCAAAACCGAGAAACCCGGCCTTGATTCGGGTTCTCTTCTCGTATTCCCGCCCGGAAAAAATCTCGAGGCGGCCTTTGGAAAGCCGGGATTCCACGACGTAACCGGTCGAGGCCGGCCGCGTCTTCGCAGGAGGCGGGGGCATGGCGTGATCCGATCCGTTTTTTACTTCCGGGGAAGCTCTGCGATAGCAAGCGAGGCCACCCCGGGGCCTGGATATTGATATATTGTAAACTTTAGGCGTTTCTCATGAAAACGGTAAAATTTGTCGACATTTTACTATTTTGTTCTGTTTCGCGGAGCGTCCGCCAGTAATTATCGCCCGCCTTCGCGCGTGATTACCGGGATACACGCCGACCCAAAACGGAAAAATAGAAAAATTTATCCGTTCACCGGAACGCAGTTCGGAAACGCACCCATATCTTCACGGATTTTACCGTAAAAGTTCGGGAAAACGCCAGCTTTGCGGTTCTTTTGATAGTTTCTTCCATGAAGATGGATCCGGATAAGGGGCAGGTGATCATGAACTCACAAAACATTCGCGGCCGCGCTTTCAGGCGGATCCTTTGTTCGATTGCTGCCCTTGGGCTGCTGGCGGCCTGCACGGAAGAGGCCGAGGTCAGCGAAAAACACCAGATGCTGATCTACTGCGGGATCACGATGGTTCATCCGATGCGGGAAATCGCCGATATCGTGGAGAAGGAGAGAGGTGTCAAGATTGCGATCAGCCAGGGCGGCTCGGAGGATCTCTATCAGAGCCTGAAGGCGTCCAAGGTCGGTGACTTGTATATTCCCGGCAGCGAATCCTACCGCAGCAAGCATCTGAATGAGGGGCTGCTCGGCGACTACGTCCATGTCGGCTACAACAAGGCCGCCCTGTTCGTGGCCAAGGGAAATCCAAAAAAGATCGACGACCGGGTCGAGAACCTGGCGCGCAAGGATCTGGCGGTCGTCATCGTCAATCCCGAGAGCGGCAGCATCGGGCGGGAAACCAAACGAATCCTCGACGAGATCGGGATTTTCGACAAGGTTTTCGAAAACAGTTCCTTCCTGACCACGGCCTCGCGCAACCTCAACCAGGCACTCAAAAGCGGCGAAGCCGACCTTGTCATGAATTGGCGCGCGACAGGGTTCTTTGCTGAGAACGTCGGCCACATGGATGTGATCGACATCGATCCGGCGCTGTCCAGGCCGAAGAAGCTGTATCTCAACATCCTCACCTTCTCCGAGCATCCGGAGGCGGCCCGTCATTTCATGAATGTCGCGGCTTCGCCGGCCGGGCAGGAGATCTTCCGCAAGTACGGTTTCATCAGCGAGTCCATGCCTCCGCTTGAAAAGCCGGCGAACTGATTCCTGCCCGATCGACCTTTCCCTGCAAGATTGAGACTTTCCGATGGCTTACCGCGCACGTCCCCGAATGGATGGCAAGACCGCGACGATGTTCTCGCCATGGCGCATCTATTCCATGCTGTTCATTCATTTCATCGCATTCCTGACGATCGTCTGCATGGACATTTTCTTCTCGAAATTGACTGACGATCTCAACGAAAGGATCGAGAACGAGGAGGCGCGGATCGAGATCGGGGAAATGATCAAGGAAGGCCTCTCCCGGGTCGAGAGAGATACCTATCTGATGGCGATCACCAAAGGCGAGCGCGGGCAGACTCACGTCCGCAACAACCTTCAGGAAGCGATTGACGAAGTGCGCGCCATGCTCCGGGTTCTGGAGCATGGCGGCAGGATCACACGCGTCGCCCACTTGAATGTCATCGACCAGGATGAGATGGGCATCGTCTTCGAGTACATACCGGAGAACAGCCATGAACGGTTGCCTCTGGAAGTGATCGAGCTCATGCCCAAGCTCGATGAAATTGAGCGGAAGGCGAACACGCTGCTCGCTATGCTGTCGCAGCGGGACGTGCTTCGGGACGACAATGAGACGGCGTCATATGTCGCGACGATCGACAGGATCAAGCACGAGATGCGGAAGACGCCGCCGGTTTTCGACCGGATGCGAGAAAACGCCAATCGGGCCTTCTACGAGGGCCAGATCGCTTTCAAGGATCTCGAGGCGCGGATCGAGATGCAGAAGAAGCATTATCTCGCCGCGGAGGTTCTTCTCTCGTTCCTGACGATCGCGATCGTTCTCGGCATCGGCTTCAAGACGGTGCGCAAGGTCACGGCTTCCAACAAGAGGCTGCTCAAGCTCACCGAGGATCTCGAGATGCAGAAATTCGCGCTCGATCGGCATGCGATCGTGAGCGCAACGGATGTCGACAACAGGATCATTTATGCGAACAGGAAGTTCCTGGAAATCACCGGTGTCGGTGAAGGCGAGATCCTGGGAAAGACGCATATTGAAGTGAATTCCTGCGCGAACTCGGCAGAGATCTGTACTTCGATCCAAGAAACGATATCGATGGGCCGCGTCTGGAACGGCGAAGTCAGGATCAAGAAGCATTCCGGGGAATATTACTGGGCCTCGCTCTCGGTCGTCCCTCTTATGGACGAGGACGGTTCCCCATTCCGGTATTTCTATTTCCAGACCGACATCACGAAACGCAAGGAAATGGAAGCCAGGGTCACGGAAAACAGCCGTTTCCTGAAGAGTCTGATGGATACCATGGGGGAAGGCGTCTATTCCAGCGATCGCGACGGAAATTTCACTTTCGTCAATCCCGAGGCCGAGGCGCTTCTCGGTTGGAATAAGGAAGAGATTGCGGGTAAGGCAGTACATCGTTTGATCCACCATGAGTCGGCTGGATGTTGCCACTCGACGACGAAAACCTGCCCAATTCTCTCGGCCACCCGGAAGGGGGAGACTTACCGTTCGGAGAACGAAGTGCTGCGCCGCAAGGATGGATCGCTGTTCACGGCATCCATGGTGTCGGTGCCGCTGTTCGAGAACGGCGAGGTCGCGGGATCGGTGACCTTGTTCACGGACATCTCGGCGCGCAAGGAAGCCGAAATGGCCATGGCCGCGGCCAAGGAGGCAGCAGAGCACGCAAACGAATACAAGAGCCGGTTCCTGGCCAATATGAGCCACGAGATCCGTACGCCGATGAATGCGATCATCGGGCTAAGCCATCTTGTGATGCAGACCGCGCTCGATAAGTCACAGTCGGAATACATCGCGAAGATTCAGATGTCGGCCAAGGCTCTTCTGGGAATCATCAATGACATTCTCGATTTTTCGAGGATCGAGGCCGACAAGCTGTCCCTCGAGGCGGCGCCGTTCGATCTCGACGACGTGGTCGATCATGTCTGCTCGGTGGCGAGCATTTCCAACGATAAGGAAAACGTCGAACTTCTGTTCCGGCGCGACGCCGACGTGCCGTATCGGTTGATCGGCGATCAACTTCGCGTCGGGCAGGTTCTGACGAACCTGGTTTCGAACGCGCTCAAGTTCACTTCCGAGGGCGAGGTGGTGATTTCCGTGGGAGTCGAGGAGGAAACGGGAAAAGACGTCCTTCTGTCCTTCACGGTCTCAGATACGGGGATCGGCATCACCGAGGATCAGAAGAAGAATCTCTTCCAGGCCTTCAGCCAGGCGGATTTTTCGACGACACGTAAGTATGGCGGAACCGGTCTGGGGCTGGTCATCTGCCGCCGGCTCGTCGAGTTGATGGGAGGTGAGATCGGCGTCGAAAGCGTGCCCGGGAAGGGAAGCGAATTCAGATTCACGGCGCGCCTTCTCAAGGATCCCTCAACGGTCGCGAAGCGTCTCGACTACACCGCTCTTGCCGGTCTGTCTGCCCTGGTGGTGAACGACAACGAGGCAGCCAGAGTGATCTGCGACGAGATGCTCGGCGGGTTCGGGTTCTCGGTGGTCTCGCCGACGTCCTGGGAGAAGGCGCTTGAGGTCGTCGCGGACGGTGACGAATTCGATCTTGTGGTCATCGACTGGGAAATCGGCCGCCGGCAGGGAGAGCGCATCGTCGAGGAGGTTCGCAAGGTTGCGCGATCGAAGAATGCCGCGGTCATTTTGGTCACCGGCGCGAAACACGAGGAGGCTTCGGCATTCGCCGCGTCGACCGAGCGCTGCGAGACACTGATCAAGCCGGCAACACCGTCGACGATCTTCGATACTATCGTGCGCGCGATGGGGCAGGCCGCCGGGATCGGCGTGCAGAACGGCCGGCGCCGCAAGCGCGACACGGATGCCATCCAGAGCATTCTCGGCTGTTCGGTGCTGGTCGCCGAGGACAACGAGATCAACCAGCAGGTCGCCAGGGAGATCCTCGAGAATTTCGGTTTGAACGTGACGGTCGCGGAAGATGGGGTCAAGGCCGTGGAACTGGCCGGAAAGGAAAAGTTCGATCTGATTCTTATGGACATCCAGATGCCAAACCTGGATGGCTGCGAAGCGACGAGACGGATCCGCAAGGATCTTGGCCTGACCCAGTTGCCGATCATCGCGCTGACTGCTCAGGCGATGACTTCAGATCGGGCGCAGTCGCTTCGGGCCGGCATGAACGATCATATTTCCAAGCCGATCGATCCTGACGATCTTTTGGAAACCCTGGTGCACTGGATCGGTTTCAAGAACCCCGTTCGCGAACGCGTCGTCCAGCTGGGGAAGGAAAATTCTGAAACGGACGATTGCAGCGGGATGAAGCTGCTCGATACGACAAAGGGATTGCGCCAGATCGGTGGCAATATGACCAGGTACCGCGCGTTCCTTCGCGATTTCACGGTATCGCACGAAAAGGATCCTGCCGGTATCCGGGAGGCGATGGAGAACGGCCTGCGTGAGGAGGCGGTTCAGATCGCCCACCGTCTGCGCGGTGTCGCGGCGACTCTTGGGGTTGAGAAGGTGTCGTGCGGCGCCGCAAGGATCGAAAACAAACTCAAAGTCATGAATGTAGATCCCGCGGCGATCGCCGGCATGGTGGATGCTCTCGAAAAAGCGTTCCGCGGTGCCGTTTCGGAAATCGAGTCGTTCAAGTGGGAATCCGCCAAAGAGGAGAGGATTGAACCCAGATCCTTGACGGTGGATGCCGACAAGCTTGCCGACTGGCTGGTGCGGATCGAGGCTCTGATCGCCGACGGGGATCTGTCTTCGCTCGACGAGGCCGAGGAGCTCTGCGTAGCGCTTTCCGGCACGCCTTTGGCGAAAAAGGCGGCGGAGCTTCACAGACAGACGGACAATTTCGACTTCGAGAATGCCATGACGACGCTTCTCGCAATCAAGAACAAGCTCGACAAAGAAAAGAATGGTGAAAAATGAACGAGATCTCGACGGCTGCGTTCCAGGACGCCAACAGCAAAAAGACCATCCTGATCGTTGATGACGAACCGCTTAACATCAGCGTGCTGAAGGACCTTCTGAAGAATGATTACCGGCTGGTGGCTGCGCGTACCGGCCGGCAGGCGCTCGAGCGGGCATTCTCGAGCCCGGCGCCCGATCTCGTCCTTCTCGACGTGATGATGCCGGAAATGGACGGCTACGAGGTCTGCCGGCGTCTCAAGAACAACGAAATGACCCAGGAAATTCCGGTGATCTTCGTCTCGGCTCTCAATCAGGCCGAGGACGAGACCAAGGGCTTGGATCTGGGAGCCGCCGACTACATCATGAAGCCGATTTCGCCGGCCGTGGTTCTATCTCGAATCCGCAATCATCTCTCGCTGAGGGACGCCCAGATCGCGCTGCAGCAGCAGAACGGGGCTCTCGAGGACATGGTCGCCGACCGGACGACCAAGGTCAACCTGACTCGCGATGCGGCGATCCTGTGCATGACCAGCCTTGCGGAAACTCGAGACAACGAGACCGGGAACCATATCCGCCGGACCCAGCACTATGTTCGGGAGATCGCGCTGGCGCTGAACAGTTTCCTGCCGGAAGCTGAGAGACTCTCGGCGAAATTCATTGATCTTCTTTTCAAGTCGGCGCCGCTTCACGACATCGGCAAGATCGGGATTCCGGACAGCATCCTGCTCAAGCCCGGGAAGCTGAGCGACGAGGAATTCGAGATCATGAAGAAGCACGCCGAGATCGGCGTGAAGGCGATCGAGAACGCCGAGTTGACGGTCAGCGACGAGGAAGACAACACCAGGGCGCTGTCGTTTCTCAGGGTCGCCAAGGAAATCATCGGCGGCCATCATGAAAGATGGGACGGCAAGGGATATCCCGCCGGCGTGGGCGGTACCGAAATCCCGGTTTCGGCGCGCTTGATGGCCGTGGCCGACGTCTATGACGCCCTGGTTTCGGCGCGCGTCTATAAGAAGGCATTTCCGCACGAAAAGGCGGTTTCGATCATTGTCGAGGGCCGAGGAACGCAATTCGATCCGATGGTGGTCGATGCCTTTCTCACGGTGACCGACCGGATGGACGAGATCGCCAGGCGGTTTGCCGATCATTGTGTGGCCTGAGAAAGCGGTGATCGGCGAATGATGGCGGCGACTCATATGGCGATGGGATCGGCAGCCTATGCGGCGGCAGTGTATCACGGCGCCGCAGAACTGTCCTGGCTGCCGGTTTGTGCCGTCCTGGCGGGATCGCTGCTTCCCGACATCGATCATCCGCGCTCGACGATCGGTAGAGCTTTGCCATTCGTCAGCCGGCCGCTGGCCATGCTGGTCGGCCATCGCGGCGTGACCCATTCGTTGCCGGGCCTGGCGATGGTTTGCCTGGCTTTCGTGTATTTCGTGTCCGAGACCTCAGCCGAGATGCGCGACGCCTTTGCGTGGCTGGCCTGCGGATATCTCGTCCACGTCGCGGCGGATGCTCTGACGGATAGCGGTGTGCCGCTGTTCTGGCCGATGAAGAAGCGCTTCGGCGTTCCTCTCGTCACCACCGGTGGCATTCTCGACACGCTGCTTTGCGCCGCGGCCGGTGTCGTTTGTTTCGGATTCGGATTGGCTGCCTTTGGCGGCTTGGCGTGATGGGGCCGGCCGGCTCCGTCCGGAATACGCATTTTCAACAAGGGATAAGAAAATGGCAAAAGCACCACGTTATGCGCATAGGTCGGGAAGCGGGATGGCTTACGATCACCGATGCCTCGGCTGTTCGGCAAGCTGCTTAGGTGGCAAGACGCTGACCTGGGACGAGGCGGCCGGGTTCGCGGAGCTTCTGCCGTTGGGTGTCGCCTTCAACAGTTTCNNGATTCTCAAGCATGTGAGCCGGTTCACGTTCGAGCACAAGGTTCGGAACGCCGATGGCGGGGTGTCCCGCCTGCGTGTCGAGCCGGTGATCACCAGCGTCGTGGATAAGACGCTGATCTGCCCACTGAACGGAGACGACCGGCGTTGCCGGGTGTATGAGAGCCGGCCGGTCTCGTGTCGCAACCTGCCCTGCACTTTTGCGGTTCCCGAGCGGGACATGAGCGTGATGCTTGCCGCTTTCTCTGAATTCTGCAAGGGAACCGTCGCCAGCCCGGATGGAAGTTTCTACGCTAACGGGCGGCTTGCCGATCCCGCGGTGCGTGCCGGGATCACTGCCGAGCTGGCATCCCATGTCCGAGATTTCCGGGAAATCCTGGCGCCGTTTTCGGAATGGCTGGAAAGGGTTTCCGCTCCGGTGTTCCTGGCGGCGGTGCGCACGCCGGAAAGGGCGGCCTGCGCCGGCGTCGACACGTCCGATTTCAAGCGGGCCCTGCCGGCGGCTGTTCTGATCGCCTATGCGATGCACCGGGGAAACATCGATCCGGAAATTGCGAAGGAACTGCTTCGTGCTCAACAGTCCAATCTGATTACGATGCTCGAGGCCGAGGATGGCTCCGAGCTCAAGGAATGGTACCGGATGGCGTTTGACGTCACCAACATGGTGATCGTCGAACTCGATGTCGAAGAGCCCTGGAGACAGGAAGCCGACAGTTCGGCGCCGGCCTGCTGCGAACGGGCCCTGACTTATTTTTCATCGCTTTCGGACTGAGGGGGCTCCGGTTTTGCTCCGGTTATCGTGATTTCCAGGACATGGTCCTGGAAATCCTCGCCGCATCTCAGGCGAACCAGCGGACGGTATGAGGATCGCCTGGCTTCCGTGTCGATGATGCCGTAGAGCATGCAGGTGCCGGGACGAAGCTGAACGCCTTGTGGCAGGCTTCCTCCAAGGCGCTCGCAGACCAGCCCTTCGGGATGTTCGCAAAAGGCCTTGAGTCTCGTGGCGATGGGATCTCCAGGATGGAAGGAGCCGATCTCGAGCATGGGCATTTCGCGGGTCATGCTCTTGCCGATTCTTGCCATATGGCTGGTCGTTTCGGAGAAGAGAGGCAGCGCCCACGTCTGGATCAGGCGGGTCAGGGCGACCGCCAGGGCGAAAATCAGGACGAGCAGAATGCCCGTCGCGGCCGCACTTTCCGTCGTCCGGGCACGAAGAATCGAAACGAGGTCGTGTTTTGGAAGACCCATCGGATCCCCTCCCGTATAGGTTGGAATCCTGCATGGATATAGAGTCGATCAGGAAGAAAGAAACGGATCAGTGTTTCAGGGAGTCGGGATCGTTCTCGAAGAGAAGGGGCTGGGCCTGGGAGGTCCGGATGTCGCAATCGGGTTCCCATGGAAACCGGCTGTCCTGGTCGGGCCAAATCATCTGAAGCGTGTCGAAGCCGGCGGGATGGTGCCAGACCTTCGCGACGCGCAGATAGGTGTCGATGTGGCGCGGCAGAGGGGTGCGGAAAGCGACTTTGTAGGATTGGATGATGCGTGGGGATTTCTGCCGGTCGGAAAACCTGTTCCCAGCCTTGATGAGGAAGCCGACACTGTTCAGAACTTCACGGGAAAGATCGCTGTTCAGGCCGAATACGATGATTTCAGGATGACCGAATGTCGTGGTGAGACCAACGGTGTAGGCAAAGGAGAAATTGTCGTCGTTCTCCGGCGGAACGGAGATTACGGCCCAGCCGATTCGATTGATCGAATCCCTGACATTCTTGATGATCCGATACAGAATCTCATCATCCATGGCGATCTCGTACAGCCGCTGTCCGATAGGCTAGATGTTTGTCGAGCTTTGGACAAGGACCAGGGCCGGGCCTGTCGGTCCCGGCCCCGTTGTCCGCTTACTGACGCTGGAGGGAAACCGTTCCCTGGCACTTGGAGGCCTTCCAGGTGCCGCTGGCGCTGTTGCCTTCGAACTTCAGGGCGGCGGTGGCGCCGCTGATGCCGGCGAGACCGATGTTGCCGGCCAGGCTGCCGTCGGGTTCGATTTTGCCCCACATGTCGTACTTCTTGGTGTTGCCGTTGAAGACCTCGGCGATGATGACACCGTAGCGAACTTCGCCACGGGCATTGAGGTCGAGATCGGCGCACTGGCTGTCGGTGGTCGGAAGCGTTCCGGTCCAGTTGCCGTCGAACGCGGAGGGAGTCCCGTCTTTCGGGAATTCCATCCCGGCGCAGGCGCTCAGCAAAACGGAGGCCGACAGGGCAGCGAGAAAAGGAAGAAGCTTTTTCATGATCAACTGGTTCCATTCAGATTGAGACATTTGCTGGATTCCGGGCGGGAAGTGGCCGGTTTCCTCACGAAGACAGGAAACCGGACGCCGTCGCGTCCCGGTCTGGAGTCCCTTGTCGGGACTGTCTGTGATTTCCAGCGCAATCGAAGCATGAAACGAATATGGGTTCGTTTTCCCGGTTTGACCCAACCGGGGGTCGGTGAATTAAAAAACATTTCAACGGCAGGAATAAATCGCGACGGCCGGTTTTTGCGGCGTCCCGTGGAAATTCGCGATTTGGCGAGGCCTGCCGGGAGCCTGTGTGGAGGGAAGTGAATTGGGTCGAGCGGATCGTGTCCGTTCCACCATATTCGTCAATGGAGGGTCCGCCCTACCCGTTGAAATCGTCGCCGGAGAAAAAAGATGTTTGAAACATTGAGCGACATGGTTTCCCCCGTTCGTGATGCGACGGTTTCGGAGGAAGCCTGGAGAGCACTCGTCAAATATGGAAGCGCCAAAAACTGGGAACGGCATGTCGAGCCGTGGCGGGCGTTGGACGTGGAAGGGCTGGTAACGGTCCGGCGGGAAAGATCGCCGGTTCCGCATCTCGACATTGAGCGGGTTCTCGAGCGCATGACGCTCAGGTTCGCGAAGATTCCCGCCAGCCGGAAAGCATGGAAGGAAAAAGGAATGGCGGGCGATCTGGTCATGCGGTCGCGCGCCCTGGCATCCATCATTCCTTGGGTGCTCGACGGAAGAAACCGCCGCAGAGCCTCCTTCCTCGCAAGCTATTGCCTGGCGGCCCAGGATGGGGCGGATCTCAGGGTCGTCTTCACTGGAAGAGGCTGGGGGAGGATCTGCCTGGTTCATGATGCCGAGACCGGTGAAATGATCGGCACCCCGGGAATCGGACTTCGGGACATGGCACGGCTGGGAGCGAAGCATGGAATCGTCAGGTTCCTGTTTCTCAACGAGCCGAATCCGCGAACCGACGACGTGTTTGCCGGAAGCGAGGGAAATCTCGACATCTGGAAGCTCGATGTCGAGAAGGCGGCCGCGGCGCGAGCCGCCGAATTCGCCGATTTCATCGAAAGGCCGCAGCAGCGGAAATTGTCGGGGGTCGGATCGCGTAAGTCGCGATGATACTTCGATGTCGTCGCGGAAAAACGGAGGGGGCCCGGGATCGAAAATAGAAAAAGCCGGATCGTTGGTGAAAAAATTTTGGTCTTCTGTAGACGAAATTCCGATCCGAACACATATCAATTTTGCGGTCGCCGCTGTCGGGGCCGCGCGGGCCTGAAGGCCCGATCAACACCTATCGCTCATTGGAGGATAGACATGACCTTTCTCAATTTTACGCCCTATCTGCGTTCTTCCGTCGGCTTTGACCGCATCCTTGGCATGCTCGAGATGATCGAGCAGGAAAACGTTCCCGCGTATCCGCCCTACAATATCGAAAAGACCGGCGATAACGGCTACCGCATCACGATGGCCGTGGCCGGCTTCGATGAAAAGGACATCGAGGTGATGTCCGAGCCGAACCTGCTCACGGTCAAGGGCAAGGTCGAAGACAGGAGCGACCCCGAGCAGTTCATCCACCGCGGCATCGGCATGCGGGCGTTCCAGCGGCGCTTCCGGCTCGACGATCACATCAAGGTCACGGGCGCCACGCTGGAGTCTGGCCTTCTCGTTATCGATCTCGAGCGCGAAGTCCCGGATGCCCTGAAGCCTCGGCTCATCGAAATCAGGAAGGCGGCCTGACCCCATCTCTTTCGTAAACGGGCGGAAACGCCTGAGTCCGGATTGACATGATCGGATGCTGATCCGGTTCTCGTTCCGGGGCCCTGAAGGCGGGCGCGGATTCACGCAGGATCCGTGCCCGTTCCTTTTCCTACGTTCCGGGGATCGGGATGGATGATCCCAAGCGTGATCATCATGCCGCGGACGATTTCGTTGAAATCGAAGGAAACGAAGCGCCCGAAGAAGAAGCTTCCGTTCGGGTGCTGACGGATGCAGCCGAGCAGCCGGCGCCTGTAGAGGACACGGTATTCCTCCTCGATATCCTCGTGCATCATGAAGGCAGGTCGTCCGCGCGAGAGATTGCGGGCCATCTCGTGGGGCTTGGGCGGCCGCCGCCGGCAATGTCGGTGGGTTAGGATCTGGACCGGCACGTTTTCGATCGTGCGGTTCTCGACTGTCGCCTGAGGCCGGTTCTGCGGCTGTCCGTACATGGAGGTCCTCGCAGTGGTTCGCGACAGAATACAGGAATGACCTGGTTCGGCAAAGCCGGGTTTGGCGTCAATCCAAAAGCGAGAGCATGGGCGCCGAATCTTCGATCTTCTGGATATTTTCGATGCCCTGCTTGAGTTCGGTGACGATGAATTCGGCTCGGCGCATGGGACCGCCCGATTCCTTGGTTGGGAACAGCCGGGCCCAGGCGTTCATCTTGACGCTCAACGAACAAAGCACGCCCCCGATAGTGGTGTGGTAGCTCTCGATAAGATTGCGCACGCGCCGGAAGCGGGAGGCGGAAATCTGGCTCCACATATCTTCGGTGGATCGGTCGAAATTCTCGAACCGTCCGGTGATCGCAGCCATGAGCTCGTTGATCACGCTTTCGACCTGGTCGCAGGATTTCATGATGCCGCGATCCCTGCGCAGCTGCCAGTTGCCGCGGATGTCATCCATGGAGTCGAGAAACTGCGAGATGATGGGGGCGATTTCGTCGAGGCACTGGCGATAATAGGAAAGCGACAGGAAGATGTCCCCGTAATCCTCGAGGAATTGAGGGATGTCGGGAAGTCTCAATTCGAGACGGGCGGCCATGATTTCGAGTTTTTGGCGGGCACGGCGGATGTCCGGCGAGCGGAAAAGCCCGATCATGTCCTCGAAGCTGCTGATCTCGAGGTCTCCTTCGCCGTAGATCTGCAGGATGAGCGGACGGGTGAACTTGGTCATGTATTCCGTCAACTCGGCGTTCTTCCGCGGCGAAAGCTTGAGAGCCTCGACGTCGTTCACCGGAATGTCGTTCTCCCGAAGCGTGATACGCAGGCTATAGACGTCGTAGCTGTGCAGCGAGGCAAGACGGTTGAGAAGGTGACGGTCGGGTACCAGCCTGTCGACAGGCCAGTTGAATTCCTTGCCGAGATCGGAAATCTCCATCTGGCCGCTGCCGGTATGGCGTTCCTGGAACAACTCGATGACGCTCTGCAGCCTCGCGTTCTTGATGAGGCGGGCGCGTCGCAGGGCCGGGGTCTCGACGGGTAGAATCGAAAGAGGGAGGATATGAAGGGAGTCGCGATCGATATCGGGAATTCCCTTGAAAACCCCCGGAGATCCCACGCCTGCAAGTTCGGTCGCGACATGAGCCATTTTCTGGTGTCTACAGTCTCTCTGGACGGGCCGGATGCGCTGGGGCTCGTCGAGATGAAGTCCTGCTCCCTTGTTGTTTCAATACTCGAGGCTGGCGGAAGAGATTTGTCCGCCGCATTACAGATGTGGGTCCGTTTGACGTAAAGATTCCGGTTTTACGGGCGAATAGATTCATGCGAAGGCCGGAAAGAGCGAAAAACGCCAGTTCGCTGGGATATTTTCGGAAGATTTTTTGACCGTGATCTGCAAATTTTTCCAATAAAATCCATTTTACGGACAAAACGAGAAGACCGTCTTCGGGAATACAGTAAACATGCGCTCGAAGGTTGCGAAAAATCACTCTTTAGATAAGAAACGGCACCATATCTGAAAAAGGGAGGATCTGCCGGAACCCGGCAGAATCCGGATTCCGTGACAACGGCACAAGGACTATTGCGATTATTGCTCGAGATCATGAACTCCGCTCCGGAGAAGACATTCGAATCAACGGGAACATCCTGGCCAGGGAGGTTCGCGTCGTGGGCGCTGACGGAGTCATGGTCGGCGTGGTGCCGATCGAGAAGGCTCTCGGCCTGGCGAGGGATGGCGGTCTGGATCTCGTCGAGGTTTCTCCGATGGCCGCGCCTCCGGTTTGCAAGATAATCGACTATGGCAAGTTCAAGTACGAGCGCCAGAAAAAGCAGATGGAAAGCCGTAGGAAAGGGCGTTCTCAACAAATCAAGGAAATCCGGCTGCGCCCGGCGATCGATCAGCACGACTACGAGGTCAAGCTGCGGGGAATCAAAGGTTTTCTCGCGGATGGCCACCGGGTTCGGGTTTCGGTTGTTTTCCGCGGCCGCGAGATTGTTCATCGCGAACTGGGAGAGAGGCTGATGGCGTGCCTTCTCGAAGATCTGTCGGGAAAGGGCAAGGCCGAAAATGCGCAGTCCCTTCAGGGAAAGACGATCAGCGTGATGGTTGCGCCGGCATAGCGTCGGCGGAAGCGTTCGTTTCCGCCTTGAACTCATCCCATCTCCTGGAGAGATAGATCAGGTTGATCACCCAGACCGGCGGCAGGAAGGAAATTCCCACCCAAAGGGCGAAGGCCCAACGCTGCCTCCCGACGATCATCATGCCAAGCGCAATGAGCGGAGCGCAGAGAAGGATCTCGGTGAGGGTGGGAAGCAGGAAGCCGTATCCTTGAAGGAAATAGAGCGGCCCGCTCAGGTAGAGCAGCGGGGCGAGAATCAGCATGATCCCGTTGAAGAAGCCCCACCGGTAGGAGCGAAGGGACGGCGCGTCCTGACGCATCTGGATGTCGAAATAGATGGCGAGAGCGATCGAAACTGCCGAGATGATGCCGAGAAGAATGAGCAGCAACTCGATCGGCAGCTGGGAGAATTCGGCACGTATCTGGGGCAGGAGCAGAGAGTAGGGTTCCGGATGGCTGTTCATCATCGGTGATACCTGTATCTCGACGGATCAACGCGGCTCAGCTCGTGCCAGCGTTTTGCGATGTAGAAAGTCGAAGGAATGTAGATGAGCGGGTTGAACGTGAGCGCCGTGATCAGGATCAGCGCCCAGCGGCGCCGGCAGATGATCCTGTAGCCGATCCAGCCGGAAAGGATGTGCATCGGCGCGACGAGAAGAAAGGTGAGAAACATCGTGCCGACGAAAAGGGACATGAATTCCCGCGGCAAGGGAAGGATCGCGCCAGGCAGAAGAAGAAGGGCCAGAAGAACAAGCAGGCCGATGGCGGCGTTGACCAGGGTATAGGTTCCGAGAAAAAAGCCCCAGCGGTAGGGCAGGCTCTCGGGCTCCTCGCGCCGAAGATTGCCGTTGGCCTGGAATGCGAAAAAGACGGATCCCACGATGACGAGAATATTGACGAGTATAGCGGTGGCTATGAATGAGATTCCAACGTCCATGTTCGAACCTTCCGGTTTTCTTGCTTCATGGAAGAATGTATGGGCACTGGCGGAATTGTCACCGCAACGGCTTCTCACGCCCTTTTGTTCGGCATCTTCAGAACCGGGCTGTCGCTTTCGAGAACGAAGGAGGCTCGCCTGTCCGTCTCGAAACGGCCATCAATGAGGGCGTCGGCGAGCGGATCGCGAATGGTGCTGTTGATGATCCGGCGCAGAGGCCTGGCTCCGAAACCGGGATCGTAGGATTTTGCCGCGAGATATTCGGCTATTCCGTCTGCGAACTCGATCTCGATGCCGTTCGATTTCATCTGCGCCGCCACATCGGCGAGCTGGAGCCCGGCGATCCTCTCGATGGCCTTCATTCCAAGGGGAGAGAATTCAACGATTTCATCGAGACGGTTGATGAATTCGGGAGAGAAGAGGGGCCGCTGGGATTCTCCGCCCGTTGCGGTCTCCTTGTCGACCGATACGCCGCGGTTCGAAGTCAGGATAATGATCGCATTGCGAAACGAGGCCGGCTTGCCGCGCCCGTCGGTGATCCTCCCTTCGTCAAGAAGCGGAAGAAGGAGGTTGAAGATCTGTGGGTTGGCCTTGTCCGCTTCGTCGAAGAGAAGCACCTGGTAGGGTCGCCGGCGGATTGCTTCGGTGAGGCTGCCCGGCCGATCCGGGGTTCCGATCAGGCGCGCGGAGGAATCGCGGTCGAAATACTCCGACATGTCGAACCGCGTCATCGCTCCCTCGTCGTCGAAAAGAAAGGCGGCGAGCTGCTTGGCGAGTTCGGTCTTGCCGACACCGGTCGGGCCGGTGAATAGGAACGATCCGATCGGGCGCGAAGTTTGGGAGACGTTCGAGCGCGAGCGGCGGATAGCGCGGGAAACCGCGGAGACGGCACGTTCCTGACCGATGATGGAAAGACGAAGCGTGTCTTCCATTCCCTGGAGCCGGAAGCGCTCGCTCTGCAGCATGCGGGCAACGGGGATGCCGGTTGAGCGGGAGACCGTTTCGGCGATGTCGCGCGCCTCGACTCTTCTGCCGTCGAGATGTCTCTTCTGAACCTCGTCGAGCTGCTCGAGATCGCGCTGCAGACGCTGGACAACGTGGAACTGGATTTCGCTGGCCTTGCCGTATTGGCGTTTGCGCATGGCGCCGGCCACCTGTTTCCGGGCGGCTTCGAGCTTCTCCTGGATCTCGCCGATTCCGGCGAGCAGCGCGCGCTCCTCCTGCCAGGCTTTGGTCTGCGCGCTGATCGCCTGTTCGAGGCGCTCGGCGTCGGCGCGAAGCTCGCGGGACCGGGGAAGGCTTTCCCGGTCTTCGCCGATGCTTTCGATCTCAGTGCGGATCCGGAAGAGATTGTTCTCGGCGGCGATCAGGTGTTCCGGTTTGGAGTCGGCCTTGATGCGGACCCGGCCCGCGGTTTCGTCGAGAAGGTCGATGGCCTTGTCCGGCAGGAGCCGGTCCTGGATGTAGCGCGACGACATCTTTGCGGCGGCGATGATCGCCTCGTCCTTGATGCGGACACCGTGATGGGACTCATATGTGACGCGCAATCCACGCAGCATCGTGATCGTCTCGTCGATGGACGGCTCGTCGACTTGCACCGGCTGGAAACGACGGGAAAGCGCGGGATCGGAATCGATGTGGCGCCGGTATTCGTCATAGGTCGTTGCACCGATGCAGCGAAGCCGGCCGCGAGCAAGCGGCGGCTTGAGGATGTCGGCCGCATCGAGCGTCCCGTCCAGGCTGCCGCCGGCACCGACGATGGTATGCA
>NPIG01000287.1_pt2 | contig 17853 bp, 20 predicted proteins | sample 8637441 | NCBI WGS metagenome assembly NPIG01 (sample SAMN07420675, study PRJNA396082) | bioreactor metagenome | isolation source: sample BR6 brine-fed electro-methanogenic bioreactor BR | place: Japan: Kochi | collected 2016-06-14 | reverse complement strand
AGGGCCTGAACGCCTTGGGTGACCACCACCGAACCGTAGTCGACGCTGCCGCGGCGCAGCGCGTCGTTGAGGCGCTGGATGCGCTTCAGCCGGAAGTCTTCATCCAGCTTCCATTCGGGCGGAGATTCAGTCTCGCACTCCTCGCAGAAGAAATCCTCAAAGAGCGAGCCCAGAACCCATTCGCCGGTGGCGAAGTTCCAGCTGGCCCAGGCATCGCGCATGATCCGGCGCGCGCCGCAGTGCCGGCAGACCGGATAGGCGCCGACCTGATCGGACATATCTTCATGTGTCATCTGTGGTCTCCTTTCGCAGGGGTGGCCGCCCGAGACCGTCTCGGGCGCACCCCTCGAAAGGCGACGCAGCTTGGAAAGACCTGTTCCGCGCCCAGGGTAGCATGGCGCTCAAAACGCGCCAGGTCCCCGCTTGGACAACCCGTCGCAGTTCTGCCCTCTACGCGGGGCACGTCTCCCGACGGATACTGCTGGGATATGACCGCGCCGATCACACTGCTGGGCAGCACCTACTCCCGCTATGGCGGGCGGCCCTTCGGCATCCGGCAGGCGGACCGGCTGCAGCATCTCTACGTCATCGGCCAGACCGGTACCGGCAAGTCCACGCTGCTCTTCAACATGGCGCTGCAGGATCTGCGGCAGGGCACCGGCTTCTGCCTGATCGACCCGCATGGGGATCTGGCGGATCAGCTTGCCGCCGATGCGGGAGACCGGGCGCTAATCTGGAACGTGGCCGATCCCTCTTGCCGGTTGGGGTACAACCCGCTCACTCGCACCTCTCCGGTGCTGCGGCCGCTGGTGGCCTCCGGGCTGATCGAGAGCCTGCGCAAGCAATGGGCTGAGGCCTGGGGTGTGCGGATGGAGCACCTGCTGCGCCACGCGCTGCTGGCGCTGCTGGACCAGCCGCAGACCGATCTGCGCGACATCATGCGGTTGTTCCTCGACCGGAGCTTCCGCCGCGAGGTGCTGGCCGCGGTGACCGATCCGCAGCTGCGGCAGTTCTGGACCGAGGAGTTCCCGGCGATGAACTACAAGACCGCTTTCGACGGGGTGGCACCGATTGCCAACAAGCTGGGCAGCTTCCTCTCCCATCCGGTGGTGCGCCGCGCCCTCTGCGAACCGGAGGAGCCGCTGCGGTTCCGCCGGATCATGGACGAAGGCCAGGTGCTGATCGTCAATCTGGCCAAGGGGCGGCTTGGTGGTGATATCGCCAATGTGCTGGGCGGGCTGATCGTCTCCGGCCTCACCCATGCCGCCTTCACCCGGCCGGTGGGACAGAGGCGGCCCTTCCTGCTCTATGTGGATGAGTTCCACAGCTTCACCACCGCGGCCCTTGGTGACATGCTCTCCGAGGTGCGCAAATACGGTCTCGGGCTGGTGCTGAGCCAGCAGCATTGCCAGCAGACCTCCGCGGAGGTCTTCGCCGGCATCATGGGCAATACCGGCAGCCTGCTGGCCTTCCGTACCGGCGCGCTGGATGCACCGCTCATCGCCCGTGAGCTCGGAGGCCTCCCGCCGGAGCTGCTCACCGGCCAGCCGAACCATGAGGCCTGGGTTCGGCTGATGGTCGATGGTGCGCGTTCCAAGCCCTTCTCCGCGACAACGTTCCCGTCCCTTGGCGACAGGGCGTGACCGGCAGGGGCTCTACCGGGGCCAGGGGATGGGGAGCAAAATGAGGGGATGGAGAAAGACCGACATCTCGAAGCCTATCTGGACCTGTGCAAAAGGATCTTTGAGCGCATGGAGCGTGAAGGGTCCTGGCCCTGGGCAAACACCCCAGCAAAAGAAGATGACTTAGAAGAATAAGATCAAGCTTTATGAAACCCTGCTTCGGATACGTGCGCGTATCCACCAACAAACAAGGCGAGGGCGTCTCTCTCGAAGCGCAAAGGGAAGCCATCACTCTCTACGCCGAACGAAACGGCATCGAGATCGCGGAATGGTTCGAAGAAAAGGAGACCGCTGCCAAGGTCGGGCGTCCTGTCTTCACGAAAATGCTCAAGCGATTGCAGGGCGGTGCAGCACAGGGGCTCGTCATTCACCGGATCGACCGCTCGGCACGCAATCTCAGGGACTGGGCGATCATCGGTGACCTGTCCGACGCGGGCATCGACGTGTTCTTCGCCACCGAAAGCCTGGACTTCCGCACCCGTGGCGGGCGGCTGGCTGCCGATGTGCAGGCGGTCGTAGCGGCCGACTACATACGCAACCTGCGCGAAGAGACGCTCAAGGGGATGAACGGTCGCCTGAAGCAGGGGCTCTACCCCTGGAACGCGCCGATTGGTTATCTCAATAACGGTGGCGGCAAACCCAAGACCCCTGATCCGGAACGAGCGCATCTTGTCCGGCAAGCCTTCGATCTCTACGCCTCAGGACGCCATTCCTACCGCTCCCTGCTCGCAGAGATCACGAAACTCGGTCTCACCAACCGGAACGGGCNNCACGGGACCATCTACATCAAGAGAACCGGCGATGCCTACAAAGGCATCCACGAACCGATAATCTCGGCGCGCACCTTCAAGGTCGTGCAGGATATTCGATGTGGGCGGTCCGGGCCGAAAGTGACACGCCACAATCACCTCTACCAGGGCATCTTCCGCTGCGGGCTATGCGGTGCGTCCATGAGTCCGGAGCGCCAAAAAGGCCGCGTCTACTATCGCTGCCAGAAATCCAGCTGCCCGATGAAGACGATCCGGGAAGATGCGCTTACCTGTGCCATTCTCTCGCAACTCAGCGCGTTGCAGCCCGCCTCCCCTGCCCCGTGTGATGCGCTTGATGGCGACGGCTCCTGGCTTCGCCGGGAAGACCGGCAACGCCTCCAGGACGACCTGAAACTTCGCATCGGGCACAAACAGGCCAGCCTGGACAGGCTGACCGATCTGGTGGTGGAGGGAACGATTGAGAATGAAGACTACCAGACACGAAAGCAAAAGCTACTGGCGGAACTCAGCGCCATCGAAGAAGAGCTGGACGACGTCCGGTCTCACGAGGCATCGGAGCAGGACCTCGCCCAATTTAACGAACTGATGAAAGACCTTGCAGGGCTTTACGATTCCGTAACTGAGAGTGAGAAGCGAGAGGTCCTGCAAACGGTCTTCTCGAACCGCACCGTGACGCCAGAAAACGTTGAGTTAGAGCCATGCAATTGGCTTCGAGGGGAACAAGCATATACGCCTGTCCCTACTGGTGACCTTCATCGGCACAGAGATCGAACTTTTGAGATGTTGGAAGCGATGAGGAGGTTGCTCAAGGTGTTTGCCTCTTAAGCATACTCATCTGTATCTTGTTGATATATTTCTGAAATTTGATTTACTGAACTTAGGGTCTAGACCCATTAATCGTAAGCGGTGTCGCCGCCCCACGCCTGTTCAGCTTGACGGGGTGAAGTTCCAGGGAAGCAGCTCGTCGATCCTGCTGGCCGGGTGACTGGCGGCAATGGCTTTGAGGGTTGCCTTCAGATAGGCGAAGGGCTCGACGCCGTTGATCTTCGCTGTCGCGATCAGGGAGGCGATGCGGGCCCAGGTGCGGCCACCCTCGTCGTGTCCGGCGAAGAGTGCATTCTTACGGGTGAGGGCTATCGGGCAGATCAGGTTTTCGACGGCGTTGGAGTCGATCTCGACGCGGCCATCGTGGAGGAAGGTTTGCAGACCGCCCCACTGGCGGTGGATGTAGGTCAGCTTCTCGCCAAGGCGCGACTTGGCCGAGACACGCAGGCGCTGCGCCTGCAGCCAGTCGCCGAACTCGGCGACGAGGGGCGCGCTGCGGGCCTGGCGGGCCGACAGGCGTTGGCCCGAGCCCATGCCGCGGATATCGGCCTCGATGCGATAGAGCTCGGCGATCCGGCGCAATCCCTCTGAGGCAACCTCGGACCCGTCGCGATCGAAGACTTCCTTCAGTTTGCGACGGGCGTGCGCCCAGCAGTGGGCGACCTTGATCGGCGCGCCGCCCTTGCGGGACGGGCGCGTCAGCCGGTCATAACCGGTGTAGCCGTCGAGCTGCAGGATGCCGTCGAAGCCCTGAAGGATCTGTTCGGCATGCGCGCCGGCGCGGCTGGGCTGGTAGGTGAAGACCACGCCGGGCGGGTCCTCTCCTCCCCAGCCACGGTCATCGCGCGCCAAGGCCCAGAGATAGCCGGTCTTGGTTCGGCCACGGCCCGGATCCAGCACCGGGGCGGTGGTCTCGTCCATAAACAGCTTGCCGGATGACTTGAGATGCTCGGTCAGCCGGTCAACCACGAGGCCGAGATGGAAGGCGGCGGTGCCCGCCCAATCCGCCAAGGTGCTGCGGTCGATCTGGATGCCGGAACGGGCCAGGATCTGGCTTTGGCGATAGAACGGCAGGTGGTCCGCGAACTTCGAGACCAGCACGTGCGCGATGGCACCCTCGGTCGGCAGCCCGCCTGCGATCAGCCAGGGTGCGGCAGGCGCCTGGGTGACCCCGTCCGAGCAGATCCGGCAGGCATACTTCGGGCGGATGTCGACCAGCACACGAAGCTGCGCCGGGATGATGTCGAGGCGCTCGGTGCGATCTTCGCCGATCCGATGCATCTGGCCGCAGCCGCAGGGGCAATCGAGACTGGCGGGTTCAATGACACGCTCGATGCGCGGCAGGTCCGCAGGCAAACGACCGAGGTTGCGCTGACGCGTCCGGCGCGGCGTCGTGGTAGACGGCGCGGCCTGCTCCTTGCGGGTCTCGACCTCGGCGACGGCCGTTTCCAGGTCCTCGAAGGCCAGCTGGCGGTCGTCATCGCTCAGCTTCTCTGACCGCTTGCCATGCACGACATGGTTCAGCTCGGCCACGAGATGCTCCAGCCGCCGGTTGGCGTCCTTCAGCGCATCGCGCTCTTGCAGAACCGCCAGCACGGCGGCGCGCTGGCTTTCGGGGATTGCAGACAGGTCGATGGGCGGGGCGCTGGACATGCGCGGATTATACCGTGCCCGGGGCGCCGATGCCCGGTCATTCAATGGGCCGAGTCACTCTGCCACAGCCGGCCGGCGCACCTCCAACGACCGCACCCGGCGCCAGTCCAGGCCAGCAAACAGGGCCTCGAACTGCGCCCGGTTCAACGTCATGGCACCATCACTGATGACCGGCCAGGTGAAGGTGCTTTCTTCCAGCCGCTTGTACGCCATCACGAGCCCGCTGCCGTCCCAGAACAGGATCTTCAATCGGTCGGAGCGCTTCGACCGGAACACGAAGACCGTTCCGGTAAAAGGATCTTCCGCCAGCGTAGACTGGACCAGCGCCGCGAGGCCATCATGCCCTTTGCGGAAGTCGACCGGCTTCGTCGCCACCAGGATCTGCACGCCCTGCGACGGCATCAGCATGGATGCGCCTCGAGAGCGTGGACGATTTCCGCGATGCGGGCGGCAGGCGCATCCTGCACGAGTTCGATGACGACCGCGCCCCGGACAATCCTGATTGGCGCCTCGGCGCAGGGCCGCTCGGGCTCTGAGGCAGCCGTGGGTTCATCGCGGACGACCAGAGGTGCGAAAACCGGTTCATCGATCTCGACCGCAGGCAACACGAGCTTGCCCTCCTTAGCCAGCCGTCGCCACGCCGTCAGCTGGCTCGGCATGATCTCATAGCGCGCCGCGACACCCGAAACCGTCGCCCCGGGTTCCAGGGTCTCGGCAACCGCCTGCGCCTTCACATGATCCGGCCAACGCCTCTGGCCGGAGGCGAAGACTTCAACACCCAGCGCCGTGAGGAACGAACTCTTTGCGAACATTGCGAAACGCATTCCTTCATCTTCGGATGCGTATCAACTCGCAATGGCGGAACCTGACGGCAACGTGGGGCGGCGACACCGCTTACCATTAATCGGCTTGCGACCACCTTGCCGGCGTGATTCACGCTCCCGAACTGATGGGGGCATGATGAGCAATATTTTCTGGCTAAGGGACCCAGGCAATTTGTGAATTCTGAATGCAATCGTGATTTCGAACCGCTATTTGAATATGGCTGGTACGACGGAACGTCGCCCCAGGAAGGTAAGGAGCTCCATCCTCAAACCCACTAAGAACGGTATCAAAAGCTGGCCTCCCCATAATGTGCTGGATCTGATGTACCTGATTGATTATTGCGCAATCCAAGCGCCGCTCGACAGGAACTCCATCAACATACCGGGAATTTTCTGGCAAATCTACGGACAGCTCGACACAAGTCTTTTTTACCATCGTCGCAGCTGCATCAAGGAGCTCCACGCTGGACGGATCAAGAAGATTTAGACAATTCTTTAATTCTATTTTTGTTTCCAGAATTGCAGGACCCTCCGCCCCCCACCAATTTAAGCGGCTTCCAATATCCACCCAACGCTTGGCATGCCCAAGACTATACCCCCAAAAGTAAACGCCATGACCAAGCCACTCGCGGTCTTGTGTCGACCAAGTCAAGCGGATCCCTCGTTCCGCCACATCTTCGAGGACTCTTCTCTCACCGGCATGATAGGCGTCAATTATGTCTGGAAACGGCATAAAAAGAGCTCCCTTGTTGGAGCTCTAGTCGCTTTTGGACGTTTTGATAAGGCCGATCTCTGAGGCCATTTTTTCAACATCCTTCCTGTCCTCAAAGATTCTTGCCAAATCTGATGGCAACTGCTTACCGTGGCTCGAAAATTGCTCCAGGTAATCATCTATGGTTATTGGGTTCCATGTTTCAGCCCTTTTCTTCGCACTGGCATTACTCTTTCGCATATCAACCTCCTTCTTCAGTGCGGGATCCCAAATAGGGCCTGGCTCGGAAGCCCGCACTGAAGAAGGAGAAGCGAATTTTGCAGCAGAGAGTATTTTAAACCTCGCCCCCAAGAACTTTTTCTGCACAGATGATAACACATCCTGCGAAGCCGTAAAGTCTGCTTGCTTTTCACTTCCGGAAAGTTCGTCTCTGCTAGTCGGCTCCTTCAGGATCTTAATAATGGCGTCTGTCGCGAACTCAGCGCCAGGCTTAGATCCCTCACCACGATTAATGAAACTTAAATCATATCCAGTCAATCCAGAGCTCTTCAACGCAGATATTTTTTCCATTCTACCCATCATCCCCCCTCCTCTCTTCGGATATAAGTTCTACGGCCGCAGATGCATGCACAGCAAAATAGAGGGTTGATGAAATCACCTCCATTAGATCGCGACACACTCCGCCGTCGAAATGACCGTCAACGCTGTCAATCATCAAAAATCCATACACGCTTTCATTTTCATTTTTTTCCGGATCAGCGATCATATGAATAGCACTGGAATTAAAAAGCCTCTGCCATTCCGGGTGCGGATTGAAGTACCCCCCAGGGAATGAAGATAGATCATTCGAAAACCTGTACCGGCGTTGTGGGGCGCTATCCACCAAGTCTTTTATCATCGCGTGTTTCGTGTAGGCATAAGGCTCTGAAGAGTCGTAAATTTCTCTTCGTTGCTCCGCAGAAGCTGTGTCACGCCCGATGGTTTGAACGAGAAAATCTCCCCCCTCTTCACTAGCTGGGAGAATGATCTTTATGGAAACGACACATTCCGAGCGGGTGTACTCGCTCATCGCTCGCCGCGCCTCATCGCATACCACATTGAAAAACAACCGCACTTTGCCGCTGAAGTCTGGATCAGCATCTCCACCGAGTGCGAGCGAGATAAGGTTTTCACTTAAACCAGTACGGACCTTTGAGATGCTTGCCAGCGACCTTAACACGGGCCGTATTCTCGCTTCTTCAAACTGGCGGGCAAATTTTCTTTTCCGCCGGGCGTTCGCGTTGGCGGCAAGTAGACCGCCGCACAAAACTGTTAGAACGAAGACAGAACCTGCAAGAAGTATTAAAACTATTGTTTGTGCGCTCATAGCCTCGCGTCGCCCTCTAACCACTTTCGCAGCAGCGGCCTTGGATCTTACTATTAAATTATCGCACACCAACCATTTTTTCACAAGATATATCGGTAAGCCTCTGAATATTAATGACTAAACCGGAGTCCAAGGGTGACGTCCACTTGAGATCTCTGCCGACCTCCCCTCGGAATGGCGTAGACCAGCGTGGTCCCAGCCTGACCCACACAGGTTAACCAGAGCGGTGCCTATGATGCTTTTTTTCGGCTACGCGCAACGACGCACGAACCCGCGCGTAAAGGCTGGCCGGTTGGAAAACAAATGATCACCCGTCTAGTTTACTTGGCTTCCTGGCCAGGGTCTCGGAAGACCAACGTTCGGATCGGCCAAACCACTTATCCCTTCAAGGTGTTACGGATCTCGGAGGGATCAAATAATAAGATGTTCCGAGAACGCGACAAACCACCGGCACGATGACCTTCAATCCACGTCGGCCAAGTTTGGATTCGGGAGGTGCACTGTTTTCGACTAGATGTGATTGCGAGCCTGAAAAGAGCTCCAGGCCAGCAGAAACCCATGGTAAGGCATTGAATTTATTTATGTTTGCCCGTACAGCCTCGAACCGCGGACCTACTGATTGCAAACTATGGAGCCTTTTCGCCGCTCAGGAGATACTGCTCCCACTCGAGCAGGAGACTTCTCCTCTGCTCCAGCCTTTCACCTCGCTGATACGCCGCCACAACCCCCTTATCCACCACATGCCCAAGACAGGCCTCCTTCACTTCGAACGGCGCATCCGTGCATTCCTCTGCCCATGACCGGAAAGTCGCCCGAAAACCATGGGGCCGCGCTTCATAACCCTCGCGCTGCATGAATCGACTCATGGTCGCATCTGAGAGTGCCTTTCCCCGGGTCGACGGGAACAGGAGGCTCGATCCCTCGTATTTGTGAGCCTGCTCAATCACGCGCATGGCCTCGTCGGTTAGAGGTATCTTGTGCTCACACGTGGTCTTTGTTCGCCCCGGTGGAATCACCAACAGATCGTCGATCACCTCATCTGCTATAGCGAACCGTACTTCGCCTGTTCTGGCTGCGGTCAGAAGAAGAAAACGCAGCACAAAGCAAGACTGATGCGGCTGGATGCAAAGCCACTGATAGAAAGCAGGGGCTTCTTGGTAAGGGATTGAGGGTACGTGCTTGGCTTGATGGCGTTGCTTCCCAAGCAACGCGTGGGCTTTCATGGTAGCTTGAAGGTCTACATCCAGACCAAGCGCCGCAGCGTGCTTGAGCGTCAAACTAAGGCGGTTCATTGCTTTACGCGCTGTGTCGGCCTTGGTGTGCCAAATGGGCTCAAGTGTCCGTTTCAGAACGTGTTGATCAACGTCCTCTACTGGCGTGTTGCCGACCTTTGGCAGTACATGCACCGCCAAGGGAGACATCCAGCGGCCAGCTTCGCCATCATTCTTTAGGTCCGCTTGGCGCGCCTTGAAGCAGCTGTCGACGGCTTCTTTCAGGGTTAGGCGCTTGGCACGTTGCTGCTCTTTCTGGCGCACATCCACCGGATCATTTCCGTCACGCAACGCCGCTCTAGCCTGCAATGCCTTGGCTCTAGCATCAGCAATGGAAACCTCAGGCCAGGGGCCAAGGCCCATTTCACGCCGCTTGCCCGACACAGACAATCGCAGCACCCATTTGCCTGCTTGCTGGTTCCGCTTCACCAACCACAAGCCTTGACCGTCGGCATATTTTCCTGCCGCCAAGTTTTTTGCCTTCATAGGGTTCAGCGTGTTGTATATCACGTCAGTCCACCTTCTAGTCCACCCTTTTCGGTCCACCCTTTAGTCCACCTTTTGATATGCAAAGGGTGGACCAGCTATGTTCATCTATGAGACGGCACCTTGATAACCAGCTGTATATTAATCAATAAAATGAGAAACTATGAGGAGCAAGGGAACAGTAGTTCAACGCCGCCCCCGGGCACCACTTCTCGGAAACGCCCCTTCCCGCGTCAGAAATGCCTCTCCACAATCCGGCGCCGGCCATTCGCCGCCCGTTGCCGCGCGGGACGGCCCGCAAGGCCATCAACGCCACTACCGCCCGCAGGGTCTTCGCCGGTGCCGCCAAGCCTGTCGCGCATGCCCAGTCCCCGCGCGAGCGGCGGCCGAACCCGTCGTCAGGCGGCCGGCATGCGGATCGGTTTGCGTTTGCGGCCCCAGGTGCCCGGTGGGCCCTCGATCACGCCGGGAAAGCGCGTGCCGCAGCTTTGGCAATGGCCGGTCCGGTCCAGGGCCCAGTCGGACAGCTGGTACCAGTCGCGGCCGATCACCAGCGCCCCGCACTGCGCGCAATAACTGGACTGCCCGGCCTTGTCGTGCACGTTGCCGACATAGACGTGGTGCAGCCCCGCCGCCTTGGCGATGTCGCGGGCGGCCAGCAGGGTCTCGACCGGCGTGCGCGGGTGTTTCGTCATCCGGTGCTGCGGGGTGAAGGCGCTGAAATGCAGCGGCACGTCCGGCCCCGCGTTCTCGACCACCCAGCGGCTCAGCGCCTCGATCTCTGCCGGGCTGTCGTTCTCGCCCGGAATCAGCAGCGTGGTCAGCTCCAGCCAGCATTCGGTCTCGCGGGCGACATAGGTGATGGTGTCCAGCACCGGCTGCAGCTGGGCACCGGTCAGCTTGCGATAGAACTCCGGGTCGATGCTCTTGAGGTCGATATTGGCCGCATCCATCGCCGCAAAGAACTCGGCCCGCGGCTCCGGCGTGATATAGCCCGCCGTGACCGCCACCGCGCGGATCCCCTCGGCGCGGCAGGCTTCGGCGGTGTCGACCGCGTATTCCAGGAAGATGACCGGATCGTTATAGGTATAGGCCACCGAGGCACAGCCATGCGCCCTGGCCACCGCCGCGATATCCTCGGGCATGGCGCGCGAGGCCAGCGTATCGATCTCGCGGCTCTTCGAGATGTCGTAGTTCTGGCAGAACTTGCAGGCCAGGTTGCAGCCCGCCGTTCCGAAGGACAGCACCGAGCTCCCCGGCAGGAAATGGTTCAGCGGCTTTTTCTCGATCGGGTCGATGCAAAACCCCGAGGACCGGCCATAGGTATCCAGGACCAGGTGATCGCCCTCGCGCTTGCGCACGAAGCACATGCCGCGCTGACCGTCCTTTAGCTGGCAGAAGCGCGGGCACAGATCGCAGCGGATCCGGCCATCGTCCTGCAGGTGCCAATAGCGGGCCGGCGCCGACCCGGCGGCGGTCGCGGCGCGGTGTCGCGTCATATCGGGGTTGAAGCTGCGGTCATCATTCCTCACATCCTTCAGATGAGCACTGAGACCGCAAATGCAAGACGCAGGCCCGCGGTGGCCGGGATGTTCTACCCCGGCCGCGGAGAGGAGCTGGCCCGCAGCGTGACCGAGGCATTGGCACGGGCGCAGCAGGCCGCGCGCCCGGGGCATCCACGCGCCATCATCGCGCCGCATGCTGGCTATGCCTATTCCGGCTGGCTGGCGGCCGCCGCTTTTGCCAGCACCGCTGGCGCGCCGGTCCGGCATGCGGTGGTGCTGGCGCCCTCGCACCGGCATGCCTTCGACGGGATCGCGCTGCCCACCGGCGACGCCTATGCGATGCCGGGCTTTGACATGCCGATCAACACCACCGCACGGCAGGCGCTGGTCGCGCGCGGCCTGGCCCGGCTGGAGGACGCAGCGCATGAGCGTGAGCACGCGGTCGAGGTCGAGTTGCCCTTTCTCCACGCGATCCACCCGCGGGCCGATGTGGTGCCGCTGGTGATCGGCCGCGCCTGCGATGCCCAGGTCGCCGCGGTGATCGACTTCCTCGATGACGTGCTCGACCGGCCGCTGTTCGTGCTGTCCAGCGATCTCAGCCATTTCCTCCCCGAGGCGGAAGCGCGCGAAAAGGATGCCGAAACTGCCCGGTTGATCGAAACCGGCGAACCCGCTGCGCTCACCGGCGAGAACGCCTGCGGCGCCCGCGCCCTCCGCGGCTATCTGGTGTCCAGGGCGGGACAGGGGGCGCGGGTCACCCGCCTGGCCCTGGCCAATTCGGCCGCGGCCGGCGGCGATCCCGCGCGGGTGGTCGGATACGGCGCCTGGGCGCTGCACGCGCCGGAGGCGCAGGCGGTGGCCCCCGAGGACCGGGATACCCTGCTCGCCACCGCGCGCACGGCGCTGGAGCACCGCACCCGGCACGGCGCGATGCCGCCCCTGGACGAGGCCAGCTTCGCCGCCCCGCTGCAGGGGCATGGCGCGGCCTTCGTGACCCTGACCGAGGCCGGCCGGCTGCGCGGCTGCATCGGCACGCTTCGGGCGCATCAGCCGCTGGTTCGCGACGTCGCCGAGAACGCGGCAAAGGCGGGCCACGCCGACCCGCGCTTTCCCCCGGTGACGGAAGCGGAGCAGGCCCGGCTCAGGCTCAAGATCGCCGTGCTGGGTCCGGCGGCGCCGATGGGTTTCACCTCCCAGGACGACCTGTTGTCGCAACTCGCCCCCGGCGAAGACGGGCTGATCCTGAGCGATCTTGGACGCCGCGGCACCTTCCTGCCGATGGTCTGGGACAGCCTGACCACGCCCGAGGCGTTTTTCACCGCGCTGAAGCAGAAGGCCGGCCTTCCAAGGGACCACTGGAGCCCGACGCTCAAGGTCTGGCGCTATCGCGCGGAAAGCTTTGCCGAGGCCTGACGCCCCCGGCGCCCCCTGCCCCGGCCTGCCCGTCTAACCGCCCTCCTCCTGGTTCCGCCGGTGGGTGCGCTCGATCGACTGTACGGTCCGGACCACCTCGCCCTCGGGCAGCGGCGGGCGGCAGCGGGTCTGGTTCCAGGCCAGCATCAGCTCCATCACCACATCGGGATCGACGCCATGCCACAGCAGATGCCCGGTGAACGAGGCCAGCGTCGCGTTCCGGCGCCCCTCGCCCACGCCCTCGCGCACCAGCTCGCGCCAATAGGCCAGGGAATGACCCAACTGCCCCTCGTCCCCGAACCGGGACCGCAACAGCCAGACCGGCAGCGGCGCCAGCGCGATCTCGCCCGGGGCATGGCCCTTGCGCCAAAGATAGGGCTTGCCGCTGGGGTGGATCGACGGCGGCGCGATGATGATGCCGCCGTCGCCACGCAGGTCGAGCCCCGGCGCCAGCCCGGCGCGATTGCGCACCTCGCCGCCGGGATGGGCGAAATACAAGTGCCGCCCGCCGCCACCGGTGCGGGATTCGACGGTTGGCGGCACCGCGCCATGCCGTTCTTCGATCGCCGCCAGCGACTCGGCCCCGCCATGGGCAGGGTCGATATCGAGTACGACCAGACCCGAAATCGCCCCGGTCACCACCGCGACCCCGGCGCTGGGCCAGGCCGCGAACCAGCCGCGCACCTCGGCCGCGCCGGGCATGCGCGTCTGCAATTCGCGCCACGGGATCAACGGCCGCTTGCTGTGCGGCACCATCGGCAACGGCGCCCAGCCCCGCGCCAGGTAGTCCAACGCGGCCGCCAGCGCGCGGGGGGCCTCCGGTTCAGTCATCGGGCCACGCCACCCCGGGCACGCGGATCCTCCGGGTCTGCACTCATGGGTCACCTCTCCGATACCGCTTGCCAGCAATCCTAGCATACTAAGGCCGCCACGCCGCCATGCCGCTGTTGCGGCGCCGCCCCTGCCCCTTTCCACCGCCCGGCGACCGGTCTATCCCGGACCGGGAAAGGACAGCCATGGGTTCGCAGGCAGACATATTCGACAGGCTCGCGCGGTCACGGTTCCGCAGCCGGTTCCACCTGGCGCCGCAAGACCGGGCCTATGCCGAGGCCAAGGGCCGCGCCACCATCGCGGCCCATGCCCGCGACTTCGTCGCCCGGCGGCTTGCCCCCGCCGCCCCCGCCAAGGACGGGCGGCAGACACCGATGCGCGGCCATCCGGCCTTCATCGCGCAGCACGCGACCGCCACCTGCTGCCGCGGCTGTCTTGAAAAATGGCACGGGATCGAGCGCGGCCGGCCGATGAGCGACGCCGAACAGGCGGCTGTCGTGGCCCTGATCCTGGCCTGGATCGACCGTGAAATGGAGACCCCGGAATGAGCAAGGCCACCCCCGCGACCCGAAGCCTGAGCCAGGCCGGAATCGCGTTCCGCACGGTCGAATACGATTATCAGCCCGGACAGGAGCGGATCGGGCTGCAGGCCGCCGAAGCCATCGGCGCCGACCCGGCGCGGGTGCTGAAGACCCTGATGGTCGAGGTCGACGGCAACCCCGCCTGCACCGTGATCCCATCAGACCGGACGCTGTCGATGAAACGGGTCGCGGCGGCCTTTGGCGGCAAATCCGCCCAGATGATGCCCCCCGACAAGGCCCAGCGCCTGACCGGCTATCACACCGGCGGCATCAGCCCCTTTGGCCAGAAACGGCGCCACCCGACCGCCTTCGAGGAAACCGCGCTGGCCGGCGATGAGGTCGTCATCAACGGCGGCAAACGGGGCCTGATGCTGCGGCTGGCCCCGGCGGACGCGGTGCGGGCCTCGGGCGGCATCGCCCGGCCGCTCTGCGCCGACTGACCTGCGGCGCGGGACGACAGATTCGGGTCGAACGCAAGAGCATCTTGTGGGTGCGCATTGCGATGCCCCAAGATTTATGGTTCACCTTGGACGGAACGTTCCCCCCGGGCTGCGGCCTGCGCTGCCGCAAACCCCGGGTCCGCCCACGGTCAGGAAGGAGCCCAGATGCCCGCCGCCCAATCCGCCGACAAGATCCTGGCCCGCGCGCGCCAGGCGGCAAAGGCCGCCGATTGGGTCCTGGCGCAAGAGCTGTATCAGGGCGTGCTGGACCGGTTTCCGGCAAACAAGCGCGCCAGGCAGGGGCTCGAGGCGCTCCGCCCCGCCCTGCCCCAGCTGCTGACCGCCGCGCAGGCCGCGCAGGGGGCCGGCGAATGGGCCAAGGCCGAGCGCACCCTTGCCGCCGCCGCCGCCCTCGCCCCGGATCAGCCCGCGATCGGCCTCGCGCTGGCCGGCTGCCGGTTCGAAATGGGGCGGGCGCCAGCCGCGCTGCAGGCCGCACAGGACATCCTGGACCGCAATCCCGACCACCCCGAGGCCCTAAATGCAAAGGGCCGCGCCCTGCGCGAAATGGGCCGTGGCGCGGACGCCGAAACCTGCCTGCGCGCCGCGCTGGGCCATGCCGCGACCGATGCCCAGACCCTGAACGCGCTGGGCACCCTGGCGCAGGCGCGCGGCGACCGGGACAGCGCCGCCGAGCAGTACCGGCGCGCCATCGCGCTGCGTCCCGACGACCCCGTTCTGCACCGCAACCTGGCCCAGGTGACGACCTATGCCCCCGGCGCGACGCATCTGGACGAGATGCGCGCGCTGCTGGCCCGCTTCGCCCCCGGCGACCCGGCCGGCGCGCCGCTGCATTTTGCCCTGTTCAAGGCGCTGGACGATCTGGACGACCGCGCCGCCGCCTATTCCCATCTGGAGCAGGGCAACCGCCTGACCAAATCCGCGCTGGGGTATGAGTTCAAATCCGATGCCCTGCCCTATGCGCTGAGCAAGGCGCTGTTCAAGGCGCCGGTGGCACCGCTGCAGGTCGCGCCGGCCCAGCCGCGCCCGGTCTTCGTCACCGGCCTGCCGCGCACCGGCACCACCCTGGCCGAACGCATTCTCGCCCGCGCCGAGGGCACCCAGCCCTGCGGCGAGCTGACCGTGGTCCAGGCCGCCGTCGGCCGGCTGCTGCGCGCGTTGATGGCGCGCGACGACAAGGGGCTGAGCGGCGCCGACCTGCAGGCGCTGCGGGACGAGATCCTGCAGGGGCTGAGCGCCTATTCCGATGGAAGCCCGGTGCTGATCGACAAGATGCCGCTGAACTTCCGCTGGATCGGCTATATCTGCGCCGCCCTGCCCGAGGCGCGGATCGTGCACCTGTCGCGCGCCCCCGTGGCGGTGGCCTGGTCGATCTATCGCCATGCCTTCGGCGGCGCCGGCAACGGCTTTGCCTATGACCCCTCCGATATCGCCCGGTTCATGGTGCTGCACCGGGACCTGATGGCGCATTGGCACCAGGTCTGCCCGGGCCGGATTTTCGAGCTGGACTACGGCGAACTGGTCTCGGACCCCGAAACAGCGACCCGCGCGCTGGCCGCGGCGACCGGGCTGAACTGGTCCAGCGACTGGCTGACGCCGGAACGCGGCCAGACCCAGGTCCTGACCGCCAGCGCCGACCAGGTGCGACAGCCGATCTATCGCGGCAGCGACGAGGGCTGGAAACGCTATCAGGCCCAGCTGGCCCCGCTGACCGAGGCGCTCCGCGCCGCCGGCGTGATCTGATCCGCGGCGGCACGGCAGGGGGCGCCGAACCACCGCCCGCCGGCCGCGAAGAAAGCGCCGGGCCACGGTGCCGGATCGGGTTGGATTTGGTGGAGCCGAGGGGAATCGAACCCCTGACCTCGTCATTGCGAACGACGCGCTCTCCCAACTGAGCTACGGCCCCACGACAGCGATCACATGAGACGTTTTTCGCGCCGCGTCAAGAGGGGGCGCCGCGACACAGTGCCCGCAGCTCGGCCTTGGCCGCCTCCAGTACCGCCCGTTGTCCGGGGTCGAGCCCGTGGCCGGCCCGGTTGAGGTAGAAGGTCAGCATCGACATCGCCGATTGCAGCACCGTGCCCTTGCGGGTCTGGCTGTGCTCCGCCGCCCGTTTCAGCGCGGCGGCGATGCGCCGGGGGTCGTCCCAGGTGAACACCCCCTCGGGCAGCACCAGCGCATGGCTGGTCTCGGTCACCTGCTGCGACCATCTGTGCGGGTCGTCGGACATGGGGGCAGGATAGCAGGGATCGGGGGACGGGGGGATAGGGCCCGATAATTCCCCCAAATGGCGCCACATCAGTCTCCGGCCACGCGCCCGGCCCGAGGGCGGGTGCGGAACGCGCCCGCCCATGGAGGCGGGTCGGGCGCGTGCCCGATGCGTTGCATCGGGCAGTTAACCTTGAAGTCCAGACAAGCAAGAGCAATGATTTATGGAATGTGCCTGCGGGAGAGCGCCTCATGGATTTTAAAACGTTTCCAGCAGAGTTTTTCGAGTTCTTTGCGTGCTACATGCGCTTTGAGTATGCGCTGAAAAAGTCAGGATTTTTTCAAACCCAGCCAAATGGAACCCCGGTACATCCACCAAAAGCTTCAACCAAGAAATACTTCGATGAACTTGGCGCAGGATTTTTCCAAGACGCACAGCGGATGGCTCAGTACTTCGTGGAAAAACCTCCAAAGAAACTTCAGTTTTCCGAAGATCAAAAGAGCGTTGAATACCCCAAAGAAGAAAGACCGCCTTTGACGTCCACTTCTGAAATTGAAGAAGCTCTCAGAGACCTGCGCAACAACCTAATGCACGGCGGAAAAATCGAATATCTACCAAGCCCAGATGATGGGCGAAACAAGGAGCTTTTGTCAGATGGAATCAAGATCATAGACCTTGCGGTATCGAAAACCAGCCGCGTCCACTCGTACTACGATCACAATAGATAAACTCACCTCCCCCTCCGCCTAACCCCACCTCTCTGCCCCGGCCGCCCGGCCGTTGACCGGCCCACGGCGGCCTCGCTCGCCGCCTCCACCGCCGATTGCCGCGCCAGCGGGTCGTCCGACACCGCCAGGTCGACCGCCTCCAGCCGCTTGATCTCGTCGCGCAGCCGCGCCGCCTCCTCGAATTCCAGGTTCTCCGCCGCCTTGCGCATCTCGGCGCGCAGCCCGTCCAGATGCGCCTCCAGGTTGGCGCCGTGCAGCGGCTTGTCGACCTTGGCCGTCACCCGGTTCATGTCGACGTCGCCCTTGTAGAGCCCGGCCAGGATATCCTCGACGTTCTTCTTCACCGTCGCGGGCGTAATCCCGTGCTCCTCGTTATAAGCGATCTGTTTCGCGCGCCGCCGGTCGGTCTCGGCCATCGCGCGTTCCATGCTGCCGGTGATCCGGTCGGCATACATGAGCACCCGGCCCTCGGCGTTGCGCGCCGCCCGCCCGATGGTCTGGATCAGCGAGGTTTCCGAGCGCAGGAAGCCCTCCTT
>NPIG01000604.1_pt2 | contig 18001 bp, 19 predicted proteins | sample 8637441 | NCBI WGS metagenome assembly NPIG01 (sample SAMN07420675, study PRJNA396082) | bioreactor metagenome | isolation source: sample BR6 brine-fed electro-methanogenic bioreactor BR | place: Japan: Kochi | collected 2016-06-14 | reverse complement strand
AACAATTCCAGCAATAGGAATATGAAGCTTCTTAAACATATCTAAGCTTCTTCTTGAGTCATCTAAGGCAACGTGTTGAGGCGTAGTAACATTAACTCCTGCTGTTACAGGAACACTTTGAGCTAAAGTTAATTGAGCATCACCCGTTCCTGGAGGCATATCAATAAATAAAATGTCCAACTCTTCCCATAAAATATCGCGTAAAAGTTGTTCAATGGCTTTCATAATCATTGCCCCTCGCCAAATAAGTGCTTGACCTTCATCCATGAGTGATCCCATTGACATAACATCGACACCATACGCTTTAAATGGTTTGGCTTTGTTTCCCACTACTTCGACTTCAAGCCCTTGTAAACCCATCATTCGAGGAATATTTGGTCCATAAATATCGGCATCTAAAATTCCCACTCGCTTACCTTGCATGGCAGCGGCTACAGCTAAGTTTACGGTCGTAGTTGATTTCCCCACGCCCCCTTTTCCTGAACTGACCATAACAAAGTTTTTAATTTGAGGAGCAACGTTTTTTCCACTCATAGAGTTACTTTGTTGCTTCGCTGCTTGAGGCTTTTGAATGGCTACGGAAATATTAGAAAATCCTAATTTTCCCAAACAGGCAGTAATATCTGCTTTTAATTTGTTTTCTACGTCAGCTGAACTTGATGTTATTTCCAAATGAACCGCACAACTTTGTGCGTCAATAACTTCAACCTCTTTTACAAAACCAAAATCCATAATGGACTTTTGGAATCCTGGGTATAAAACCGATTGCAATTCATTTTTAATATCAGAAACTGTTGCCATATTTCTTCCTTTTTATTGATTTTTCGTATTATAATTCAAATAGGATAATTTTTGTCTTAATTTAAACATCTAAATTAAAAAGTTTTTAAAATCAGTCAATTTTATTTGACTAAAAGAGTATTATAATAAAAAAAGCCCTGCATTTGCAAGGCTTTTTAAACTATTTGTTTCCCATGGTGACAGGATGAGCTTCAACGATTTGTTGAGTGATTTTATACGAACAAAATTTTGGTCCACACATTGAACAAAACTCGGCTTCTTTAAATACATCTTGAGGAAGTGTTTCATCGTGATACTCTCTGGCTCTATCGGGGTCTAAACACAATTCGAATTGTCGATTCCAGTCAAAGCCGTATCTTGCATCGGACATTTCATCATCTCGTACTCTGGCATCTTTTCTTCCTCGTGCAATATCAGCAGAGTGTGCGGCAATTTTATACGCAATAATTCCCTCTCGTACATCTTTGGCATTAGGCAATCCTAAGTGTTCTTTGGGTGTTACATAACATAACATTGAAGCCCCATGCCAACCACCTACTGCTGCGCCAATGGCTGAACTGATGTGATCATATCCTGCTGCAATATCGGTTGTCAATGGTCCTAAAATATAAAATGGTGCTTCATGACAATACTCTCGCTCAATTTTCATGTTTCGTTCAACTTGATTTAAAGGCACGTGACCTGGTCCTTCAATCATTACTTGAACATCTTTTTCCCACGCTCGTAAAGTCAATTCACCTAAGATTTTTAACTCACTTAATTGTGCTTCATCTGAAGCATCGGCTAAACAACCAGGGCGTAAACTGTCCCCTAGTGATAATGAAACATCGTATTTTCTACAAATATCTAAGATGTCATCATACGCTTCATAAAACGGATTCTCTTTATGATAGTGCATCATCCATGATGCCATTAAAGACCCACCTCGTGATACAATTCCCATTTTTCGTTTGGCTACATGGGGCATAAATTGCAATAAAAATCCTGCGTGAATGGTAAAGTAACTTACCCCTTGTTGAGCTTGTTTTTCTAATGTTTTAAGCATTGCTTCAATCGTTAAATTGTTAATATCATTGCCACAATCGTGAATGATTTGATAAATGGGTACGGTTCCAACTGGNNGTTGAGTGTGCAATGACCGCTTCTCGAATGGCATCAAGGTCACCCCCTGTACTTAAATCCATAATCGTATCTGCTCCATATTTTAAGCAGACATCCACTTTTTCAATTTCTCCGTTAATATCACTTGCCAATGCCGATGAGCCAATATTGGCATTGATTTTACACGTTGAGGCAATTCCAATTGACATGGGTACTAAATTTCTGTGATTAATATTTGCAGGAATAATCAATCGTCCTCGGGCAATTTCACTTCGCACCAATTCCACATCGAGTTTTTCAATTTTTGCTACATATTCCATATCAGGGGTAATTATGCCTTTTTTAGCATAATACATTTGCGTTCTTACTTCATCATTTTTATGATTATCTAGCCAATTTCTCATACATAAATCCTATCAAATTTTTCAAAAATTATAGCGAATTAAAATTAGAAAACCTTAATTATTAAAACTAAATTGAGTTTATTATCTTTATGAGTTTCATTTTGTATTACTTAAACCTAAAATAATTGAATTAACTTTTGTACAGAGCAAAGATTAAGCTTCTTTTTATTAAAATATGTAACTTTTTTACACAAAGGAGTAATATTGAGTGACATTACACTGGTAATGCTGTGTGCTGGGAGTTCCTCTCGGTTTGGACTGAAACCTAAAAAACAGTGGTTAAGAACAGAACACACCCCTTTGTGGCTATTTGTAACAAAAAAATTATCTTCATATTACTCCTTTTCAAATATCATCGTAGTTTCTTCTGAGCAAGAGCTTGGTTATATGCAAAACTTTGATGATTCTTTTATGTATGTAGCAGGGGGAAACACTCGCCAACGTTCCATGCAAAATGCCCTTCAACACGTTAGCACACCTTATGTGATGATAAGCGATGTTGCACGAAGTTGTGTTCCTAAAATTGTTATTGACGAATTGATTGCTCAAAAAGGGAATGCCGATTGCATTGTTCCTTATTTAAATGTCAGTGATACAGTAGTATATGAAACACAAACCATCAATCGTGAAGCGGTTAAACTTATACAAACCCCGCAACTTTCATTGACCTCTGCACTGAAAAAAGCATTAAACACTTCCATTGAATACACTGATGACAGTTCAGCCGCCAATGCAATTGGAGGAAAGGTGATTTATGTGCAAGGCAGCAATGAGGCAAAAAAACTCACCTTTGAAACTGATTTAAAAGAACTAAGTTGTTTAAAACCGCCTTCAATGAGTCATTTTACGGGTACAGGGTTTGATATACACCCTTTTGAAGAGGGAAAACCCATGGTGTTAGGGGGCATTTTTATTGATGTACCATACGGATTTAAAGCCCACAGTGATGGCGATGTATTAATTCATTCTGTCATTGATGCCTTGTTAGGAGCTTGTGGCGCAGGTGATATTGGTGAATTTTTCCCCGATACGAGTGATGAATATAAAAATATTGATTCAAAAAAGCTTTTAAGCATTATTGTTGAATTTATTACTCATGTAGGATATGAAATTGTCAATATCGATGTTACCATTATTGCACAACAACCAAAAATAAACCCCTACAAAGCGTCCATTAAAAGCTCTTTGGCTTCTTTGTTACACATAGGAAAACCTTTTGTTAACATCAAAGCTACAACTGCGGAAAAACTTGGATTTATTGGACGAAAAGAGGGAGTAGCCGTACAAAGTATTGCCACATTAAATTACTACAATTGGAATGCCTTATGAATATATTAATTATTGAAAACGAAGTCTATTTGGCACAAAAAGTGGTTTCACGCCTACTTGATGATGGCCACTCATGTGTTTATGTTGAAACTGCCGATGCCATTCCAACTGCCGATAACAATTTTGATATTGTTTTGCTTTCCACCTCAATGCCAGGGATTAATAGCGGTGAAATTATCAAACGTTTTGCGGATTCTATTTTCATTTTATTGGTTTCGTATATCAGCGATGAAACAGTAACCGACCCCATTAAAAGTGGAGCAAAAGATTATATTATCAAGCCCTTTATTATGGATGAACTGTTGCGAAAAATTTATCACTTTCGAGATTGTCGACAACTCAAGCGTGAACTGAGCACCATGAAGAGCTATTTGGATTTTATTTTCAGAGATTTGGATATGCCAAAAACTCATCTCTATTTTGAGTTGCCGTTACTAGTTGAAACAAATTCTCAAATGTGTGTAGATAAAATTGCATTTGATTTTGCCTTTAAATTAAATACTACCATTAAATTTATTTCACTCTCTAAAGACAACTGGCAAAAAGAGATACAAACTACCACCAAAGAGTTACTTTACTTAACAGATTATCATACCTTGAAAAAAACATCCAAAGATATTGTTAATGCACTAATTGAAGATAAAAAGTGTGTTATTTGTTCATTGGAAAATGAAAATGATTTCCCCTACCACAAAGGTGAGTTAAAGAAAAATGATGTGGTGGTTATTAATGATAATATTATGACCATTAACGACTATGTCAAACTTATGGTGGTCTCATTTCAAAATAAATATCCCGACACAGAACTCTCAAAAAAATTAGGGATTTCCAGAAAATCATTGTGGGAAAAACGAAAAAAACTCAATATCGAAAAGAAAAAATAAGGAAAGAATTTGAGAAAACTATTTTTAACTGTTTTTTATACGGGCAATAGCCCTGTTGCCCCTGGAACCGTAGGAAGTTTATTGGCACTTATTTTAGGTTTGGGTTTATTGCAATACATCTCTCATTCAAACTTGTTTATGCTCTCTATTTTGATTACGGTTATTGCGGTTAAACAAATCAATATTTACGAAAAAGAAGTGGGTACCCACGACGGCAAAGAAATTGTCATCGACGAACTTGCTGGTATGTGGTTGGCATTGAGTATTTGTAATATTACTCCTGAAAATATGATATATTTAGCCCCTTTAGCCTTTATCTACTTCCGACTCTTTGATATTTGGAAACCTTCAATTATTGGACGAATTGACAAAAATGTAGAAGGTGGTTGGGGCGTTATGGGCGATGACTTGGTTGCAGGTATTGCAGCAGGAATTGCTGCGAGTGCGACGTATCAGGGGCTTATTTATTTTTCAATAATATAAAAATCAATCTTTTAATTATACTCTTCGTTAAAATAAACTTGGTCAGTCATTTTGACTGACTTTCATTGTTACTTTACTTTTAATTTTTTCATATCTCTTCAATATCAAAACACTTATTCCTCTTTTAAATACTTTGGGAATTTAATAAATTGAAAGATTGTAAAAGAATGGATTGTTTTTTGTAAGGTCAAGGCGAAGTTTAGAATTTATGAGGAGCGTACACGTAAGTACGTGACGATTAAATTCTAAACTTCAACGCCGAGATTGCGAAAATAAAATTCGTTATTTTACAATCTTAGCGAATTCTTTGAAGATATATTTTGACTCATGCGGCCCTGGACTGGCTTCTGGGTGGTGTTGCACAGAAAACACCGGTTTATTATTATACTTCACCCCTTCAATGGTATTGTCAAATAAGTTTATATGAGTCACTTCGGCAATATCTTGAATACTATTTGGAACATTATAGTTATGATTTTGTGCGGTGATTTCTACAATTCTGGTTACTGGATTAGCCACTGGATGGTTACCACCGTGTTGTCCAAATTTGAGTTTATATGTGTCGTGTCCATGTGCAATTGAAAGCATTTGGTGACCTAAACAAATTCCAAACATGGGGATATTTTTATCAATAAGTTGTTGGATTTGGGCTTTTTCATTTTTAAGAGTCAATGGATCACCTGGTCCATTTGAAAGAAAAATTCCACCAATCTCACCTGCTTCAAAACGTGCAATTAAATCATCTGCTTTGAAATTTGAGGGGACGACTTCTACTTCAAGACCCGAAGCAACCAATTCATTTAAGATATTTCGTTTAACTCCAAAATCCAATACCACCACCTTTTTATCGCTCATAACGGCTTTGTTGTATTGCATTTGTGCATGATTCCAAGCACCCCATTTATGGATATATGCCTCTTTGGTTGAAACTTGTTCAATATAGTTAATCTCTTCAATTCTTGGACTTTGAGCTAAGGTTTTGGCTAACTCTTCTTTTGATGAAATTTCAGTTGAAGCAATCATCATCATAGAACCTTCATCTCTTAACATTTTGGTTAAATATCGTGTATCTATATCACAAATTCCTAAAACACCATACTCTTTTAACAACGTATCCAAATCACCTTGGGCTCTAAAGTTTGAGTGTTCATGATGATAATTTCGAACTAACACTCCTTTACAGTGAGCTTGACTGCTTTCCATATCGTCTTTATTGACTCCTACGTTTCCAATTTCTGGCATAGTAAATGTGATAAATTGTCCTGCATAACTGGGATCAGTGATAATTTCTTGATACCCTGTTAATGAAGTATTAAATACGATTTCTCCAACACTTGTTCCTGTTGCACCAAATGAATTCGCTTCTAGAAATGTTCCGTTTTCTAAATATATCCATACTTTTTGCATATTACATTAACCCTCTTTTAATTAATTCTTCTTCGTATAATCTTTGATAGACCAAATCGTACTCTTCTGTTCCTGGTATTAATTTTCGTTTGTAATTTTTAATCTTTTGAAACACTGTATCATCGGCTTCTTCAAACCCTTTTAAAAACTCATCAATTGAAGCAAAAATTACATTCTTGACTTGATTATCCGAAACCGTATAATGGATAAAATCTTCTTCCCATAAATAGTCTAAAATTTTATGTGCAATATCTGAAAATCGGTCTTCATTGTTTAAAATTACACCTGCTTCATTTGCCATTCTTTTTTTAGCCATCCAAAAAAGTTGTCGGTAATCAGCATTGTAAAACTCAATGCTCTCTTCTTGTGTACGAAGCATGGCATCGACTTTTTCATCTAAATCCAACTCTCGTTCAATGTCTTCATCTAAAATTCGTTCAACCTCTTTAGCAATGCTCTCTTTGGTTTTTCTAATTTCGACAAATGGACAATTGACTAAGTCTCTTGAAATTCTTCTTGAAATATAGGGTGTATGATGTAATTTCATTTTCATTTGTTTATCCTCTTATTATAGTATCGGCTCTCTCTGGAGAGGTTGAAATAATTCCCACTTTCACACCTGTTACTTCTTCTATGGTTTTAATATACTCTTTGGCATGATAAGGCAGTTGGTCAAATTCTCGAATACCTACTACACTTTCCCATCCAACAATCTCTTTATAGACTGCTTTGGCATCTTCTAAATTTGTAGGTACATAATCTATAATTTCACCATTGACTTCATATGCCACGCACACTTTGATGGTTTTAAAACCATCTAAGACATCCAATTTCATCAATGCTAATTGATCACAGCCGTTGAGTCTTGACGCGTGTTTAACAGCCACGGCATCAAACCAACCACATCGTCTTTTTCGCCCTGTGGTTGTACCATACTCTTTTCCCACACTTGCCATGGTATCGCCATCAACGCCGAAATCTTCACTGGGGAAAGGTCCATTGCCTACTCGAGTACAATACGCTTTGGTAATTCCAGTAACCACTCCAATATCTTTTGGATTGATTCCCAATCCCGTACAAGCACCAGCACTAACTGTACTAGAAGATGTTACATACGGATAGGTACCATGGTCAATATCCAACATGGTTCCTTGAGCCCCTTCCAAAAGGATTCGTTTGTCTTCATCTAACGCTTTCCAAACCATATTGGTGGTATTCGTAATAAATGGTGCTAATTTCTCACTGTACAAAGATAACTCATCTAAAAGTGCTTCTTTATTGGGTGTTTGTATCTCTAAGACATCAAAAATGGCTCGATTTTGTTCAAAATACTCTAAAATCTTATCGCAAAGTTTATTGGGGTTAATCAATTCTCCCACTCGAAATCCCACTCGATTGATTTTATCTGAATACGAAGGTCCGATTCCTTTTCCTGTGGTACCAATGGCTTTATCGCCTTTGAGTTTCTCTTTGGCTTGGTCAATAAGCGCATGATAGGGTAAGTTTAGGTGTGCTTTATCGGAGATATACAATCGTCCTTCTAAGTTCTCAAACTGACTCATCTCTTTAATCAGTGATTCAGGTGAAAGCACCACACCATTTCCAATAATATTAACTGCTTTGGGATTTAAAATTCCCGATGGTACTAAATGCAAGGCATATCGTACACCATCAACCCAAATGGTATGACCAGCATTGTGTCCACCTTGACTTCTGCACACCACATCATACTTTTGGGCAAGCATATCTACGATTTTACCTTTACCCTCATCACCCCATTGAATTCCTACAATTACATCTGCTTTCATTTTAATCCTCTAAAACTTTTAATAAATTATCTGTATACAAGGCAAACCCCAATGAGTTCTTCCCTTCACTTTTATAACTTCCACCATTGCATAACGTTAAATTTTTATCAATGACTCGGTAATAAATATCGTCATAATATTTCATGCACCCATAATATAAAGGAGCAATCACTACATTGCCATACTCTACATTGGAAACCACATCCAACAGTTTTTCCAATTCTGCTTTAATCAAAATGGGTGCTAATGCTATGGCATCTTGTAGGTTTTGACTGCTTTTGACTTTAATCAGTGCTTTTAACCACGCCACATCTAAATCAAATAACGTAGCAATTTCACCGTTTTTGAATAGCTCTATATCAAGATGAAGCTCTTTACACACCAATTGAGGAATATTAATATTACTGATTTGCATAATGGGGTTAATTTTTAACTCATTTAACACCGTTGCGGTAAGATTAATAATATCGCCAATATTATTGTGATTAATCCACTCACACCCAATTTGGTAATCTTCTGTTGTGGGATAACTGAACACAGGCTGAATATAAAACCATTTTTTATGACTGGTGGTTCGCCCCAATCGTTTGGTAATGATTCGAACCACATCCAATGTTGAATCAGCTCTTAAAGCCACTTGTTCATTTTGTTCATCAAAAATGGTAATAAGTTTTCGGTCATTTTCTATGCTTTGGTGTTGTGAGTAAGAAAAGTTTGGCGTAATCACCTCTTCAAAACCATTGGCATACAAAATCTGGCTGACTTTGTTTTCTAAGGCTCTTTTCTTTTTGGCTGTTTTTCCAAAATATAAACGACTTCCCTTAGGAATTTCGTGTTCAAAAATCATTTATTTCCCTTGAACATGGTTTGAGCAAAAACAGTGTTTGCTGTTCCATCAAATGGTCGAATCCCCAACTCATCTAAAGCCAATTCAACGGCATTGACTGCCCATGACGCTTCAAAATCTTCCACCAATCCCATGTGATTAATTCTAAAAATTTTACCCGATAAGTGGTCTTGTCCACCTGCAATATTTACATTATATCTGTTTTTTAAAATTTTTCGAATCGCATTGGATTGTTCAGTATAAATCGTGGTCATGGCAAGAGCTGGAGTTTTTGGATAAATTTCCATTCCAATGGCTTTAAGTGCTGCTTGTGTTGCCTTGGCTCTTAATGCTGTTTTGGCATAGAGTTTATCAAAACCCTCTTCTTTGATTTTTTCTAAAATGGCACCCAATCCAATAATCAACGTTGTTGCCGCTGTCCATGCAGTGGTATTGGTTCGTTGTTTTTTAATCTCTGTCGCCAAATTAAAATAATAACCTCGTGGTTTTGATTCAATTTTAGCCACAGCTTGGGCAGAAAATCCAATCATAGCAAGACCTGGTGGTAACATCAAAGCTTTTTGGCTTCCCGTAATCACCGCATCTAAATTTGTGGTATCAATCTTTTCAACTCCAATGGCAGTAATTCCATCGGCAACTATTATAATATTTTGATTGATTTTTTTCACTTCTTGTGCAATTTGCTCAACAGGATGTCGCAATCCTCCTGCACTTTCACAAATTTGGATAAAAATAGCATCGATGGCTTCATCTGCTTTAATGGCTTGTACGACTGCTTCAACACTCACAGGTGTATTCCATTCATTTTTTATTTCTGTGTAATCAATATTAAATGCCGCACAAATTTTGCCAAATCGCTCACCAAATTTTCCTGAGTTAATGGTCAATGCTTTTTTATGCGTTAAATTCGTTACACAAGCTTCCATAGCTCCTGTACCGCTTGAAGCCAGCATCACAACTTCTGGCATATTAAAGGTTTCTAATAATAATTCTCTGGTATTTTTAAAAATGGCTTCAAACTCTTCAGTTCTATGATGAATAGTAACATCAGCCATCGCTTTTCTTACAAATTCTGGTACTGGAGTTGGACCTGGCGTTAATAGCATACAATATCCTTATTTCATTAGTCTTTAGTAAAACGGGATATTTTATCGAAATGTTAATTATGAAAAGTTTAAAGGGGAAAAGTGGCGAGTGAAAAGTGACGAGTGCCGAGAGATTGTCTTGTTACTCGTCACTTGTTACTAAATATACTCAACGCCTTTAGCGCCAGTTGCGATTTCACCAATAACATATCCATCGGTATTGGCTAAAAGGGCATCCACATTGGAAGGGTTTACTACTAAAATCATTCCAACGCCCATATTAAAGGTTCTGAACATCTCATCTTGTTCAACGTGTTGGCTCATAAATTCAAAAATTGGCAATACTCTAATAGCATCTCGTTTGATGACGGCTTTTAAATGTTCGGGTAAAACACGAGGTAAATTTTCAGTAATACCACCGCCCGTTATATGTGCTAAGGCATTGATTTTGTCTTTGTTAGCTTTAAACTCTTTAACATAAATTCGTGTGGGTTCAAGCAAAACATCAATCAATTTTTTTCCGTGAAAATCATCTTCAAACTTCATGCCCAATTTTTCAATTAAAAGTTTTCTCACCAATGAAAATCCATTGGAATGAACGCCAGAACTGGGAAGTGCAATCAATACATCCCCTTCTTGTATTCGTTCAACTCGGTTTAACTCAGATTTTTCAGCAATTCCCACACAAAATCCCGCCAAATCAAAATCGCCCTCTTTGTACATTCCTGGCATTTCAGCTGTTTCACCACCCACTAATGCACACTCGCTTCTTATGCACCCTTGCGCAATTCCAGCTACAACTTGTGTGGCTTCTTGCACATCAAGTTTTGCCGTGGCATAATAGTCTAAAAAGAAAAGCGGTTCTCCAAAATTACACAACAAATCATTGGTACACATGGCAACCAAATCAATTCCAACGGTGTCAAATTTTTTTGAATCAATTGCCAATTTTAACTTGGTTCCAACCCCATCAGTACCTGATAAAATTACGGGTTCTTTGTACCCTTTTGGAAGTTCAAATGCCCCTGCAAATGAACCAATTCCACCCAAAACGCCTGGTATCATTGTAGATTTTACAAGTGGTTTAATGTTTTCTACAAACGAGTTTCCCGCATCAATATCTACCCCTGCATCTTTATAGCTAACTGTCGCCATTTCATCCCTTTTTTGTTGCAAATATTCATCTTGACTTTAAAATTACTTATAAAATTTTGTACCCGTTGAATATTTTTATATACTTTAAAATTTTTTGGGTATTATAACGAAAATTTAATAAAAGATAAGGACTTTAACCATGTCAAGCATAGAAAACAAACATTTTGCTTTTAACGAAATGATGACGCACATTCCTTTGTGTACCCATAAAGAACCCAAAAATATTTTAGTTGTTGGAAGCGTTGATGAAGAGTTTAAAAAAGAAGTTTCCAAACACAAAGTTACTGTAGAATATGGAGACACTTCAATTATTACGTCAAAAAATGATAAAAATATCGATGTCATTATTTTAGCTTCGGGCAATTTAGATGAACTGTTATTGGCAAATATTCAAAAAATCTTAAACGATGATGGAATTTTAACCTTTATGAGTGAAAGTTTTAACCAAGATGAAAACCAACTCAAAGCCGATTTAACTTTAGCAGGAACCCAATTTTGGATTGCAATGCCTTTTAAATTTAACCACTCAACAGCCATTTTAGCCTCTAAAAAATATCACCCAACAGCGGATATTGTTCTGCAAGTTTCTGACCTTTTGGATGATGTAAATTATTACAGTACAGAAGTCCACCACGCTTCATTTGTATTTCCAGCGTATATTCACAGAAAACTCACAGGCATTGCAAAACGATAATTTAATTGATTTATTGTACAATTGCGTATGAATAACACAACATTTAAACACGCGATTGCTTTAACAGGAGGGATTGCAACGGGCAAAAGCACCGTTTGCAGTCTTTTAAAACTTCATGGCTTTTTAACCATCGATGCGGATATGATTGCCCATAAACTCTTAGATCAACACCATGCTGAAATTGCTTTAATGTTTGGCGAACAGTATGTCAAAGAGGGCAAAGTGTTACGAAAAGCGTTGGGAAAAATTATCTTTTCAAATGAACAAGAGAAGTTAAAACTCGAAGCTTTTATTCACCCTTTAATCAAAGAAGAGATTGAAAAAGAGGCCGTGATTTTTGAAGCTCAAGGCAAACCGTATTTTATTGATATTCCTTTGTTTTTTGAAAAAATGCACTATCCCATTGAAAAAAGTGTTGTGATTTATACCCCAAAAAGTTTGCAAGTTGAACGTCTTATGAAACGAGACAATATCACACAAGAAGAGGCATTACTTAAAATCTCCAATCAAATGGACATTGAAGCAAAAAAAGGGGTAGCCACATTTGTGATTGATAATTCAAGTAGCCTAAAAAACTTACAAAATGAAGTTGAAAACCTAAAGGAAAAATTATTATGACTTACGCTAAATACAGTGCCAGTGGCAATGATTTTGTCATTTTCCACACCTTTACAAAAAAAGATTATTCACAACTTGCCATTGAATTATGCAACCGAACACAAGGCATTGGGGCAGATGGATTAATTGTTTTGATTCCGCACGAAACCTACGATTTCCAATGGTTATTTTACAACAGCGATGGAAGCACAGCTTCGATGTGTGGCAATGGCACAAGGGCGTGTGCTCATTATGCTTTTACACACGGATTAGCCCATCAAAAAATGACCTTTTTAACCCAAGCAGGTGCCATTGAATGCGAAGTCCAAAACACTATTGTGCAAACGCAACTCACTGTACCTAAAATTATTGATGAGCATATTGTTGAAGCAGGATTGATTTGGTTTTTATGTGATACGGGTGTTCCTCATTTGGTCACCTTAGTTGAAAACTTAAATGTTTATGACAAAGAACTCGCTCGAAATTTACGCGTTAAATACAATGCCAATGTCAATTTTGCCAAAGTAAGCCATGGAAAAATTGAAGTACGCACCTATGAAAGAGGCGTTGAAGATGAAACACTAGCATGCGGTACAGGCATGGCAGCGTGTTTTTTACGAGCCAATTTATTGGGCTTAGTAGGCGATACGGCATTGGTTTATCCCAAAAGTCAAGAAGAGCTTACGTTGAGTAAATATGAAAAAACTCTTCTGTTTAAAGGTGCGGTAACGCATACTTTTACCACCACGTTATAAATTTATACACAAAGGAAAATTATGGAATTTAGTGCCCCGTTAAAATCGGACTCTATAAAAATTATGCTTCTAGGAAGCGGTGAATTAGGTAAAGAGGTTGTTATTGAAGCCCAACGATTAGGAATTGAAACCGTTGCAGTGGACAGTTATACCAATGCTCCTGCTCAGTTGGTTGCCAATAAATCATATACCATTAATATGAAAAATAAAAATGAGTTGCTTGATGTCATACGAAGAGAGAAACCAACGTATATTTTGCCTGAAGTTGAAGCAATTAATATTCAAGCGTTATTTGAAGCCGAACAAGAAGGTTTTCATGTGATTCCCAATGCCGATGCGGTCAATAAAACCATGAATCGAAAAAACATTCGAGAGTTTGCCGCCGTACAATTAAACCTGCCTACGAGTAAATATGAGTTTGTTACCACCTTTGAAGCGTTACAAGTGGCGGCTTCTAAAATTGGTTTTCCTTGTGTGATAAAGCCTGTAATGAGCAGTTCAGGGCATGGACAAAGTATCGCAAGAAGCGAAGCTGATTTACAAAAATCGTGGGAAATGGCAAAAGAAGCCAGAGGCGATGCGAGTGAATTGATTGTTGAAGAGTTTATTACGTTTGATTATGAGATTACCATGCTGACCGCCCGACACGAAACCCAAACCGTTTTTTGTGAACCCATTGGACACATTCAAAAAGATGGCGATTATATCTTCTCTTGGCAACCCATGGAAATGAGCGAAATTGCTAAGGCTAAATCACAAGAGATTGCCAAAAAAGTTACTGACGGTTTAGGCGGACGAGGCATTTTTGGTGTAGAATTGTTTGTCAAAGGAGATGATGTCTATTTCAGTGAAGTCAGCCCTCGACCACACGACACAGGAATGGTCACCTTAATTACGCAAAGTCAAAGCGAATTTGCCTTACATGTACGGGCGGTTTTAGGTTTACCTTTGGATTATATTGATTATGGATGTGGTGCAAGTGCGGCGTACAAAGCCAAAGAAGATACCTTTAATCCTATTATAGAGATCAATAAAAAAGTCTTTACCCCAACCTCTTATGCAAGAGTTTTTGGAAAACCTCAAAGTCATGTTGGAAGACGAATGGCAGTGGCATTAACATTTGATAAACAAAGCAGCGCAACGGCGTTGGAACAAGCCAAGTCATTGATTAAAAAATTCAGCGACAAGTAAGTTCTAATATTAAATTAATTTAAGTTGTCATATAATGTGTGACATTTAAGCAAACGAGGAGTTTTTATGAGAAAAGTTTTACTCAACAGTGCGGCCGCTCTTTTTGCCGTTTCTGTTTTATTCACTGGATGTTCAAACAAAGAAGAGTCAATTCAAGCTGATATGACCTATGTTGATCCTGAATTTCAAGGTGCACCCAAATGGGTTATGGTTCCCCAAGTCAGCGGTTTTGTAGCAGAAGTGGGAAGCGCACCAAAAAATGCAGCAGACGATAAAAGCTTTCAGCGAGCAGAAGCCATGGCAAATGCCAGAGACAATTTAGCGCGACAAATCAGTATTAATGTGGATAACATGTTTAAAACATTTAAAGCTGCCACAGGAAGTGGTGCGGATGCTACTTTTGATCGTTCAAGCGAAACAGTATCAAAGCAAATAGCTTCTCAAACACTCAATAACACCGTAGTTAAAGATACTTGGATCAGCAAAAATGGTAACCTTTATGTCTTGATGGCAATTGATACCAATTCAGTCATTGCCACAACCGAAGAAGCCATTAAGACTTCTTTTAAAAATGACAAAGCGTTATATCAAAAATTCTTAGCGGCAAAAGCTCAAGAAGAGTTGGCTCAAGAGTTGGAAAAACTTAATCAAGAATAACAACACAATAATAGGCATTTTGCCTATTATTCCAAAGGTTTCCCCATGAAGAAAAATCTTTTTTTTATGCTTTTTATCTCCACTGTTTTTTTACATGCCAATACATTTCAAGACTATTTAAACCAACAAAATAACGCCTTTGATTCATATAAATCATCGTTTGAAAAAGAGTTTGAAGCGTATAAAGAAGCCTATGAAAGCAGTTTAGAAAGCTATAAAAAAGAGATTGCCACTCTTTGGCCCCACACAGAAATCTCCACTCAACACAAGTTTGTGCAATACGATGAAGATTATCAAACCAAAAAAGCGGTTGATTTTGAAAAAGAGAATATTCATATTGAAGTGATTGCCCACAGTGAAAAAGAGGCTCGAAATAAGATTCAAATGGCACTTAACGATTTGGTCAATGAAGACGTTAAAAGTGCATATGAGAAAGACCAACTCGAACATAAAATCAATGAATCTTTAAAACAAACACCCGTAGTAGAATCCAAAGAGAAAATAATCGGCGATGTGTTAAGCCAACAACAAAAAGATGAGTTTATTGAAGTAGCAAAAAAAGAGCCTCTTGAAAAAATGCAACATGACAATAACACCATTTACAAACTTAATGTTAAACTTCCCAGCCTTGCATTAATCAAAAAAGCGCAACAGTTTAAACAAAGTGTAGATGTCTATGCTTCTAAAAATGAAATCAACAAAGAGTTGGTCTATGCCGTCATTCACTCTGAAAGTTCATTTAACCCTATGGCTCGTTCACATATTCCTGCATTTGGATTGATGCAAATTGTGCCTCAAAGTGCGGGTGTGGATACCTACCATTTCTTGTACGGTGAAAAAAAGCTTTTAAGTTCCACGTATTTATACAATCCTACTAACAACATTAAAATTGGTGCAACGTACTTGCACATTGTTTACTTTAAATATTTACGTCATATTAAAGACCCATTAAGCCGACTGTATTGTGCTATTGCTGCTTATAACACAGGAGCTGGAAATGTAGCTCGAAGTTTTATAGGAAGCAACAATATTAAAAAAGCCAGTGAAAAAATCAATACCCTAACACCCGATGAAGTTTATAAACATCTCATGCGAAATCTGCCTTACAATGAGACCAAACACTACTTACAAAAAGTCAATGACCGACGTTTTGTCTATTTAAAATTAATTAAAGACAACACATTATGAGACTTTCATTTTTATTCTTGCTTTTAACAGTTCTATCTTGGGCAAACGACTATGAATCTTGGCTAAAAAAAGAGCAACAACAGTTTGCTTCTTATAAAGAGACTCACGATGAAGCTTTTAGTTTAGCCATAAAAAAAGAGTGGGAAGCTTTTGAAGCAAAATATATCCTTAATCCGTATGAAACACCCAAGCCAGTTGAATTGCCGCGTTTGGAAGAGGAGTCCAAACTGGATATTCATTTATTGGAAAACTCCCCTCTTGTCAACGTCAAAATTTCGCCACCTAACATTGAAAAAACTTCTCCTAAAACCCCTCTGCCTTTGGTAAAAAAAGAGAACCTTTCTCTTAAAACGCTCAATATGGATTTTTATTCTCACAAAATATCGGTAAGTTACAACCCCCACATTGGATTTTTACTCACATCGGTTTCAAAAGAAGCCATTGCCAATTTTTGGGAGCGTTTCAGTAAAGTGGATCATCAACATTTAATCACTCAAATTGAATCCTTAGTAGAACATTCCGGTCTTAATGATTGGGCAACTTACCTTTTAGTGCATAAAATGGGAATGCACATTTATGGTTTAGACAATATGGCAAATCTTTTTACATGGTATGTTCTGACTCACATGAATTACGATGTTAAAATAGGTTACAGCAAACAAACTATTTATTTATTGGCACATATGCAACATGAGTTATTTCAAGTAAGCTTTTTAAATCTTCAAGGAAACAAATATTATGTATTGCACCCCAAAGGAGCTATACGAACCCTTGAACCCATTTATACCTATAATGCCCAACATAAAAAAGCTCAAATGGCACTCTCTTTTGAATTTAAAAAGCCCTTGTTGTTCAACACTCATTACGCCAATAAAGCGTTACACTTTAAATACGATAATCAAGTGCATACCATAGAGAGCCAATACAGTACGGATTTGGTTGAGTTTTACAAAACCTTTCCTCAATCGGATTATTCCATCTATTTTAATGCCAACAACTCCTCTTTTTTACACCAAAGTTTATTGCTCTCCTTAAAGCCTTTATTGGAAAATCAATCTGAAGTTGAAGCGGTTAATATGTTGTTACGTTTTGTACAAACCGCATTTGCATATCAAACCGATAAAGAACAATTTAATTATGAAAAAGTATTTTTCCCAGAAGAGACACTTTTTTACCCCTATTCAGATTGTGAAGACCGAACCATTTTATTTGCCTTTTTGGTCAAACACCTTTTAAATCTCAATGTCATTGCGTTAAGATACCAAGACCATATGGCAGCCGCCGTTGAATTTTCAACCCAACCCAAGCTTGATGGATTTGTTCATAAAAATCGCTCCTATACCTTTGCTGATCCCACATATGTCAATGCCAATATTGGAATGCGTATGCCCAAATATCAACATCAACGTTTTGAAATCATTGAATAAAGGATAACTCATTTACTTAATTGATGCCCAAGTTCTTACGCACGATGAACTCATGGAGTATATCTATCATAATATGCAAGAAAACTACTATGTTTCATACGATTTTTCACCCCAATTTTATGTAGAGTTATGTAAAAAAGGGTTTATTGCAACATCGTGTTTGGACACCAAAAGTGAACAAATATTAC
>NPIG01000940.1_pt1 | contig 18005 bp, 30 predicted proteins | sample 8637441 | NCBI WGS metagenome assembly NPIG01 (sample SAMN07420675, study PRJNA396082) | bioreactor metagenome | isolation source: sample BR6 brine-fed electro-methanogenic bioreactor BR | place: Japan: Kochi | collected 2016-06-14 | reverse complement strand
TGCTGGGCCGCATCAGAGAGCTTTTGAAAGGTCTCTCCCGTGGCCCCGGCAACGGCGGCGGCATCTGTAATGGCGGTTTCGAAGGAGGAGGAGGCTTTCGAGGCTACAACACCAAGCCCCGTGAGGGGAGCCGTCACCGCCATGGAGAGAGTTTTCCCCAAGCTCACCGCCTTCTGAGCCGTGCCCTGAATCTTACTTTCAAAGCCCTTGAGATCTCCGTGGGCTTTATTGAGCCCCTGTTCGAATGCCTTTGAATCCATGGAGAGCTGGGCGTATAACTGCCCTACGTTCATGCCTAGCATTTGCGGGGCCTCCTTTCTGTAGGTGTGAAAAAGGCCACCCCCGAGTGGAGGTGGCCTTTGATTTTCTGTTAAGAGTTATTCGTAGCGTTTCATCAGGGAGATTTCTTTGAGAATGGATATTCGGCTTTGCACGATCCGCACTTGCTTTTCAGTTAAGAGAATCGACTCTTCCAGAGCCCCGGAGCTTGGGTATTCCTCCAGGTATCGGAGATTGCACGCCCCCGTCTCCGCCAGTGTGGCGTTTTCCGCAGCGGCAATTTCGCAGTATTCCGAGAGTGCCCGTGCCATGTCGAGAGAAATATCTTCGGGAATCCTGTTTCTCAGGGCCTCAATTTCATAACTCTTCTTCTCAAAGTAGGCAATGGCCGCAGGGAGCTTGTTGTGCTCCAGATCTGCAAGCTCTTCGTGGCTCATGCCCGAGATGTCCGGAGTGCTGGAAACTATCTCCAAGTATTGAGAGTTCCCGGCCTCAGCCTTTGCCACCTGATCCACAAATGCGTCCACATCCCCCTCAGCACTCCCGCCAAACAAAAAGAACGCTCCCGCAACTCCCACTACAACCGCCAATGCCGCCGCCAAAACAAACTTTTTCACCAGCACCGCCCTCTTTTGGAGGCTATTTTACCGTAAACCCATCATCTGTGCCAGCTTCCGACGGTTCGAGGCGTAATCCTCTTTTGGCGCAGGGGGGCACCTTGCCTCCTCCTTCCCCAGCTTCTCCGGGCAATGGTAGGCCGTGGCGGTGTAGTACGCTTTTCTTCGGAGCACCGTATCCAAATTTCGCATCAGGAGAAAAACATCCCGGGAAGGCATGCTTCTAACCTCCCCGGGAACCATTCCATACACCCCGCAGAGAAGAGCTACAGACTCATCCTCCGCAGGGCTTAGGCTTCCCCCATGGAAACGCCCAAAACGTGCGAGTACAGCGCCGCCAGCTTTCGGGAGCCTAGGGATTCAACGTCCAGCGAAGGCACATAAGCGCCCACCACCGCCTTCATGTCGGCCACCACTTGGTCTAACTCTTTGTCCTTGGGGTCCAGCAAAGGAGCCACTCTCTTCTTGTACTCTTCATAGGGAAGGTCAAGTACCTCGTGTTCCTGCCCGTCAATCTTTACCGTGGAGAGCACCACGGAATCCAGATCGAAGACTTTTCCCATTATGCGCTCACCTCGGGATCACCGTAGGTTCCGAATACCCCATCATCGTCCGGCTGAGGCTTGAAGGTGACGTTCACGATCTTCACATTTTCCTTGCCATAGGTGAACTCAAATTCGCCCGACGGCATAGCACGGTTGAAAGTGAAGTCCTCCGAAGCGTCGAGCACGTCTTTGTCCGTGGGGTGGAGCCGCAACTTACCCACGAGAGTGCTGGTATCCACGCCAGCCGCAGATTTCAGGAGGAGCTTTTTCTTTGTGGGGTCTGTCCCGTCCGTCACGATTTCCGCACCAGGGAAGGCCAGAAGGAGGTTGTCCATGGTGAATTCTGCCAGAGGTACGGTGATTTCGATAGCCCGGCGCAGGATGGTTTCAATAACCGGTTCCGTCTCCTGGTCTACCTCGATGCTCTTGGTTTCGGTGGAGACCTTTACCGCCACGCCTCCTTGGGTATAACCGAGGTCTCGCTCCGTCACATCGCCGTCAGTCCCTCCCGTGAGGGAAGCCGCCGCCGCTGCTGTAAGGGCAGAGCTGCCGGAACCCTCCGCAAAAACAAGGGCCTTGGATTCGGTGTCAGTGTTCAACGCCGCCACCACGTCAGAAGCAGTGGAGGTAATGTCTCCACTCCCATCCGTTGCCAGGGATACGGTAATCACGCTTGCCACCACAGATACGTCCAAAGCCTGGTCGTTCCCCGAGGGGTCCACAAGAGCCAACTGCACACTATTCCCCGCCACACCTGCGGTACGGGCGGTTACGGTAATCCCCTGCACCGTCAGATCTGCGTAGGCGGGGAAAGTCCCGTCTGGAGTCCATCGCACCCAACAAGGGCCGATATTGAGATTTGCTACTGTTCCTGCCATTTATTCCACGTCCTTCCAAAGGGTCATGTATTGCAAGTTGAAAACGAAAACGGAACGCCCCTGCTCATCGCTCCCGAGGTACACGGGAGATTGCAGAGGCGTTACCGAGAAAATCTTTCTGTCTGCTACGGGTGGAGGATCTACCGCCACGAGGTTGAAAATCTGCCATGCCAGCGTTTCAGCGTCTCCGTAGGCAGGGGCCCGGCACTTGATCTGCACCTTCTCCCCGGAGATGGGGAGATCCGGCGACACTTCCCCCTCGTAGGGAGTCACCAGGGCCAGAACGCCAGGCTCTTCGGGGGCAGATAACAAAAAAACCGGGACATCGAGTGTCCCGGCTAAAATCTGATTCCGAACGGATTCAATGAGCGTCATCACATCCCCCGCTTTCTCATCTCACGGCGCAGAAGGATTTTCAGGCTCTTCCACGCTTTCGGCATGGCCTTTTCCAGCCACTTCGGGCCGCCCACCTGGGGAGAGTCCACGATGTTCCCCTGAGCCGTGCGCTTCCACCATCGAGGTTTCCAGTTCAGGTTCTCGTGGAGGTGGACCGCATAGGGCGTGTTGTACGAGACGAAAACGGTATTCCCCGGGAGCCTCGCTTGTGGAGGTGTCCCGTTTTTCGCCTGTTCATAGATGTTTTTTGGATCAGGCAACCGCCCCACGGTCACCACCGCAGATCGGCGCAGGGTTCCCGTTTCAATGGGGATATCATTCTGGGCAAGCTCAATAGCGTACTGCCCCACCATCCACAGAGCATCCCGCTCCGCTTCCTTCACAAGAGACTTGGCCTTGTCGCCTTCCCATTTCAGGGTCATTTGACAAGCACCTTCCTCCCAAGCACGTTCCCCCCGGCATCTACAAAGGTGGTGGCTACAGAGACCACAAGAAAGGACTTGCCCTCGAAGGCCAGGCGGTCATGCTCCTCCACGGGCTTTTGCGCCATCACTTCCGCAGAAGTTTGCACGTCCTCCCCCATGAGGCCCTTAATCACTCGGGATTTCCGCACCCATCGGCACGAGATCTCTTCCGGATCGTCATAAGCTGGATGGTTCCACGCATCTTCCCCGTTGCGACGCTCCCAGGTGCAGGTTTGCCGCAGAAACCCGGCAATCATATGAGCCTCCCGCCCTTCACGGCGAAACGGCCACTGGCAGTAAGGATTTTCCACGCTGCCGGGGACACCCCAGAAGGAGCCGTGCGAGATCCGTAGCCTATGGAAATGGAGTCCACTCCGATGGAAGTTTTGTTGTAGAGGGATACGTCGTATTCTTGAGTAAGCATGTAGGCCGCCTGTTCGTACACCGCCGCCTCGGGGAGACTGCTCCCGAAACGCTGCAAAACATCCTGAGCACTTACAAGGGCACGCTGCCTTTTTGCCGCATCTGCGGAGATCCATGTCTCATGCGTGAGTCTCTGGGCGTGATAGGCATCACCTCCGGACAATGTGATGGTCACGAGATCACCTCCTATGCCTCGCTGGTCGCCTCCAGAATCCGGCTGATCAACCCGTCTCGGGGGTCGTCATCAGAAGCGGAGATCCCCAGGTCATGGGCCGTCTTGATGAGTTGTTCTTTTCTCATGCGGTGTACGCCTTTGGGGCGTTGGGGCTTTTCGTCGGGGATCTTCTCGGGGGGAGAGGTGGAGGCATCTTCCGGGGCGTACTCCGCACGTCCCAGGCGTACCAGCCGTTCCGCATCCTCCGAAGAAAGAGAAAGGACGGCTCCCGGAGGATACCGCCCTTTCGAGTCCCGAACATAAGCCGTCAGGACAACGCTACGCATGGCACTACACCACGTCTGCTACAAAAACGCTGTCGATTTCGGGGAAGGTGGGGAGAGATACCTTTGCTACACGAGTCCAGACCACAGGGGGGTCGTCGTCCATCTTGTCCTCAATCCGGGCATACATCCCGGGGACATCTGCGGGAGAAAGCCCCGAGCCCATAGCCTCCACGGTCGGCCCCACGAGGGTTTCTCCGAGAGTGGTGGGAGGCAGAAGCACAAACTTATCCTCCGGGAAGAACCGGAAGGTGCTGTATGCTCCGGCATCGTTCTGGACACGGGCTTTCTTGTTGTATGTGGCGATGCGAGGCAGCCCCATGGACTCCAGAAGGAGGTTGATGTCGTTGAGGGTGATTGCCCGGCTCCCGCCGTTGTCCCCAAAAATCATCTGCCGGATAGTGACATTCTTCCGCAGGTGTGCCACCACTTCGTTGCTGGTCAGCGCCCTGGTAGGCTTTGTCCCGGTGGTGCTCTCTACAGCGTCGCACCACGCCTGAATGTTGTCGATGGGGGTAGAGTCGTCGTAGTCGTCCCACTTGGCGGTGGAAAGAAGCGTCTCCACGTTGCTGTCGGATCGCTGGTAATCCACGGCCATGACCACGTTGTTTTCCGCAAGCTCAATTTTCCCGTAGACAAGAGCGTCCATGCGCATCTTCTCTTCCCGGGCAAGCACGGACTTGATCAGGTTATCGAGGTCGTTGAACATGGTGCTCTTCACGAGATCCTTATCCCCAAGCCCCTCACGATGGAGCGCCACAATAGCATCCTCATCAAGGTTGATCTTTCGCTTGATGGGGATCACGGAGCCCGAAACCTTGCTGATCCCTTCACGGGAGTGGATAGGAGACTCAGCCCCCCACGCCTGAACCGTCGCCATGACGGGGAGACGGTTTTCTCCCTTGAAGTATTCCCAGTTCAGAGTTCCTACCGGCTTCTCAGGAAAAAGAGTGGTTCCGATATAGTCCTCCACCGTCACCGCCCGAGCGTAGGAAAGGAGGGTTTTAACGCCGTATTCCTTTTTCAGTTCTTCAAGCATTCTCAACATGTCAGATCCCTCCTATGCCCAGGTAATCCCGGGCACAAGCGCCCGAAGTCCAGCAGAAGCCACAGGGCAGCGAGCCGCAAGGACTCGTGCCATATCAACCGCACTCGTTCCAACGTCGCCATCCGTGACATTCGCTTCCACAGCGAGAAGTGCATAGCTGTCGGCAGCTGCGCCACCAACATTTGCACCGGCCCCCCCAGTGAGAGCCGTAGCGGAAACCGCCGCCACAGCGTCAGTGGCATCCCCGGAGGCGGTAACGAGAGTTCGTGCCACCAGATGCGCATTGATAGCGGCCACAATGTCAGCCGCCGTGGATGTGATTGCCCCGGTTCCGTCGGTTGCCAGAGAGACGGTGATTGTGTCAGCCGCCACGGAGACGGCCAGCGACTGGGTGTTCGCCGAGGGATCTACAAGAGCCAGCTTGATACCGTTGCCAGCCGTCCCCGCCTCGTTCGCGGTCACGGTCACGTCCTGAGCGGTCAGAGTTGCCGCCGCAGGAGCTACCGCAGGCCCCCACTTGCCAGTGGATGTAACCCTGCCGATGATGGAGCCCGCAGGGACGTACTTGTTCCCGTCGCCGTCGGCACTAAAAAGGGAGGCGTCCAAAGTCACGCCCCCCGTCAGAAATCTCCGCTGTGCACTTCCCCAGATGTTGTTGTTTCCGAGGATTTGTTTTGTTCGAATCGTAAGATCCATGTATTACTCCTTTCTACTGCCCCCAGGGATCGAACCCGGAAGCCTTCTTTTTCTGCCGCTGTTCCGCAAGAGCTTTGCCCTTTTCCTCTGGGGAGGGATCTCCTCCACCATCGGATGGCGTGGGAGCCCCTACCGTCTTCTTTACCGGGAACAGCTCCTTCAGGGTTTCAATGTCGCTTTGCATGTCCTCCTCGCTCTCTCCGAGAATCCGGGGAGCAAGGGCAGCGGGAAGCCCCGCATCAGTAAGGAGTTTCAGTGCCAGAGCATCACGCTCCTTTTTGGCAAGAGTGGATTTAAGAGAGTCCAGTTCGGAGAGGGCCTTGTCCCGCTCTGCCTGGAGTTTTTCGAGTTCCGTACGTTCGCCGTCCTTGATGCGCTGAAGCTCCTCACGAGAGGCTTTCAGCTCGTCGTAGTCGGCATATTTCTTGCGTTCACGCTCCAGGCGGTCCTTTAGAACCTGGTCAAGCTCAGCCTGGGTGAAGCTCTTTTCCGGCTTCGCCTCGGGGGCAGGGGATCCGTTCCCGTCGTCTGTGTTGGGATCTGCGAAAAGCTGTAGGTTGAAAATATTGGTGTCCATGTGAACCTCCCGTATTTTTCCCGCCCTCGGTGGGGCGTTATTGGTGGAGAGGGGCGAGGCGAAAAATTCACCGTCGCCACCTCCCTTTAGGCACAAAAAAAGCCCCTACGCCCGGAGGCGTAGAGGCTTGATGGCTATTTTGACGCACAAAAAAAGCCCCCTCCCCGTGAGGGGAGAGAGCTAATCTTTAGTCGTTCGGTTCGTACTGGATTCCGTTGTCTCCTGGGTAGGGATCTTTGTGTTGATTATCTCCCCCCCATATCTCTTTCGGTATCCATGTCCCTTTTGGGAACGCCTTACAGTAACCCGTTTTTTCATCGAGGACTTTCAGTCGCTCTTCATAAGAAAGCCCTTCGGCGGCGCTTTGAGACCCTAAGTAATGCTTGCACGTGGAGCACCACGGGCGCATTGTCGTGACCATTAAGGATTCCTCCTGACAAGTTCCAAGATCCTCGCCCCCACTCGTGCTGCAATGTCACGGGGCGACTCGTGATTCATGAACTCGGCCCAGCTTTCAGCAATAAACTCCTCTTGGTTATCCAGCGCATATTCAGAGAGGACTTGCCGTGCTTTGGTGACGTTTGAGCCCTCGAACGCACTCCACTCTCGCTTTATCATGGGATCTGCCCTCAGTGAGGGCCTGCTTCTGAAGTCCAACGCATGGCCCATTTCGTGGTCCAGCGTTGCGGTTATGCCCTCTTTGTCTCCGACAATCGTGAATCCCTTGTCACATCTCGCAATCTCAAGAATGCGATCTTGCGAGAAAAAGCATTTCTCCTTGAATATTATGGCTTCATCAAAATGGCTGTAGCCAGCCATTGCCCGGGCAGGAAGTTCATCATACATTAGGATATTGTCCCGCTGAGCCTTAATAAAAGCCTTCTTCTGCTTTAGAGTGAAACCGTCGGGCCATATGCTTTTGTCTTTAAGGGCGGTCTTTGCCCATTCGTCATGCTGCTTTAATCGGAACTCTACTCGCCCGGAGTCTGTCCCGAAGTATTCCATGTTCAGCAGCTCCGGCTTCACGTTGTCCCGATACCACACAAGCCTCTTGTTGAACTCGTTTGCCACGTCGAGATCCACACCAAGATAGTCAACATGCTTTGCGATTCCAAGGCTTTGTGCAAAAGCATTCGCCTCTTCTATCGTTCCAGCAGGAACAAACTCCCGAACCTCCTCCCTCTCCCTCTTCTCCTCCTCCTTCAAGATTTCGGAAACCGCTAGGGAGGTAGAGTGCATGCAATTGTGTGTTATAATCGAATTGCTAGCATACCACCCATTCTCTGTTTGGAGGTTATACACATGGCCAGAAAAAGGGCTGACATCAACATCGACAAGATCAAAGAGCTGTATCTCTCGGGCCTCACAGTTAAGGAGGCCGCCGATATCCTCCATTGTCATGAAGCCACTCTCTACCGTAGGCTTCGAGAAGTCGGAATCAGCCCTTCTCTCTTTCGGAAACCCCCTAGAAGAACGCCCAAGATTGAAAAGCTTGATCTCGATGTCGCTGAGATCCTCCGGCGAGATGATGCGGGGGAGCCCCGGAGAGCAATCGCCAAAGCCTTTGGTGTCAGTGAATCCACCATTATCAAAAGAATTCGTGAAGCGGGGATACTTCCCGCAAAAACCCAAGCAGAAGCCAACCGTAAATGGATGTCTCGCAAAACGCCTGAAGAAAGACAGCAAATGACGGACGCCGCACATAACGCAGTCCGAGGAAAAAAGAGGTCTGCGGAAGATCTGGCTCGGAGAGCTAGGGGAAAAGAAGCCTCCCTGGCTCACCAAACGGAAACGGAAAGAATCCTTCAGCGATGGCTCGAAGAAAAGGGGCTTTCTGTCTGCCCACAGAAGGCCATCGGACCTTACAATGTTGACATTGCCGTGGCCCCCGTCGCCGTGGAAATCTTCGGTGGACACTGGCACGCTTCTGGACGACACCGTGCCCGCTTTGACAAGCGCACTCGGTATGTCCTCGACCAAGGTTGGAATGTGTTTTTCATTTGGACTTACGGAAAAAGATACCCCCTCCTCCCCCACGTACTCAACGACTTGATCCCCTTTATTGAGGCTTCCCGCAGCAACCCATCCTTTAGAGGTCAGTATAGGGTGGTTTGGGGTACAGGAGACTTCGTTTCCGGAGGAGCTTATGAGGGTGACGATATTGCCAGCGTACCATCTAGAATAATGGGCCTGGACTCCACGGGCTGAAATTTCTGTCCCCGCCACAACGCAATTCGGATGAAAAAGGCCCGCCGCCATAGCGTCGTTCACCGTGGGATATCCCGGCGTTTTCCCGGTAATCGAAAGCACCGCATCCTCCCAGGGAGCGCACAACTCGCACTCCGTAGAATGATTCGAAACCCTTACCAGGTCTTCACCGTGCTCGATGAACTCGTTCCACTTACCCCGCCTGGTAGCTTCTGCGGCCACCGTCCGGGCTGCCATGTCTGCGTAGGTTGCCATGTTCCAGCGTCGCCCGGACTTATCAACAAACCCTGTAACACCACGAGTGGCGAGGTCTTCCCGTATCTGCTTGGCGGCTTGCTTAACTGAATTGTGCCCCATGGCGGTGCTCACTGCACGCTCTAGCTGCACGGTTCTGTATATGTCGTCCACCCGCCTGCCGATGAGACCGGTGACGTCTGCAAAGCGATTATTCAGCCCTTCGGAGAGGGCGGTTATCGTCTGCTTATGCAGGGCTCCCGTGGCAAGAGCGCCGGATAGCCCGAGTTCCTGTATCCCGCCCCCCACGCCCTGCTTGTAGTAGGTGGGGATGTTTTTGTCCGTCCAGTCGAAGGCTCCTTTTTTCAGCTCCGAGAGGACTTGTCGCACTTCCCGCCGCTTGGCGGTCATGTATTTTTTGGTTGCCTTCGCCCGGGCGGTTATCTTGAGAAGGTTATTTTCAATATCTTTTTCCGCTGATTCAAAGAGCTTCCGGAGTTCGGTTGTATTCGGGCTCAGTTGTCCGCTCATCTTCCCTGATCTCCTTTAACTCCTCATCCACATCCTCCACGCCCTGATACCGGATCGCCCGGCGCAGGGACATAACGCCCGAAGCACGTCCGGCACTGACAACCTCCATGGTCTCCATGTCGTCGTTCGGTAGTCCGTCCTGCCAGTCTATTTCAACATCTTCGGGCTTCGGCCCTTTGCCGTGCACGTGTTCCAGCACCTGAGCGGCGTACAACGCTTCTTTCAAGCCAGCGTCGAAGTATCGTTTCTTGCGGTTCATCTTTGCCAGCGTTCGGAGGAGGCGGTATTTTAACGCCCGCCCGGATTCAGCCACGCCGTTTTTCTCCATCCCCAGAGCCGCCGGGGAGGTTTCGGAGACCATCATCATCAGCTCCAGGAGCTTGTCCACCTGGGCAAAAGCGGACTCCAGCCGGGCATCCCAGGTGAGGTATCTGGGGAGATTCGTGTCCATCTCCGGGGCCACTTCCAAAGCCTCCAGCGTCTCTTTCCTGACGTAGTACCGTTGAGTCCTCTCGTCGAACTCCATCACTCCGGGAGGCAGGAGAAGCTTGGGGCTTGAATGCTTGTCGAGGATATCCCCGATTCTGGAGACTCGGTTTGACAGCTCTCGCTGTAACGCCCGTAGATCCCAGATATCGGAGATACCCCAGAATTCTGTGTCAATACGCCAGTTTGGAATATGCGTCACCAGGAGCCCGTCGTATCCGGTTTCCTCGACTTCGGGCACCCCGGCGTATTCCGGGAGCGTGGAGAGATCCACCCGGCTCCCGATCTGATTGCCCTCCATCCGGAATAGTTCGTTGCGGATAAGGCCGGGCTCGTGGATCTCCTTCCTGAGGTAGCGGTGGCGGTGATCTGGCCGTCCTTTATCCGTTACCTGCTTCACCCATGCCAGAGTAGCCCGGGACATTTCCCGGGAACCGTCCCCTGAGAATTCCGGAAAGAAGAGCTTGGGGTTCACACTCTCGATGATGGGGCGTTCATCGTACCGCACTTTAAGGACGGTATCCCCACGGTAGGCCCCCGAGAAACCCATTTCTTGAAGCAGAGCATCGAAACGGTTCTCGGTGATTATGTCCTCAAGTACATCATTTCCCCGGAATTGCGGCTCCTCTCCAAAGAGGAGATCCGAAGAGAGAGAGCACACAAGAGCTGAGAAATTGACCGCCACCCAGGAGATAGAAGTGTCCCATCCAAGCGGCACAGGGTTTTCCCTGACCACTTCCCGCAGCTCTTCATAGCGGGATATCCTGCTCCCATCTTCTTCCGTGGGAGGAAAATACTCCCATTGTTCTACGGGAATTGCCATGTGAAAACCTCCTATAGTCCGTGTGGTTTCGCTCCGAGGGCTTTGGCGTATCCCCTGCGCCGGATATGCCCTGTCAGGCTATAACGCAAACTGTCACAAACGTGATTATGCGCATCCACAATCTTCGGTAGCACATCCCCCGTCTGCGGATCAACCTTGTATTTATAGAGCCGCATTTCATCGGCGGCGTGTCGGCAACGTTCATGGATGTAGATTTTTTCAAAGCCCCGAAGGTGGGCTATGCCGTCCTCGACGCTCCCAGACCATTTGTCAGCACCCTTGATGTTGAATCCCTGACGGCGCATGTACGATATCGTCTCGGGACGTGCAGAGTCTGCGTAGATAGGCCATTGTCGGGAACCGGGAACACGATCAAAGAGTTCCGGTGTGCGGTCAATATCCACGCCAATTTGGTACGCCTCGTGGTCAACCCAGAGGCAGTTATCAGCGATATAACACCGCACGAGTACGGTGGGGTCTTGGCTAAATCCCCAGTCTGCCCCGTAGTAGAAGCGGTCAACCTTCAAGGGAGTTTGGAAGTTCCGGATCTCATACTTCCCCCGGAAAATCACCGCATCGGATATGGTGCGGGTTTCCCCCTCCCAAACATGAGCGTAGGCATCAGGGTCAACCTTCCGGAGCCATTCAAGTTCCTCTTTGAGTACGTCAGGGAACCACGGGTTATCCCGCCATGAGACTTTCTTAACAATGGAGTTTGGTGGAGTGTTGATTACAAAACGTTGGTATGTCGGGTCGTCATCGTCCAGAGGGTTGAACGTTACCCAGATTTCTGAGTGCTCTTTTCGGATGGTGGGAATCAGGATAGACCAGGATTCCTCACTGACGCTCTGGCTTTCCTCCACCCAGCAAATGTCAATTCCCTCCGTGCTCTTTATCTCCTGCGCATTGTGCCGTAGCCCCTTGAAGATGAACTCCGTCCCCGTGACCGTGCCGATGATCCGAGTTTTCTGCACCTCATACCACGGCTCCAGGTGCAACGCTTCTATCTGCTCTTTGAGGAGCTTGTGCACCGAGTCTGCCATGGAGGATTGAAACTCCCGGGCGCAGAGGATGCGTAATCGGGATTGCACGCCTTTGACGAGGAGGGCACGGGCAAACATCCACGACTTAGCCCCGCCTCGGCCGCCGTAATAAACTTTGTATCTGGCGGGCTTAAAAAGGGACTTGAAGGACTTCGGCACCATGAAGCGGTTGCGGTTACTCCTGCTCTCCTTCGTCTCCCGACTCATCCAAAAACACCACCTCAAGCCTTGGCGGCATGAGAGGCGCACCGTCGGCACCGGTCAGCTCCCGGCGATCGGTCTCTCTCCATCCGGCACGAGTTTTGAGCCAAAACATACAGCTGCGAGAATCGCCGTCTATGGCGAGCTTGTAGAGCGTCCGGGCTACGGCGCTATTAGCCTTTATCATCCCTGTGTCCAGCTCTTCACGGTAGTTTTTGTATAACGTCTTTTTTGTGACGCCGATGTACTTGCAAATATCCTCGTGCCGAGTCCCGAATCCAGCCAGGGCGAGAACTTCAGCACGGGTTTTTTCAGTCGGAACATGCGGCGGTTTGGGCATGGATTGTCACCTCGCTTTCTTCAAGGATGGCCTTCTCCCCCGTAAACTCCTCCCAGCGCTTGATGATTACGTCACAATACCAGGGCTCGAGTTCCATTCCATAGCAGCTGCGGCCTGCCTTCTCGCAGGCAATGAGCGTCGACCCGGAGCCGAGGAAGCCATCAAATATGACCTTGTATCCGTCAAGCCGCTCGAAAACATCAACAAACATCCCCACGGGTTTCTGTGTAGGATGAACGCGTTTTTTTAGCTCGTCTTTCTTGCTCCCGCTTCTCGCCAGCCCGTTCCAGAGGAACTTAAAAAGCCTGATTCCTCCCGTCGTGAAAGACGTCCACGCCATCTCTGCCTCGGAAAAATTCCCAGTCATCGCCTTATCCCAAACCACCCAACACCGTGAAGGAGGAAGAAAGTCCGTAAAATAGTTTCCACCCCAGAGAAGGATATTCTCGTAACCAAGAGCAACGCAGGCATGATAGAAAGCCTTCGCCGTCTCCGTCGTCTCGTCTCCGGCAATCTTTCTGTATTCCGAGGAGGGAGCAATTTCCCCGCCGCCGACCTTTCCAAATTTGGTAACGCCGCCTCCCTCGACCTGATTGCCTTTAACAACGTCGATCCCGTAGGGTGGGTCGGCAAAAACGAGATCTGGTACTTTCCCCCTCATAAGTCTTTCGATAGCGTCCACGCTGGTGCTGTCCCCGCACATAAGCCGATGTCGGCCCAAAACCCAGACATCACCCGGCACGGTAACGGCCTCTCCTTCTGGCACTTCGGGGATATCGTCGGGATCAGATAGCCCCTCGGAGCTACTCCCACCGAGATCAATCGCCCCCAACTCGTCCAATCCGAACCCAGTCAACTCGAGGTCGAAACCACAGCCTCCAAGCTCTACCAACTCAAGCCGGAGCATCTCCTCATCCCACCCAGCGTTCAACGCCAGTTTGTTGTCCGCCAGGATGTACGCCCGCCTTTGCGACTCCGTCAGGTGTTCGTGGAGAACGCAAGGAACCGTCTCTAGCCCTAATTTTCGAGCAGCCAAAACCCGCCCATGCCCGGCGATAATATTGTTTTCCCCGTCAACAAGCACAGGATTCATGAAACCAAATTCCCGTATAGACGCAGCGATCTGAGCTACCTGCGCATCGGAGTGCGTCCTGGAATTCCTGGCGTAGGGAATAAGATCCTCTAGAGCCTTTTTAATTATGTTCATAAAGACACACCTTCTTTATATGGTGGATTTTTTTCGTTGACACAACAAACAAAACCCCCTACCCTCAAGCGAGGGCAGGGGGAAAAGGGAGTGGTAGTGTGCGATGGCCTAGGCGGTTGGAGGATGACCGCCCGGAACGGTATTAAAATACCACCCTTTCTAGTGGCACTAGAAGTGTCACTTTCATTGTTTTTCGTTACACAGCTTTTCCGCATATTTCGCACGAATCAAAATGGTATCCACGTCCTCAAGAAAAGGCATCATGCCCCGAAGACATTTTTTCCGCCATCTGCCTACGGTGCGCCTTCCCCACCCCAGAAGATTAGCAACGTGCTCCATGTGATCTCCTTGGTGACAGACTTCCTCAAAGAAAAACATCGAGACAAACTCCTGCTCTTTCTCCGGAAGGAAAGAAAAGGCCATTTCCACTGCTGAAATGTTCCTGGAAATCCGCTGATATTCCGGGTGGGATTCTTTTTTCTCTATAATGCGTTGAGCATCAGGAATCGGCATGCTTCCCCCAACGACTCTTTCTTGATACATATCGGAATACGAGGCTTCCAGAATCTCGTCAATCAATTTCTGTGTTCGCCTCCACAAGGGGAGCAAGCAAACCTTTCGCTCGGCGCAGTTGAATTCTTCCTCGGAATAATCATCTATCAAGCGTTGCAAATAGCGCCTTGCGTTCATTCGTCCTTGCATCCCGTGGCCCCTCCCCTCAAATAATCCAAACCCCTCCTCACGTAACGCTTAACCTCGGGGTTATCCGTTACAACGTCGATCTGGCACAACATTTCCTGCATGAAGGCCGTCTCCTGCTTGGCAGCCAGTGCTACGGCGGCTTGCCTGTCACGCTCGTGTTCCGCTGAGGAGAGCCGATAGCGGAGGACGGAAAGGAGGCGGCCCATTTGAGCCACCTCCCGACGCAGAGTGTTGATTTCCGCTACTTGGTCGAAGAATCGCATAGACTCTCTTCGTCGATCTCTAGGCAACACGAGTCTGCTATCTCTCGGATCTTCTCCATGTTCCTGAAAAGCTCCGCTACTACCCTCCTCAAAAACTCCACCTCGTCCACCGGATACCCTGATTCCTTCTCACAGACGTTATACTCTTCAAAGAAATAGACTGGCGAAAGACTCCAGAACGTTACATGCCCGTCTCCAAAGTCTTTTCTCACAAGATAGTCCCCTTTTTCAGACAGGAACCATTTGTCTCCTGTGTCGTGAACATAAAGTTTTCCGTCTTTTTCGTCGAAGTCCATGTCTCCGTCTCTTATGGCAGAATTCACCCATTCCGGAGCGTCCTCAAAAGAGCCCGTCCATTTCCACGCTCTATCAACTCTTTTTTCTTGACAAAAAAACTCCTTACTCATGACAATCTCCCCTCTCAACCTTAAAATTCTTCCGGTCTTTCCACTCCTCCTTCTTCCCCTTGTTCCACTGGGAGATGGGGGTTAGGAATCCGCAAACTCTTGAGTAAATGTTGCAGCGGGTGCGTTTGCGTTCGGTGGTCATTCTTCTCCCCTCGCTTTCCTAATTGCCTCGTCCAACCGCTCTTTGATCCCCAGCGGCACGTCGTACTCGCTCCAGTAAGAGGCGCATTCCTGGAGTTCGAGGAGCATTTCCAACATCTCCGGTGCGGCGGCGATCAGTCGAACATCCGTCTCCGAATCGAATTCAAACCTATCAGCCCCACCATCCAGAAGGGGATCGGCCCTGTGTGTGCCTCGTGCAACATCTGCGATAAAAATCCTACCGTTTGGATGCTTCGACTCATGATGACTTGGGCCATAGACTTTGTGCCCTTGGGCCACCCATGGGCCTGGTGTATGGTTACTCATTAGCCTCCTCCTCCATCCCCTTCTTCTCCTCCAACCCCGCCCGGAATATCTCCCGGACAATGCCCTGTAGCTCGCCTTTATTGATCAGGATCTTGCGCTCATGCTCCGTGTAGCCCTTTACAATCCCCAAAATAAAGGAGCAGTACCCGAGGCAGATCAGGAACAGGACTGACGCTATGAGATTAGCTGTTTCGGTGGTCATTCATTGCCCTCCCTCCGATTCCATTTCTCCAGTGCCCCACCACGGGACAAGGCTTCACCACTAAAAACATCGCAATCCATGCAATGCACACAAAAACGGCCATCATCATACATTTCCTCCTCAATGGCGTTACTCCCACAAAAAGGGCAGGGTTTAGGGTAGCGTGTCATTTTTGCTCCTCCTTCCAAAATCCATCAACAAGCTTCTGGTGCTCCTCATCAGAGATTGAATACGGCCACGAGTGGCTGAGCTTGTCGTACGCCTCCACCGCCTCATCCCGCTTGCGCTCCGCTTCCCGCCATGCGGTGATAATTCTGTTCAGCTTCTCCTCCTGGGATACGATGTGGCGATCTGCGTTTTTCAGGCTCTCCCGGAGGAAGGAAATCTCCTCCTTCCATCCCCGAATCATGAGGTAAAAGCTTGCGCTGAATCCGGCGATGGAGACCATAAGTATGATTCCTATCCCAATCCATGTGTTTACGAGACTCATAGACCTTCCCTCCTGTGTTAACGCCCCGAGACCATTTTACCGTCGTCAGTAACATGGTCTCGGGATCAAATACCCATCAAATAAACTTTCCCGCTCGTTGCAAGGGTTTGCACGTGGCTGGTCAATCAACGGGCAAGCAATCATCAAATAGAGTTGCTGGCTTCAAAGGGAAGCGCTTTACCAAAAAGCTGCAACAGAGCAACGTCCTCTTCTGCAAGCTCTTCGATGGATTCATACCCATCTTGCATCATAATTTCAAGAGAGTCTTCCAGAGACATAATACTGATCTCATCTACACCAAGACCCAAGTATTCACAACTTGCCTGAATAATGGAATCTCTAAAACTTTCTTCATTCTTGATACAGGGCTTACTTGTTGAATTTACTGTTATAGACATTCTAGTATCGTTATTCCCAGTGTCCTCATCAATAAGTCCGAGGCTGACTACAAGGACATAGTTGTCTTCTTCACTTTTCTTATACCAATATGCGAAATCGTTAAGTCTTTCAAAAGTCATAATGTTTCTCCTTTAATCTTTAAGTTCACTCTTCGGCCCTTCAGGCAACAATCGCCAGTGGGTGACCTCGTTACTCCTAAATGGAAAAACTACCCCGTAAGCTTCCCATCCCCAAAGATCGTCTACATAGTAGCCCTTCCAAATGTCACCTTTAGTTGTGACAAACAAGATGTCTTCGTTAGGCTTTGGCTTTTGTTCTCTACATACCGGAATCCAAGATGAAATCCAGGGTGGTGCGGGATAAACGGTGATTCCAACAGGTTCGTCTTCTTTTGCTTCCTGCACATCCCAGAAAATCTTAGGATCTCCCCAGGAATACATGTCGGCTTCGTATTTGCTACTTAAGTCCTCGCTATTCGGATTTGAAGGCTCTAAACCCTCTACATCAAAGACTTCGCTCAAAAAGCCAAGCCCTTCAATGCCAACAATAAATTTCACTTTCTTCATTGTTTTTCTCCTTTTCAGTTGTTCGGGATTTCCGAACTACTTGCTGGCAGATCCAGATCCTGGTAGACCCAAGACAAACACTCCGGGCATACTGAAACCTTGCACAGCCTGCCGTCTACTCGCCTGCCATACCCTTTATCTATGAGCTTCTTCCAGCACCTGGGGCATTCATCTTGGAGCACTTTGGGCCTCCTCCAATCGCTTATAAAACAAATGCCCGCACTCGGGGCACCTCCAATAATCCAGGGCTTGCGCCTCGCACTCTTCCCCGTGGCAGTAGGGGCAGTCAGGAGTTGCCTTCACGCTCCATCATCTCCTTTTTCCATTCGCCTATTTCGAGGGCAGTCCAAATAACGCCCGCTATCTGTTCGTGCTCCTCCCCCGAGACTTCCACCCGTCGCCCGTCCCCGGAGGAGACGATGGTGCGGGTTATGAGCCGACTTATGCGCCACTGGCTCATATCCCCCAAACCTCATCAAATCCCAGCTCTTTCTTCGGCTTCATCCAGTCCGGGAACTCTTTCCGCCCGCCGCCCATGTAAACCCACCGCAGCGTATCGCTTGGGACGGCGATGTTCGGGATCTCCCGTCTCCCGCCGTACAGCACTACACCGTCCTCAATCCAGATGCGCCGCTCCGGGGGCAAATGCTTGCTCCGAGACTCCCTTACCGAGTCGTCCAGTTCCCGCTTCATCTCCTGAACCTTCTGGCACTCCTCCAGAGAGTATTTCCTTGGGTTCTCTGCCAGTTGCCGGGCTATCTCCTCCTCCGCCCACTCGGGGTCCCATTTCGGGGCTTTCTTCTCCACCCGCTTCCGAAGGGCCGCAAACCGCATCTTCAAAATTTGCTCCGGTGGCCGTAGGTTGGTTTTCGTGAGCGGCCCCGCCATCACGAAGGAGTAGTGGTACTTCAGCTCCTCCGGGACGTTCCGAGGGGCTTTCTGTACGGCCAGGAAGAGTAGTTGATCTAGCTCCCAGTTCTGCTCTTCCGCCTGTGCCCACCAGAGGAGCTTGGG
>NPIG01000939.1_pt1 | contig 18012 bp, 19 predicted proteins | sample 8637441 | NCBI WGS metagenome assembly NPIG01 (sample SAMN07420675, study PRJNA396082) | bioreactor metagenome | isolation source: sample BR6 brine-fed electro-methanogenic bioreactor BR | place: Japan: Kochi | collected 2016-06-14 | reverse complement strand
ACAACAAGATGGGCTGGGTTGATGCTTACGTCCAAGGAACCGTTTCCGCTACACTAATTGCCCTGAACCTTCCGCGGGGTGGCTGATAAATGCTAGGTGATGTAAGATCCTATTGCGGGACAAAATGCAAGAAAGCCCAACCTGGTGATTTCAGTCTGGGCTATTGGGTGACCGGAATTTCGTGATTTATAGGACTGATCTACCCCGTCGCCTCTGTGCTGGTTGCCAGTTGCCGTAATCCCGTGACGTCGCGCAGAGGCGGTGCGCCGAACAGGCGACTGTACTCGCGGCTGAACTGGGAGGGGCTCTCGTACCCTACCTGAAATGCGGCGTTGGCGGCGTCGAGACGTTCGTTCAGCATCAGCCGCCGGGCTTCCCGCAGGCGCAACTGCTTCTGGTATTGCAGCGGGCTGAGGGCGGTAAGGGAACGAAAGTGGTGATGAAAGGTCGAGGTGCTCATGCGCGCCTGGGCGGCAAGATCATCGATGCGCAGCGGCTGGCTGAAATTTTTCTTCAGCCATTCGATGGCCCGGGCGATCTGCTGACTCTGGCTCCCGGCGGCCGCGATCTGGCGCAGGCGCGCTCCCTGGTCGCCCACCAGCAGCCGATAGATGATTTCCCGCTGGATCACCGGCGCCAGGATCGGAATATCCTCCTCGCTGCCGAGCAGGTCGATGAGACGCACAAATGCGTTCACCAACTCCTGCGTGACGATGCCGGTCGCCATGCCGCGACTCGATTGATGGGTGCGCGGCGCAGGAAGCTGGCTGTCCGCCATCAACTGCGAAAGCTCGCGCACGTCAAACGTCAGCCGCAGACCCAGATACGGTCTCTCAACACTCGCCTCGGTGACCTGCACCACCGTCGGAAGATGGACCGAGGTGATCAGGTAGTGCCGGGCGTCATAGATATAGGTGTCCTCCCCAAGGATGACGCGCTTGGCCCCCTGGGCCACCAGGCAGATGCTCGGCTCGTACATGCCGGTTACAGGCTCGCTAGGCTCGGTCCGCCGGAACAGCCCAAGACCCGGAATCGCCGACGTGTGCAACTCCACATGCTCGGTCCATCGGGCAATTCTCTGTACCAACTCGTCAACGGCAATGAGTCTTTCGCCCTTCTGATCCACCCGCATAACTCCCTCGTTTCGAAGTTTTTTTCTGATCCTATCGTATCCGCCGGGCCGCTTCGCTGCAATAGCTATCGTGGGTAATCGCAGGATCGGGCAAGAATCCGGCAGGATCGTTCTATCGCCTTTTTCTCTTTCCCGGGTAGGCTTGGAATCATCCGCGGAAAACTAGAATCCGATAAGTTGGAGCAGTTGACCGGCCGGCAACCCGAAAACTACAAAAGGAGAATACAACCATGCCTGAAGCCAAAGCCTATTCCGCCGCCAGCGCCGCCTCGCCGCTGGCCCCCGATACGATCCAGCGACGCGAGACCACCGAGCGCGACGTCGCCATCGAGATCCTCTTCTGTGGCATCTGCCACTCCGACCTGCACGCCGTACGCAACGAGTGGGAGAGCGTCATGCCCACGGTCTACCCGATCGTCCCCGGCCACGAAATCGTCGGTCGCGTCACCCAGGTCGGCAGCGAGGTCAGTGCCTTCAAGCCGGGCGACCTGGTCGGCGTCGGCTGCCTGGTCGATTCGGATCAGACCTGCCCCAGTTGCCGGGCCGACGTCGAGCAGTTCTGCCCAGACGCCACTTTTACCTACAACGCGCCGGACAAGCACGGCACAGCCCCGGTCACCTACGGCGGCTACTCCGAGAGCATCGTGGTCGACGAGAAGTTTGTCCTCAAAGTCCCCGGCAACCTTGATCTGGCCGGGGTGGCGCCGCTGCTCTGCGCCGGAATCACCACCTATTCACCGATTCGCCGCTGGGGGAACATCCAGGGGAAAAAGGTCGGTGTCGTCGGCCTCGGTGGCCTCGGCCACATGGGGGTGAAGTTTGCCAAGGCCTTCGGCGCCCGGGTGGCGGTTTTCACCACCTCACCGGGCAAGAAGGAGGACGCTCTTCGCCTCGGCGCCGATGAAGTGATCATCTCCACGGACTCAGAGCAGATGAAGCAGCACGCCGGCTCCTTCGACTTCATCCTCGACACCATCGCCGCCGACCACGACGTCAACGCCTACCTCGGCATGCTCGGCCTCGACGGAAACCTCACCCTGGTCGGCGCGCCGGAGAAGCCGCTGCAGGTCTCCGCCTTCGCTCTTCTCTTCGGCCGCAAGAGCCTCTCCGGGTCGCTCATCGGCGGCATCAAGGAGACCCAGGAGATGCTCGACTTCTGCGGAGAGCACGACATCACCGCCGACGTCGAGGTCATCCCGATCCAACAGGTCAACGAAGCCTACGAGCGGATGGGGAAATCGGATGTGAAGTACCGCTTCTCCATCGACATGGCCTCCTTGGAAGAGGGATCGGAGGAACAATGAAATATCTCGCCTATATTCTCTCTCTTCTGGTTTTTACCGCATCCGCCGCGCATGCCGGAAAGGAGCAGAAATCAATGGAAACAAAAGATTCCCAAGTTGTCTATCGGGCCGAATCGCAGAAATCCTTCAAGGGGCCGGAAAAGTGGTTCACCGGCGACGTTCAGGTCGACATGCTCTTCCCGGCCAATGAGACCGCCCATTACTCCGGCGCCTATGTCACCTTCCAGCCCGGTGCCCGGACCGCCTGGCATCTGCACCCGGCCGGGCAGCATATGATCGTGACCTCCGGTGTCGCCCTGACCGGATTCCGGGATGGCAACATCATTCAATTCGAAAGGGGCGACACGGTCTGGTGCCCGTCCGGCATCGACCACTGGCACGGCGCCACGCCGGACAAGGCCATGACGCATCTGGTCATTACCGGCGTCCTCGATGGCGAAAACGTCGTCTGGAAGGAAAAGGTCACCGACGAGCAGTACAGGGGCAAAACCAGGAGAGAGCCATGAATAGAAAAACCTTACTGGCAGGGGCTCTATTCGCGCTATTGCTCAGCGTTTCGGCATTTGCGGAGGAAAAGAAAATGAAGGACTTATCCCTGACTGCCAAACAGCAGCACATCATCCCCATCGCGGCCTTTACCGCCAGTGGCGAACTGGACAAGCTGAAAACAGCACTGAAAGAAGGTCTCGACGCGGGCTTGACCGTGAACGAAATCAAAGAGGTTCTCATCCAGATGTACGCCTATGCCGGATTCCCCCGCAGCCTGAATGGCATCCACGCGTTTATGGCCGTCATGGAGGAGAGAAAGGCCAAGGGCATCCAGGACGAAGTGGGGCGCGAACCAAGCCCCTTGCCCCCCGACACGGATAAAGATATCTATGGCGCCAAGGTGCGGGCGCAGCTTGCCGGGCAAAAAGAGATACCGCCTCCCAGTGGCTATCAGCTATTCGCACCCGGAATCGACACCTTTCTGAAGGAGCATCTCTTTGCCGATATCTTTGCCCGCGACGTCTTGGACTACCGGAGCCGGGAACTGGCGACCGTCGCCGCATTGGCAAACCTGTCCGGCACGGAGGGACAACTCCAGTTCCACCTCGGGGCGGCCATGAATACGGGACTAACCCAGGCCCAGATGAAAGATTTCATTGCGGTCCTCAAGTCCAAGGTCGGCACCAAGGAAGCTGAAAGCGCCAGGAAAGTGCTGGCGGAGGTCCTGGCCAAAAGAGCGGAAAAATAGATGCCGGATGGGGAATGGGGAGAAGCCTGATGAAAACAACGATCCTTTCGTTCCTGGTCGTGTTCATCGGATTCACCGCAGAGGTTTTCGGTGAGGAGAACGACGCAATGAAAATCAAAATGACAACAGGCAATGCGGCCCTGACCGCAACGATGCTCGACAACGCGACCAGCCGCGACTTTATGTCGATGCTGCCCCTGACCCTGACGCTCAGAGACTATGCGGGGACGGAAAAAGTCAGCGACCTGCCCCGGAAGTTGTCCACCAAAGGGGCGCCCCCAGGGAGTGATCCTGCCGTGGGGGACATCACCCTGTATGCACCGTGGGGAAATCTGGCCATTTTTTACAAGGACTTCGAGTATGCCCGTGGCCTGATCCTTCTCGGCCGGATCGACATCGGCGTCGATGAGCTTTCAAGACTCAACGGAGAAGTCACTTTTGAGCGCATGGAATCGCCGTGAAAAACAAGGATTTGGCTTACCCCCTCTCCCCGGCCCTCTCCCACGCCGGGGAGAGGCAGGAAACCTGGGAGGGGCTGGGGGAGAGTGTGAGGCGTTTTTTCCGCGCAGCAGGTGTCTACCAGCGCTCTCGCAGCTTTTGCCATATGTGCGAACTCAGGAAGCTGTTGTTGACGCTTGCCTCCATTTCTCGATACAAACGGATCGGCAGGGTAAAGGAGAGAAGTTCTTTCTCAATCTTTCCCCGCTGCGATATGTCGAAGAAGCCCATCACTCCCCGTGGATTTTCGCTTTCAGCCTCCGCATAGGCAAACAGGATCGACTGGCATGCCGCTCCCCACGGTGATGCGGTGGCGTTAACGGCCCCGCGACGAAACCCGGCCAACGTGACCAAAGCGGAGAGCTGGTCCGGGTTTACGAACATCACGACCAGCGAGACGTCCTCGCCCTCTGCGACCTGATCGAGGGGCTTGAAGACGAGAAACTCGGTCGGCAATTCACGGTAGGGAAGATCAGCCATCCAACGCGAGGCCAATTCGGGGGTTTCGAAGAAACGCTCCCCCTCGCCCATGTCGAAGGTATGACCGCTCGGCAATTCTGCTTTCCCGCCGGTCGAGAGGAGTCGATCGATCGGGAAGCCGACGTAACAATTGCCGAAACCGAGACCGGTTCCTCCTCCCGGACAACCATAGGTCTTTCGGTCGAAGACTGCGGTCCGGCCTTTGGCGGCCGCGGACAACATGGCAGCGGCGCAACCCCGGCTGCCTTCCTTGAACTGGGTGGCGTTCTCCGGCTTGGTGTTCGTCAACACAATAGCAACGGGGGACTGTCTCAATCCCAAGGCTTCCGCGATTCGGCTGTGCATATAGACTCCTCTTCTGTGTATGTTGGAGAATTTTCGGGATGGCTCATTCGCGCTCTTTTTCAACCCGACACATCAAGGCGGAATGAGGCCAGCTTCCAATTTCCGGACTGCAAAACTCGGGATCGTCCGGACAAAGGATGTTGGCGTTTGATTCGAAGACACCAAAAAGGTCAGGCAATTTCGAATCATGCTCCGGAAACCACCACGAATGCTGAATATCGACCATATTGGGATGCATGGAGCCCGAGAGCCTGACACGCTGACGCACCGAACCGAGGGGAGTTGAAATCACGGCCCAGTCCCCCTCGGCCAGTCCCAGTTTTTCGGCTGTTTCGGGATGGATCGAGACCAGAGGATCGGGGACTTTTTTACGGGCCTTCTCGATCTGCCGCTGTTCGGAGTGATACATCGGCATGTAGCGGCTTCCCGTAATGAGAATCAGGGGATACTCCTTCGCCACCGCCGGATCGCCCCTCGGGCTCCACAACGGCTCCCGGTACCGCGGAAGGGGATCGGCGCCCAGTTCTTCGAAAATCGAGGACTTCAGCTCGACCTTGCCTGATGGAGTGCCGAATCCGAACTTTTCGTACCGGCGGTATTCCATCTCGCCGAATATGCCGTATCGTTCCGCCAGCTCGTCAAAGGTGAGCCCCACCGGCTCCAGGCAATGGTCGTACACCTCTTCCACGGTTTCCCAGGGCCAGTAATCCTCCTGACCCAACCGCAGCCCCAACCCACGGTAAAAGTCGTAGCTGTTGCGGCGCTCGTACAGCGGCTCGACGCCCCGCGGACAGGCCATGCAGAACCGATTGGTCAGCCAGAGTTCGGAAGTCTCCACCGTGGAGGTCGCGGGGAAAACATAATCGGCCAGAGCCGCGGATGGGGTCATGTAGTAATCCACCACCACGTAAAGCTCCAAGGCCATCAGAGCTTCATATACCCGTTTTGAATTGGGCAGGGCGAGAAGCGGGTTGTTGGCCAGGGTGATGGCGGCGGTGACCGGGTACGGCTTGCCGGTGATGATGGCGTTCATCACCTCTCTGGCATGCGCCAGGTTGGAGTGCCACGCCTCGGGGGGCGCCATGTATCCTTCGGGCAGCTTCTTGTTGGCGGCCGAGTTTCTTTCCCAACCGGGGAATCCGAAAAACGGATAATGGTCCGCGCCGAGCTGTTTGACCCTCTGGCTCTCGGGCAAGACGTCGTTGATCTCCAGATACGTCCAGTCCCGTATTTTCCCCACCTCGCCCGCCAAGGAGAAAACCTCGCCGCCGGGGACTTCCAGATTGCCGGTGATGGCCCGGAGAATGGCCCGGCCCCTGGCGCACTGAGTGGAATTGACTCCCTGCTTGTCCAGACCCAGCCCGAAAGGAATCACGGCCGGGGCGGTGGTGGCGTACATTCGTGCTGACTTCACGATGAGGTCGGCGGGTAGCGATGTGATTTCCGAGACCTTCTCCGGGGTATACTGCTCGACCGAGGCGATAAGCTCTTCAAAACCGACGGTCCAGTTGGATACGAACTCCTGGTCGTACAGGCCTTCTTTAATGATCAGGCGAATCCAACCAAGCATCAGAGCGAGGTCCGTGCCCGGACGAATCTGCAGCCACAGATCCGCCTGCTCCGCCTCCTTTGTCCTTCGAGGGTCGATAACGATCAGCTTTGCGCCATTGCTTCGGGCATGAGCGATTTTGGGGGACAGACCGATCGGGTTCGACTGGGAGGCGTTGCTGCCCCACAGGACGATGCATCTGGCGCCGAACACCTCGCTGCCCAGGATCATGCCTCCGTACGTGGCATATTCCGTCGCGTAACTGGGGCACATGCAGATGGTGTTGACGCCGCAGGTGTTGGGTGAACCGAAGAGATTGAAAAAGCGGCGGCAGTCCCAGTGATACGTCCGCTTGGTACCGTGGGTGAACGTCAAGGTTTCCGCCCCGTACTGATCTCTAAGCCTGGAGAGTTTCTCGGCCACCTCGTCCAGGGCCTGGTCCCAGGTCACCCGCTGCCAGCGTCCTTCGCCTTTTTCTCCAACTCTTTTCAACGGATAGTTCAGGCGATCCGGATGATGGAGATGATCCGGCATCAACCGGCCCCGTTCGCAGATGGCCCCCCGGGTGACCGGATGGTCAGGGTCGCCGGTGACCTTTACTGCTTTTCCGTTTTCGATATGCAGCAAGGTGCCGCAGCGCGGATGGCACAGACCGCAGTAACTTCGGCGAATGTCCTTCATATTGAACTCCTGCTTTTCGGCATTTTTGCCTGGGTGCTTGAACGCGACCTGGGCCAGACGTCCTATCGTGCCAGCCCCCTGAGGTTGGTTATGGTGCGCTGAAGAAGCGATCTGAAGAGCTCCATTTCATCTTCGGTCAGGCCACGTTGGGCTTCCTCCAGAATAGCTCTGGCGATGGTCGCGCAACGCTCTGCCGTCTCCAGGGCCGTCGGGGTCGGAGTAACGATTCTCTGCCTGCTGTCATTCGGGTCCTGGGTTCTTCCGATCCAGCCACGCTTTTCAAGTCCATCCATCAGGCGACTCACGCTCGATTTCTCAAGATGCAGTTTCTCACCGAGCTGCCCTTGGGTCATACCCTCACCATTGAGGAGTATGATGATAGCTCCCCATTGTTCGGCGGTCATGTCGATGCCCGCTTCGTGAAGCTGTCTGGCCAGTAGGTTGCTTAGCAGCCTACTGGCCACCCCGGTCAGGTATCCGAGAGATTGATTGTGGTCATACGTAAACGGCATAACTTAGTTGTATACACAACCACTTCAGCCGCGTCAAGGTCTTTTTTGGCGGCCGGCCAGGGCGACCCTTTTTGTCCCATTTCTTGCTCCGCATTTTTCTGGAGATTGGATTTATTCGAATCTGGCTATTCCGAAAACCCCTGGCTGAAGGGAAAATTTGAATCTCAAGAGAGATCGGGCGGGAGGTCATGCGGCGGAAGGTTAAAGATGGGTTTCCACATCCATTCTTTCGTGCAGCACGCGGACAATCTCGATGGCGCCGGCCGTCTGCACGCGATAATAAATGACATGCCGCCCGGCGAGAAACTTGCGGTAGCCAGGCCGAATCTCGTCGCATCTTTGGCCTTGGCTCGGATTTTCAGCCAAGGTGCGAAAGTAACCGTCAAGCAGAGAAAGGTAGGCTCGTCGCTGCTCTCGCCCCCAGCGAGCCTGGGTGTAGCGACCGATGTCGCGAAGGTCATCGAGCGCCCGCTTGGTGAGCGAGAACATCGGCATCAGCCGATTTCCTCGTCCAGTTCGCGATTCAATGCATCCAGGGAATAGGCCGCTGAACCACTCTGTTCGCCCTGAATCAAGGCTCGCCGTAAAATCTCCAGTTTGGTTTCACGCTCTTCGAGCAGACGTAATCCTGCGCGAATCGCTTCGCTCGTCGAGCCGTAACGCCCATCCTCGACCGCCTGAGAAATGAATTTCTCATAGTGCTCACCCAAGGTGATGCTGGTGTTTTTAGCCATACTGGCCTCCTTCCTTTCTGAACTCAACACCACTGTATAATATTTATTGGTATTTTTCCAGGCTCCCAGGAAAGCCTATCATCCAAAATTCATTTTCATGACCACCGCCACCGCCGCGGAGTTTAAACCCGAAGCGAGAAAGGAGGACGTCATGGGAATGAGCGTCGGGTACGCACGGGTGAGTTCATCAGGGCAAAAGCTGGATCTTCAAATGGACCGTCTGGCCGACTGCGACCGCATCTACCATGAGAAGGCATCGGCCGCGAACCTCTACGGCTTCAAGATCTGCATCGCCCCCGGCCTGCTCTGCGCCTCACCGGAGCTTCGTACACAACAAGAAACAACCAATGGTCTTATAATGAGGAAAGAGATGTTGTCCCCACTGGCAGATTTCCAGTTGCCGCATCCACTTCAAGTTGCGGGTTAAATAGCTGGCGCATATCTTCCACGATCAGGTAGAGGCAAGGTACCAGCAGCAGGGCGATCAGGGTGGCGAAGAGGATGCCGAAACCGAGGGAGATCGCCATCGGGATCAAAAACCTCGCCTGCCGTGAGGTCTCGAAAATCATCGGCATCAGTCCACAGAAGGTGGTCAGAGTGGTCAGCAGGATCGGCCGGAAACGCAGAATTCCCGCGTCAACCACCGCCGAGAGAGCGGATTGTCCTTTGCGCTGTTGCCGGTTGGCAAAGTCGATCAGCACCAGCGAGTCGTTAACCACCACCCCGGAAAGCGCGACCACGCCGAACATGCTCATGACGCTCAGGCTGTAGCCGAGCAACAGATGACCGAGCACCGCGCCGACAATCCCGAAGGGGATGCTGACCATGATGATCGCCGGTTGCAGGTAACTGCGGAACGGGATCGCCAGCAGGGCATAGATCAGCAGCAGCGCCAAGCCGAGTCCGGTGACCAGGCTGGTCATGCTCTCCGCCATATCGGCCTGTTTGCCTTCGAAGCTGTAGGCCAGACCGGGATATCGGTCGCTCAGTTGCGGCAATGCCTCAGCGAGCAAGGCACTCTTTATCTGTCCGCTCTGGCTGGCCGGACGCACATCGGCGGTGACGCTGATCACCCGTCGCCCGTTGCGCCGGTCGATGCTGGTATAGGCCCGTCCGCGCTCGATGTCGACCGCTTCGCGCAGCGGGATTTCGATGCCGCTGGTGCTGCGCAGGATCATCTCCTCCAGGTCATACTCGGAGATGCGTTCGCTCTTCGGTTTCCGCACCGTCACCGTCACCTCGTTGCGACCGCGCTGCTGTTGCAGAACTTCGGCGCCGTCGTAGGCATTCCGGACCTGCAGGGCCACCTCTTTTGCGCTCAAACCGAGGCTCAAACCCTCCGGGCGCATGCTGAAATCGAGCTGTTCCTTGCCGGGGGCAAAACCGTCATTGATATCCGTGACCATCGCGTAACCGGCCAAGACGTCGGCCAGATCCTGCCCGGCCTGCTCCAGGGTAACGAGATCGGTGTGACTCAGCTCGACAGTGAGGGCTTTCCCCGAGCCGGGACCACCGGAATCGGATTGGAACATGATCGTTTCGAGGCCGCTGATCTCCCCGGTCGCCTGTCGCCACTGCTGAACGAATTGCGCTGTAGGAATAGGCCTATGCTCCGGATCAACCAGGAACACCTTGATTTCCAGGGTGTGGCTGCCAGAGGTTCCGTTGACCGCTTTCCCCAGGTCGGCATAGGTGCCGATCACCAGCTCCTGCCCACCGTATTGGTCCGCCACCTGCGCAGCACTGGCAAGCAACCGGTCGCGCACCGCCTCGGTCTGCTCAACCGGCGAACCGTAGGGCAGTGCCACCGTGACCTGGGCAAAATCGGACTCGACACGCGGAAACATGGTCATCCCCATCCGCCCGCTGACGACCAGCGAAGCGGTCAGAATCAGCACCGCAACCGCAACGCTCAGAGTCAGATAACGGTAACGCAGCAGTAGTTGTAGAAATGGCGCATAACGCTGCTTGATCAAGCGGGTGACGCCGCGACTGAAGCGTTGCTGGAAACCATGCAGATGCCCCAAAAATCCACCACGGCGGGTTTCTTTCAGGTGCGCCAGGTGCGCCGGCAGCACGAACAGTGACTCGATCAGCGACACCAGGAAAACCGTGATCACGACCACCGGGATTACCTGGAAAACCTTGCCCATGGTCCCGGGGATAAAATAGAGCGGCATGAAGGCGACCACGTTGGTCAAGATGCTGAAGGTGACCGGCATCGCCACTTCACGTGCACCGGCGATGGCTGCTTTGAGCGGCGGCAATCCCTGCTGCCGGAACTTGTAGACATTCTCGCCGACGACGATGGCGTCATCGACCACGATCCCCAGGGCGACGATAAAGGCGAACATCGAGATCATATTGATGCTCACCCCGAGCCAGGGCAGCACCAGAAAAGCGCCGAGAAACGAGATCGGGATACCCATGGTGACCCAGAAGGCCAGCCGGGCCTCGAGGAAAATCCCCAGCAGCACCAACACCAGGGCGAGACCGAGGTAGGCATTGCCGAGCAGCAGCTCGAGCCGCTGCTTGAACACCTCCGATCTATCGTCCAGCGCCGTTATCTCCACTCCCGGTGGCAGCTGCTGACGCCAGCTCTCCATCTCGGCACGGGCCGCGTCGGCGACCTCGATCGGAGTCTGGTCGCCGACCCGGTAGACATCGATCATTACCGCCCGCTTGCCGTTGTACTCGGCGTAACGGTCGGTTTCTTCAAAACCGTCCTTGATGACGGCGATATCTTCCAGCAACAGTTGTGTGCCGTTATTATCGGTCAGCACCGGCAGCTTGGCGAAATCGGCGCCGTAATCCCGCCGCTCCTGCATCCGCACCAGGATTTCTCCCCCGGCGGTTTTAATGCCACCGCCCGGCAATTCGATCGCCGCCGCGCTCAGGCTCTGGGCAACCTGGTCGAGGGTCAGGTTGTAGGCACGCAGCTTCGCCTGCGGAATCTCGATGGAGATCTCCAGCGGCCGGGTACCGCTCAGCTCAACCTGGGTGATCGCCGGGTTCTGCAGCAGGCTGTTGCGGAAATCATCCGCCAGACCGTGCAGGACCTGTTCACTCAGATCGCCGTACAGTGCCAGCGCGATGACATCCCGCTTGCGGCTGGCGATTTCGACGCTCGGCTCGTCGGCTTCATCCGGGAAGGTGGAGATGCGATCGACTTCGCTCTGGACATCCTGCGCCAGTTTCTGCAGGTCGCCTCCGTTCAGCAGGGTCACGGTGACCGTGCCGCGCCCTTCGGTGGCGCTGGAACTGACCTCATCGACCCCTTCGAGGCCGCTGACCGCTTCCTCGATCGCCAGGATGATCCCCTGCTCGACCTCAGCCGGGCTGGCGCCGCTGTAGGTTACACTGACGGTCACCTGGTCGCTGTCGAATTCCGGGAAAACCTCCTGCTTGATCTGGCCCATGAAAAACAGCCCGCCGATCAGCAGCACCAGCATCAGCAGGTTGGCGGCCACCGAGTTACCGGCCATCCAGGCGATCGGCCCGGTCGGGTTCTGTTGCGACTCACTCATTGGCGGTCTCCTGCTGGTTCGGGTTCATCGCCAGTTTCGGCTCTTCCAGCCGCAGCTGCATGCCATTGACCGCGGTACTCAGGTTGCTGGTCACCAGCCGGGTATTTTCCGGCAACGAATTGCGCAGCAGCACCCGCTCACTGTCACGCCAGAGCACTTCAGCGGTTGCAATTTTCAATTTCTGCTGCGCATCCGTCAACCAGAGCTGGTCGTCGTCATGCAGTGCCGAACGGGGAATGCTGATGACATCGGCGAGCAGCTTGCCGTCGATTTCGACCCGGACATATTCGCCGAGCAGCAGCGGCTGGCGCTGATCGACCGGTTTGTTCAGATCGAGAGGATCTAGCACTTCCACCAGCAGCCGGGCCATCCGCCCCTGCTCTTCAAGATCGCCCAGCAGCTTGTAGACGCTGCCGAGCTTCTGCTTGCCACCGGCGCTGATCTGCACCAGCGAACCCTGCTCGCCAGTCTGCTGCGGCACTTCGATCCAACTCAAACGATCGACCGGCAGGGAAACCTGCACCCAGTAACGATCGGTGCCGACCAGGGTGGCAATGCTCTCCTGTGCGGACAAATAACTGCCCGACTCAACGGTTTCCGCGGTCACCAAGGCGTTGAACGGAGCGGAGAGGACGGTCCGCTGGAGATTGAGTTCCGCCTGTGCCAGCTCTGCCTGGGCCGCGCGGTATTCGGCCCGGGCTTTGAGCAGATGCGGTTGGCGCAGGGCCAGCTCGCGGTCCTGTTCGCTGGCGGCTTCTTTGCCGTCGTACAGCTGCCACTCCTGCTTGGCGATCTCCTGGTTGCCTTCCTCAATCGACAGCTCGTAAGCGGCTTCGGCCACCTTGCTCTCGGCCTGGGCCACGGCCAGCTGGTAATCGGCCGGTTCCAGCAGCAGCAGTTTATCGCCGCTGGAGATCCGGCTGCCGAGCTCGAAATTTTTATGGATGCCGATGATCCGCCCGCTGACCTCGGTCTGCAGGTCCAGCTTATTGGCTGGGACCACCGTGCCCATGGCAGAAACCCTCACCTTTTCAACCGAACTTTCCAGCGCTCTGGTGGTCACCAGCGGCGCTTCTTTCACCGGTTTCTGGCGGTTCGCCTTGGGTGCGCTTTTCACGATATAGGCCCCGGCCGCCAGGGCCGAAACGAGAATCAGGATAATCGCCAGCAGGGTCAACAAGGTCGCTTTACCGCCGGCCTTCTTGGCGGATTCCGGAACAGGTTGATTTGTCTCTGATTGATTCATAGTTGCACCTCAAGTTGCTGCTCCGGCAGCTGTTCGGTCCAGTCGCCCCCCAACGCGCGATGCAGGGTGACCCGGTTGGTCATTAGGTCAAGTCGTTGATTGAGCAGAGTCTGCTGCAGCTGTTCGACGTTCTGCAACTCGGTCAGCACCGGCAGGTAGGTGATAAGCCCTTTCAGGTAACGGTTTTTCGCCGTGGCTAGCGCCTGCTCGGCGAGGCTGAGCTGATGCTGCAGGGCGGTCAGCTCTTCCTGCAGCTTCTGTTCGCTGATCAAGGCATCTTCCACTTCGCGAATGGCGGTCAACACGGTTTCCCGATAGGCCGCCAACTGCTCGCTGATGATCGCCTGCTGCCGCTCGACCTCGGCGGCCCGCAGGCCGGCGTCGAACAGCGGCGTGGTCAGATTGTTGGCCAGATTGAGCAGCCAGTTATCGAACAGGTCGCCGAAATTGCCGCTGGTGGTCGCGGAGGCGGTCAGCTTCAGCGTCGGGAGACGATCGGCTTTAGCGACGGTCAGATCCCAGTCGGCCGCCCGCAGCCGGAGTGCCGCCGCGCGGATATCGGGGCGCTGTTCCAGCAGCTCGGCCGGGATTCCCAGCTTTGGCAGCGGTTGCAGCTGCGGCAGTTCGAAACTGCTCAAATTCAGCGGCTGTTGCGGATTGTTGCCGAGCAGCACCGCGAGCTCATTGCGCAAAAGTTGCTCTTCCGCTTGCAGCGCCGGTATCTGAGTCCGCAGAGCAGCGATCGACTCCTGCTGCTGGAGCAGATCGAGGGCGGTGGCCTGCGCTTTGCGGAACCGCAGATCGATCAGATCAAGGTAGCTCTGCGCGGTTCGTATTTGTTCCGCCAGCAGCTGCTGTTGCTGAATCTGGGTCAGCAGCTGCAACCAGCGGTCGGCGACCTCGGCGGCCAGGCTGATGGCAGCGGCGTGCAAATCTTCCCGCGTCGCCTGTTCCGTTTTCAGCTGACTCTCCACCTCGGCGGCGACCCGCCCCCAGAGATCGAACTCAAAACTGCTGCTCAAGCCGAGGGAATAGCTTTCACTGTCGGTTGTACTGCCACTGGTTCGGGTTCGACTGGCGGAGTGCCCGGCGGTTAAATCCAGATCCGGCTGGCGGCGGCTTTCACTCTGTCGGCTCAGCGCCCGAGCCTGCTCCAGCCGGGCCCAAGCCTGGCGTAGCGAGAGGTTATCGGTCAGCGCTTCCTCGACCAGCCGATCCAGATCGGCAGCGGCAAAGCTCTGCCACCAGCGGTCTGGAGCTTCAGAAGCGGCGCCATTAACCGAATAGCTCTGCGGTAATTCGGCCAGCCCCGCCGGTTGAAGCTGCGCACTGAAGGGGCTGCAGCCACCCATTAACAATAAGAACAGAAACAGCAACAGGCTCTGCCTGGAAATCATCTTGTTCATCACGATCTCATTTTGAAACGATCGTTTGAATCTTCATCTTGTAACTCCTATTCGTTGCAGTGCATTCTTCGGTTTGTTTGGAAGCACAATAGCCATGGATTAAGGAGCAAATAAGGAAGAAATGTGAAAAATGGCTGGGTGATGAATTTATCTTGGTTCGTGAGCTGATAATCTGGAGAAGGAAAACCTGAATCCGGGTGCCAGGATTCAGGTTGAGGAAGATTGACCGGTAATAAGATTTGTTTTCAGAGCCAAAAACCTGAGTGAATCAAAATTACTGAATACCCTGCAAACCAATACGTCCCAGGCGATTCCGTGATAATTGGTGGGCGGCCTTTCAGCCAAGAATGACTGGGTGGGTTTGGCTGATAACAGGCTGAGGGGTTTTCGCAAGAACACCTGGATAGTTTTCGTCAGAATAAGCACGTTTCAGCGATCAACGGGCCTTTCATGAGACTCGCTTTCAGCCAGAAATCCCCAGCGCCGCCCTGTTGTCCACCAGATAATCGATAATCGCCCGCACCTTGAGCGGCAGGTGTGAGCGCTGAGGATAGACGCCGAATATGCCAGAACCAGCTTTGTCTCGGTGGTGGATATCGCGGCGGTGGCGGTCGCCGCATTGACCGAAGCGGGGCACGCCGGCAAGGCCTACACCCTGACGGTCTCCCCTGCAGAAGTCTTCTCTCCGGCCCAGAACATCCTCCCGGGCCGTCTCCGCCCGCCATCTTTGAAACTTCCCCTTGACCATTTCAGAACGATCGGTCTAGCATGGCATCAAAAGGAGCCGCCATGGCCAGAAGCAAGGAATACAAAAGGGAAGAGGTGCTCGATGCTGCGACCCGGGTCTTCTGGGTCAAAGGCTTCAAGGGGACCGCGGTGAGCGATCTGGTCGCCGCGACCGGCCTCAACAAGCACAGCATGTACCAGGAATTCGGCAACAAGGAAGGTCTGTTCCGGGAATGTATCGACAACTACGTCCTGAGGCTGAACAGTGAGGGGCGCAGCCTCCTGGGCCGGCAACCCCTGGGCGTTGGGAATATCGAGGCATTTTTCCGCAGGATGAGCGATCACGCCGCTTCCAGTGATTGTCCCGGGTGCCTGCTGGTCAATAGCGCCATCGAGAAGGAGCTTCTCGAAGAAGAGGCCTTCCTTCAGGTAAAAAACAGTCTGGCCCGTGTCGAAGAGCTCTTCTGCCAGAATTTGGCCGCAGCCCAAACCCATGGTCAGATCACCCAGGAAAAAGACAGCCGCACCCTCGCCGCCTTTCTGTTCACCTTTGCCAACGGCCTGATGGTGCAGGGCAAAACCGGACGCAATAAAGAAACTCTCGAATCGATGGTCGTGGTTGCCCTCTCGACCCTGAAGAAATAACCACCGAATCACGGCAAAGACCCCAGGGCAATAGACTGGCCCTTTTTTCAACCCAATCAGAACGAGCGTTCTGAAAAAAGGAGACATCAATGAGCACATTCAAGATTCATACAATCGATTCCGCCCCCGAGCAAAGCAAGCCCCTCCTGGAGAATTCCCTGAAAAACTTCGGCAGGATTCCCGGCCTGCATGGCGTTCTGGCCGAAGCTCCCGGTGTGCTGGAGGCCTATCATCAGCTTCACAAGCTGTTTGTCGATTCGTCGTTCAACAAGGAGGAGCTCACCGTCGTGTGGCAGACCATCAATGTGGAACATGAGTGCCACTACTGCGTGCCCGCCCATACCGGCATTGCCCACCTGATGAAGGTTGACCCTGCCTTGACGGAAGCATTGAGAAATCGAACCGCCATGCCTACCGAAAAACTGCAGGTGCTGCATGACACAACCCTCGCTATGGTCCGCAAACGCGGACGCTTGACGGATGGCGAAATCGAGGCCTTTTATGCCGCGGGTTACCAACAGCGGCAGTTATTGGAAATCATCTTGGGCCTGTCGCAAAAAGTGATCAGCAACTATGTGAACGCCATTGCCGAAACACCCGTCGACGAAGTCTTTCGGAAGTATGCGTGGAGTAAATAAACGCTTCTGGAATCTCTGGAGGTGGAGGTTGATTTCTGAGGCAGCCACACTGCGTCACTTCGGCGCGGGTAACAGCACAACGCAAATTCCGCATCTCGGGACCCTGAGGGCCCAAGGCAGCAGGCCACGTTGGCTGATAAGCGGACAGCGTTTCGAAATATCAATTAAACCTTGAAGGAAAAACATGAATATCATTGGAGTTTCAGGTTCGCCGATCAAGAACAGCAATACCGATCGGGCGATCAAGTTGCTGATGGAGGCAACAGGCGGTGACGCTGAATTTATCAAGCTCTCGGACTACACCGTCGCGCCATGCAAGGGCTGCCTTGGCTGCAAGGCCACCAACCGATGCGTGATCAAGGATGACGGGATTGCCATTGCGGAGAAAGTCAAGCAGGCCGATGTGTTGATCGTCGGTGGGTTTACGCCCTACTCAACGCTCGACGCGAGGACCAAGGCCTTTCTTGAGCGGCTGTACCCTCTGCGGCACAATCATGGTTATCTCGCAGGCAAGCTGGGCGCCGCGGTGGTGGCCTCCTGCGTGGTCAACGAACATGAGCTGCTCCCTCCCGCCTGCCAGATGGGCATAAATGCCATCGAGTTTTTTATGATGGAAGAAGGCATGGACTTCGTCGGTGCAGTCAAAGTTGAAGGCAACGTACCTTGCATCAAGTGCGGCAATAGCGCTACCTGCAAAATGGACGGCATCAAGATGCTCTACGGAGCGGATGCGACTGTTGACTCTGTCGGGATTCAATTGTTTGAAGAACCGCAGATTGCACTGGATGCCGCTAACGAACTAGGCCGAAAAATCGCCAACAGGCTTGAGTCTCTTGTAAAGTAAAACAGACCCATCGATACTGGAAAAGCAAGCGGGATGGAACAGCGTCGATTGCTAGCAAAAACAAGGAGGTCACCATGGCCACAACTCTGGCATTCGATGTGTATGGAACCTTGAGCGACACACAGATCATGACCTTTGTTTTGGATGCGGTTTAATTCCTGAATCAGAATCTTGTCGATTTTTCAGCTTACCGATCAGTTTGTTTACAAGGTCATCCAGATTTAAATCTCAGTAATTTCTTTCTGGATCAGAAGGCGCAGCCCCTTTGCTGTGAATCCGTAGAGAAATATTCCCTTGGGAAAGGTTGGCGCAGAAGTCAATTGCTGTTTTTAATCAGGATTGACGCCAGATTTCAGCCGTATTTTGGACTTTTAAAAACCATGACATTTAAGTGGAGCAATACATTGACTGTTAAAAAAGTAACCCTGAATCCGTGATCAAAAATTACGCATCCCGATTTTTCTCCCTCGAGCGTGGGTTCGGGAGGCGAGAATCTCACAACATTTGA
>NPIG01000192.1_pt2 | contig 18056 bp, 12 predicted proteins | sample 8637441 | NCBI WGS metagenome assembly NPIG01 (sample SAMN07420675, study PRJNA396082) | bioreactor metagenome | isolation source: sample BR6 brine-fed electro-methanogenic bioreactor BR | place: Japan: Kochi | collected 2016-06-14 | reverse complement strand
GCCGCTCGAAGTCACGGGGCCCATACGCTTCGTGCTGTACGCCGCGACCTCCGGGACCGATACCGATTTCACGGCGAAGCTTTGCGACGTCCATCCCGACGGCGTAAGCCTCAATCTGGCCCAAGGCATTGTCCGCGGGCGATTCCGCGAAGAAGGCAAGGATGCGCCTCTCGTACCGGGCGAAGTCTACCGCTTCGAAATCGACCTGTGGGCGACCAGCAACGTCTTTCTCGAAGGGCACCGCATCCGGGTGCAGGTATCCAGCAGCGATTTCCCGCAGTTCGACCGCAACCTGAACATTCACGGACCTTTCGCCCGGCAGACTGAATTCGTCAAAGCCAATCAAACCGTGTACCACGACGCCGAGCGGCCTTCCCATATTCTCTTGCCGGTCATACCGGGCTGACCAAAGCGCGATTGAGGATGGAGCGTACACAGGGAAGCAAGGATTTGGAGAACGTGCTATGAAACGCGTGCTGCGGATAGCGGGACTGGTGTTGGCGGGGTTGGTGGTGGCGCTGGTTGTCGGAGGGTACGTCTACACCCATCCCGGACGCGGGCCGAAGGAGACCGTCGACTACGCCGGTAAGGCCTATGTCGAGACGGTGGGCGGCACCCCGGTGATTCATCTGAAGGGCACGCCCTATGAGATGGGATACCAGCACGGGGCATTGTTCAAGGACCGGGTCCGGTCCGGGCTCGATGCCTTCAACGCGCTGCTGGAGATGGGCCACCGCGAGACCGGCATCCCCGTGTTCGTTCTCAATTTCGGCCTCGACTGCGTCTACCGCATGTGCGCGCCCCATATCCCCGCGAAGTTCAAGCGCGAGTTGGAAGGGCTTGCGGACGGTTCCGGCGTGGACCTGGCCACGTTGCGTCGCGTCCACATCATCTCGGAAGTGACCGAGCGCAACTGCAGCTCCTTCGCGGTCTTCGGCAAGGCCACCGACGATGGACGCCTCTTCCATGGCCATAACTTCGACTGGAACATGGACGCGGGCATCCAGAACAACGCCGCGCTCTTCCTGTATGAGCCCGAGGGAGGCATCCCCTTCGCCGCCTACGGCTACGCCGGCATGGTCGGCTACGTCTCCGGCATGAACATGAAGGGCGTCTCGGTGGGCTTCATCGGCGCGGTCACCCGCGACGGGCGCTCGTCGGCTCTGCCGCTGATGCTGGTGCTGCGCAAGGTGCTCGAAGAGGCCGGCAGCGTGGACGAGGCGCGCGAGATTATCGAGCAGGCCCACCGCGGCGTGGGCTACAACTACGTCATCGCCGACGGCGAACGCAAGGAGGCGCGCGCCTTCGAAACCACCGCCAACCACTTCGCGGCGTTCACCGACAACGATGAGAAGGAGACCTGCGAATACGCCATCCGCATCGACGACGCGGTGTTCCGCGCCGATGAGGCCATGGACCCCACCGTCCGCAGTTTCCAGGCGTGCTCGAACGGCTACCCCAACATGCCCTACGGCAGCAACTCTTACGACCACCGGTACAAGGGCATGGCCGACCGAATCCAGAAGTACTACGGCGAAATAGACCAGAAACGCGCCCTCGAGATACTCCAGGCCGTCGCCATGCGGAACACCAACCTGCACAGCGTCCTGTGCGACAGCACCCACCGCGAGATGTGGGCCGCCCATGCCAACGGTCAGGAAGACGCCTACACCCAGGCTTACGTCCATTTCGACCTGAACACACTCTTCCTCCCGCAGGACGAGCGATGAGCTTGAAGACGGCGGTATCGTGTTGAGACCGGGAGGAGGGAGTGTCCCATGATTGCTTGAGAATGGCAGGGACTACGCAGTTGGCTTGCGTGTGATTCTTCCTGTCTCTCTTCCCAACGCCCCGTTTCACGGGGAGTCTCGTAGCCCCTGTCCAACCGGCCACCCTAACGCCGTGCTGTAGGTCCGCCGTTCACTGCCGGCCAGGAGCGTTGACAGTCGGGCGCGTTCCCGGTATAAAGGTGCGAGTGAGGAACAGACCGGCCGCGCAGTTCGCCTGCGGGGAAGGGGAAAGTGGGAGGCAGGGAATGCAACAGCACTCAGGCCGGCGGGCCTTCTTCACGCTGGCCACCATCGCGATTTGCACGGCCTTCGGCGCGGCAGCGCAGCACCACACGGCCGACACCACACCGGACCAGCAGATTAGCTTGTCGGAACTCCTGCGGGTGATTCAGTTCTACAATTCCGGCGGCCTTCACTGCCAGGCTGGCACAGAAGACGGCTACGCTCCCGGTGCCGGTGCTGACCACTCGTGTGGGGAACACAGTAGCGACTATTCCCCGCAGGATTGGAGCATCACGCTGAGTGAGTTACTGCGTCTTATTCAGTTCTACAATTCCGGCGGTTACCACCTCTGTGTGGAGGGTGAGGACGGCTTCGGCCCGGGCCCACCCTGAGCCCGCGCGGACCGCCTCGAGGAAGGCCTCGAGCAAGGCTTGGTCCGCGACCTTCGGCTAAGGGCCACCCCGCGCCGGCGCGGAATGGTTGTTCGAGGTCGTTAGCCGTGCTTACGAACGCCAGGGCAACCTGCTCACCGCCAACCTGCCCTTGGAAACTGGACTGAGGTCCTTGGGAGCGAACGCATGACATGCGCGCTGCTCGACCGCATTACCCAACGCGTCCACATCATCGAGGCCAACGGGGACAGTGAGCGGGAGTCACAATCGCGGCCGGCCTTGGACAGCTACTTGGCTACGCTCAGTACCACGGGGCCGAGGAGCCCGGCGGAATGCAGGGGTGTTTCGGCGTTCCACTGCACCGTAGTGGTGAAGGTCTCATGTGTTTCGACGCCCGGTTGTGCGTCGCCGGCCAGGCGGTTCAACCAGGTGTTGACCACGTCGACCTCAAGCGTATTCTCGCCCGCTTGGAGCAGGTGCCCCATCGCCACGGTGTAGGCCGGTTTCCAGAGCGTGGCGACTTCCTGGCCGTTGACACGCACCCGGGCCATCTCATCTACCCGGCCAAGGTCCAGCACGGTGGTGGGGTCGGGCTCGGCAACAGTGAAGTTCATTCGGTAGGTCGCCGTGCCGGAGTAGTACCTGATTGCGGGGTCGGAATGCTCGGTCCAGGATGCCAGCTTGTCGAAGGTCACCCGCCGCGATGCAAACGCCACCTGCCAGGGGCCGCTGAGTTCCGCCACCTGGTCCAGTTCCGGCCTTGGTGCTTCGGCTTCCGGCGTGTTCATGCCAAAGAGGACGAACACGGAACCGGCCGGTTCCAAACGCACCGACAGGGTGGTGCGCCCGTCGGCGACTTCAAAGGGCACGGTTTCGACCCTGCCGCTGTCCGGCCACCACAACTCGGGCGTGTGCCCGGTCACGCGGAAAGAGAGGGTTGCCGTTCGCGCTCTGTCTCTCTGGTTCGACACGAAGTAGATGTCGCGCTTTCCATCCTTGCGGTGCTTCCAGAGGATGCCGCGCGGACAGGTCACGTCTGGGGGCACCTGAAGCTGTTGAAGCGCTTCTTCGAGGCCGTTTCCCGTCATCACTCGCCCCTCGCTCCATAGCGTAGCGGCGATATCCCGCACTTCCGCATCACACTCCGGGAAGTCCTCCAGGCTCGGGGAACGGTCGGGCCGCGGCCCAAGCACCGCGCCTCCCTGCTCCACGAGGTCTCTGATGCGCCGCAATACGGCGGGACGCATTGTTTCGGATTCCGGCAGCACAAGCAGGCGGTAGCGCATCCCGCTGGGCAGCACAAGCTGTCCATCTTCAACGATCATTCGGTTCTCGATTACGTCGGCGTTGATGTAGTCGAAGTCATAGCCGGGCGGCAATGGCGGCTGGCATGTTCCGGTCATCTTCGGCGTATCCTCGCCGATGAAGTAGGCGACATCGGCCACGGGATTGCCGGCCTGCAGCAGCACGCTGCACCGGCGCAGGTAGTCGACCCAGGGGCGCGCGTATTCGAACCAGGTGTTGTGGCGGTTGAACTCGGTGCCCCAGGGCGCATTGATGCCCGGCTTCCGGTCTTCCCACGGTTGGTGGATGACCACGTGCAGCACGAACTGGTTGATGCCCTCGCAGAACGCCCAATCGCCGCGCGCCTTGAAATCACGCGGCGTGTTGACGAAGGCGGGGCCGCCCGTGAATGCCTCGGCCCACACGATGGGCATACCGTAAATGTGTGCCGCAGATGCCGCGGCCCGGCACTCGATGCTGCCGAGGCTGCCCGTGACCCAGAATTCGCCGCCGATTTCGTCGCTCGCTCCGCCATACTTCAGGAACTCGCCGGGGAAGCCCCAGTGGCCGTAGTTCTCGAGCCACATCCGCAGCCCCTGTTCGTTGCAAAGGTCGCGCAAGCCGCCCACGTAATCCTGCGCCACGCGGTCGGCCACCATGCGGCGCAGGTCCCAGAGGAAGCGGTCTGACTGTTCCGCGCTGTTGACCACGCGTCCCGTCAACGTCGGGAGCCAGGGCATGGGGTCGTAGCCATAGCGCTCACGGAAATCTTCCGCCCAGCCATCCGTCCAGTTTTGCGGTCCCATTTCATAGCTGTCGGCAACCACGTGCTTCCACGCCGTACGTTCCTCGGCGGGCATCCGCCGCAGCAGGTTCCCCACGTAGGCGTCGAAATGGGCTTTCAACGCGTCCCGGTTCATCTTATCGACTTCCAGGCCGGTCGCCTCGGGCGGCGACGGGCTGTTCTTCGTGCCCGTGGGCATCATGCCCGCGCGCAACACGACCCAGTCGCCTGCCGGCACATCCCAGCGCAAGATGCCGTCTGCGGTCATGTGCGCGGTGAGGTCGACGACGTTTTCCGAATTGACCGCGAGTTCCTCCGGCGTGGGCTCCGGTTGCACCGGCCACGAGTAGAAATCGGACGGCGGCAGCGGATCCTGAAACATTTTGACCAATGATTTTTCCGCAAAGTCCTCGATACGGGCGGCGGGCGACAGGCAGATGTCTCCCAGTTCGCAGGGGGCCGAGAAGTTCAGGCGAAAGAAGCGCGCTTCGGTCGCAGGAAACGCCACCACAATGGGCGCAAGGGGAACGGGCCCCACGTTCACCTGGAGGTTGTGCCGGTCAATGGCGAACGTCTCGATGGTGCGGTACTGTTGGCCGTCATCAGAGGCCTGCAGCTCTGCGGTCACGTTGACGCTTGCGACCGGATGCACCGTGAGGCTGCGCCCGGTAAACGGGGCAGGCATTGCGAAGGTCGCGCTCGTGGGCGTGCGTGCCGTTTCGGCCGCGCAATCATTCTCACCGGGCGGCGCCGGGAACGGCAGCACGGCGACATCCTGAAACACGCCTTCCGGAGCGGGCAGCTTCCCGTCGAAGCGTTGTGGCCCGGTGAGCCGGGTCTCGGCCATCACGACATAGCGCATGGCCTGATTCGGTTGCACCCATGGCCCGCCCGACTGGCTCCAACCCGGCGAGTTGAAGAACCCGATGTCCACCCCCAGCCGGCCGCCCTCGCGAATGGCGTGTTCGATGAAGCCCCACCATTCGTCCGAAAGCGCCTCGGGGCCGCCGCTTGCGGGCATGCCGCTCTGGCCGCTGATAATCCCGATGTAGCCCTCGCCGATACCGACGCGCCGCATCGCTTCCAGATCTTTTGTGAGTCCCGTTTTCGTGATGTGCCCGTCCATCCAGTACCAGTAACACCGCGGCTTTGTCGCCTCCGGCGGCGTGACGAACTTCTGCTGCAATTCATTGGCCGCCGCCACGTGGGCCAGCATCGACAGCGTGAAGTACAGCAGCACAGCGTTTCTTCCAAACAGTCCACTCTTCACGTTTCCGGTTCTCCATTTGGTTCATCGTACGCTTGCTGTATGCGGCTGACGCTGTGCCAGGTCGCCGACAGGCCCGCGGCGAGCGGTTCCATTCTTCTTGGCAATCTCCGCCTTCAGAGAGGGTTCGCGATTCTGCTCCGCGGCTTTGGCGAAGTGTATCAAGAGACCGCACGGAAACAAAGCGTCCTGGAGCCCCCTTGCCGGAGAAGAAAAGGCCCGCAAAAGGAAAAACCTCTTTGAAGCCTGGGTGGTCCAATCGCAATAACAGGCACCGATTCTCGCAAGGGCGCGTGCAATGTTTCGGAAGGCAATGCGGTTCCGCCAGAAACCAACAGGTTCACGGGGGAGCCGCGTCTTCAACCGCCTGTGCTCTTCGCACATGACGTGTTTCAGGCGCGCGAGGCGTGTGTTCCGGGCCCAAACCCTCAGACCTGGCGATGCCGGAAACCTGGCAGCCACTTGACACGGAGTCCGGAGAAAACATAATCCTCTGGAAAGGGTAAGACGATGCAGAAACGTTGGATGGGGTTGACCGGGGAATATCGAGCGTTTCTTGTCTGCCTGGTGGCGGCCATCGCCTGTTGGGCGGCCTACTTCGGCTGGTACCTGGCCGGCTTTCCAGGAAGACCCATTCACGTCTTCTGTGAAATCGATACCGGCGGGCTGTTCAAGCAGGACGCGAATTCTGTCTCGGCGCTTCTCTTCGTGTTCTTCGGACTTATCATCGCCTGGCGGGCGGGGCGGCAGAAAGCGAAAAGCCTCCCGATGCCGCAGAACCCCATGAACCGCTCCGATTTCTACTCCGGACTCTACGCCCTCGCCGTGATTATTCTGGGCTACGGCACGCTGGCCATGCACGGGTCCCTGACCGGGGAAGGGGCTTTTCTCGACGTCAGCAGCATGTATATCTGGGTTTCCTTCTGCGTATGCTATGCATTCGTCAGAACCGTCCGGCTCGGCCCGGTCCCGTTCCTGATACTCTATGCCGCGCTTTCCGCCTTCCTGGTCCTGAGCACAAGACGGGGATGGCTGCCCGTAAACGAAACCTTCGGAACGCTGATTCTGCTTGCCGTGATTCTGGAGCTGGTTTACAAACTCGTCAACCGGAAACGCCTGCGCTTTGCGAGCAAGTGGGCCGTCTACACAGGCATCAGTTTCTTCTCCGCATTCGGAATCTGGAATCTCTCCCTAGAAGGAAGACCGTTCTACTACCCCGACACGGTCCTGCAGGGGCACGCCTTGTGGCACATCCTGTGCGCCGTGGCCACCTGGACAATCTACCGCTACTACCGCTCTGAAAGGCCGGCCGGATAATCCTGTCCGCGCTCGCAGTCCCCGCGCAATCGCGCGGTCTGTCCATAGGCAACGCCCCTACGCCGTAGAGGTGAACGGGCGGTAGCCCGGCTCGTTCGGAAGCAGCAGCTTGCCGGCCTTGTGCAGCCGTTCGATGCTCTTGTTGTGGCAGAGCCGCCGGCGCAAGTAGAACCAGTAGGGCGCGCGCAATGGCCACATGAAAAGGGTCTGGACGTGGGCGGCCTGGACCATCTCGCCCCGGGTGAAGGCCTCCTCAAAACCCCACGGCACCGGCTCGACATCCACGCCGCCCTGCTGCGTGATGTACTGCGCCGCCGCAAGATGACGCTCGAGCAGTTCGTCGCGCGACAGCCCGCCGAAGCTCTGCTGGTAGTGTCCGGGCGCCTGCGGACACAACTGCATGTCCGGGGTCGTGCCCGTTGTGAGGTCGAGTTGCTGCGAGAACTCAGTCACAAGGACCAACGCCTTCCTGGTTCCTGCCAGGAAAAGCACGAAGTAGGTCGGATGCTTGCTGTGCCGCCACACCCCGAGAATCGCCTTCGCGCCCGCCACGAACGTGTATACCCCCTCGAACTGCGTAAAACCCTTGGTGTGCGCCCAGTCGGCATCTCCGCGGAACCGGTCGAAGAGCGCGGCGGCCGCCTGCTCGTCGAGACGGCTCAGGTATATGCCTTGCCGCATCTTCCGCATCTGGATGTATATGACCCCGATTGGCACGAGCAGGCAAAGCAGAAGAAAAAGGCCCACGGGAACGCCGACCTGAATGCCCAGCGGATAACCTTCCAACAGGTCCATATTCGGCCCCTCCCTTCGTTTTGCGGCAGCGCGGGGGACCGCGTCGCCCCTTGCCCAGGGGGTCGCGGCACCTCCCGAGAGAATCTTAGCGCCGCCTGAGTTCTTCAACCCTGGGGCATGTCGAGTTCGACGATATAGACCTGGCGGGTTCCCCCGTGGGTCGAGTCTATGCACAGTCTCCGGGAATCGCGGCTCCACCGGGGATGCAGGTCGCACCGGAACTGGTCGCGGAACGTCTCCGGTTCATGAAACCTGCCCACCGGGGCGACGTTCTCCGTCCTCATGTCGAGGAGGTAGAGATACTGCATGCGTTCCCTGCCTCGAGGATAACTGTCGGTCGCCATCCACCGGCCGTCCGGGGACACCGTGCAGTGGCCATCGTGCCCGATGACTTCCGGCGCCAGCAGGCGGTGGTCCTCTGCGCCGTTGGTGAAGAGCACATGGCCCCACCGTTTGCCATGGAGCCGGGTCGTAATGATAACCCGCGCTTCATCCGCCCAGTCGAAGTGGGAACCGCCCCAGGCATAGGGAACCACGCACCGCAGGTCCGAGCCGTCTTCGGCCACGGTGAACAGCGAGGTCGCCCACCCTTTCTCCCGGTAGTACCGGCTCAGAAAGGCCACATGCCCGCCATCGGGGCTCACGATAAGCAGGTTCATCCAGAGCGGTTTCTCGGCATACTGGGCCGGCGGCGGGTTCACCTCATACACCGCATCCAGGCTGGCGATAAGCGTGCATTCCCCCGTGGCCATATCCATGCGCCACAGACCGTCCGCTTTGGGATGCGGGTCGTCGGCGAAGGGGTCCTCCACCCCGGGATAGCCATAGCCGGGCCGCGTGCGGTTCAGCCGCCCGAAACTGATACACGCCGCCCACCGGCCATCCCTGGAGACCGACGTTACGGGACGCGTCAGCACCCGCCGCTCCCGGGTCTCCACATTCAGCACGACCGCTTTCAGCGCTCCCTCCACCAAATCGTTGTACACAATCTCCGGCCGGGCTCCCACCCAATGCACCAGTGCCCCCTGCTGGAAGTTCCACGCACTGGTTTCCGCAATGCGCCTCAGTTCCCCCGAATCCGCATCGACAATGCAGACCGATGCCACGTCCCCTTGCGCCACCTCGCGGTCGCCGAACTCCGACTCCATGCATGCCAGGTACTTTCCCGTGGCATCCCACGGGCAGATGGCGTAGTAGCCAAAGAAATGATGGCGGGGCCCCTCTGTTACAGCCTGTACGCGCGCAATCCGGGGCAGGCCTTCAGGAACATCATCGAAAATTTCAAAGGTGTCCCCCGACACGGTCAGCGCGACCGCCATCACCCAGAGATTCACAAGCGCGAGCATTCTCATAGCCATGCATGGTAGCAGAAACCCCTTTTCATGGCCACCAGCATACGCATCTCTGGCTTGGGTATTGGGTCGTCATTTCGATGTGTTTGCCTTGCGGACTGCGCCCCAGTGCCGCGTGCGCATGTGCGAGCCGGGTATGGGGCGAATTCATCCGAGGCGCCGTCTTCGCCGAAACTGATTCATGCCGCCGCCGGTATTGATGACCTGGTCCAGAACTCGCCTTCCGCGTTGAAGAAGATGAACAGGTCCGTTGTCCCGGTGTCCGAGTTGGTGATATGCAGGGACACGCTTTGTTCGTGGACACCAATGAGGCTGAAGCCAGCGGGTTCGTCACGCAAAACCACTTCAAGAAACGCGTGAATTTCGGCGGCCCCCTCGAGACGGCTTCCCGCGGACGCATATACGGGGNNTGGCCGTGTCGATCAGGCTCAGCGCGTTTGTTTCATCCGTTGCGTCGGCGGGGCTGTCCAGATTCCGCAGATCGGCCTGAATTCCCTCTCCAGTAAGGGTGAGGGTGTCCGTTGCATAGCCGTCGGCGAAAGCCAGGGTGTAGCTGCCGGGGGTGATATCGACCAAGTCGACCCCGGATATACCCGGCACGGTTTCTTCACGGAGGGACGGGGATTGGCCGGTGACGATTTCAATGAGCAATTGTTCAGCGTCGTTATCATCCTCATCGGCATCGATATCGTACAGAATGATCGAGGACAATTCGCTGATCTGCATCCCCAGAAACCGGCTGAGACAAGACTGTCCCGGTAGTTCCCCGATAACGAAGGGGTTTCCCACCGGGAGGATGTAAGGACCGTCGGGAATCGCGATGCTCGCGGATTCAGAAATCCCGTTTCCCAGCATGATCACCGGCGCTTCGGTCAAGGGTTCAATCTCGGCTTCAACCACACCCCCCCCGAAGAACTCAAACACCGTCCTGAGCCCTTCCCGGGAAAACCCGTAGTTCACGAAGTCGCCAAAGAAACCGCTGCAGCCGGAGAGGAGCAGGGATGAGGAAATAAGCAGTATCAGTTCGGTTTGCCTACTTGTTCTCATAACGGAGTTTTTCCTTGGCGGCTATGGCACAAATCTCACAGCCTCGCTGAAGAAGATGAAAAGATCGGTTGTACCCATTTCCGAATTCGTGACATACAGGGATACGCTTTGTTCGTGAACACTGATCACGCTGATGCCCACGGGTTCGTTGCGCAGGACTTCTTCAAGAAAAGCGTGGATTTCGTCCCTTCCCTCCAGGCGGCCTCCTGCGGCCGGATACACCGGGTCCACGGTTGCTCTACACAAGAGGACCGAGTCCGTGGCCGTGTCGATCAGGCTCAGGGCGTTTGTACCATCCGTCGCATCGGCGGGGCGGTCCAGATTCCGCAGGATAGCCCGAATACCCTCTCCCCCAAGAGTGAGTTCGTCCGTGACATCGCCGTCGGCGAAGGCCAGGGTGTAGCTCTCGGGGGTGATATCGACCAACTCCACCCCGGATATTCCCGGTGTGGTTTCGTAGTCAAAAAACGCGCCGCTTCGACCGGTGACAATCTCAACGAGAAGCTGCTCGGCGTCGTTGTCATCCTCATCGGCATCAATATCGTACCGAAGAATCCCGGACAGTTCGCTGATCTCCATTCCGAGAACGCGACTGAGACAAGACTGCCCCGGCAGTTCCCCGATGACGAACGGATTGCCCACCGGGAGGATGAAAGGACCGTCGGGAATCGCGATGCTGGCGGATTCGGAGAGCCCGTTTCCCAGGACAATCACCGGCTCTTCGGACAGGGGTGCAATATCGGCTTCAATCACGGAGCCGCCGAAGAAATCAAATACGGCCAGGAGGCCTTCCTGGGAAAAGCCGTAATTCACGAAGTCGGAGAAGAACTGCGTGCAGCCGGGGAGGAGAAGGGCAACGGAAATCAACAGAACAGTTTTCGTGAGTCTTCCGGTTTCCAAACTGCTTTTTCCTGCCTGCCCTGGCATAGGCCTGATGGCGCTTGCCAAATGCCGCGCCAATCTTCCCGCCGAAGCGCCCACGCGGGGTTTCGAGCTTGCCTGCTGGCCCGGCAGTATGTGTTGTCCACCACAGCGACTTCAAGTCCTTTCACAAGCGCTGTCGCAACTCGACGACAGTTTCCGGGAGTTGCCGGCCCGCCCGGATGCAGGGCAAGACGGAACCGGATTCCGAGTGCGCCGGATGTTCAGGCTTGCTGCAGGTTGAGCTCGACAGCGGACACCGAAGCAGGCGGGAAATTGTGGCCATCATTGGAAGCCATGCGGACTTCCCTGGGGGCGATCCCCTCGCGCATGTCCCCCCACACCTCGAAGGTGGGGTCCGCCGCAATCTCGAATGCCGAACCGGATTCAATACGCATGTTCTCGATGTCGAACCGCGCCGGCACAGACCGGGTTCTATTGGTGTTGACCACGTGCAGGTAGACCGTGTCGCCCGTCCTGCTCGCGGTCACATCGAGGTCATCCGGACAGCGATTGACGGTGATGGCCTGCTGACCGACATGGGCGCGATACAGCTGCATCACGCGCGCGACCGGCATCAGATAGGCAGGTTGGCGGTCCGGAATCATCAACGCGTTCACCTGCCACACGTTGCCGCAGAAGTCCGCGGCCGTCGCTATCTTGAGCACGTCCCCGTTGCGCGTGTGCAGGTTCAGCAGGCGCGCCATCGCCACGCCCGCCGCCCAACTGGAAAGAACGTGACAACGATTCGGACCGCGCAGGGAGAAATGGCACTCGGTGAGCGCCAGCGGTATGCCCAGGTGGTCCGTTTCCTCACGGATTCGTTTGACCTTGGCCGCATGGGGCCGCCACGCTTCCATAAGCTCCGCCCACGTGCGGTCGGGGTCCTGGCGGTATTCCGTGCCGCGAAGGAGCGACCCTTCGGAGTCCCCGGGATTGTACATGTGGTGAAACGCGATGTACTGCAGGTGCTCCCCGGCGACTTCGATCATGCGCGGCGCCCAACCGCTGTCGCCCCAGCCAATGAGTTCGATGGACGGGTCCGCCGTGCGCATGGCGCGCGCGAACTCGACGGTCTTCTTCGCGGCGGTTTCGCAGTCGAAGCCGTTGCGGTGNNGGTCGTACGAGGTCTCGTTGCCAATCTGCCATGTCGAAATACGGCACGGTTCCTCGTGCCCATGGCTGAGCCGGCGCGCGTTGTCCGGGTCGTTACAGTAGGCGACCCACGCCGCCGCCTCGTCCGGCCCGGCCGTGCGGCGTCGGCCGAAGGGGTCCTTCATCCAGCGCTTGCGCCCGTCCGATTCGAAGTTGACGCACATGAGCGGGTCCGCGCCGACCTGCCGGCAGAAATCGACGAACTCAACCGTCCCGACCTGGTTGCTCTCATGGCCGCCCCACAGCAGGTTGACCATCGGGGTGCGCTCAAGCCGGGGCCCTACCCCCTCCTGCCAGCGGTAGTAGGAACTGAAGCAGCCGCCCCAGCGGAGTATCGATGGCGCCAGCTCCCGCGTCAGCTTGGCCACCTCCCGCTTCCAATCCTGCCGGTGGTCGTCCCACGCGGAGGCTACAGACCCGTCGGTCGCCCCCAGCGGTTCCATGAACTGCATGTAGAGTCCTGGAGAGAGGTCGAATGCCGGGTTGGGGTCAACCGAAAGGGTATCCTTCGTGGGTTCGGAATACGTACCCGCGGAGCGCGCCCCCGCCACCGAGGCGACCGAAGCCAACCCAAGACGCTTGCCGAACGTACGTCGCGAAATACTCTTGTCCATGTTCACCTCTCCATCCCCGCACGGTCAGCACGCTCAGATGCGCGCTATGTGTTGACGCTTTCCAGGGGCGCCCCCAACCCGTTTCACATAATCAGGAAACAGTCTGGATTCGATGGCAGTCGATTGCAATGCGACTGACTGGGACAACGACAAACTCAGCCAGCACTACTCCAAGGAACGACGACGCTCTCACCATCTCCTTATCCGCCGTGCATGTTTTCGCGACCGGCCAACGACGGGCAAGGATTCGCCGGTCTCCAGGCCGCAAGCTGTCTTCAACAGGCGCCGCGCTTCATCGACTTCTTCAGCCACTACCTGAACCACGACCGGGCAAGACAATGGCCTCACAGTAAGCGTAGCCGCGAACCCGGGAACGGTTTCGCCTAGATACTCACTGACCGAGCAATGCACTCCATGTTCCTCCAAGAGGGACTTGACCATCTCGGCCTGGATTCCATCTGACGCGGTCATCAGTCTTACGAAATGCGCGTATTCCCGCTGGTCCTCCGGCGGCAAATCCTCAACGAGCAGAACGCCGCATCGAGAACATTCGGTGTGACTGTCATCGTATTCGGAACGACACCTGGGACAGAACATAGCGCCTCCTTTCGACACCGAAAATTATAGCACGGACCCCGGATACCGATGCTCGAAACCCGGCATATCCCTCGGGCGGTCCAAAGACGACAACAGTGTCGGCACGGACACTCCCGCGCGCCTTGCAGGACAGAAGGGACGCATACATGAATGAACTTACTCTCCGCCGGAACCGCTTGAGCGATGCCCCGCTCTGGGTACATGGGCTCGCGTGGGGCTCCTTCATCGTAGTCACGCTGTTGTGTATCCTGCTCTGGTTCGTCTATCGAGACGCCGACATCTGGGGAACCTGGCTCGGGGAGAACGCGTCCGCCGCGAAGTGGCCGACAGGCACCGAAACCTTCTTCAACGAGCGCATTTCCGGCAGAAGCATCTACCGCACCCCGGCCAGCACGCTCAGCAACCTCGCCTACGTCTTCGTCGGGTTGTATGTGCTTGCCTATGCGCTCTACGACCATCGCCGTCCGACTACCGCATCCGACCCGTATGTAGTCCGCCGGCCAGGGGTCTTAGCCTACTTTGGGCTCGTCTGCATATTCCTGGGATATGGCAGCGGCCACATGCACGCGTCTATCAGCGGCGCCGGCCACTGGTACGATATTCTCGGTATGTACGGCAGTCTCGTGGCCATCCTTGCAGTGCACTGGGGCAGGTGGATGCCCGACCTGCCCTTGGGCAAGATTCGCCTGCCCGCGTGGCCTATGCTCGTGATAGCGGCCTGCGCGGTTACCTACTACATCGCGTCCAACGACGCCCGCTTCGGCGCAGTCAGAATATTTGCCGTGCTCATCGGCGCCATCATGGCCAGCTTCGGCATCGATTTTGCCTTGCGGTGGACCCGTGTCCAGCATCGCTGGTATGTGCTCTCGGGCGCGTGCTTCGGCATCGCATATCTGATCTGGAACCTGGCCAATGCGAACCGGTTCACCCCTCCGGACTCGTGGTTCCAGGGCCATGCCGTTTGGCACTTGCTTACGGCGTTCTCCCTCGGATTCATGGCGACCCTTTACAGGTCCGAAGTTCCTGTGCCCCGAGAGACCGCGGCAACGTAACGCTGAAGGTTTCTTTTGCGTGCGTCCTCGTAGAAAAGGACCTCTCGTAACGCCGCTACTCATAAATATCGTCAGAAAGAAGTCTGAATTCCATACAAGGTAGGCGTCGTTGACGCAGACCGGACGCCGGACGCATCGAACACCCTGAAAGGGGACCGTCTCGGGCCGGGCATCCCGACAGAAACAACACCAGAGAAGGGGCGCGCCGTCGTGGCGGGCCGAATCCGGTGCAAAGTACCGGCATGGAAGCATTTACGCGCATGCATGAAGGATTTCACCACGGAGAGGGAGGATTTTCTGAAGACGTGGCCGTGGGACGGCATCGGGGCGAAACCGGGAAAAGCAATTGCTTCATAGTTGCTTCATGAAGGAAAATGGACCGACGCGAATCTGCGTAAGTCCTTTAGAATTAATGGCAGCCCCTCTGTAGCGCAGTCAGTAACCTTTCAGAGACGTTCCGGCTGCCACGTAACTGACCCATTTGAAGGGTGTTACGCTTCAACCCCATCCAGGTCGCCCGTTGGATGGCCGACTTGCTCGAACGCAATGTGGTTCAAAATCACAGACAGCTTGCACACTACCTACACGTATCGCGAACCCGGGTTCATCAGTGCCTTGGGCTTCTCCAGCACACACCTTGAAAACTTTCTGCGCGTCGCAATTCCGTGCTTGCGCGAGCGTACGCATACAAATCGCGAAATGACACGCTGATTTGCTCCACCGAAAGAAAGATCGGAGCGCAGTGGGCGCTGTCGCGCCAGTTGGGCGTGCACCGGTGCCGAATCAGACAGTTTCTCAACCTGTTCCGTTTGCCCCCAGACGCTTGTCTGAGTTGAAAGCCGTCTATGGCTTACGGAATGTCAACTCCGCCCGACTGCCCCAACGGGAGGCGCAACCGTTAACGCCATGCCACGTCACCCTCATCTTTGGTCAGAAACAAGCCATCGCATGGGGGAACCATGACCGTGGCGCCCACGGCGCCACCGTTGTTGGTTGCGGGATCCTGGTTGGCTGTTCCCGTTATGCGATGGAACGTTGACCCGGGGAACAGGGCGGCCAGATCGAATACAGAAGCAGCGGTTGACGGGTTGGCGAGGATAGCGCCATGCTCGTATTCACCAGCCAAAACGTCATCGGCGTTGTACACGCGAAAGTTTGACAGATAGACAGGCTCATCACCCTCGATGTTCAGGGTTATATGGAATCTGCCGCGGGCCAAATCACGGAAGTAAAACGAGGCCGGAAAAGTATTGGCATTGGCATACGTCAACAGCTGGTGTGCGGCGACGTCATCCGGGCGGTTGTAAGGGGTTCTCCCTTTGGGAGCAATCCAAGCGGGCCCCCAGACCGGGTTGCCGCTGTTATACGTGGCGCCGGGGCTGGCAACGAAACGCAGGATTATTTCTTGTCCAGCCCAATCGCTGAGGTCCACGGTCTTCCGCATCCATTTGGACGCATCGTTTTCGCTGGAGTGCGCCTTCACACCATCGATTAAGATTTCGAACCGCACCGCGCCCAGTCCCTGACGCCAGGGATTCGGGCCGGTATAAGTGTGAAACACCAGCTCGCAGGGCGCCGAAGGCAGGTGAACCGTCTTGCTCCACGCAACCCAGGGTGAGTCATCCGGCTTCCAGGATGGCAACGTGGTCATGTAGCCCCAATGCGTCTCGTCCTCGTCCTTGAATTCTTTCCAATAGGCGTCACACCGTGTCGAGAATGACGTATCAATGACCTCGGGATTGTCGATGGAGAGGCTCAACACGTTCAGGCGCGTCTCGGGGACACCTGCCATGCCGTACTTGAAGTGCATACTTTTTGGGGGAAGCACGCACAAGTGGCTTGCCTCGTCCGCAGAGACCCAGATGAGCCGGGGTAAATGATCCGGGTAATCGGGGCGCGGCTCAGCCCGTAAATCGAAAGCAACCAGCAGGCTCCCGGCAGGCAAGGCCACATTCTTAAACGTTGCCACCACACTGCGCTGGTTTCCGGAACGCCCGGCAATCTTGAGTTCATTTCCCACTTTGGAGATTACCGCGTCCTCGGAAGACCATGCGTTGACGAAATCCGCTTTCATGTCAATGCCCGCCCCGCTAAGCAGGTCCGATGTGTGCAAGCCTAGCCTTAGCGTATTGCCTACTTTTTCTCCAAGCCAGTTTGGCTGCTGTGCAAGGCCCTTTACCATCTCATCGAATATACGACCGTCTTTCTTCAGCGGCTGCACACCCGAAGCAGCGCCTAACAGTTGAACCGCCGCATTGTGTAATCGCATGAGCCGCACCGGATTTAATGTTTGCTCTTTTAGTTTAATTTCTTTTACAGGGGAATAGCAGTAGCGCGGCTCAGCGGCGTTACTCATCCAAAAGTGGAACTTATTGACGCCGTTTGACCACAGGCGTAAATGTTCATTGTCCCCCTGATGAGGAAATATTTCCGACTCCCCACCATTAAGAAAAGCGACCGAACGCTGTTCCCCTGCGGATGTAATATCTCCGGAAATAAGCCTGTCCGGCCCCAGCAGGCCGCGCAGACGCTGGTGGAAGTCCAGTTTTCCAAGCCCGTAATCGTTCACCCCGTTGATGAAGCCTGCGTCGGCCGTCTGGTCGCCGTTGACATCGTGATGGCGCCACCCGGGGCGACGATTATTCTTCTCGGAATAAAAGACATCGACATCGAGCGCAATGCCGTTCATGCCTTCAAAGTAACCACCCGGCGCAAGCCATTCCTCATAGAGTTCCATCACCCGATCGAGACACGTTTTGCCCGCCTCGTCTTTCGGGCATGATCGTGCGAGGTTGTATCTCCAGGTTTCCGGGTACATGGCTGTGGCGACTGCGGCGGCGTAGCTTCCTGCTTTAAAATTGCGTGCGGGCGTTGCAAATTGTCCGCGCAACACCTTTAAACTGTTGTGTTGCTTGTCAATGCTTTTCACCAATACGTACTCATTTTTTCGCCACTGGATTTGCCCCCCTGATAGCTCGAAAATACCAACGACGTCGTTCTTCGTGAAATACATCACATCTGCCACGAAGATAGTGGCTTCCTCTATTCCAATATCACGCGCAAGCCGCTGGCCCTGCCAATAGAGCCAATGGCCGGGGAAGAAATCGTCTGTTTCAAAGGGCGTATTGCCAATTTTTCCAGGGGTGCGTAACCGGGCGTTGGCGCTGATATGAATCATCGCCAGCTTCTCAGGGTGGNNGTTCTTCTTGTACTCCGTGTAATAGGCTTCGCAATTGGGCATGAAATCCTGGGTCTTCTCGTTCTCATACAAGGCTTTGCCGATTATGCCCTGCGGCTGGGCCGCCATCGCTTCCCAGGAAAGATATCGCATGCCGTCAACGGCTGGATTCTGCATTCCGCGAAAGTCCAGCATGCGCGGCTGACTCTCTGGTTGAAAGAACTCCAGTTCGGATGGGTCCTGCGGTGCGGAAGGTGTGCAGACGTTATCGAACGTTACTTCAAGATAC
>NPIG01000796.1_pt1 | contig 18071 bp, 15 predicted proteins | sample 8637441 | NCBI WGS metagenome assembly NPIG01 (sample SAMN07420675, study PRJNA396082) | bioreactor metagenome | isolation source: sample BR6 brine-fed electro-methanogenic bioreactor BR | place: Japan: Kochi | collected 2016-06-14 | reverse complement strand
GAAATAACCGTCAATTTAGGTCTCGAATAAAAACTGCTTCCGGAGGAGCATTTCCATGGAAAATTTGGTGCAACTCGCCATGCAGAACGTGAATTTCGCGGCGATCATGCCATCCCTTGTGCTGACCTGTTTCGGGTTGGGGCTGCTGATGATCAGCGTCTTTTCACCCCGAGGCAAGACCACCCATGTGGCATGGATCAGCGTCATTGCCCTGGTAGTCACCGGGATTGTCTCGGTCGCCGCCTGGAACAAGCCGGAATTCGGGTTTGCCGGCCACGTCGCCCTCGATAATTTTGCGACCTTTTTTAATATCACCTTCCTGTTTGCCGCCGGGCTTACCATCTTGATGTCCGACGATTATCTCAAACGGGAAGGATATCCGGTCGGCGAATATTACGCGCTGATTCTCTTCACCACCGCAGGCGCCATGTGGATGGCTTCGGGAACTGACCTGATGACCATTTTCCTTGGCCTTGAGGTGCTGTCCATTTCCCTGTACGTGCTGGCCGGGTTCTTCCGCGGGCAACTGCGTTCCAACGAAGCGGGGCTCAAATACTTTCTGCTCGGAGCCTTTTCCACCGGCTTTCTTCTTTACGGCATTGCTCTTCTTTATGGGGTTACCGGCACCACCAATGTGGCCGATATCGGGATTTTCCTCTCCGAGAACGGCTCGGTTCTGACCAGCCCGATGACGGTTGCCGGGATGCTCTTGCTGAGTGTCGGGTTCCTTTTTAAGATCGCCGCCGCTCCCTTCCACATGTGGACTCCCGATGTCTACCAGGGGGCACCGACTCCGGTCACCGCCTTTATGAGTGCCGGCCCCAAAGCCGCTGCCTTCGCCGCATTTTTGCGGGTATTCATCCTCGGGCTTGAACCGTTGCAGGCTGAATGGACTGCCCTGTTCTGTCTGCTGGCGGTATTGACTATGATCGTCGGGAATGTTATTGCCATTCAGCAGACCAACATCAAGCGAATGCTGGCCTATTCCTCCATTGCCCATGCGGGCTACGCTATGGTCGGCATGGTGGCCGCTAACGAAGTCGGACTGTCGGGCATTCTCTTCTATATGCTCGGCTATACCTTCATGAACCTTGGTGCCTTTGCTGTTCTGGTGCTGGCCGGCAAAAAAGGCGAAGAGAATCTGACCCTTGACGGATTCGCCGGATTCGGTTACAAGAGGCCCTTCCTTGGCGTGGCCATGACCATCTTCCTCTTCTCGTTGATGGGGATTCCGCCGACTGTCGGTTTTGCCGGTAAGTTTTACATTTTCGCCGGCGCCGTGAAATCCGGCTATGTCTGGCTGGCCGTGATCGGTGTTCTCAATTCGGCGGTATCCCTTTACTACTACCTGCGGGTCATGGTTGCCATGTACTTCCGCGACCCCGCAGAAGACTATGCCTGGGTCAAACTTAACGCGGCGACCGTTGTCTCCATTGTTGTGGCCATCGTAGGCATTCTTTATCTCGGCATCCTTCCCGGCCCGGTTATGGAGATGGCCAAACTGGCCGTTTTTTAAATCAAGCGACCCCCGGAATTACGAGCCCCAGGCCGACCGGCCTGGGGCTTGTCTTTTTTGTTTGCCCAGCGGAGCTGGCAAACCCTGCCTGCTGCAAGAAGCAGGCGTCGCCCCGATCAGGGGGGAAGACAATCCGAATCGCAAGGGCGTTGCTGGCAACGGCAAGGGTCTGAAGGACGCGATCCGAAGTAAGCTGCACACAGCGCAAGCGAACCTGCTTCGCCGCTACGGGAGGGTAAGCGTGCATGATTGCGCGAACCCCGATACCTGATCATGGCCCGCAGCGTGATTGAGAGCGGCGTAACTTACAGGGAGCCGGAAGGTAACTGGGGAAGCCTCGTAGCGTCTCGTTTCTCAGGGTCAGAGAGTCGAGTAAGGTAGGCGCAAGAGGAGACTCAAGGCCTTTCGATGCGGTGCGAGGTGGCAGAGGATTCCGTAGTAGTGATGAAGTCCCGGCCCGTGAAAGATGGTAACAGTTTGGAGGATAAAACCGGGTTGACCTGTCGCCAAAGTCGGCAGGGGCCGGTGAGCGCCAAAAGCCTCATCGGAATGCGAAGGGATGACGTTCATTCGAAAGCTTCTTCGGAAGTGTGTGGTTGGTGCACTGCCGGTCACAAAGTCGCCTGACGAGGCGGGTTACGTTGACTGCGGCGGAAAGAGTTTGGCTGCGGCATCGAACCGGCTGGCGGAAATAACTCAAGGCTCGCTCGGTTTTATATTGCCTGGCAAGGGATAGCAAGAAGCCGAGTCTTGGGCTGAGACCCGCAGGCAGAGTGCCCACCTCCATAGATGAGAAGGGCAGGTACGCGAGCATGGCGCGCATGCACTTTGCGGTCAGACCCATGTAATTACACCCCGTGGCTACCTATTCAAGTTCCTTCCACTTGTAATCAATGAGCTCGAGGAGGACGCCGTTCATTTTCTTTGGGTGAACGAAGGCGAACTCACAATCCCGAAAGGGCCGGGCTTTGCCCGTGGTGTCATCGGCCAGAGGCTCGGGATTGGGTATGAAGGGGTAGTCCTTTTCTTCGAGTTCCTTAACCGCTTTGCGTGTGTTCTCTACATTGAAGCTGATGAGCATGACCCCCTCGCCATTCTTCTCGATCCACTTGGCCACAGGTCCGTCGGGCGCGGTGGATTCCATGAGCTCAAAGCCCACACCTCCGAGCCAGTAGCGGGCGACGCGGATCTTCTCCGGCTCGTCCACATACGGATCGTCCGGTTTTGACTTGCCGAGGATCGGTTCCCACACCTTCTTGGCGGCGTCGAGGTTTTTCACAGCAATGCAGATGTGATCTACTTTTTTAGTTTCCATTGTACCTCCATTTCATGGGCAATACGGTCTCCACGATATGACCAATCAATTTGCTTTCGATTTAACGTTTCAAGGTTTTGGACATCTGCGCAACCCTATCAACGACCTTGCTTATGCCATGCTTGTTTATCAACGATTCCAAGCCAATCCCGACTTCGTCCCAGTTCACTTCCTCTTCCGTGACTTCCTCTTCCCATTCGACGTAGGTCAGGGCATCAACCCGGCAGACCTGAACGCACATGGGTTCTGGTAGCGGCGGAACGGACTCACACATATCGCATTTCAGAGGGAGGCCGGAGTCGGGTTCCTTGAATAAATCCCTGGCCGGGCAGGAGACCCCGCAGAAGCTACACCCTCTGTATCCCTTTCCGTTAATCGTATAGGCATTTCTGCCGGTACATTCGGCTGGCGTATAATCGCCGGCTCGGATCGGAACATACACATCGTTCCGGTCATCAACGACGACCCGAATCCGGGACCTCGCCGGATTGGTGCTGCTGTATTTGGGCACCGCGTGAAACCCGGAACATGCCATCTCACAGGCACGGCAACCAATGCATTTATCAAGGTCCACTTTTATCTCTTTTACGATTTTCTTTTTTAACCCATCCCTCACGCTCACCATCCCTTTCACGCGATTTGTTCAGCTTTCGCCATAGCCTCTTCGGAAGGAGCCGTTTCACCATCGGTCAAAATCCCCCTCTGGGCGAAGTCCTCGCTCACGAAATCCAAGCCCAGCTCGTCCAAGGTCTCCTTGGTCGGAATCCCGTCATTATTCCATCCCTTGAATTTGTAATATTCGTCAAGCAGCCTCTGTTCAGTTCCGGGCTCACGCTTCTTCCAGTGGTCCTCAGGGGGCTTCTCATCAGCTCGTCTCAGCCCCCTTCTGATATTGAGGGCCCTAACCAGATTGCGATTTCTTTTGGCGATCTCCCAGAGGCTATCTGAATCAAGATCGATCCCGGACGCATGGGAGATGAAGCTTGGCAAATTATAAATATGATAGGGCGGCCTTCCGCCAAACTGACCCCTGAATGACGACAAAAAGGCGCAAGTGCCGATGGCGTCATCAATGTAATGCATGGTCTCATTCCAATCACAAATGTGAACAGCGGCTTCAATCGATGGGTTTTGACGCGGTTCCCATTCCATAAACCATTTTTTAAACCTCTCGGGAGCGGCGTCCCACTTCTTTACAAACGCTTCTCTTTCTTTCCTGTCGGCAATGGGCGCCTGGGGGAAGGATCCTTCAATCTGGGTGATATTCATCTTCTCACCGGTGGCATACATCAGAAAGTAAGGATAATTAACATGCCCCAGTTTGATCGGCACCTGCTCAAACTTCTTGATGGTATTATGATCGTACGCTTCCGCGCCGTTACCGATCTGACGGGCCGCCGCGTAAATGCCATTGGCTAAAATATCGCCAATCCCTTCCCGCCGAGCAATTTTTTCGACCAGATAGAAGAATCTCGCCTCGTTTTCGAGGGGAAACGCCGGCAGGTCCTGGTCAGTTAATATGCCGACCTCGTACAGCTCAATGGCGAAAGCCATAGTCTGCGGCGTTGAGTATGCGTCCATTCCATACTCCTGGGTAATGCCGATAATGTCGTAATTAAAATCCAGATCTCCAAAGGCCGCCATCGCATAGGTTAGCTTGCTGTAGCATTTCTGGAAATAAGGAGGCCGCCCCGGGTAGTTGATCGCCTGATGGCAATCCTTGGGACAGTTGTGGCAGGCCGTCCAGCGAACCCGCAACCTCTCTTCAAGCGCTACCCACTCTTCTTCCAGCTCTTTGGTAAAGAAATTTTTTCTCCGCGTCCGCGCATTGCCCCAGGCAAAATTATCGACGTGAAACGCGTCGCCTTCCCCGTGCGCCATGGAATCCCCGCAATCCTTGTTGTCATACATCTGCCGATACATGGGAATGCTGATCTCAGAAAGCTCAGCCGGCCTGGCAACATGGACGTCCTTGGTTCCACGAACAACGATCGCCTTTATTCGTTTATCGCCCATGATCACGCCGACTCCTCGCGAGGCGCTGGAGTTAGCGTGTTCGATGCTCGCCATAAAAACCCTGTTTTCGCCAGCCAGGCCGATAGCGGCCACCTGAGCGTCGGGTTCTTTCAATTCCTCCTTCAGGAGGGTGGCTGCTTCCTGAGCGCCGGTCCCCCGCAGATGGCTGGCATCACGTATTTCCACTTTGTCATTGTTGATCCACAAATAGACCCAATCGGCGGCTTTGCCGCGGAAGATTATTTTGTCGTAGCCGGCATACTTCAGTTCCGGTCCGAAAAATCCTCCAAACAATGAATGTGAGTAGAGGCCCGTTTGGGGAGAGAAGGTATCAACAGACGTGCGATTGGCACCGGGAACCGGAGTGGAATGCAATAGGCCGGCGCTGAATACGAGGAGATTTTCGGGAGAAAAAGGGTCAACTTCCGGCGGAACCCGATCCCAGAGGATCTTCGCGGCGGTTCCTTGCCCTCCCAGGTAAAGTTCGGTCAATTTCGGGTCAGTTGCAATCCTTTCAATGCTTCCCCGGGAAAGATCGATCTCTAAATCAAATCCTGTCTCCGCGTACCTCATTTTCTTACTCCTTCTATCGGTTCGTCGGACGTTTCGCCCACAAGTTGTCAAAATCACCAGGCGTTGTAGAGCCCTTCAGCCTCCGAACCGTCGCGGCGCTTGGCAGGCCGCCTCTCCTAGCGCACCCTGTCGCCGCACAGGCTCCCCACCTCCTTGTCGATCTGATGAGGGACGACCAACTCGCAAGGCGTGGTTTTGGCGATAATCTCTTCTGCCATGGCCATTGCTGCCCTTCTTTTCTCTCAGAAGGTTTCCAACGGAGCCCCTGTAGATTTTTACCAAGTCATGGCCCGGATGGGGTTGCCTTTGAAGTGTGGCATTTAGGTGCCTTTTTGCCATTATGGAGCCGATAGCATCTCCGCTGGCGGGTTCTTGAGTTCCAAAATCGGTTCGTTCCACCCAAGTCTTAGCCCTTAAGCTGGGGCAATGGCAAACACGCGGACCGGGCTGCCGGACCCGTCCACGATCTTCATGGGCGCGGTAATCAGAATCGCCCCGGTGGGCGGCAGTCGATCGAGGTTGCACAGGCTGGCAAGGCCGTACTTGCCCGCGCCATGGACCAGATTATGGCAGGGAAACATGGGTTCGAAGAGGTGGGCCTGACCGGCATCGGTCCCCACGGTTTCTGTCCCGAATCCCATCACGTCGCGCTCGATCAGGAAGCGCACGCATTCAACGCTCGGGCCCGGGGTGTGGGCCGCCCCATCCTCTTTCAGGTTGAGAAAGGCCGCTGCGTCGGTGCGCTTGGACCAATCGGTCCGCATCAGCACCCAGGAGCCGGCGGGGATACGGCCGTGCTTCTGCTCCCAGCGTTCCAGAAATGCGGGCGTCAGCAGAAAGTCCTCGTCGGCAGCCGATTCCTTACTGGTGTCGATGACGCAGACCGGAGCGATGTGTTTATGGGCGGGAATGGTATCCAGGGTATTCTCCGGCAGGTCTTTACCCGTGACCCAATGGGCCGGGGCATCGAAATGGGTCCCGGTATGCTCACCGATGGTGAGGGTGTTCCAATACCAGCCCGGCCCCTGCTCATCGTACCTGGAGATGACCTCCCGGGAAAAACTGGGCGATTGGGCGAATTCGGGCGGCAGGGCAATCACTGGGGTTTCCTCGCTCAGCGGCTGCGTCAGGTCCACGACGTTAATGCCTCCATTGGCCAGACCGTCCAACACGTGCTCCAACACCTGCGAAGAATTCGACATGTACATAGCTTTGTACTCCTGTCCGGTTAGGGTTAGTGGTGGCTAAACATCCGCATTATTATGGGGCCGCCGCAAAGGCCGGCAGGGATTCGGCCGACAAATCAGAGCGAGGCCCGCGTTTTGGACTAGGGACTCACGCACCGTTCGGGACATATCCATTGCCACGATGATGCCAAGCTCCCCTGTCGTTGGTAACTCGTCGAATTTATGCATCTTTAAGCCGTTTTTGCGATGGTCGGTCGAGGGTGAAGGGATATAAGAAAACTTTGCGGATTTCTCGGCTGGAGGGGGAAAAAGGATAAAATATCAATGAGATAAGTGGATATAATTTAGCTTTGGGCCATAAGAAAAGTTTGACCCATTCCGCGGGCCCGTATTTGAAGTACGTTATCGGTCGGTCCCGCAGGGCTGGTCGGTGTCCATCGGGAATGCGGATCCCGATGCCGGGGGGGAAGGTCCGGAAAAAATGCCGCCACCCTCCCGGCGGAGGATGACGGCAAGGCGTCGACAGGAGGCAAAGTCTATCGACCAGTTAACCAGGACCTGACCCTCTGGGTTCGAAGCAAAAATGCCGCTCAATTCGTTGCTTCGATTTTGGACCCGTTCAACGGCCGGGGAGCCATGGGTTTAAAGGCTATTCCAAATACGTATCGAGCCCACCCGCGCCGGCGAGTTGCAGCATGTTGGGAGAAAAGGCCTGTTCATTGAAATCGGGGTTGTTCAGGTTGGTGCTGACGATGTCGATGTACGTCGCCCGATTGCGCTGAAAGTCGATCGCCTGGGTGCAGAAGAAGGTGATGCCAGGCTTGCCGTCCTTGGCCGTGATCTGGCTGTAGGTCTCCCTCCAGAGGCGCCAGAAGGCCCCTTTGCGGTCATAGATATCGCTTTGATAATAGAAGGGCAGCTTGGCATCCATGTAGAGAATCTTCTTCGCGTAGGGATGTTCGGCCGGCGGAATGGCTTCGATCACATAAACCTCCCGAGGCTCCCAGGTTACATTGATGGGGTTCCAGTAGGGCGGGGCCTGTTCCACGTAATCGTTGTAGTCGTGCTTGACTTTCGGGTCGGGTCCGGTGACAACCCCAAGGACCCAGCGTTTTTCGAGAAGCTTCCAGCTCTCGTACCAGAGCGGATAGCAGTTGATGGCTTGATTGTCATCATTGAGAAGGTCCATTTTGGGCTGCGGGTCCATCCAGCTTTTGCCGCCGGCCACGCGGCGGGTTCTCCTGATGGACTTCACGTAGACCCAGGCATCGTCCAGCTTGCCACTGCTGTACTGCTTGGTGTAGATGCCGAGCCCAGCAAGGTCGTAGGGCTTTGAGAGGGTCAGAAGGTAACGGGCGTGATCGCCCTCGTTGCCGAGTTTGGACTCACCGTCGGTGGTGCGCCCCTCCATGAGCATCTTGGCGCTGATCGCCTCGAAACGGTCGATGGTCCCTTTGGCGCCATCGACGATGGTGACATCCCCGGTGGCAATCCAGTTGTCGCCCATGACCGGGTTGGCGTAATACTGGTTCCAGGCCAGCTTGTAGCCGGCATCGGGATCATTCACGTCGACGCTGGGGAAGGGAATCCCCGCCTGGTAGTTGCTGACGGTCTTGGTCTCGGGGTCAAATTGGGCCTGCCCGGTATGCCTTCTGGTGGCCTCCAGGTAGGCGGGATCGACTTTGAGCTCGGTGGTGTGCCCCAGTTTCATCTGCAGATTATGGTCCTGGATCCACATGCGCTGGGAGTCGGTCAGCAGGTCGCCGATCCGAATCCCCTGGAAGGTCTCGTTTTCCATGGCCGTCAGGTTGTCCTTGTTCAGGACCGTCCCTTCGGCGACGTCCTTGGCCACTGCGTTTCCGGAAAGGAGCCCCGCGAACAGCATCAGAGCCGCCAATTGACCTAACCTCTTGGGCAAACGTACATCCATTTTCGCTTCCTCCTCTGAGCGGGTTGGCGTTTTAGAACTGGTAAGTGATCCGGGTGAGGAATTGATCGTTGTTGTCAAAGGAGCCGAAGAGGCTGGCCCCGCCGGGAGCATCGCTCTTTTTGCCCCCGTAGAAGAGGTCCCCTTCGAACTTGACCCGCCAACTCGGACCGAACTGGAATTCCACGGAGGGAGCGAGAACCCCGCCGCCGTTGCTGGCATCGTGAACCGCCACCATCTGCCCGGTGATGGTGTCCATTTTGTAGGGCAGGGTGAAGATGCCGGTGACCCAGGTGGTGTGCTCATCCTCGGCGGTTCCGAAGGCGTTGACGATCAGGTCGTTACGGTCATAGGCGAGGATGAAGGTGTCGAAGACCTGCAGGCTGAGCATGCTGGCGTTGCTGGTTCCGATAAACCTCTGCAGGCGGAAGTTGGTGTCGAGCCCGAGCATCCCGCGCACGATGTCCTTCTTCGCTACCCGGAAGAAGGCATCGTTGAAGGGTTGGGAGGGAATGTAGGCGGCCTCAATGCGGTAAACCGTATCGATGAAAGGAAGGTAGCCGCTGAGGGTTCCGCCGTAGATGTCGATTTCTGGGAAGATGAAGGCCAGTCCCATGGGGTCCTCTGCCGGACTTCTCTCCGAAGGGAAGAGCACCGGGTTCTGGGCCTGGGTGTGATAGTAGTTCAGGCTGTACGCCAGATCGTCGTTCGGCCCGAGCGTCCCCGACCAGCGGGCCCCGTAGTGAGCCTCGTCCGTGTCCCCCTCGGAGTGGTGGAAATCGAAGGGGAGCGAAGGGACCCCCAGGGCGACGAGTTCCGGCGAGCGGACGGCATTGAGGTCGAAGCCCTTGCTGCCGTTCTGGGCCCAGCGTCCGCCGAACATGTCGAAGCTGTTGCCGATGTCCTCTTCGTCGTCGAGGCCCGGCCGCACGAGAAGCTGCAGGGTCCCTTTGAACTCGGGCACGTCGAGGTTGGCGTTGGCCAGGATGAGCGGCTTGCGCCACTCCTCGTTTTCGGGCTCCAGAAAGGCCCGCCAGGTCTGATCGTAGCCGTGAACCACGTCCAGGGCCTGAAAGAAGTCCGTCTCCCCCCAGACGACCTGCTGCTTGCCGAGGCGCAGGTTGATCCGCTCGCCGACCGGAACGTCAAGATAGAACTCCCTGAGCTCGTCCTCGTTGTAACGATCCTTGAAGTCCCCTTCGCCCCCCGTTGCTCGAGACAAACTCTGCAGATCTCGAAGATAGTCGGTGATCTGCTCCCTGGTGATCCTGCCAATGGCGGTCATACTGGCCGGCCCCAGATTTCCTCTCAACTGGAGCAGCAGCGACAGCCGGTTCATGGACACTTTGTGCTTGTCGTCGTCTGCGGTTTCCGGAACATCCTCGAGATTGATGCTCAGGTACTCCCGCACATAGCCGTTGAGCTCGAAACCGCCTACGGTAACGGCCAGTGCGCTGCCAGGCAGAAGCGTCGACGCCAAGCCCAGCACGACCACCATCCCCAACCAAACTCTCCACTTCAACATCCTGCAACCCTCCATGTCCTTTCCTGTTGCGTTCTCAAGTGACGATCCTGAAGGTTTTGAGCTTCACGGCCGCGGGGAGACCTCAGCCCGATCCGCAACGAGCACCTCAACCGAAGGCACCGGGCCCGCTCCCCTCCTGACCCGCTCTCGCTGGCCCTCCTTGCCGAGGAGAAAACGTGGCCTGAACAGATAGACCATGGACGGGATGACGAGCAGGGCGCTTAGCGCCGAGACCGTCATCCACACCGCGATCAGAAGGCCCATCTCGGCCTGGAAGCGAAGCGAGGAGAAAAAGAACCAGAAAACCACCGAGGCGATCATCGTGGCCGCCGTGATCAACACGCCCCTGCCGGCCGTCAGCAGGGCGAAATGGATGCTCTCGCGCAGGTCTCCGGTATGCTGGTAGCCCTCCTTGATCCGGTCCGAAATATAGAAGGCATAGTCCACCCCCAGACCGATTCCCAGGGCTGCCACCGGCAAGGTGTTGATATTGAGTCCGATGTTGGCCAGGCTCATGAAGCTGAAGGTAATGGTGTTGGAAAGCAGGACCATGGGAAGAAAGAAGAGCCCGGCCTGCGTCGAGCGATAAGCGACGGCGCAGAAGAGAAACAGCAGCAGAAGGGCCAGGGCGATGCTCTGGATCTGCCCCGAAAAGATCACCTCGTTGACCGCGGCCAGAACGCCGACCAGGCCGCCGGCCAGGCGGTAACTGGCCCCTTCCATGGGGTTCTCCGCCACGTAGTCCGTGATGGCCCGGATCGCCCGGCGGATGGTGTCCCCCTTGTGATCCCGGAACATCATCAGCACGGAGCCGTTTTTATATTGGTTGTCCGTAAACCGATCGATATCCCCGGGGTCCGATCCGGTCAGGGCGAAGAAGAGCATCTCGCCGTTGACCAGCGCATCCTCACCCAGCTTGTAATACCTCGGGTTCCCCTCGTGGAGGATCATGTTGACCGGCCGGATCACGTCGGCCAGCGAGACCGTCCCTCCCACTTCCGGCTGCGCCTCGATATACTGCTGAAACCTGGTGATGTTTTCCAGGACCTCGGGCTCCTTGAGGGTGTTCTCATCGTCTCCGGCGACGACGACGAACATCCGGTCGCTTCCGGGGAACCGGGAATTGATGGCGGCATCATCCTGGTTGTATTGGGAGTCGGGCCAGAGAATCGGGGAGCCGGGATTCGAATCCCCGATCGTGATGTCCTTGGCGTAAAACCCCGACACCAGCAGGACGGCAAACCCCAGGGTCAGGATGATCGTCGCCATCCCCCGCCTGGTGGCCAGCTCCCCGCACCACCGCAACAGCACCTTCATCGGCCGGTTGACGCTCCACCGGATGATCCGCTTCTCGTGGTGAGCCCTACACCAGGAAAGCATGACGGGGATCATGACGATGGTGCAGATGACCATCGCCCCGATCCACATGGCGCCGATAATGGCCGCTTTTTTCAGCAGCGGAATCGGCGTCAGGGCCACCACCAGCATGGCGCCCATGTCCGTTGCAAGCCCGAGAAGCCCCGGCCTGAAGAGTTTCGACAGGGCGACCCGGGCGGCGTCACGGGCGTCGAGCCCCCCATCTGCCCTTTCGGCGTTGAACGCGGCATTGAGCTGTACCGCATGCGAGATGGCCCGGGCCGAAATGATGAAGGTGATCACGATGGCCAGCGGGTCCAGATTGAACCCGAGCAGCTGCATGATTCCGAAGATCCAGACCCCGGAAATCAGTCCCGAAACGAGGGGCAGAAGCATTCCCCGAAGGGTTCCCTTGCTGAGGAGCAGGATGAGGGCAATGACCCCGACGATCAGAAATACGATCTTGATCGTCTCCGGCAGGTAGTCCAGAACCAGGCCGGCAAGGACGGGCTGCCCGACGACCTTGATTTTGACATTCGGATGCTCGGCCTTGGCGATGACGTCCTTGACCTGGGGGTAGACCTTGCCGTAGTCGATCAGGCGGTCGATGAAGTCCACGGTGATCAGGGCCGATTTCAGATCCGCCGAAACATAGCTCCCGTAGACCATCGGGTTGGAGATGACGTCCTTCCGCAGCTTGTCGATCTCCTCCTGGCCCTGGGGCAGCTCGGGCCACATGATCGGCAGGGATTCGATTCCGAAGTTGGAGGCCCGCACGTTCTTAAGTTTCTTGGTGGCCAGCGAGACGATCTGGAACTGGTTGACGGCCTCCACGTACTGGAGGTCATCGGTGATCTGCTTGATCGTTCCAAGGGTTTCGGCATTGAAGATGTCCCCCTCTTTGGCCTCGACCATGATGGTGACGACGTTGGCCCCGCCAAAGGTATTCTTAAACTCCTCGTTGGTCTGAACATAGGGATGATCGCCTGGCTGCAGGTCGGTGAAGATGGTCTTGACGTCCACCTGCAGGGCAAAATAGCCCAAGACCAGCGTCACCAGGGCAATGGCCGCCATGACCGAGACGCGCCAACGAATACAGAAATCTGCAATCCAACTAGCCATTTTCGATTCCCCCCTTTTTATAGCTCTTGCGACCAGGGGCAAAGGGCTTCCACTTCCCATCGGCATAAACGCCGACGCCCGCTCCGGAGATGAAATATGAGCCGCCCGCTCGGGCGATGCCCGTGTACCAGGCAAAATTCTGCGGAGCCAGTTTGTCGACCTGCCATGCCACGGCCTGGGCATCCGCGGTCAGAATCATCCCGGCATCGCCGACCGCACGGTAGGTGCGGCCGTCCCACAGAAGGTCATAAAGATGGCTCTGCGCCCCACTGGCGGCCAGCTGCCAGCTTCGCCCGCCATCGGCCGTCGCCAAAACCGTGCCGGAGAGCCCCACGATGACCCCATGGGTAGCGTCCGAAAAGGCGATGGCATTCAGGCTGGATTCGGTCGGAACGCTGACCGCCTCCCAGGTCCGCCCGCCGTCCGTGGAACGTTTCACGCTACCGAACTCGCCGACCACCCACACGGCCTGGCCTTCAGCGACCGTCACATCATTCCAGGACACATCCTCTTCGGGGTGAGTCATGCTCCAGGTCTCGCCCCGATCATCGCTGACCAGCACCGTCCCCATGCCGCCGACAACCCAGGCCCGGCCGCTTGCGGAGTCGATGTAGCCACTCAGCAGCTGGTCCCCCATCGGAAACGAGGGCACCTCGACGGTTTTCCAGTTCCGGCCCCCATCCCGGGTGACCAGGACCGTGCTCCTGTCCCCGATCGCCAGAAGGGTCCGGTTATCCCATGCCAGCACCTTTTGAAGATGGGTCCGGGTGGGAACCTCCTGAATTGCCCAGGTGCTGCCGCCGTCATCCGAGCGGACAACCTTCCCGTAGCTGCCGACCGCGCAGATCGACCGACCTTCCTCGTCGAGCGCCGTGACGGAATAGAAAGCGTCCCTTCGCTCGAAAGGGAACCTCTCGATCTTTTTCACCTGCACGGTGGGCTTGACAAAAAAAGCCACCCAGAAAAGACCGCCGATAACCAGCAGCGACATCATCACTTCAACGGCAATGGAAAATTTTTTCACAATAGCCCTCACTCCCCTTTACGGCCTGCGGTTTGTACGCCGAGCGCCCCGGCGGCGCGCCCCTCAAAACCCCGGCTCCTCATTCGGCAAGCGGCTCCCGGATTTCCCGTTTGCCAGCCGGGGCAATGGGGCAAGGCGGTACGGCTTTGCCATTTTGGGTCGACACATCCTTCCTGGCGCCTTACCGGCTAAAGCTTGGCCTGCAGCCTCTCCCATTTGCGCTCGACCTCGTTCTGAATGAGGTCGACGTCCCCCTCGGACAGATGCCGATAGCGCTTTTGCCCGGCAACATAGTCGGCCACGGGAACCCCTGTGGGACCCTGGTTCAGGGTGTATCTTTCGCCGTTTTCCACCTCGTACAGGGGGAAGATCCCGGACGCCACGGCCAGCCGCGAGGTCTTGGGTCCGGCGTTGTCCGCTATCCCCCACCCGCTCAGGCAGGGCGTCAGGACCACGATGAACCTCAGGCCCCCCTTGATCTCCATGGCCCTGGCCACCTTCCGGGCCAGGTCGTCGGGATAGCCCGTGGTGGCGGTCGCCATATAGGGGATGTTGTGGGCGGCCATGATTTCCGCGACGTTTTTCTTCGGGGTCAGCTTGCCGGCTGGGGTCGAGGTGGTGAACGCGAGCGAGGGGGTCGCCGAACTTTTCTGGCTGCCGGTATTCATGTACCCTTCATTGTCGAGGCAGATGTAGATGATGTCCTCGTTGCGCTCCGCCGCGGCCGAAAGGGCCTGGAAGCCGATATCGTAGGTGCCGCCGTCGCCGGCGATGGCCACGACCTGGGTGTGATCGTTGCCTTTGGAGACCAGGGCCCGCTTGATCCCGGCGGCCGAGGCGGCACTGGCCTCCAGGGTCGTTTGGTAAACGGGGATTCTCATCGAGCTGAGCGGCTGGGGGCCGGAAATAATCGCGATGCAGGAGGGGGGGACCACCGCGATGGCATCGGGCCCCAGGGTGTTGAGGATGAAGCGAAGGGCCAGGGCTTCGCTGCAACCGGGGCAGGCGGCGTGACCTGAATTGAAGACCTTCTGTTCGGGAATTTGGTAACTCATGTGCTCATCACCCCTTCCATACCGAGTTGGCCGACGGCGCTTCAGCCATGGCGCATCGGACCAGGTCCTTGATGGCGGCCGGCGAGATGCTGGTCCCCCCGACCCCGGCCAGATAGCCGTGGATTTCCGGAGCGCCGGCCAGGCCGTAGAGGGCGGCCTTGAGCTCCTGGAAGAGAACGCCGCCGGTGCCGGGGGCAAAGTTGCGGTCCAGGACCATGACCTTGGGCACGCCGGCGAGGGTTTGGCGGACGATCTCCACGGGGAACGGCCTGAAGAGCCTGATTTTGAGCAGGCCGACCGGCAGCCCCGCGCTTCTGAGCTCGTCGACGGCATCGCGGGCGGTTCCGGTCATGCTCCCCATGGTCGCGATGATGAACTGCGCTCCTTCGCAGCGGTACGGCTCGAGGATGCCGTAGCCCCGGCCGACCAGTTCCTGCAACTGCAGGTCGGCCCGGGTGGCAACCTCGACCACCCGCGCCATGGCCTCGCCCAGGTCCCGGCGATGGTTCTGGAACATGATCTGGGAGACGGTATTGCCCCAGGACTCACCGATCTGCGGGTCGAGCCGGTGGGGCGGGTCGAAGGGGGGCAGGTACCTGTCGACCTGCTCCTGGGGCACGATATCGATTGCCTCCATGGCGTGCGAGACATAGAAGGCCTCGTGGATGACCATGGCGGGCAGCAGGACCTCTTCCGTAACCCGGAAGGCCTGCAAGATGGTGTCATGGGATTCCTGCCCGTTTTCGCAGTAGTACTGGATCCACCCGACATCCCTCTGCGCCAGGCTGTCGGTCTGATCGGGCCAGAAGCCCCAGGGAGAGCCGAGCGTCCGGTTGACATTGGCCATGACAATCGGGGCGCGCGCGCCGGCGGCATAGTGAAGCATCTCGTGCATCAGCAGCAGCCCCTGGGAGGCGGTGGCGGTAAAGACCCGCACGCCGCTCAGAGAGGCGGTGATCGCAGCGGCCATGGCGGAATGTTCCGATTCCATGGTCATGATCTCCGCCGCCATCTCGCCACTGGCCTGAAAATCGGTGATCTTCTCAAGAATCGGCGTCTGCGGCGTGATGGGATAGACCGGGATCACGTTGGGTTTGGCCAGCTTGACCGCATAGGAGACGGCATGATTGCCGTTAAGAAGCAGCCGGGTGCTTTCCACAGTCATTTCGTTTCCTCCTTGACTCCCATGGCGCCCCGGGGACATTCCTCGAGGCAACATCCGCAGCCCTTACAGTACTGATCGAGCACACGGTAGTGAAGCGGCGCGGAGTCATCCTTCACGATGGCCATATCCGGGCAGAAATAGGCGCAGTTGTCGCATTCGAGGCACGATCCGCAACTGAAGCAGCGCTCGGCCTGGGTCTGGGCCTGCTCGGCGGTCAGCCCCAACCGGATCTCCCGGAAGTCGGCGCTCCGGGCCTTTGCAGCGACCTTGCCGCGCTCGCCTCGGTCCCTGAGCGGAAAGTAGAAGGTATTGATATCGGCAAAGGCTACCTCGGCCGCCTCATCGGCCGCGTCGTTCGCGACTGCCCCTGGTTGGCCAAGGTATTGCGCGATGCGGTGCGCGGCCCGTTTTCCGTCGCCCACGGCGGTGGAAACGAAGCGCTCGGCACTGGCGACGTCGCCCGCCGCGAAGAGTCCGGCGCGGCTGGTTCGGTAGCCCTCATCGATCACCACCATCGACCGCTCGACCCTGACGCTGGCCTCCCAGTCCGCCAGCTCCGGATCCTGACCGACGGCCAGAACGACGGTGTCGGCGTCTAAGGCGAAGTCGGTCCCGCCGATTTCAATGGGCCGGATCGTTCCGGCCGGAGCCTCGGGATCGAGTTCGACCCTGACGCAGCGAAGCCGCAAAGCCCCCGAAGCCTCCTCGACGCTCTTGACCATGGCCCCGTCGACAAGCTGCGCGCCTTCATCCAGCGCATCCTGAATCTCGTCGTCGGGGGCGGGCAGGACCTCCCGGCCTTCCAGCGCGACGATTGTGGCCTGGCTGCCCAGCCGTAGCGCCGATCCGGCCACATCCATGGCCACGCTCCCCCCGCCGATGACCACGACCTTCTGGCCGAGGCTCAGGGGGGCGCCACGCCTTACGCTGCGCAGAAAGTCGATGCCGTCGATCACCCGGGCGTCTTGCCGGGGAAATTGGGGGAGTCTTTTGGGCTCCTGGGCGCCGAAGGCGATGAAGAGCGCCGAATACCGTTTCTCGAGCGTCTCCAGGTCGGCACCGGTTATCTTGCGGCCGGTGACGACCTCGACCCCCAGATCGACGATCCTTTTGACCTCGGCGGCAACCACTTTTTGGGGCAGTCGGTATTCGGGAACCCCATAGCGGAGCACCCCGCCCAGCTCGGGATTGGCGTCATAGAGGGTGACCTGAAAGCCTTTGCGCCGCAGCTGATAGGCGCAGGAAAGACCGGCGGGCCCCCCGCCGATAACGGCCACCTTCTGGCTCAGTTCGGCCCCGGGGGCGGCAAACCCCCACCCCTGCTCGATCGCCATATCCCCGACATACTGCTCCAGGGCATTGACGGAAACGGCCCCGTCATAGTCGCTGCGGTTGCACTGTCCTTCGCAGGGGTGGTGGCAGGTTCTGCCGATGGTCGCAGGCATCGGGTTGTTTTCCACCAGGGCCTGCCACGCCGCCTCGAACTGCTCATTACGGGCCAGTTGCACCCATACCGGGATCTCGCCATCGACGGGGCAGGCCCCATGGCACGGCGCCGGCCGTTTCTGATGCACGGCGATGGCGTTGCGCCAGGTCCCCGTGTTCAATACGTCGGTCCACCCCGTGGTCCAAATCGATGGAGCCCTATTGTCTGAACGCGCCATCTAACAGCTCCCTTCGTTGACGATCCGATAGCCCTCCAGGCAGGCCGCCACATTGTTCTCCGGCTTGACCGGGCTCGTTTCGGCAACCACCTTCTCCAGCAGCTCGACATTGGCGTAACCCAGCATGCCGAGCACGGCACCGACCAGCGTGTGGGTGGTGGAAACCGGCAGACCGATGGCCGATGCGCCGACCACCGTGGTCGCGGTCGCNNCAATGCTCCTGGCATCGATGGTAACGACCTTGAAATCGCCCAGATGACGGAACTCTTCGGCGGGAAGCACGGAGTTGATCAGCATCAGCGTATGTTCCGTGGCCCCCTTGAGCAGGTTGCCCCCGGCCAGCAGGCTGGGATCAAAGCAGACAATGGCATCGGGATGTTCGATATCGCAGCGCAGCCGAATCGGCTTGTCGTCGACTCGTAGCGAGGAACTGACCGGCGTTCCCCGGCGCGCCCCGCCGTAGGTGGCGTAGGACAGAACATGCCGGCCTTCCTGGAAGTAGATGTCCGCCAGAATTTTTCCGGCCATCTGCGCGCCCTGGCCCCCGCGTCCTTGAATGATGAACTGCAACATGCCGTTATCCTTCCTGTTTAAAACCAAGCCGAGGAGGCTGTCCGATAATAGGG
>NPIG01000933.1_pt1 | contig 18090 bp, 14 predicted proteins | sample 8637441 | NCBI WGS metagenome assembly NPIG01 (sample SAMN07420675, study PRJNA396082) | bioreactor metagenome | isolation source: sample BR6 brine-fed electro-methanogenic bioreactor BR | place: Japan: Kochi | collected 2016-06-14 | reverse complement strand
TTTTGCCTGTGGATTTGGGATGCAAAACCCCTTTTGCATCTCCCTCTTTTCATGGCTATAATGAGGGGCACTTTTGGAACATTGCGGATTACCGTAGAGTACGTAGCAGCTTTGTGCATGTTGTGCGTGTTGTACATGTTTTCGTCGTCTTGGTTTGTTCTGGTTTGTTCTGGCTTGTTCTGGTTTTTGTGCCTTGTATGTTTCTGATGTTTCTCATGCTTCTTAATGTTTCTTATGCTTTTCAGCACTTTCGAAAGAGAATCGCCCGATAAGGAGGAATTCGGCGTGGGGTATGCTTTTAACGACATCGAAAAGAAATGGCAGCGTTACTGGGAAGAGGAAGGGGTCTTCCAGGTGGAGTCCCATGAGGATAAGGAAAAGTTCTATTGCCTTGAAATGTTTCCCTATCCCAGCGGGGCCCTTCACATGGGGCATCTGCGGAACTATTCCATAGGGGATGTGCTCTCCCGGTATCTCTGGATGAAGGGGTACAATGTGCTGCATCCCATGGGGTTTGATGCCTTCGGCCTTCCTGCGGAAAATGCCGCCATCAAGTACGGCGTGCATCCCCACAAGTGGACCTGGGATAACATCGAGCATATGACGAGCCAGCTGAAGAGCATGGGGTGCAGCTACGACTGGCGCCGCCGGGTGGAGACCTGCAACCCCAACTACTACCGCTGGACCCAGTGGATCTTTCTGCAGCTCTTCAAAGAGGGGCTGGCCTACCGTAAGCATGCCCCGGTGAACTGGTGTTCCGACTGTGCCACAGTGCTGGCGAACGAGCAGGTCATCGACGGAGGGCACTGCTGGCGCTGCGGTACCGCGGTAAAGAAAAAGGCTCTTGAGCAGTGGTTCTTCAAGACCACCCACTATGCCCAGGAGCTTCTGGATGATCTGAAAAACCTCCCCGGCTGGCCCGAGCGGGTGCGGACCATGCAGGAGAACTGGATCGGCCGCTCCGAAGGGGTGCGGCTCTCCTTCGATCTGGAGGGGCATGACCCCATAGAGACCTTCACCACCCGGTTTGATACCATCTTCGGCGTTACCTTCCTGGCTCTCTCCCCGGAGCATCCTCTGGTGGAGCTGCTGGCGGCGGAGTCCGAATCCGGAGATGCCCTCCGGGCCTTCGTGCAGGAGGTGGGGCAGGAGAGCGAAATCGAGCGCACCGCCGTGGGGGGGGAGAAGAAGGGAATCTTCACCGGAGCCTACGCCACGAACCCCGTGAACGGGGAGCAGGTGCCCATCTGGATAGCCAACTACATTCTCATGGATTACGGCACCGGGGCCATCATGGGGGTGCCCGCCCACGATCAGCGGGACTTCGAGTTTGCCCGGAAGTACGACATCCCCGTTCGGGTGGTTATCGCCCCTGCGGATGGTTCCCCTCTGGATGGGGATACCATGGAAAAGGCCTATGACGAAGACGGCATCCAGACCAACTCCCGGGAGTTCGACGGCCTACCCACCAAAGAGGCCATTCCCCGCATGGCTGCATGGTCCGAGGAAAAGGGCTTCGGCAAGCTGGAGGTAAACTACCGCCTTCGGGATTGGCTTGTCTCCCGGCAGCGTTTCTGGGGGGCCCCCATTCCGGTGGTCTACTGCGAGAAGTGCGGCATGGTCCCCGTGCCGGAGGACAAGCTTCCGGTGCTGCTCCCCCGGGATGTGGAGCTTCTCGAAGGGGGGAAGAGCCCTCTGCCGCAGCTTGAGAGCTGGGTGGAGACCAAGTGTCCCGTATGCAAAGGCAAGGCCCGGCGGGAGACCGACACCATGGATACCTTCATGTGCTCCTCCTGGTACTTCCTGCGCTATGCCTCTCCCTGGACGGAACAGGCCCCCTTCCTCAAGGAGGATACGGATTACTGGATGAACGTGGATCAGTATATCGGGGGTATTGAGCATGCCTGTCTGCATCTGATCTACGCCCGTTTCTTCACCAAGGTGCTGGCGGATATGGGGTATCTTTCGGTGCGGGAGCCCTTCGAGAATCTTCTTACCCAGGGAATGGTGATCAAGGACGGCCGCAAGATGTCCAAATCCCTGGGGAACGTGGTGGATCCCGATGAGATTATCAAGCACTACGGGGCGGATACCGCCCGGCTCTTTATCCTCTTTGCCTCCCCCCCGGAGAAGGATCTCGACTGGTCCGAGCAGGGGGTAGAGGGGGCGCATCGCTTCCTCAAGCGGGTCTGGCGTCTGGTGGAGGATCATCTGGAAGATCTTTCCAAGGCTCCCCGGGGTGTGCTCCCTCTGGAGAAGATCGCCTCCCGGGAGTCTCGGGATCTGAAGCGCACCATCCACTACACCATCAAGCAGGTGGGGCACGATATCGAAGAGGAGCGGCAGTTCAACACCGCTGTGGCCCGGCTTATGGAGTTGAGTAATGCCCTGGGGGCCTATACGCCTGAATCTTCCGAGGAGTGGCAGCTCATGCGGGAGGGTGTGGAAGCGTTGCTTCTCTGCCTCTCTCCCTTCTCCCCCCATATGTGTGAGGAGCTCTGGGAGATGTTGGGGAATACCCCCTGCCTTGCCCTCTCTGAATGGCCCTCCTACAATGAAGAGGCCCTGGTGCAGGATGTGATCACCGTGGTCTATCAGGAGAACGGCAAGGTGCGGGAGCGGCTGGAGCTTGCAGCAGGGCTCTCTAAAGAGGATCTCGAAAAGGCGGTGCTCTCCTCCGAGGCGGTGGCCAGACGACTGGAGGGGAAGGAGATTCGCAAGATTATTGTGGTGCCCGACAAGCTCGTTAACGTGGTGGTGAAGTAGTACGTGTCTCATCTGGTAATTCTCGACGCCGCTGGAACCTCCCAGCGGCGTCTTCTTCAGGAGGAGCGTGCCAGGCTGGAAAAGCTTGGGTATGAGCCCGGAGGAACGGTACGGGAGGGAACTTCCTGGAGTGATCTTCTGGCCTCGGGCTCTACCCGGGGGCTTTTCTGCTCCAAGACCTATCTTCTGGTGGAGGGGGCGGAGAAGCTGGGGAAATTCCCCGAAAATCTTCTCCCGGAGCTTACATCCTCACCGGGGGATGCGGTCTTTCTGTTGCTCTATGCCAAAAGCTGGGGGAGCTTTTTTCCTGCTTCCGCCAAGGATCTCTGTACCATCCGCAAGGGAGAGGAAATGCCCCGGTGGGGGAGAGAGCGGATGGAGTGGCTTCGCAAGAATGCCTCTTCTTCGGGGGTAGAGCTTTCTCCCGAGGCGCTTTCGTTTATCAGCGAGCGTTTTGAAGATCCTGAAGAGATTCGGGGAGAGTTTCGGAAACTTGCCCTGGCCTACTACGACAGGCCCCTTTCGGGAAAGGAAGTGGCGGCCCTTTCCGTGGACGAAGGGGAGAAGGCTCTGCTGCACTTTCTGGATGGGCTCTGCTACCGCAGAGTTTCGGAGGCTCTGGAGGCTTTTCGGAGTCTGGCGAGGCGCCAGCCCTTTCTTCTGGTGCTTACCTCCCTTTACAATCGCATTCGGGTGGGGATGTACATGGCCCTCTATCCCTCCCGGCAGGATCAGGAAAAGGCGTTGCAGTCCATAGGAGCCCGGAGCTACCAGAAGCGTATGGGGCAGGAGCTGCTTAGGCGGTATCCCAAGAGGGCTCTCTATGATTTTGCGGTTTGTCTTGCCTTTTTGAGCGCCGCGGAAAAGGCGGGGGTGGGGCCGGGGTGGCGGGGGCTTGAGATGGGATTGCTGCAGTTTCTCGGAGCTTCCGTAAGAGAAGAGGAGCGGAGCAGAGAGCGAAGATAGGGAGGATATGAAAAAGGGACTCCCCCGGTTTTTCGAGCAGGAATCCCTTTGTTCGCATCTCTTTCGTCTTCTGGCGTGTTGTGTTCTGTGCCTCCTGCCGCTACCGTGGAACGATACAGAGGGAGGCGTGAAGGAGATTTTGGGCTATGCCTCAGGGTTCAGACTTTTCACGAGCTTGGCAAAACCGGACTTCCGGCGAGCGGCTGTGTTTCTGTGAATCACGCCCTTTACCACCGCCTTATCCATCACGGCCTGGGCCTCGTTGAGCCGGCTCTGGGCGAGGGTCGCATCTCCCTGGTCGACAGCTTCCTTCAGCCGCTTGGTAGCGGTTTTGGTTCTGCTGGTCCAGTATTTGTTGTAGAGCCGGTTTTTCTCGGCCTGACGTACACGCTTTGCTGCAGATCTCTTGTTGGGCACCCCTTTTCACCTCCTTTTTTCGTGTAGCAACGGTCATTCTAGCATGCTTGTTTTTCTTAAGCAACCTCCCTATTCTACCATAAAGCAGCGGAAGCGTGGAAACAGGGGGAGGGGGAAACAACTTTTTTCTGGAAAGGAGGCTCCATGTCTCTTCGATCCTACATGACCCCCAGGGTGCAGGCTTTTCTGGACGCTCCCGCAACACAAATGAGTCTTGCGGTTCTTATCGTCCTGAGCATTGCTCTCGTCTTTACTGATACTCTGGTACTCCCTCCGGGGTGGCATTCCTTTCTTGTTTCCCTTTCCTTCGGGGTGGATTTTTTCTTTTGCGGGGAAATTCTCCTCCGGTGGCGGTTTGAAAAGAAGGAGAACCGGGATTGGCGTCTTGTTCTCGATACGGTGGCGGTTATCCCCGCTTTTTTGGGAGTTCTCGGGGGGCTTGGCTTTTTTGCACATCTCAAACCCCAGGCATTGCAGCGCCTTCGCTTTATCCGGCTCATCCGGCTTCTCCGGCTGGTGCGTCTCGGAAACGTCATGGCCCGGCAGTGCGACGCCATGGCCCACTCTATCGGAGAGGGACTTCGGGAGAATCTTATCATCGTTATCTCCCTTTTGATGATCTTTTTCTTCGGAGCCCTGGGAATACGGCTGGTGGAACCCCAGGTGGAGAGCTTTGGAGATGCCCTCTGGTACAGCCTCTTCACCCTCATGGCGGGGGAGCCCATATCTCTGGATCCTATCACCTCCGAAGGGCGCTTTGTCACCATTCTGGTGATGCTCGGAGGGTTCACCCTCTTTGCGCTCTTCACTGGCGTGGTCTCTGCCCTGGTGATCCAGAGACTCCGCACGGGGTTCCATGTGGGGAGCCTGGAGCAGCAACGCATTAAGGGGCATATTGTTCTCTGCGGCTGGAATTCTCTGGGAAAGACCCTCATTCGGGAGCTTCTCACAAAGGCTCAGGATGTGGCGGTGGTGCTGGTGGCCAAGCGAGAGCAGCCGGATCTCGGGGAGGCTCTGCCGGATCGGAAGCGTTTTTTCTTCTACCCCGAGGATTACTCCGTCTCGGATACTCTGGAAAAGGTGCGTCTTCCCCAGGCTCGGGGGGCGGTGGTGCTGGCGGACGATGCGGAAAAGCGTTCCGATCAGGATCGGGATGTGCGAAGCATCCTTACCGCCCTTACCCTTGAAAAGGCTTCCGGGGAGGGGAATATCCAGACCTGTGTGGAGCTTCTGGAGAAGACTCCGGAAAAGGTGGAGGTGCTGAAGATGGCGGGGGTGGAGGATATTTTCGAAGGACGATCCTATACCGCCCGTCTCCTCGCCCATGGAGCCCACGCTTCGGGGCTCATCTCCTTTTTCGACGAGCTCTTTACATCCCATCGGGGGTGCGAGTTTTCCCGGCTCTCCTCTGAAGAGTATCAGGAACGGAGCTATCTGGAGGTTCTGGAGGAGCTCAAGGTTTCCCGAGACATACTGCTCCTTGCCCTGGTCTCTCGGAAGGATCCCAACAAGGTGCTGGTGAACCCCCCTCCGGAACACCGTATTGCGGCGGAAGAGGATTTTGTGGTGATTGAGCGCCGTAATGCCGAGGTGGAGGAGTTCTCTCGTCCTTTCGGTAGAAAGGAGATGGAGTCTGGCGGGAATCATGTGGTGCTTTGCGGATGGAACCGGGGGGTGCCTCTTCTGCTGCATGAACTTCACTGCAACCGGCATACCCGAAAGGGGACGCTTACCCTGGTGGCAGAGAAGGATCCCCGGGAACATCTGGAGGAATGCAAGAACCTTCGCTTTATCCGGGGAGATTGGACTCTTCCGGGGATTTTGAAAAAGGCGGGAGCCCTGGAGGCTTCCACGGTGGTCTTTCTTGCGGATGAATCTCTTCCCCGAAGCTCTCAAGATCGGGATGCGAGAAGTATTCTCGGAGCCCTCACTCTGCGCCGGATGACGGGGGAGGCCCGGCCTACCTTCATCGTGGAGCTGATTCGGGAGGATGCCCGGCGGGAACAGCTCCTTCGGGATGAGGGGATCTCCGAGGTGGTGGTGCGAGAGAAGTACGTGGGACATCTGGCAGCCCACTTTATCCTTACCCCCGGCCTGGCTCAGGTGATCAACGAACTGCTCACATCCAACCTTCGCAATGAATTCCGCAAGGTGCTGGTCCCTCCGGAATACTGGAATCTTACTTACGGTTCCCTTCTTTTGGAGTGCAAGAAAAATGCGGGGGAGCTGGTGCTGGCGGTGGAGAGACGAGAGGGAGAGAAGGGGAAGATCTTCGTCAATCCTCCGGAGGATTTCCTCCTTATGCCTTCGGACTGGATGTTTGTGATTGCTCCGGCGGAAGAGGAGCCTTCGGATTTCTTGGGGCAGGAATCCCCCGGGGCATAACCCTTGGGGTATAATAAGCCGGTTTGCCAAACCCTTGGCTTGTTTTGCCTGGCTTTTGCTGTGCCTTTGCTTTTAACTAGCCACTAGCCACTAGCTGCTAGTCACTAATCACTAATCACTAGATTTCGAAGAGGGTGTTTGTCATAGAATCTTCCACAGTACATGAAAAAACCTCCGAAAAAGAGATGTTCGCCCTTTTCGGGGACTCCGGGGTTTTTGCGAAAAAATTTGAGGGGTACCGCCCCCGGCTTCCTCAGCAGGAGCTCGCCCAGGCGGTGTGGGATATGTGTGATGCCCAGGAGGGGCTTCTCACTGCGGAGGCTCCCACGGGGGTGGGAAAAAGCTTCGCCCTTCTGGCTCCGGCGTTGCTTCACGCGGAGGCCCAGGATAAAAAGGTGCTGGTGCTCACCGGAAGCATTCCTCTCCAGGAGCAGCTTCTCAAGAAGGATCTTCCCCAGCTCATGAATATCCTTGATATCTACCTTCCCTATACGCTGCTGAAGGGACGATCCCGCTATGCCTGCCGGGCCCGTATTCGGGAGCTCGGATCCGAGGGGCTTCTCTCCTTTTCCGGAGATCAGGGGAGCGCTTCGGCTCTTATTCTCGATTGGGCAAAACGGAGCGCTCTGGGAGATCTCGAAGAGCTTTCCCTCCCCACCTCCCATCCGGGGGTTGTGAAAATCGCTGCCAAGAGCCGGGGATGCCTGGGGAGAGCCTGCGGGGAATGGGAGAACTGCTTTGTGCAGCGGGCCCTTCGAAGAGCCCTGGATAGCTCCGTGGTGGTGGCAAACTACCATCTCTTCTTTGCCTATACCCTCGGGGCGGGGATGCCCTTTCCGGTACCCTTTGACATTCTTATCTGCGACGAAGCCCATCATCTCATGGAGGCTGCCAGGAGCTCCATCGCCAAGGTTTTTTCTCTGGACGAAATGAACCGGCTTCTTGCTCCCGGTACCATCACCCAATTGGTGCGGTATGCGGAGCAGGAACACCTTTCCTCGGATGATTTTCATGAGGAACTCAAGCTTCTCCGCAGGGATTTCGAAGGGCTTTTCGAGATGATTCTTGCGAAGTGCGGCAAGGGGCGTACCTTCAAGAGGCCTCTGGAGGAGTTCCAGAACCGGAGCGGTCACATTCTGGAGCGACTGGGGCGGGTGACCCATCTTCTGCGCCCCCTCAAAGAGGGTTCTTCCGGAGAAGATCCCAGCGAAGAGGCGGGGGCTCTTCTGCTCTGGTTTGAGGATCTCTCTCTTCTGGCTCGGCAGGGGGATTGGTGCTGCAGCGTGGCCCACTATCCCGAATGGGCCTACTGGTGGGATGGTCGGAGTTTGCAGAGCGTTCCCACGGACTGTGCCCCCTGGATACGCCAGGTGCTCGACTATTCCGGGGGAGGGTGTATGGTGGCTTCTTCCGCCACCCTGGCGGTGGAGGGGCGTTTCGACTACTGGCAGAGACAGACCGGGCTTGTCTCCCATCGTTCTCTGGTGGTGGAAACCCCCTTTAATTTGAAAGAGCAGATGGAGATTTGGGTGGTGGATATGGGGCTCCGAGTGGTGGATCCTTCTTACGATGATACTCTTGCCCGCACTGCCGAGCGTCTTATAGAGGATAATCAGGGGCGAACCCTGCTTCTGGTGAGCTCCCGAAGACTTTTGGGGATCGTGAAGGAACGACTTCTTCGGAGACCCCGATCCTATCGGGTGCTGGTGCAGGATGATCTTCCCCGGTCGGAGCTTCTCCGGATATTTCGGGAGGATGCCACCTCGGTGCTGGTGGGAACCGTCTCCTTTCGAGAGGGGGTGGATATTCCCGGAGACGGGCTTACCCAAGTGATCGTGGACCGCATTCCCTTTCCCCATCCCCGGGATCCTCTCGTGGAGGCCCAGAACGATGCTTTGGGAAAAAGAGCTTTCTCCGAAGAGACCCTTCCCCGGGCGGTGATGCTGCTGAAACAGGCTGTGGGAAGGCTTATCCGTTCTCATGCAGACCGAGGGAGGGTGGTTATTCTTGACGGCCGGGTGGTGCAGCGGCGGGAGTGGCATATTCTCGAAGCTCTTCCCCGGGTTCGGGTACGGCACCTTCGACTTTCCTCGGAGATGCGAGGGCGGAGAGAGTAATGCTTTTCCCCCCAAAGAGTTGCAAAAGTCGCCTTTAAAAAGTTTGCTCCAAATCGGGGGGTGTGTTATATTATCCCGGTTGATCTTCCCGAAAGAATTTCGGAAGTGCTTTCCATACTACTAGAAGTTGAGGAGGTGTTCTTAATGAAGCGCACATATCAGCCGCATAACACGCGTCGGAAGCGGGGCATGGGGTTCCTTGTACGGTCTCGCTCTGCCAGCGGAAGGCGCATCCTGAAGAACAGAAGACGCAGAGGCCGAGCGCGTTTGGCCGTGTAAACGCGTGAAACGTTATTCGTATTCTTCGGCTTGTCGTATTCGTTCTCGTTGGGAGTTTGATCTTGTGTTCCGCACTGGCCAGCGCATTCAAGGGCGGCTGGTGCGGTTCATTTATGTTTCTTCTCCCGATGGCACGTCCCGATACGGTGTGGTGGCGGGGAAGCGCTTGGGCAATGCCCCCTACCGAAACCGGGGAAAGAGAATATGCCGGGAGGCTTTACGCCGTCTTATCCCTTGGATGCGGGAAGGATACTGGATGGTGGTCATGATTCGGAAGCACGGATTGGAAGGAAAGGCCCCGCATGTCTATCATGAAATGGCGAGACTTCTCGCTTCTCAAGGATTCCTGAAGGAGGACTGGCCGAATTATGCCTGGGATCAGGTGGATTGTCCGGATTCCTCAGAAAACTCTCCTTGTCCTCATCAAAATATATAAAAGATGTATCTCTCCCTATCTCGGAACAAACTGCCGTTTTATCCCCACCTGCTCGGAGTACGCCTATACGGCCATCGAACGTTTTGGTTTTTTTCGGGGGATTCTTCTGGCGCTGCGGAGAATATGCTGCTGTGCCCCGTGGCATCCCGGAGGGTATGATCCTGTGCCTCCAAAGGAGGAGCCGAAAGAAAAAAGAACCGAAACAAAAATAGCTCCGGAAGATCTTGAGTAGTCAGGGGATTTCTCTTTAGAGTAAATCATAATTCAGCCAAGGGATGGTGACCCCCAGTGAGTGCAATGTGGAATGCGGGAACAGATTTAATGTTGTATATTTTGAATTTCTTTTATGGAATTACTCACTCCTACGGATTCTCTATTATTCTGCTTACGGTACTGGTGAGAATTCTGCTGCATCCTCTCAACCACAAACAGCTTGTGAGTATGCAGAAAATGCAGAAGCTTCAGCCTCGACTTAAGGTTCTGCAGGAGAAGTACGCCAACGACAAAGAACAGCTTAACAAAGAGACCATGCAGCTCTACAAGGAGAACAAAGTAAATCCAGCAGCGGGATGTCTCCCTCTTCTGGTGCAGCTTCCCATTCTGATTCTCCTTTTCCGGGTGTTGAACAACCAGGAACTCCTTAATCAGACTCTCATGCTGACCAAGGAGTCCCTCTCTTTCTTTACCGTTCACCTGGATCAGTCTCTCTATGGTGCCATGGGAGCCGCTTTTGGCTTGGGGGGAACGGATACCACCATTGGGCTTGCCCAGATTGCTCAGGCAGTGATGGCAAATCCCGGCGGACTTGTTAACGTGGGGGCCTATCTGGGGAACCTCCTTCTCGTGGCCGTTATAGGATTTCTCACTTGGTTCCAGCAACAGATGACTGCCGCCACGAATCCTTCCATGCAGTTTATGAACTGGTTTATGCCCCTGTTCCTGGTCTTTATCTGCCTCAGCCTTCCTGGGGGGGTGCTTCTCTACTGGGGAGCCTCCTCGCTTATGGGAGTGGCCCAGCAGTGGCGGATCAAAATGAAAACCACGGTGGAGATGCAGGAGAAGCCTGTGCTCCACCGGGAACGGCCCAAAAGATCCTAACGTTAGGGGCCCCTATGTTGCTGCGCTGACTGCATCCTTCGGATGCAGTCAGCGGTATATGCAAAGAGGAGGTATGATCTTTATGTCTGAACGCGATGTGCTTGTTTTGGAAAGCCCCACCTCTGAGGAAGCGCTTCAGGAAGCTTCTGTTCGCTTATCTCTTCCTCCGGAGAACCTCGTGGTGGAACTTGTGGATGAGGGGAAGAAGCTTTTCGGCCTCTTCGGAAAGAAGAACACCTACCACGTCCGCCCCGTGGCACCCCGGGAGATGCTTCAGGCCTGGTCTTTGCTGCAGAGCCTGGCAGGGCATATGGATGCTTCCGTAGAACCGGGGTATGGAGAGGATAACGTTCTTGAAATCCGGGGCAGGGATAAGGATGTCTTTCTGGGGGATCACGGCTCTGCTCTTCGTTCTCTGGAGTATCTTCTCAATCTCATGCTCCGGGATCGTGTGGAGGGGTGGATCCGCCTGGATAGCGACGGCTATCGGGAGCTTCGTCAGAAGGGGCTTGAGGAGTCCGCCCTGAGTGCGGCGGAGGAGGCCTGTAAAAGACGGCGCCCTGTCTCTCTGGATCCCATGACGAGCTGGGAACGTCGGATTGTGCATCTTGCTCTGAAGGAGCGGGATGAGGTGGAGACCCGCTCTGTGGGGGATGATCCCTCCCGGCGGGTGGTGATCTGGCCCAAGAGATCCTCCAGCCGATCCAGTGCTCCCCGAGGACGAGACTCCTTCCGCCCCCGAAGAGTACGGTAGAGAGGGGATAATGCATAAAATCCTCTTTACTTTGGGATCTACGCCGGTCCACAGCTATTACGTGCTGTGGACCGCAGCTTTAATGGTGGGAGTGTGGTGGACCCGAAAGCGTATGGTGAGGGTCTACGACTGTTCCGACGAACTCGCCAGGGCCATTGTTTTCTGGGCTCTTATCGGTGTCTATGTGGGTGCCCGGGTGGGGAGCGTTTTCGATAACTGGGGCTATTTTTCCCAATACCCCCTAAGAATTATCTCTCCCTTTGAGGGGGGGCTCTCGGCGATTCCCGCTTTTTTTGGTGCGGGGCTTTTCGGGATTCTCCGCTCTTGGAAGGGAAAAACTCCCTGGTGGATCTGTGCGGAGGCCGCCAGTCTCCCCGCCATAACCGTGGTGATGATCGGCCGTTTGGGATGCTTCCTTAATGGTTGCTGCTACGGCATTGAGGCTGCTTCTCCCTGGGGGGTACACTTTCCTTTCGACCCTCCCTTACTGCTCCGATACCCCACGCAGCTCTACTATTCTCTTGCAGCCCTGGGGATTTTAGGGGTTCTTTTCGGGGCAGAAAAATATTTTCTTCGGCGGTTCCCCCGAGAAATTCGCCAGGGGGCTCTTATGTGGCCTCTTTTCATGATCTGTTACGGAGGCATGCGTTTTCTTATAGACCACCTCCGGCAAGATTTTTACGTGGATAAGCCCTTTAACTCCATGCTCCTTTCGGGAGGGGTAGCTCTCTGGGGGGTAGCCTGGCTTCTTTTCTCCCTTTGCAGAAATCGGCGGCGTTCCTGAAAAGGAATACCGCCGTTTTTTGTAGTTCCTTTTCCGTAGTTTCCCCTATCCCCTTTTTGAACGGACTGTATAGAATAGAAATAGACCAAACACACAGAGGACAAAATTTTGCCAGGAGGTGGTTTGCCATGCGGCGATACGGTATGAAGATATGGTTCGGAACCTTTCTTTTCGGGTTGTTTGGAGCGGCCCTTTTTCTCTTCCTCGGCTTTGCGGGATCCCCCCCTCTCGAAGCGGCTCCTCCCATGCCCAACCCCTTTGTGGATATCATCAAGAAGGCTTCTCCCGGGGTGGTGAACATCGACACGGAGACTTTGGTGACCCAGAATCTTTCTCCTCTCTTTCAGGATCCTCGCTTTCGGGAATTTTTCGGCAAGCAGTTCGAAGAGTATTCCCGTCGGGTTCCCATGAGAGGGCGGGGATCCGGATTTATCGTGAACAAAGAGGGATACATCCTCACAAATGCTCACGTCATTGCAAATGCGGACACCATTACGGTGACCCTCTCGGATGGCCGGGAGTTTGAGGCCGAGCTGGTGGGAACAGATCCCACCTTTGATCTGGGGGTTTTGAAGATCGAAGCCTCCAACTTGCCCGTCCTTGATTTGGGGGATTCCGAGGCCCTTGAGGTGGGAGAGTACGTCCTCGCCATAGGGAATCCCTACGGGCTGGAACATTCGGTCACCATGGGGGTGATCTCCGCCAAAAACCGCAGTATCCATGCGGGGGATGTGCATTTTCAGGGCTTTCTGCAGACCGATGCGGCCATCAACCCCGGTAACAGCGGGGGGCCTCTTCTGGATGTTCAGGGAAAGGTGGTAGGAATTAATACCGCCATTATCCCCTTTGCCCAGGGGATCGGTTTTGCCATTCCCTCGAATATGGCTCGTCAGGTGCTGCAGGATCTCATGATGTACGGCAAGGTAAACCGGGGGTGGTTGGGGGCTTACATTCAGCCCGTGACCAAGGAGGTGGCGGAGGCTTACGGACTTGATTCTCCCCGAGGAGCCCTCATAAGCGATATCATGCCGAACTCCCCCGCTCAGAAGGCGGGGCTTCGCCGGGGTGACATTGTTACCAAGGTGGGGAAAAAGCGGGTCGAAAGCTCCCAGGATCTCGTCTTCCTGATCCGCAGTCATCTTGCGGGAGACAGGGTGGATATGGAGATTTTTCGGGATGGAAAGAGTGAGATCCTGCCGGTACGGCTGGATCCCCTCCCAGGAGAAGAGAAGCCTTCTTCTAAGCCTTTGGAGTCTCTGGAGAAGACCCTTGGCATTACGGTGGAGCCCTTGAGCCTTGAGGAAGCCCGCAGGAGGGAAATTCCCGGAGGGATGGCAATCCGTAAGGTGGTGCCCAATTCGAAAGCGGGGAGAGTGGGGCTTCGGGAGGGAGACATCATCCTCGAAGTGAACGGCCGACCCATCACCGATACCATCTCCTGGCAGAGGGCTATGGAAATGGTGGATAAGGCTCTGGTGTTCCTCATCTCCCGGGAGGGACGAACCTTCTTCGTCTCCCTGCGCATGGAGTAGAGTTCGGAGGGCCTTTCGGGGCTTGACAAATGTTGGATTTTTGCGTATATTTCCCGCTAACCATTGCGTGAAAAAGTTCTTGCAAAGCATTTTTCAGGAGGGTTTCCTATGCTATCTTTCGTCTCTGTTTTCTTCGTCTGTTGTTGTTGTGGGTGGAAAAGTTCCTAGTTTCCACTGCGGCAACTTTGCTGCGGCGGGCTTCATACAGAGGCTGCAGCAGAAGAGATGCAAAGGCGTGGGGTAAACCTCGTTTTTCATGATATCCATCGGGAGAATCTGCTGTGGCAGGTTCTCCCGATTTTTCTGTTTTTAAGGAGGATATCTATCATGACCATGAGAGACGTACTGCATACGCTCGGAGAAGATTTTAGAGCTGTTCGAAGAAATGATCCCGCCATTCCCCGAGGATTCCGGGGGCTTCTGGAGATTCTTCTCTGCACCCCCGGATATTGGGCGGTGACCATGCACAGGCTCTTGCACTTTTTTTACATGTTAAAAATTCCTGTTTTTCCCCGGCTCCTCTCCCTGGTGATGCGCTGGCTTACGGGAATAGAGATTCATCCCGGTGCCCGTCTCGGGGCAGGGGTGTTTATCGATCACGGCATGGGGGTGGTGATCGGTCAGACCGCCCGGGTGGGCTCCCGGGTGCTGATCTATCAGGGGGTTACCCTGGGAGCTACGGGGAACGAAAAGGATTTTATCCGGCATCCTCTGGTGGAGGATGATGTGGTTCTCGGTTCCGGAGCTCGGGTTTTGGGGAATCTTGTCATCGGAAGAGGCTCCCGCATCGGTGCGGGGGCGGTGGTTCTGGAGTCGGTACCCCCGGAAAGCACGGTGGTGGGGATTCCCGCATCGGTGGTGAAGATCGGTTCGGAGAAGCTCCACAGCCCCGGCCATCTTCTTGAACGGCTGGAGAAGGTTGAGAGGGAATACGCTGCCCTCAGAGCCCTTCTCATGGAACAGGATCCCAGTCTTTCCTGGGAGAGCAAGGCCTCATGAGAAATTTTCAGAAAGAACTTCGAGTGGACTTTTTGAACACCCTGAAGGCTTTGGGGAACACCCCCTTCTACTCCTTTGCAGCTTCAGTACCGGGGCAAATATTGCGGGCGCCATGAAGCTTCTTGAGGAGAAACGGGTGAAGGGTACGGTGCTTACGGTGATCCCGGACGGAAGGGAACGTTATCTCAGCGCCTACCCCGAGAAATAGGTTCCCGAAGAAGAGTCCCCGGAGAAAGAGAGTTTTCAAAAAACTTTTGGCTCTTGCCTTTAGAGAGAGAGGATGATACTATGAGCCTACCCTTTTCTAGGTTTCGAGGGGAAATCCCGAGACGTGGAAGAGGGACTTATTTTCAAGGAGTGTTGGATATGATTACCAAAGAAAAAAAGCAAGAGATCATTGAGCAGTATCGGGTTCATGGAGCCGATACGGGGTCCACAGAGGTTCAGGTGGCGGTGCTTACCCACCGTATTCGAGAGCTTACGGAGCATATGAAAATCCATAAAAAGGATTTTCACTCCCGCCGGGGGCTTCTGAAACTGGTGGGAAAGCGGAGAAAGCTTCTTGCCTACCTTAAGGACAGGGAATTTTCCCGGTACAAGAGCCTTATCACCAGCCTCGGGCTTCGTCACTAGGGTTTTCTTCACTTTTGGTGGCGCGATTTTTTCAAGAGCTGTTTTTAAACGATTTTTTGCGGGAAGAGAGCGCACAAAATGCTCTCTTCCCGTTTTATTTGTGGTATGCTTCTAAGGTGCCCAAAGAAGGAAAGAATATATATCAGGAGGAATAGTTTATGGTACAAACCTATACGATTCAGGTGGGAAACAGTGAGCTCTCGTTCGAAACGGGAAAAATGGCAAAACAGGCTTCCGCAGCAATTCATGCTCGTCATGGAGAGACCGTGGTGCTTGTTACCGCGTGCATATCTCCCAAACCGAAAGATTTGGACTTTTTCCCTCTTCTCGTGGATTACGAAGAGCGGTTCTACTCCGCAGGAAAGATCCCCGGAGGATTTATCAAGCGGGAAGGGCGTCCTTCCGAGACCGCTACCCTCAGTGCCCGGATCACCGACAGATCCATTCGCTCCCTCTTTCCCCAGCATATGAGAAATGATGTGCATGTGGTTTGCACGGTGCACTCGGTGGATCAGGAAAATACCCCCCAGGTATTGGCCATCAATGCGGCTTCCCTGGCCCTTACCGTTTCGGAAATTCCCTGGGCTGGCCCTGTGGGGGCTGTACGGGTGGGGCTTATCGACGGCAATCTTGTGATCAACCCCACGGAGAGTCAGATGCTCGAAAGCTCCCTCGATCTCGTGGTGGCAGGACACATGGATGGCATTACCATGGTGGAGGCGGGAGCCAAGGAAGTGAGCGAAGAGATTTTGGTGGATGCTCTGGAGCTTGCTCATGGAGCCATCAAGGAGATCGTGACCTTTCAGGAGAAAATCCGCCAGGAAATCGGCAAGGAGAAGCTCTTGATTCCCGAGCTTCCTGTGATCGAAGAGATTGATGCCTATCTTGCAGAGGAGCTCTACGAAGAGATCAAGAGTGCCGTGCGGATTCGGGAGAAGCAGCCTCAGGAAGAGGCGGTTTCTCTGATTCAGCAGAAGGCCATAGAGTATTTCCAGGAGAGCTACCCTGAGAGCAAGGGGTATATCGCCAGCGGCGTGGAAAAGCTCGTGAAAAAGGCCATGCGTACCCTGGTGCTGCAGGAGCATTTCCGTTCCGATGGACGCAAGCTTGATGAAGTCCGTCCCGTGACGTGCGAAGTGGGGGTGCTTCCCCGGACCCATGGATCTGCCCTCTTTACCCGGGGAGAGACCCAGTCTCTTGGAGTAGCCACCCTGGGGATGCTCGGCGCGGATGATCAGATTCTCGACGGACTCAAGCATGATGAGCCGGCGAAGCGTTTTATGCTGCACTATAACTTCCCCCCCTTCTGTGTGGGAGAAGCTCGCCCCATGCGGGGACCGGGACGCCGGGAGATCGGACACGGTGCCTTGGCGGAGCGGGCTGTGAAGCCCCTTATTCCCGAGGAGAATGATTTCCCCTACGCCATGCGGGTGGTTTCGGATATTCTGGAATCCAATGGATCCAGCTCCATGGCTTCGGTCTGTTCCGCCAGCCTCTCCCTCATGGACGCAGGGGTTCCCATCACCAAAGCCTGTGCGGGGACAGCCATGGGACTCATCAAAGAGGGAGACCAGGTGGCGGTACTCACGGACATTCAGGGGCTGGAGGATCACTACGGCGACATGGATTTCAAGGTAGCGGGAACCACTGACGGTGTTACCGCCCTTCAGATGGATAACAAGGCGGGAGGTATTACCCGGCAGATTCTCCAGCAGGCTCTGGGGCAGGCCAAAGATGCCCGGCTGCATATTCTGGGAATCATGAACCAGACCATTGATGCCCCCCGGGAGAACCTTTCCAACTACGCTCCCCGGATTACCACCCTCATGATCAATCCTGAAAAAATCCGGGATGTTATTGGCCCCGGAGGCAAGACGGTTCGGAACATCGTGAGCGAGAGCGGCGCCAAGATCGACATCGAAGATGATGGAAGAATCCTGGTGGCTGCGGTGGACGAAAAGGTGGCTGCCAAGGCCATTGCCATGATCAACGAGATCATCCGGGATGTTCAGGAGGGTGAAATATTCATCGGCAAAGTGGTGCGTATGATGAGCTTCGGTGCCTTTGTGGAGCTTCTTCCCGGCAAAGACGGGTTGCTCCACGTGAGTGAAGTGAGCACCCATCACATTCCGAGCATTGAAGAAGTCGTCTCCATCGGAGATCCCGTTCTCGTGGTGGTGAAGGAGATTGACGATCTCGGCCGGGTGAACCTGAGCCGTCGTCGTATTCTTGCGGACACCTCCGCTCTGGATGCGGAGGAATACGCAGATATCCTCAAGCTTGAAGAGGATCGGGATAAAAAGATCGAAGAGCTGGTAAGCAAAGGGGGAGACGCCCCCAAAAGAGAGAACCGTGGTCCTTCCTCCGGAAGCGGGGGGAGAGGCGGTTCCGGTGGCAGAGGAGGAGATCGCCGAGGCAGCAGCGGACCTCGCCGGAGTAGTGGAGACCGGGATCGGCGGTAATTTCCCGAAGGTAGGAAAAATGTGATTTTTGCGTTCCTGAAGAGAGCTTTCTTCGGGAACGTTTTTTATTCCCAGAATTCGCAAAAAAAGGATATGAAAAATCGGGAGAGCGACATGGTTGTCGCTCTCCCGATTTTTGTTTCACAGAAGAAAAAGAAGTGTCTCTAGTTCTTCTTACTTTTTACTTTCGGCTTTCATAGTTTCTTTTACGCAGAGGGCAAAGCCTCCCCATACCACCAACAGCACGATAACCATATTCATTTGCCAGGACATATGCATAACCTCCTTGGATCTCTCGTAGCCCCAAGCCCTAAAAGGCCTTCTTGGGGATTTCGGGGTTCTGAGGATCGAACTGATACATGAGCTTCTTGTTCAGCCATCCCCGAAGGACATAGACCACCACAAAGAGAATTGCCCACTGGAAGAAGATAGTCATGGGACTGAAGTTGTAGGAGAACCCTG
>NPIG01000116.1_pt2 | contig 18102 bp, 17 predicted proteins | sample 8637441 | NCBI WGS metagenome assembly NPIG01 (sample SAMN07420675, study PRJNA396082) | bioreactor metagenome | isolation source: sample BR6 brine-fed electro-methanogenic bioreactor BR | place: Japan: Kochi | collected 2016-06-14 | reverse complement strand
GCCCCCAGGGGCCCACTCCATTCCGTTGTCAGACTTTGTACCCCAACGGTTTGCGTTACCTGACCGGTCCCGTGATTTTTCTCCTGGGCGACAACAATAATGGGGTTTTTCGGGTGATCGGTGCGCAGATCATTGGCTAGGCCCAGCAAATCCATTTCTCGTGCAGCGATTACGACCGGCACAGCGGTCTTTTCATGGAGTACAGCCGCCGCCACGCAATCTGCGGTCAGTACGACAGGTCCCCGATACGGTTCTTCCGATCTCGCGAGTAACTTTTTCCGGTCAATTACGTGCTTCAACTCCGGCCGGGCAGACATGTCACCGATGTCACAGCTCTTCCCCTGAGTATCGACGGCCCGCACGGCCCAGACATGACCCTCGGCATCCCGCATGGGGAACAGCACCCGCCCGGCCTCATCCACCTTGAGTCCAACACCCGGAACGTAGTGCGGCATCTTGAGAGCGGTTTTCGGGCTCTCCCAAGACAGTGACGAGAACCAGACCTGCAAGGCCGGACGGATCGCCTTCGGTGCCTCATGGACAATCGGAGCGCCCCTTGAGTTGCCTCCTCCCAGATTGTGGAGCAATTCCTTGTAGAAGATGATCGTCACCAGGGCCAAGGCGTCCTTGTGCGCATCGGCCTGGAGATAGCTCTTCCAGTTCCGGATATGGAAGTTGCGCGACAGGAACCCGGGCCGGCGTTGCTGGGACTGATAGAGCCGCCAAAGCCGATCCTGACCGGGATGATGGAATCGGGGTTTGGCCGTGTAGGGATGTTTCGGCCGAGGGAGCTTGCGTTCCGGATTTCTGGCTTTCTCCTTCGCCGGTTCAAACCGCCCGAAGCGATTTTCCAAGGCAGCCAATGAGCAGGATCGATCGAGGGCACTGGCCTTCATGGAACGCCGGGTGTCTTGCAGGTGAACAAAGGCCAGCCCCGCCCCGCGTTTCTTGAGACCGGCATCGAACTCAGCCAGAGCCTTGTGAACATCGGCCCAGTTTTTGGCCGCGTTGATAGCGGCGAGGATCTCGGTTCTGTGTTCGATCAGATGGCTTTCGAAGGACTGCTGCCAGGTCTGCGCCTCGAACTGCCGTGCCCTTCGCGTCGCCTTTTCCCGCTCTTTGGTATCCGACAACCCCTTGTCCACGAAGAGGCCGTATTTCTTCTCCATGGCCCGGCAGGCTTCCTCAAGGGCGTAGAAATCCCATTCCGGAGAGTGACTTTTATGCGTCTCCGGATGGATTTTGTTGTAGGCCACATGCATGTGAAAATTGTCGGTGTTGATATGCGTGCCTGCCACCCGTTGGTGATCCGAGAATCCCAGGGCCTTGGCGAATTCGCGTTCGATGTCCTTGAGATCTTCGGCCGAGAGCTTCTCCCGCTCGCCCGGACGGAACGAGATGACCAGGTGATAAGTCTTGTTCTTGATCCTCGGTTTCATCGCCCGCACCGCCTCGATATCAAGCAGTGCGTCTTCGAGGTCCGCGAGTTCGGTCCCGGCCGGGCTATTGACGATCCAGAACTTGTCGAGTTTTTCCCCTTCCTCCGACGCCGCCGCGATGTATTCCGCGAGGTGGGTGTAGTTGTCATGAACGTCGGCACGCTTGTCGGTCCGTTTGGCAATCACCGCTTCCGTCTCCGAGGATGCATTTCGTAGTGGAGGGACTTTGCGCCGTTGCGGAGTGTCTCTTGCGTCTCGCGGATCGCCGCCATCAGTCCGTCGATCCGTGCAATCTCCGCCGGCGAGAATTCCCCGTCTGCTTCATCGAGTGCCAGCTTGAGCAGATTGCCCAACCGCGCCTGATCGGCGTTGATCTTGAGCAGATTACGAATTCCTTGCGCCGCCGCGAAGTCCGCCGGGTCGGGGACGTGATAGTTGAGGCCCATGCAGCGGAGGTACTCCGAGACCGAGAGCCTGAGTTGATGGGCCTTGGCCTCGATTTTCTCCCGTTCCTCGGGCGTGAACGAGACCTTGAAGCGATGACGGGCGGTCGGCATGGTTCCCCTGCGTCGTTGCCGGCGTCAAGGCGGCCCGTGCAAGCTCACGGACCGCCTTGGGTCAGAGTTACACTCTCCCCGAGGGAAAGAGGCGTTCAGCCTCCACTGCTAGTTGGCGGGCTTGTTCCAGCGTCGTTGTGAACAGCAGTAGCCGCACGAGATCGGACGTGGACAGATCCACGTCCGCGGCCAGTTCCGCCACCTCCTTCTTCTCGGCCGGCGTGAGGTAACAGCGGATGACCGCCGATCTCTTCTCGTCGGCATACAACTTCCTCACGCCACGCTCCTTTCCAGGTCGGCTTCCTGGCGGCGGCTTTGCGCGAGCGCCGTCTCGATCGCCTGGCGTACCGCCTGTTTGCCGCGGGACTGTCCCAGATCGTTGAAGTCCGTGAGCCCCTTGGCCTTCTCTTCGTTGCTGAAGGCAGGCACCGTGGAGCGCCCGTTGACGGCCTCGGCGGCCTCACCCGCCTTCCGCTCGCCGACGTTGCCGAGCCTGTTGGCGTGGTCGTTGTCCCCGGCGATGAGGATTTCCCGCTGGGGATAGACGGCCCGAACGGCTTCGGCCACGGCCTTGAGGTTGCCGGAGTCGAAGGCGAGCACGACGGGACGCCCCGTGTCCTCATGGATCTCCGCGCCGGTCGCATAGCCTTCGCAGATCACGACCGGGCCCTTGTCCGCCGCGATGTCGCTGAGCTTGCCGCTGCCGCCCACCGCGATGACATGCATCGTCCCTTCCTTGCGGCTGTTGCGGATGAACCGCTTGCCTTCGTCGCGGAACACCTGCACGCCCCAGAGCCGGCCGCCGGCATCGCGGGCCGGCACCACGAGATGACCCTCGGCATCGACCTTTACACCATGCCCCTGCACGCCCTTGGCCAGGAGGTAGGGACAATTCTCCGGCATGGCGGCAGCCGGCAGGTTCTTCCAGACACCGAACGCGACCTTCGCCGCCTTTTGCGCCGCCTCCAGCCGTTCGGCTTCGCGCCGCGCGCGGACTTCGGCCGCTTCCGCCTGGATCTTCGCCCGCTCCGTATCGGTCAGGACAATGCCGGTCGCCACCCACTTGGCCGCGTTGATCCCGGCCTTGAAGTTGGTGACCTGGCCGCTGGGCCGGCCGTCGAGAAAGCCGCGGTAGGAGCCTGAGGTCTGCCCCTTGCGGTCTCCGTCCACCGGCACACGGTGCCATTTTCCGTCCATGACCGGAGATCCGGAGACCTCCAGGCCATTGGTCTTGAGGAATTCGGCGAACTCATCCATCGGTGAGACCTCGGGAGCTTTGTCGGGAGCGGTATCGGCCCACTTGGCAAACGCCGCCGTATCGATCCCCGTCGGCACGTACCACGCCTTCGCCTTGCGGTCCCACTTCGCACCGAGGCCCTTGGCTTCGTCCTTTTCGGCGAAGGGCACGGCGATATAGGTCCGGGGCTTTTCGGCGGAAGCCGACATGGCGGGATCCTCCTCTTGGCCGGCGGCCTGTTTCTCACCCGCCGTCCTTTGCTGAGCAGCCTGTTCGAGAGCCTGGCGTTTTTCCGGCTCCATCACCCAGGTCTTGATGGTCTCGGCATCGCGGGCCGCGCGGAAGATCTCGTTCTTGTCCTCGCGTAAGGCCGCGAGCCAGCTGTCGACATAAGCCGCGTGGTTGGAGGGATCGAAGGAGATGCCGAGATCCCGAGCCAGCATGTAGCTCGCGATTTCCGCGCGCAGCTCTTCGCGCGCATAACCTTCGGAACCGAAGGGACCGAAGAACCGGTTGAGGCGGGTCTCGTGACCGGTGGCGTGCCCCAGCTCATGGAGGACCGTCTCATAGTAGCCGGCCTGGTCCTTGAAGGCGGCGCGGTCCGGAAGATGGATGTCGTCGCTCATCGGCCGGTAGAAGGCCCGGTCACCTTGGTCGTGGAACACCGGCACGCCGGCACCGGCAATGATCGACTCGGCGCGTTCCAACGGATCAAACGTCGGAGCCGGCGCGATCCACGGTTCCAGGCCGTCGATCTGCTCGGCATTGAACACCTTGGCGAAGAACACCCGAGGCCGGGCAAGCCGGAAGGTCTNNTCTGGTGTTGCGGGTTGCCCCCGTCATCGAGGACCGGCTGGCCGTTTCCGTCCTTGAGCGGCTCCCGCGCCGTCCATTGCCAGTATTCGATGGTCGTGGAGCGCTCGCCCTTGCGGACCTGGGCATCCAGGGACGCGGCCTGGCGGTAGGTCATCCAGCGCGGATCGGCGTGCCCCCGCATCGACAGCCACATGTCGTTGATGCCGTGATAGGGCTTCCCCGAGGTGGGATTGAAGGGAGCAACCCCGGTTTTCCCCGCATCCCAGGGCTTCTGCCAGGGCGCGGTGCCTTCCTCGATCCGCTTGATGATTTCCTGTGCGACCTGGTCGCGGAAGCTGAGCCTGTGTTCAGCCATTAGTCGCCCTCCGCCAGATCGTCAAACCGGCTCTCAAGAGCGTCTTCGGCCGTAAGCGCGTCGTCCTCGAAGGCCGCCAAGTCCTCGGCGTCATCGGGATCGACCGGGACCACCATGCCTTCGTCGGCCATCCGGCCGACCCGATCGGCCACGGCCTGGGTTGCTGTCGGCCCGTCCAGACGCGGGAGTTCGTTGTTCGCTGCCATCGGATTTCTCCTCACCTGTCCTCGACGACCGGCGTGATACCGCCGGAGCTGTCGACCTCGATCTCATAGGCCATGCGCTTCTCGCCGGCGTCGCTCTCCCAGTTGCGGGCGCGCAGCGTCCCCTGAACGAACATCAGGCGGCCTTTGGTGGCTTTTTCGGCGAGAACCTTGTCGATCAACGAGGGTTGGAAGGTGACGACCCGGAACCATTCGGTCTCGTTGTGCCAGAGGCCCACGCGATCCTGATAGTTCCGGTCCACGGCAAGGGAGAAGGTGGCGATTTTCCGGCTATCGCCGGGCAGGGTCTTGATCTCGGCGTCCGCCCCCAGCCGGCCGGACAGCATCACCGTATTGACGTTGAACATCGACGTTTCCTTTCAGTTGCGTTTTGAAGAGATCTTTTGCGACGGATGCGCGGCGGCACGAATGGCGTCGCCAACCCGGAGAACCGAGCCGGATGGCGTCCCGCCTTTTTCCGTATCGTCACTCCCGCCGCCGGGAAGGTTTTCGCCGATCGGTGCCATGAGCGAACGGGCGAGCAGGGTCTTGTTCTGGAAGTACAGGGCCTGGCGGCCGAGGATCGGCGGCCGGCCGCTCACGAATATGAGCATGTCGCCGGCACGCACGATCTTCGACGGATCGCGCCGCGACTTCTTCGCCGTTCGCAGCCGCATGCATTCGTCGGGGGTCAGCAGCGGGCGCGAGACCTCGTTCAGGCGATCCGTCACGCTACCAATGAGCTGCAAGGCCCGTCGGTTGCGGTCACGGTGGCGCTGAACCACGGTCGTCGTGCCGCACTTGTCGGAAAGCGTCTTCGCCGTCGCGACGTCGTTGGGCGCATAGGCGATCTGGACGTGGCAGTTGCCGAGGATGCCGTTCTCGCGGCCGTAGGTCTGATGGATCTGCGCGAGGTCCTGGACGATCAGATAGGCCTTGAGGCCGTAGCCGCCCATGAAGCCGAGCGAGCGGTCGAAGATCTCCAGCTTGGCAATGGAGGTGAACTCATCGAGCATGAGGAGCAGCCGGTGCTTATAAGCCGGCTTGCCGTCCGCGCCGACGTTCTGCATGAGCCGGCGCAGGAACATGTTCATCATCACCCGAAGCAGCGGCCGCAGGCGGTCGATATCCGAGGGAGGCACGATGAGATAAAGGGAGGCCGGCCGCTCCCCGTTCATCAGGTCTTCGAGCCGGAAGTCGGACTCCGCGATATTGGCGGCAATCACGGGATCGCCGTAGAGGGCCAGCTCGGTCCGGGCCGAGGAATGGACGCCGGAGCGCTCCGGATGCGCGCGATCGAGCATCGCCTGGGCTGCGATATGCACCAGTTCGTTGACCGCGGCGCGGGACTCCGCGCCAAAGCGATGATCGTACTCGACCATCGTGTTGAGCAGGTTCTCGAGGCCGTCCCCCGGTGCCGACATCATGGCGGAGACGTCTCCCAACGAGGCGCAGCGGTGTTCGTCCTCACGCACCCGGTAAAGCACATAGAGGATGGCCGCCGTCAGCCAGGCGAAGCCTTCCTTGGTGAAGAAGTCCCGCAGGCCTCTGCCTTCGGGATCGATGACCATGGCCGAGATGTTCTGCGCATCCTCGACCTCATGGTTGGTGCCAAGCCGGATCTCGGAAAGGGGATTGAAGCGGATCGAGCCGGTTTCCGCGGTCGGATCGAACTTGAAGATCCGCTGGCCGATCGTCGCACGCCAACCCGAGGTCATGCGCCAGTTCTCGCCCTTGATGTCAAGGACCAGGGCGGATTCCGGCCAGCTCAGCAGCGTCGGCAGAACCAGGCCGACGCCCTTGCCCGAGCGCGTCGGAGCGAAGGCCAGGATATGTTCCGGGCCGTCGTGGCGCAGGGTCTTGGTCTTGAATGCCGACGGCCAGCCGCCGACGACCGCGCCGGTACCCCGCAGTAGATCGGCCGCCCGGATGTCGTCCTTGGTCGCCCAATGGGCCGAGCCGTGCAGGCTTTCCTTGTCGCGCTTGCCGTGCACGTTCTGAGATCCGATCCGGTTGGCGGTCAGGACCACGAGACCAGCGAGGACGAGGAAAGCCCCCATGGCCGCGAACAGCGAGGGCAGGAAGAACGGCGGTAGCGCGTGGTACTCACGCATGTAGTCGAGAAGCCATTCCCAGTTGGACGGCTCCAAGGGGTAGAAGCCCCAGACGGTCTGCCAGATCCCGCCGGTGATCCCAACGACGAGGGCGGCCAACGCCAGCATGACCAGCCGGATCATCGGGGGATCTCCGTTTGCCCGAGACCGAGTGAGCGCCAACAGAAGTCCGGAAACCGTTCCTTCGGCGTCATGTGGTCGTTTCGGCACCAGACGAGGAGCATCTCGGTCGAGGTCAGACCGTACCGCCCCGCGTTGAGAACGACCTTGCTCCATCCAAACCGTTTCGCCTCGCTGACGATTTCGTCGGCTTGTTGGAGCGTTAAGCCGCCTTGCCGGTTTTGTGTCATTCTCAGTCTTCCTCTTTCTTCTTGCCGTCCTTCATGACCCAGCGGTCGTTGCGCGGCTCATAGATCTCGGTGATGTGGCGGTAGCCGTCCGAGGTGCGTTTGATCTGCACGACCACATCGACCAGCTCGTAAAGGAACTCGGGAACCCGCGGCATGACGGCGCCGGACCAGGCAATGTTCTGGTCGAACTTCCGATCGAGGGCCTGTTTCGGGCTATCGGCGTGGATCGTGCACATGACCCCGGTGGCGCCCGAGTTGAGCGCCGCCAGGGCCGCGAACGCGTTCTGGATACTGATTTCCCCGAAGATCACGTGATCGGGCGTCGCCCGCATTACGTGGTCGTAAAGGCCGTCCCAACCGATCATGCCCGTCGCCGTCTTGCCGTCGCGGGCCGCCAGCAGGCCGACCCCATCCCAGAACCGATCGATGTGCAGCTCGGGCGTATCCTCGACCGCGATGACGCGGCGGTCTTCGGGAAGGAACGTGAGAAGCTTGTTGAGCAGCGTCGTCTTGCCGGTGTTGGTCGCTCCGGAGACGATGATGTTCTTTTCGGCCAGGATCGCGTCGTGAAGGTACTCGACCAGGCCGGAACCGGCCCCGACCTGCTCCCAGGAGGGCGTGAAGGGGTGCTTGCAGCGGATCGCCAGACTGATGCCGTTCTGCACCGAGGCGCCGACCAGGCATTCGAACCGGTGCCGGACCTCGGGAATGATACAGGAGATCTTGGGCGCGGTATCGGGATCGAAGGCCGAGCCGCCGGTAAAGTTGGCCAGCGCCCGGCAGATGTCCTCGATGGCCCCGACCGTGAGCTCCGGGGCGGCGAGGGCCTTTTTGCCCTCGCCACGCCGGTCCACGATGACCTGTTCCGCCCGGACCATGCGGATCTCGACGGTGGTCGGGTCGTCGTAGTAGGCCGCCAGCGGCTCCAGGATGGTCGCAATCGCACTCATGGCGATCGCTCACCATCATGAAGTCCGGATGCCGCCGGCGACGAGGCGGGAAGCTGCGGATTCGCCATGATCGCGCAGCGCCCCTAGAAGTTCTCGGGCGGGACGGTCAGGCGCGTCCAAGAGCTACCGGAACCGGGTATCTGGAAGGACCAATAGTCGGTGACGACGGTCTGGTATTGGAACCCGGAACAGCTCGGCGACATCGGGTAGCCATAAGAGCTTGTGCAGTGGGACGTACTGGATTTGTCGCCCCAAGCGTAGGTCGTCGTTACGTGTTCACCGGTTTCGCGATTGGTGTAGACGGTTTTGACGTCGTTCGTGGCGTAGCAATTGACGTAGCTGCCGGGCCGTTGCTTGTACTGGTCATCGTCCCAATAGCCGCAAGAGACACCCCCCTCCACGATGGCGAGGGAGGTCTGAACGTACTTTTCGGTGACTTCGGTGTCGCAGACATTGCGCGGACCGACCGGATCGCCTTCGCCGATGGCCTTGAGGTAAACGGTCCCGTCGGGCCTTTCCCATTGCTCGTATTCGTTGGTCAGGGAGTAGCCGTCACAGCCCTCATAGGTGGACTGGCCGGTCTGCTCTTCGGTGGTCCCGTCGAGGACGTAAGGGTACTGCTGCGCGCCTTCGAGAACGGTGCTGTTGGCGACGGTGTAGGTGTCGTCATTTACCGTGACCGATACCGTGGTCATCGGATAGGCGTAGAGCTGATCGTCGTGGTACTGGTAGCCGGTGAGGGCGTGATCGTGAACAAAGGTCTCGCCCGAGGTCTGACATCCGGTGACGTAGTAGCGCGAGCCGTCGTCCTGGTCGAAGTAATACCGTTCCTGGCCGTAGCTGACACCGGCCGAGACGTCGTGCTTCCAGGTCGACAGGTCCAGGCAGCCGTCCATGGTCGCGAAGACGGATTGCGTCTCGGTCTCCGGCGTGCACGACGTGATGTATCGAACCTCGCCGTCGACCGTGATGGCCTTGCGGCTTTGCAGTGTCGCCGTTCCGCCGTCGAGATCGGTCACGACATCGCAGATGTACGCGCCAGCATCGTCGGTATAGGCAACCTGGTGTTCGTAGGTGACGCCGGTATCGGCGCAGGCCGAGGCGACGTAGGTGATCCCGTCGCGTAAGTAAGTCCACATCGACTGCTGGTAGCTGACCTCCGCCTCGAAGTCGTGACGGAGATTGCAGTTGTTCATGCTCTCCGTCAGTTCGATCGGCTCGCTCAGGGTCGAGTCCTCACAGCCCCGCGCCTGAACGACGGCGTTGTTGCGGTTCGTGTAGACGAGCGCCGATTGCGGAACCACGACGCCTTCCTTGAAGTCGAGGAAGACGGTGCACTGGTTCTCATCCTCGGTGATCGCGTAGTAGCTCTCTTCGTCCTTGGTGCATTCGCCGACCGCGTGGGTTTCGGCGCTGCCGTCGACGTAATAGAGCGTGTAGAGCGACCACGCCTTGAGCCCCTCGGCGTCCACCTCGTCATCGCAGTTGACGTAGGATTTCTTGAGCGGGTAGGTGGTCCCCGAGTTCGAGCACTCGCTCTCTTCGCTCAGAACGCCGTCGGTGTAGGTGAGAAGCCGGTTCTGTTCATAGGCAACGCCCGCATCCGTATCGACCACGACGGAACAGCCGTCCGTGGTGAGCGAGGTCGTGGTCGTCGGTTCCTCCTCTTCCTCCTCTTCGGCCGCCGTCGCCTTGGGCGTCGTATAGTCCCAGGCGAGATCGTTGCTCGATCCGTCGCTCGTGCTCATGGCCGGCGCCTCTTCGGACGCAGCAACCTCTTCGTCTTCCCCGCTGTCGGTTTCGGCGAGCTTCTGCAGAGCGGCAAGCAGCGCGGCCCGGGAGCCGGTGACTTCGACGGTCTTTTCCGGGAACAACTCGCTGCTGTCGGTGGCGTCGAACTGCGCGCTCAGCCCTTCCGAAGAGATGACCGCTTCCTTGTCGTCCTTGGCGAGCGTCGTAATTAGGACCTGACCGACGCTCTGATCTTCCACCGCGACTTTGCGGGCATAGCCGTTGGCCGTCACGCCCGTGGTGAGCGCCGGGTCGATTCCCTCGACGGTTCCGAGCGCGAACGATGCCGCGACCGGCTCGCTGTCATCACTCAGCGCCACTTCGGCCTTCGGCCAGGCGAGTACCGTAACGGTATCGCTCAGGGTTTCCGCCGGTGATGCCGCGGCGGCATCGGGTTCTGTTGGGGTGCCGGCGGTTTGCGCGCCGGCGAACGAGCCGATCGCGAGGGACAGGGCGGCTCCCGCCGCTGCCAGGGTCTTCAACTGCATGACGATTTCACTCCGTTTGCGCGATGTACCAATCCTGCGCGGGACGGATCTGGACGCGGGTCCCCTGCGCGATCTTGAGGATCGGATTGAGATTGACGGTCTGTTCGAGGGAGGAGGCGGCGATTTCGCCGAGGTTTTCGGCCAGCTCCTCGCCGCTGGTCGAAAGCGAATCGCTGTTGTCGGCCAGGATCTCCAGGGCACTGGAGGAAGCCGTCGCACCCCGCACGGCGGCGGAGATGCCGGCGAGGATGAAGGCGGTGCCGAAGCGCTCCATGAAGCGCGTATCGACATAGCCGGAAACCCCGAGCTGGCCTTGCTGGTCGGTCACGTTGGCCTTGAGGCCGAAGATCTCGGCACGGCTTTCGCCAAGCAGGATTCGCCCGCACCTCATGGCGGCTCGGGTGTCGCCGATCCGGTCGGGGGACTGGAACGCGCAGAGCAGGCGCGAGCCCTTGGGAATCAGCACGTTGCGGCCGTGATAGCCGTAGACGTCGCGCGAGACCTGGATGACCGTGGTCGCCCCGCTCGTACCGTCCAGTTGCGTGTTGATGCCGGTTTCGAGGATGCCGGTGATGTAGCGATCGGCGGCGACGATCCGGGTGTTGTCCACGGGCCGGCTGGAGACCACGCCCGGTGCTTCGTAATTCGGGGGGTGCTGGTCCCTGGCGAAGCTTGCCAGATCCAGGGGCAAGGCCCGGAAAGTTGACCCTCGTGAACCTTTGGTATTCAACGCTCCGGCTTCCTCGATAAGCGATGCCGGAATAACGGCTTGGGGCCAGGCCGTGAGGCCGGCTGTACGGCTCCGGTACGCCGCGCGGATCGCCAGCTCGACGGCGGAAGGCGGTTCGGGTTCCACGACCGCTTCCGGTTCGGGTTCGGGCTTGGGTTCCAGTGGGGGAGCCGGGACCGAGGCCGGAACCTCGCGGATGACTTCCTTGCGGATGATGACCGGCGGGAACTTCGGGAGCGGCTTCGGTTCCTCGATCTTCGGTTCGGGCTTCGGTTCCCTGTACGACCAGGCCGCCGGATCGTCGGCCGGCATGGGGTCCTGGGGTGCCGTCGCCGGTTGGCAGGTGCCGCCCAGCGTGAGGCCGAAGGCAAGCGCCATGTCGCAAAGCACGCTCATGAGCGCGTCCCTCCGGTGTACTGGACGCAGAGGAACTGCTTGCCGGACTTGAGGGTGATCAGCGGGGCGACACTTTCGACGATGAGCGTGCTGCCCTTGACGCGGCTGTTGACCAGCTCATCGATGTCGTCGATCACGACATAGGCCGTGGGCAGCTCGACGGCGTCCCACTTGCCGCCGTACTGGATGTAAGTGAACTGGCCGTCCCGAAAGACGGTCTCCGGCCTGAGGCTCTCATCACCCCAGAGCTTGTAAGCGTTCCAGCCGTGCAGTTCGGACGGATCGAAGGGGATCGAACGCACAAAATCCCCGTCATCGGCCTTGGGATTGGTGAGCGCCTCGACCGCGGCCTTCGCCTTGTCCTCCGGCTTATCCGGGCCGTCGCCCGGTTCCTCCGGTCCTTTCTTTTCTTCCTGTCGTTCCCCTTCCGGAGAAGCGGGCAGCGCGGCAATCTGGCTTTCGACCGTCGGCTCGGTCTCCCGGCCGAGGATCTTCACCACGACATCGGGGACGTTCTTCGAGTTGAAGCTCTCGGCCCTGAGATAGAACGGATAGACAGCCCCGGTTTGGGTGTAGACGTTGAGGTTGGTGTCCATGCCATAGGAGGCCGGACGCACCGCGACCTTGTTCGCCGCCTTGACCTTGAACTGGAATCCGGCCGGGTCGCCGAGATCGATATCGGCGATCCGGGCATCCTCCGGCAGGATGATCGTGGTCGCCATGAACTCGCGGACGCGGACCTTGTAGACGCAATCCTCGCAAAGCCGGAACGTGTGAACGCCCTCGCGTTCCCCGGCATCGTTCCAGGCGTCCTGGACCTGGCCGCCGACGCCGGAGCGCGCCATTGCCGGGAAATTCCCCTCCAACTGCCGTTCGGCCTGTTTGACCACGCTTTCCGGCATCGGCACAGAGGGGGCCTCGGCAGTCGCGGGGCCGGCCGCTTGATTAGGGGTTTTCCCCGGCGGTGTTTTCGAGACCTGGCGGCCTTGGTTGCCCAGGGGCGTCTGTGCCGAGGCCTCCGACACACACGCCGAAGAGAGAAGCAGGGCCGAGGCGGCGGCGACACCAAGGGCGGGGATCAGGGGGCGGATCATGAGTTCCCTCTTTCTTTCAGGGCGAGATCAATCACCCGGAAGCCGGCCGGATTCTCGAACTGCTCGCTTTTCTTGACGGTCTGCGGACGGGGAGCGACGGCGAGATAGGCGCGGAGCTTCTTGGTCTCGACCTTCTCGCCCTTGCGCTCATCGATCTGCACGAAATCCACGGCGTAGCGGCTGATGTCGCCCCGCCTCGATACGAGATCGGCGGTCTCGACCACCACGGAACGGTTGAGGCCGCTATCGAGGGCGTCTTCGATGGCGCCGAAGCGTTCCTTGCCGAACTTCTTCCAGAACGCGGAGTCCGAGAAGCCGGCCGCCTGCTGCATCCGGTCGGTCTGGCTCACCTTGTCGATTTCGAGCAGGATGCGGACGTAGCGGCGCACGAAGGATTCGAGCATGAGGTCGTAGCCCTCGACATCCTTGCTGATCGGCTCGATGCGCACCAGGGAGGCCGGATCGACCTTGACGATGCGGTCGGTCGAGGGCTCGATCCGGACCAGGCCGAGCTGAAGGTGTTGCAGCGGCACCAGCTCGGAGATCGCCGCCGCCTCGACGATGACGACGGCAAAGAGACCGACGTTCATCATCACCGAGGCCCGAAACATCCAGGCCAGCCGACGGTGCGCGACCTCGAAGGCGAAGGGATCGGCGCGGCGCACGCTGTCATGGTTCGACGCTGCCGGCTGTTCTCCGGGAGTTGCCGTACCGCCGCGCCGTCCGAAGAATCGGAACCGCCGCTCTCCCGGCGGGAACAACGGCCGGTCCGGTTTGAGGCGCCCCAACGCCATGGCCATCAGCCTACCCCGATCCAGGTGAACGCCGGCGCCCTATAAGGCACCGGAGCGCAGGGGCTGCCGTCACGGCCAACGCAAGGCGAGAGCAGCAGTTCGTCGGAGCCCGTGGTTTCGTGCTGGAGTTCCACGTCCGGCGTTCCGCAGGCGGGGAGCGACGAGATCAGGATCAGGGTAGTGACGGCCATGACTGGCCGGGTTGCCTTTCCGGCCACGGCCAGGACGTTACGCTGCCGGCGAACGTCCTGATTGCCGTAGATATCCTCCAAATCCGCCGCCTCGGGTCGGCACAAAAGCTTCGCTAAAACCGCGAGATCACGGTCAATCCGCTTGCGGAAGATCGAATAGTTGAGAACCCGGGCAACAAGCCCTTGAGCGTGAAAGAGCTCCGGGGAACGCAGGTCGAAGCACAGCTTGGAGTCCTGATTGAACCTGCCGCTCAACTGCCAGTCATAATTCAGCCTGGCTCGAATTCGGTCGAGGCGCGCCGCCAAGCGTTCGGCCATTTCAGGCGCGCAGGAAAAATAGACGTAAGGATCGCAAATTCGCGCTAGATGCCCCTCGCTGGAGCCGAGGATCGTGAGTTCTCCCGTCGCAGTGAGTACTTCGACAAGCGGCGCGATGCGAGGCTCTGGTTCGTTGGGGGTCCATTGTTTTTTACAGAACATGGATTTCTCCGTTGTTGTAAGAGGCCGGACGCGCGTCAGAGCGAGCCGCCCGGCGTGTTGATGTTCTTGAACTTGTCCATAAGGTTCGTGACGCGGTTCGCCGTGGCGCTGTTGCCGATGGCGTTGCCCAAGGCGTTCTGTTGAGCTCCGGTCCCTTGCAGGACGGCTCCCAGGGCACCGATGCCACCGGCCTTGGCGGCCGTCGTGGCGGCCTGTTTCGCCCGGGCCGCGCCGGCCAGGCCAACAGTCGCGGCGCCGGCCGTCATCATGCCGGCCGCCGTGTTCGTCAGCGCCGTACCGGCAATCGAGTTGGCGATGGAGACACCTTCGGCCATCAACCCCGTGCCGATCCAGCCAAGGGCCAGGATCGTAAGAAATTGCGGGTTAGTGATTGAGACGAACTCTTTAAGGGCCTTTCCGCTCAATGTATCGGGGGGCACGTCGATACTGGCCACGCCGTAGACCGCAAGGGCGAGGGCGGCCGTCGAGGCGAACAGCACCATGATCGAGGCGAGAAGCGTGTTGATGCCGGTCTTGGCCATGCTCCGACCCCAATCGAAGGCGAAGCCGACAAAGAGGAAAGGGGCGAACACCGCTACCATCATGGCGCGAAAGACCGCGACGATGACTTGACTGGTATAGGCCGCGATCAACAGGAAGTAGGGGATGATCAGCAGAAGCGCGTAAACCCAGTTTAGGGCGTTCATAAGACTGCCCGAAGAGGCCACGGCATAGGCGATCTGGAACACCTTGACGTAAGCGCTCTGGGCCGCTTCTGCGAGGCGGGTGAGGCCGGTAAATTCGGAGCCTAACGAGGTGTCAACCGCACTGTTTCCGCCAGCCACGTCGAAAGCGACGGCCGAGGACGAACTCATGATGGAAAGGGCGGAATCGTAGACGTAGGAGATCAGCCCTTCGGACTTGCTGCTAAGCAATAGACCTGTTATCGAGATGAATAGGAGACCCTTTACGAACTCCTGGATATCGGCCAGCTTGAAAAACAGCCTGTAGCCCATGATGACCATCCACAGGCCAAAAAGAGAGGAAAATAGAATGAGCATCGGATCATGGAGAGCGCTGCTTAAATTCTCCGAAAATCCGCTGGTTAATTCCGTATATTCTTTAAGAATCCCGCACGTCCAGCACGTCATTCCGCTATCACTTGCCATCGCGTTCTTTTCCTTTTTTGTTTTGGCGGAACCCGATCACGCGCAGGCCAAGGTTTTCCCAAAGCCTGACCCGGCGGCCGGTCTGGTGAAGTGCAACACGACCATGGGTCGGTTCGACGACTTCTTCGATTTCGAGTACGCGCAAAAGGTGTGGTTCGAGATGGGCAGCTTGGACGCGCTCAACACGGAGCGCGCCAAATACGCGGCCGAGTTCGGACCTTGGTTCGAGCGGTTCAAGGTCGCGAAGGACTGGTTTGCGATGTACGACGAGCTGCGGGCCTATGAGGAGCCTGAGAAAACGGCAATGCGCCGTGGGCACGATATCGAGGTCGCGTACAACACGTGGCTTTGCGAGCACTACGATTATTGGGTTCGGCTCTACAAGATAGTCGACGCCGGAGATCAGGAGACGTTCGAGGAATACGTTGCGGGCCGCTCGATACCCTTCCGTTGCGAAAATGCCAAAAGGCTCCCAACGAAATACAATTCCGCTTGCGGCGGACCGCTGCCAGACTGGCGCTCGCCTGAGATGAAAGCCGCCGACAAGGCCATGATGGAAGCCGCGGACAAGGAGCGGTGCGATGGACCGTGCAAGAAGCCGAAAGCGAACTGAGACCGGCATCATTCGCTTTCCTCATCTTCTTCGGACGGAATGTCGTCCGGGCTGAGCCCCGCCTTGAGCGCGATCGCGCCGTGGAGCTTGAGCATTTGCGCGAGGATTTGATTGCGATTGGCGTCGGCCCGCAGCTGGGCAATCTGGACCTGGACGGAGACGGCCAATCGGTCCTGCATCGTCTTCGCGCGGTTGGCTTCCGATTGCAGTTGCGTCGCCGCTTCGTTGATGTCGTCGGCCTGGCGGATCTGGACGTCGCCTTGCGCCAGGCTGCGCGACACGACATCGGCCAGGAGAGCGTCGCGGCGGCGAACGACCTCTTCGCGAGCGGCGTTCTGTTCCGCCACCGTAGAGCCTGAGATCGCGTCCTGATCGACGAACAGGGCGCGGCGGTACTCGCTCGACAGATTGCAGATGTCGAAAAGGTTGAGGTCGTCGAAATCGATGCCCCAATCGAGGCCGTCCGGCATCAGGCAGACCGTATCGCGGACGAGCTGAGCCGTGACGCTGTCCAGCGACGTGATCGGCAGGACGATGGTCGCAAGGTCGCCGATGGTGTCGTAGACCTCGTTGATAAAGTCGCGGATCTCGGTCAGGAACGAGAGTTGTTTCTTGAGCTCGACCAGCTGCTCGACCTGATTGGCGAAGTCCTTTTTCGCCTGTTTGACCTGCTCGATGAGCTTGACGATTGCGGAGTCGTCGCGGACAGGCCAGGTGGCGTGCGCCGGCGTCGGGTTTGCCAACACCAGCGTTCCGGCGATCAGCGCGGCCATCAGACGTGATCCGGCCATTGCTCCCCCCACTTGGCTTGAATGGCCAGAAGCTCGCGCACCGCGTCGGGCCCCGAACGGTAGAAGCGCAGGGCGTCGCCTAGCGGTTCCAGGTCGATGTCGAGGATGACGCTTTCGTCCCTGCCGGTGGACGCGTCCCGCTTGACCAGCAGGACCTTGCGGCCCTCCGGAGCCCCGAAGATGAACGCCTTTTGCTCGTCGTTCAGATTGAACGGCTCATAGGCGTCCCGATTCCCCTGTGGGTTGGGGAAGAACAGGAACGTCGCCGCGTTTTCGATCACGGCGTCGGCAATGCCGGACTTGTGGAGCGCGCCGAGGTCCTGGAAGGCCATCCCCACGGAGCCCCCGAGCTTGCGGTACTCGCGGAACATCACCGCCGCCAGGTCGCGGAAGGCCGGGTTCCGCAATAGATTGGCGGCCTCGTCTATGAAGATGTTGAAGCCCTTGATCTGCCCGCTTCGCGCGATGCGCTCGATGGCATTGGCGATATGGGCGACGATCGGCGCGCCGAGGCTGGCATCGGCCAAAGCCTCGTTCATGTTGATGCCGACCATATAGGCCGAGTTCAGAAGCCCGCCGAGGGTGTCGCGGGGCGCGTTGAAGTTCGAGGCGTAAAGACCCTCACGGCCCTTTTCGTCGGTCACCCAGCGGGAGAACACCCGGCGCACGTCCGTCCGGCGCGGGAACACCAGTGGGAAGATGCTGTTGAAGGAGCGCTCTTCGACCGGCAGCTTGAAGGCCGTATCGACGACATGGGCCAATAGGTCCTCGATGCCGTCGACCTGGCCGGCCTCGCCCAACATGAGACGGATCAGCAGCGACAGCCGCTGCCGGTTGATGGCCGTATCGTCGGTATCGAAGGGATTGAGCGCTAGCCTGTCGAAGGACTGATACAGCCCGCCCATGACCTCGACCATGAAGCGGGTGCCCTCGTTGGAATCGAAGATGTACGAGCGCACCCCGTCAAACTTCGTGAGACCGCCGAGCAAGTGCATGAGCGACGTGGTCTTGCCGCTGTTGGACGGGGCGAACACGAGATAGTGGCCGAGCGCGTTCGGCGCCGCCGAGGAATGGAACTGGAAGGCGAAGGCCTGGCCGCTGCCGGTCGAAAACGACCGCACCGGTGCCGGACCGTAATGAGATTCGCTGAGACCCGTCGGTGCGCTTTCGAACGGCCACAGGGCAGCGATCGCTTCGGATTGCGGCTTGAGGGGCCGCAACAGGTGATCGTGGTCCGGAAGCCGGTTGAACCAGACGACCGGCGTTCCCTTGGTCTCGACCGAATAGATGACGCGGCGGTTGGCCAGGATTCGCGCAACTTCGGCGGCCAGGTTGTCGGCAGCCGCCTGACTTCCGCCGCGGACCACGACAGCCAACTGTGTGGCCATGAGGGAGGTCTTGCCCTCTTCGAGCAGGTTAATGACCGCCGAGCATTCTTCGGCCTTCTTGGCCGGAACGAACTGCCCCGACGACTGTTGCTTGAGCAACAGGATCGCGCGTTCCTTCGAGATCGGAAGGACGACCTGCGAGACCTCGATCTCGCC
>NPIG01000751.1_pt3 | contig 18189 bp, 14 predicted proteins | sample 8637441 | NCBI WGS metagenome assembly NPIG01 (sample SAMN07420675, study PRJNA396082) | bioreactor metagenome | isolation source: sample BR6 brine-fed electro-methanogenic bioreactor BR | place: Japan: Kochi | collected 2016-06-14 | reverse complement strand
CCCGGCTTCGTCCGCTTCGCGAACTACGCCGTGGCGAAGCGCGACAAAGCGCACACCGCCGAGAAGCTCCCGAGGAAACGCGAGCCCGCGATCCGTCGGCCACTCCTTCTAAGGGCACGACCCAGGATTGCCATTGACCCTCTCCGAGCCATCTCCCCGCACTCCGAAGCTACCGACCAAACCACAATGGTGGTTTCGCGCGCGCACGAGGTAGAAGAAGCCGTCGCCCGGACCCGGGGCTTCGAGCTCGTCGAAACGTTCGTCCTGCCGAATCACGTCGTGGGCCGTGTGGCACGCACCGTAGTCGTCCCAGTCAACCGCGCTCAACAACCCCCTCGAGATGTCGTAGTCGGTCGCGAACGCAGCAGGATCCCAGCGCAGCACCGTCCGCACTCGACCTCGTAGACGGAGTCCGTGTACCGAACCGGGCGTGCCTCCAGCAGCGAGATTCGGCGCACAGTCCGTCTCGTCACCGAGGCCATCGCCGTCGTAGTCGCCCTCACAGGCGTCACCGATCCCGTTCTCGTTTCCATCACTCTGGTCCGGGTTCCAAAGAAGCGGGCAGTTGTCCGCGAGGTCGACCAGCGAGTCGCCGTCTCCGTCGTGAGGCGCGACGATCCAGATCGTCGATACTCGCTCGTGACTGTACTGAGACGACGCGAGCACGAGCTCGTCCCGACCATCGCCGTTGATGTCGACCGCAACCAGCGAGACCAATGCGTCACCCGCCTCTGCCCCGTAGATCACCAAGTCTGGTGCCTCGGTCTCGAGATCGAGGGACTCCGGGAACAGGAAGCGTCCAGCGATGACAACGACCTCACCCGCATCCTCGCGGGTCTCATCCGGACCATCGCCGCCGGATCCCGCGAGTACGAGATCTGCCCGGGGTCCATCGAGAAGGTTCGCGGTCCCGACAGGGAGCGAGAAGAAGTCGCGCGCACCGGCTCCACGCACGAGCGAATCGGTTCGGAACGCGAGATGAAGTTCGTCCGGCAATGCCTCACCCGCTTCGAACTCGACCCGGCGAAGCTCCCCCCGGCCCACCACCTCCCCGGGCTCGTCACGCGCGAGCGCGCTGCTGACGAGCAGCTCCCTCTGACCATCGCCGTCGAGGTCGGTACCGACGACTCCGTTGTCCCGGCCGATTTGATCGTCCTCGTCGACCCCGTAGACGATCATGTCCGCTTCGACATGAGCCAGGTCGATCCACTCTGGCCAAGCCGGACGGCCACGAAACGCGAGTATTCGGCCGGCACGATCCGGCACGCCCGCCCAGCCGGGCGAGAGGCGGGACACCATCAGGAGCTCGTCGTAGCCGTCGCCGTCGAGGTCCGTCGCCGCGACGCTCCCGGAGAGCGTCTTCCCTGGCGCCTCGTCGCCGACGACGGTAACGCCGCCGTGATTCACGCGAATACGTGGAGGCCAACTCCGGCGGCCGAAGAGTACGTAGACCCGCCCGGGCTCGCCCACGCCCATCGCATTCGGCGCGAAGAGTGCCTGCATGACGACGTCGCTCGTGCCGTCCCCGTTCAGGTCCCCCGTGGCGATGTAGTAGCCGACCGTATCGCCACGAGCGGCCCCGAGGATCTCCGTGTGAGGGTCGACCTCAAGATCGATGACCGCAGGAAAGTGTGGCCTACCGAACACGACGAACGCCGCACCGAGACTGTGCTCCGTGCCCCCAGGGCCAAGGTGGTTCGCGGCCCCGAGGATCATGTCGTCATAGCCATCCCCGTTGATGTCGGCGCAAGCCATGCCCTCGCCCAGACTGTCGAACGCGAACCCTCCATAGATCGTCGTCGACGCGGCATCGCGAAGCGCGCCACCACCCCTCCACGCGCCACGCCGACCGAGCAGCAAGTACGCCTCCCCGGCCAGGAGCCGCTTTCCTCCCAAACTGTGCGTGTTGGTTGCCCCAACGACGAGATCCCCGACACCGTCCGCGTTGACATCGCAAGCGGCAGCCTCAACTCCGGTGCCGTCGTTGGGCAGTACGCCGTGGAAACGAACGCTGAAGGGATCGTTCGCGAGGTCGACCGTTCTGGACTCCGCGAGAACCTGCACTCCGAGAGTCAGAGAGAACAACCAGATCCCAGCTCGCGCCAGAACCGCACAACGGCCCCTGCTCACGGCAAGGCCTCTGCAAGCGCGCGATCTTCGCGGAGGTACTCCGGCCCAATCCGACGCATTCCTTAGCCCAGGCCAACTCATGGCAGAAGCCGCACTCCCAGCGCGCGACTCTGCCGAAGGATGTACGCCGAACGGCCTGAGAACGAAAGAAAGAACAGCCTGCACCCTTGGCCCCCGAGGAGCCCGTCAGAAGAGGGCAGCACTTGGAGCCGTCGTGCAGCCCACCCGTCAGTACCCGATCGCCACGCCGTCCTTCCTGGACTCCGTCGCACCCGAGAGCACGCCCGTCTCCGGGTCGCGGCAGACGATCTGATAGCCGCCGTAGATGCCGACGGTCGGCGCGACGTGGTGCCCGCGCCGGATCAGGGCGCGGATCGCCTCGTAGGGGATGCCGGTTTCGATGTGCAGGGTGCCGCCGTCGTCCATCGTCGTGCCCGTCGGCTGGGACGAGCCGCTGTGGACGAAGCGCGGCGCATCGCCCGCCTCCTGAATGTTCATCCCGAAGTCGACGAGGTTGATGACGATCTGCGCATGGGCCTGAGGCTGCGTCGCGCCGCCCATCACGCCGAACGCGCACCAGGGCTTGCCGTCCTTGGTCAGGAAGCCCGGGATGATCGTGTGGAAGGGCCGCTTGCCCGGCTCGAGCGCATTCGGGTGCTCGGGGTCGAGGTTGAAGAGCCCGCCGCGGTTCTGGATGCCGAAGCCGAGCGAGGGCACGACGTAGCCGGAGCCGAAGCCGGTGTAGTTGCTCTGGATCAACGAGACGAGGTTGCCCTCGGCGTCACCGACGGCGAGGTAGGTCGTGTCGCCGTGCTCGAGATTCGGGTTGCCCGGCTCGACGCTGTCCGCCGCGCTCTCCATGTCGATGCGCTCCGCTTGGGCCTTGCCGTACTCCGCCGAGATCAGCTCCGCAACGGGCACCTCGGCCATCGCGGGATCCGCGTAGAAACGCGCGCGGTCGGCGAACGCGAGCTTCTTCGCCTCGGTCATCACGTGCCAGAAGTCCGCGGAGTCGCGGCCCATCGCCGCGAGATCGAAGTGCGAGAGCACGTTCAGCATCTCGAGCGCCGCGATGCCCTGGCCGTTCGGCGGCAACTCGTGCAGCGCGACGCCGCGGTACTCCGCAGAGACCGGCTCGACCCACTCCGAGCTGTGCCCGCTGAAGTCCTCGAGCGAGAAGAAGCCGCCGTGCTCCTTGGAGAACGCGACGATCGCCTCCGCCACCTCCCCCTCGTAGAACCCCGCGCGCCCCTTCTCCGCGATCAGACGTAGCGTGCGCGCGAGCGCGGGGTTCTTGAAGACCTCACCTTCCCGGGGTGCTTCGCCACCAGGTAGGAACACCTCCGCGAAACCCGGCTTCTCGCCGAAGTACTTCTTCGAGCGCTTCCACGCCGCCGCGATCACTTCCGGCACCGGCGCGCCTTCTTCCGCGAGGCGGATCGCCGGCGCGAGCACCCGCGCGAGCGGCAGCTTCCCGAAGCGCGCGTGCAGCGTGACCCAGCCGTCCGCCGCGCCGGGCACCGACCACGATTCGGGGCTGTAGAGCGGGATCGTGCCGTTCTCCTCCGGCTCGATCTTGTCGATCGTCAGCGCCATCGGCGCGCGCCCCGAGCCGTTGAGCCCGTAGAGTTTGCCGCTCTCCGCGTCGTGCACGATCGCGAACAGATCCCCGCCGAGCCCACACGCCACCGGCTCGAGGAACGCGAGCGCCGCGTTGACGCCGATCGCGGCGTCGATCGCGTTGCCGCCCTCCTTGAGAATCTCCACGCCCACCTGCGAGGCGAGTGGGTGCGCGGAGGCGACCATCCCGTGCTGGGCGTAACTCACCGAGCGGGTCGCGAAAGGCTTGCCGACAGTGCGATCCGCGCCGAGCGCGGCGCTGAGAATGAAGAAGACGAGGACGAACGAGACGAGACGGCGCGTGGTCATGGGCTCCTCCAGGAAGGGGCCCATTATGCCGCGCCGCGTCCGCGCTCAGGCAGGGTCAGGGATCAACGTCCGCCAGGCGATCTTCCAGGCGTCGTCGACACGCGCCAGTACGCAGTGATCGGTGCCCGTCTCCGCGTGAGTCTCCTCCCCGACCTTCCAGCGCCCCTCGTAGCGGAAAAAGACGATGGCGACGTCTCCGACGACATCGACGATCGGCTCCTTTTCCTCGTAGGACTCGATCGACCCTTGTTCGTGAAAACCGACGATGCTCGCGAGATAGGCCGCGCGGTCGAGGCGCTCGTTGCCTCCGGGCGGCGCGATGACCATCGACTCGTGGAGCAGCGCGGCGGTCCCCTCCGCATCTCCCGCTTGGGTCAGGCGATTGTGCTCGAGAACGACGTTCCAGACGGCTTCGGCTTCGGCATTCATGGCCCCTCCCGTCACTCGAGATGGAGGGAGCATATCAAGGGTCGACTCAGTCGATGGCGCAGCTATTGCCTGCTGCCCAGCGCGCGTAGCGCGACGCGACCGGGATCTCGAGCTTGTCGTTGACCCAGCGTGCAAGCTCGGCCAGGCGGTCGAGATCGACGCCGGTGTCGAAGCCAAGACCCTCGAGTAGATGCACGAGCTCTTCGCTGGCGACGTTGCCGCTCGCACCGGGCGCGTAGGGACATCCGCCGAGCCCACCCGCCGAAGCGTCGAAGCGGCGCACACCGGCCTCGGCGGCCGCGTACGCGTTGGTGATGCCGAGCCCCTTCGTGTCGTGCAGATGGAGGATGACGAGTTCGGCGCCGAACTCATCGAGCGCCCGCGCGCAACCCTCGGCGACCTGACGAGGGCGGCCGACGCCGACCGTGTCGCCGAGCGAGAGCCCCTCGACGCCGAGATCGGCGAGCCGGTGCGAGAGCTCGAGCACCTCCGCGAACGGGACGTGTCCCTCGTACGGGCAGCCGAACGCGGTGGAGACGTAGGCCCGGAGCGCGATCTTCTCGGCGCGACACCGCGCGGCGATCGCCTCGATGCCGGCGAGAGTCTCGTCCCGCGAGCGGTTGATGTTCTTCTGGTTGTGGGTCTCGCTCGCGGAGACGACGACGCTGACGTGGGTGATCCCAGCGGCGAGCGCACGCTCGAACCCGCGAAGGTTGGGCACGAGACCCCAGTAGTCGACGCCCTCGCGGCGCGGCAGCTTTCTGGCGAGCTCGTCGGTCCCCGCCATCTGCGGTACCCAGCGCGGGTGCACGAAGGAGCCAACCTCGATCTCGGAGAGCCCAGCCTCGACGAGGCGCTCGACGAGCGCGACACGACGCTCGACGTCGAGAAGCCGGGCTTCGTTCTGCAGCCCGTCGCGCGGCCCGACCTCGGTCAGCCGTACCCGCTCCCGCGAAGCGGCGCTCACGCGCTGGCCTCCTCGGGCGCGACGTCCTCCCCGATGGGGACGGCGCGGACTCGGACTAGCAGAACGAGAGCAACGAAGGCCGCGACGAACATCGCCACACCGGAGAGCCACGCGGGCCCGACGATCGCGACGCCGTACACCGCCTCGCCGGCGAAGGGACCGAAGATGCGTCCAAGGCTCGAGAGGGACTGGTAGAGCCCCATCACGCCGCCGACCTCGTGAGCCCGCGCGAGCTTCGAGGTCAGCGAGGCGAGAGTCGGCGTGGTCACCCCGACACCCGCCGCGATCAGCGCGAGCACCGGAAGCAACATCGTCAGCGAGCTCGTGAACGGGATCGCGAGCAGCCCGACGCCACCGAGCACGGTGCCGGCCGTGATCAGGCGCACCTCACCGAAGCGCTTCGAGAGCCGGCCGACGAGACCACCCTGCACGATCGCCGCGAGCACGCCGACGTAGACGAGCAGCCACGGCACGTTCTCGACCGTCATGCCGTAACGCGCGCAAAGCACCTGCGCGAAGGTCGTCTCGAAGCCGGAGAACGCGAAGATCACGAGCAGGATCAGGAGCAGGCAGAAGCCGAGCAGCGGTGTGCGCAGCGCGTGGCCGAGCGCCGCGAAGCTCAGCGGCGGACGCGCGGCGCTCGCGCTGTCGCGCCGGAGCGTCTCCGGCACGAGCGCGATGACGAGGATCGCTGCGAGCAGCGACATCGCGGCCGCGCCGAATCCCGGCGCCATCTCGCCGAAGCGCAGCAGCACGCCCGAGAGCGCCGGGCCGAAGATGAAGCCAAGGCCAAACGCCGCCCCGATCATGCCCATCGCGCGGCTGCGGCCCGCCGGACCCGTGACGTCGGCGACGACGGCCTGCGCCGTCGGGATGTTCGCGCCGCAGATGCCCGCGATGATCCGCGAAGCGAAGAGCCACGCGATCGAATCCGCGAACGCGAAGAGCACGTAGCCCGCCGCGGCGCCGAGCATCGAGATCACGAGCACCGGACGCCGCCCGACCCTGTCCGAGAGGCGGCCGAAGAGTGGCGCGAAGAGGAACTGCATCGCGGAGAACGACGCCATCAAGAGGCCGAACACGAGCGCGCTCGGTTCGTAGCGCTCCGCGTAGAGCGGCAGGATCGGGATGACGATCCCGAAACCGATCAGATCGACGAAGACGACGAGAAAGAGGGTCCCGAGCATCTTCTTGGACGGGCCGCTCTCCGTCGGCTGTCCCCCGCTCTGCGCTTCCGCCATCACTCCCCCAGGATCCGCACGTCGATGCGGCGGCGGTGCGGAGCGCGGCGATGCTCGACGAGGTAGAGCGCCTGCCAGGTGCCGAGACCGAGGCGGCCATCCCCGAGCGGGATCACCTCCGAGGTGTGGGTCAGGGCGCTGCGGATGTGAGCCGGCATGTCGTCGGGGCCCTCGTCGCGGTGGGTGTAATGCGGGTCGTTCTCCGGCGCGAGGCGCGCGAAGAAGTCGAGCAGATCGCGCTGGACGCGCGGGTCGGCGTTCTCCTGGATGACGAGGCTCGCGCTGGTGTGGCGCACGAAGACGAGGACGAGCCCGTCAGCGCACCCCGAGTCGGCCACGATGGCCCGCAGCTCGCCCGTCAGGTCCGTGAAGCCCTGCCCCCGCGTCTGCACTTCCAGCGTTGCTTTGTGCACCTTGGCCACCGCGTCGTCCTCCGGAGCCGCCCATCCTTCCACCCGGCTGCAGCAGAAGCAAATCGCGCTCCGGGTCAAAAGGCCGCAGTGGCAACACTTGCGAGGAAGTAATGGTGACGGCGGCGCGGCCCGTCGCGAGGGCGACCGGCGCGGAGCGGCCGTAGCGCTCCCACAGCGCGCGGAACTTCTCGGAGCGGTTCGGGCCTGCGTTCGGCTGGGTCGGGTCACAGCCCGCGTCTAAGGGGTCGCAGGTGCTGCGGTTGTGGCGGACGAGGAAGTCGACGTACTCGCCCGACACGCTCTGGAACCACAGCGTCGCCTCGATCAGCACCGTCGAGCGCGGCGCAGCCACCGGCATGAGGTAGAGCGCCTCGTCCCAGTGGGCGAGCACGCCCCCAGGCAGCTCGGCGAAGTCGTGGCCGACCGGCGCGGTGTCGGGCGTCGGGACGAAGCCGCGCGGCGGGATACGCGAGTCGCGCGCGATGCAGTCGTTGACGGCGAAGTGGAAGAGCGGGCGCTCCTCGTCGTCGTGCACGCGGCAGCCACCAGTCGCGTCATCGTAGACGCCGTGCTCCACCTCGTAGGTGCGGAGCTGCGCGTCGTGGGCGAGATACCCGGTCTCCGAGTCGTAGGCTCCCGAGCGGAACAGGAGCTCCGCGTCGTCGAGGGTGCCGTCGGCGTCGAGGTCGCGCCCCGCGCGCACCTCGAGCCAGGCGCGGCGCCCCTCGGCGTAGCCGGTGGGCAGCTTGTGCCCGGCACGGTTCGTCACGCGCACGAGCGTGGGGACGGGCGCCCCCGAAGGCATCGCGGGCGGCGCGAGCAGCTCGATCGATGCGCTCTCCTCGCGCAAGAGCTTCAGCGCCGCGTCACGGCCCGCCTCGAGCTCGTCGCGCCGGCGGAGCGCGTCGCCGAACTCCCCTGCCATCAGCTCGAGCATGAAGCTGCTCGCCCCGCGCAGTTGATGCGTGTGCACCGGCCCTTCGAGCGCGGTGTGGAGCCCACGCGGCCCAGGCGGGTTGTTGCAGGCGAACGCGTCGTCGATCGTCCCGTCGCCATCGAAGTCCGGAGCCGGCATGTGGCAGTCCTGGCATCGCGCCGCGTGCGGGCCGCTCTCGTCAGCGAAGTCGCTCTGCTTCCACTCGCTGTAGGTCCGCTCGATCGGGAACAGAGCTCCCATCCCGGCACCGCTCTCCGGATCTCGCCGCTCGAGCACCGGGTGGGTGATGTCGTGGCACTGCCCGCAGAAGTCCGCACTCTTGATGAACGCCGAGGGCCGGAAGCCGTGGCGGCTCGGCGGCTCGGCGTCGCTGTAGGGCCCCTCCATCGTCCGCGGGTCGTTGCCAAGGTAGAGCTGCCCGTTCTCGAGATAGGGCGCATCCGGGTCGACGGGGTGGCCCGGGGGCGGCGCGCTGGCGTCGTGAGCCCGATGGCACACGTGACACGAGATGCCCTCGAAGTCGTTGCCCTGGCGTGTGGGCGGGCCCTTGAGGCAGGCGCCGTCGAAGCTCTCGCCCCACGGCGTCTCGCAACGCGCGCGGCCCTCGTACCAGCCGACGGGGACGTGACAACGCAGACAGAAGTCGCCGATGCCGACACCGCCGAGGCGCTCGCGATCGTCCTGGTTCGCGATGTCGAGCGCGGCCCAGAACAGCGGGTCCCGCGCCGACTGCGCCATCATCGAGCCCGCCCAGGTCTCCCAGGGCTCGTAGGGCTGCTCGTCCGGCGNNGTCTGCGGCCGGTCGAAGCGCCCAGGGAACGCGCCATTCGAGAAGCGCGGGAAGCCCTCCGCCGCAGGACCGGTCGTCGGTTGGGTCCCAGGAAGCGGCACGCCGTCCGCTGCCAGGGCCGGGAGCGCGCAGCAGAGCACGAGAGAGAGAACGATGGTCACGATGCGCATGGAGGCACTCCTCGGGACGGGCTCCGGAGAGCCACCCCAGCAAGCTACCGCCATCGCGCCGCGCAGGGTAATTACCTGTTGGTAAACGACTTCTCGGCGCACACGCCCCCGTTTCCCGTCCATCTGCTATCGTCGCTGCGCAGACGGCGCGCCGCGGTGGCGCCCGTCCTGGGGGTGGCCCGCGAAAGATGGACACGCACTCGAAGCTCGACGCCTTGCTCGAGCCCAGCCTTGGGGGCTCCGCGCCCACCTTGGCTCCTTATTCGGTACGAACCAGCTTCCTCGTCGCGTTCTTCGGAGGACCGATCGGGCACGCGGTGATCGCGATACGAAACGCCCATCGGCTCGGACGCCTGCGAAGCGACATGTGGCACCCGCTCGCCGCAGCGATCGCCTGGTGTGGCGCGCTCTTGTGGTCGGCGATCGCCGTTGCTCGGGGGACCTTTCCCGAGGAACTCATCCTGCTCTCCACCGCATCGCGCACCGTGCGCACGGCGGGCAGCGCGCTGGCACTCGCGCTCTTCGGCTTCGACTACTTCCGATTGCAGAAGACCTACCGCAGCGCTGAGCTGCTCGGCAGAGAGCAGCCACGCGGCCTCGGCCCCGGGCTGCTCGCCATCGCGATCGCCTCCGTGATCAGCTTCCTGCTCGCCTTCCTCGGCGACGCCATGGGGGCCACACCATGAACCACGAGCTCTTCAAGATCGAACGGCTCCTCGAGGTCGGGCGCCTGCGTGAGGCGGGCGAGCTCATCGGCAAGGCGCTGGCGGAAGACCCCGACGACGTCGACATCCGCACCGCCGCGGGGCGCTTGTACTACCTCGCCAACGACAACGACGAAGCCCGCGCGCAACTGCAGAGCGCGCTCGTCAACGCGCCGAAGCATCGCGTCGCGCGCTTCATGCTTCACCTCGTCCACGTGGAGGAGGAGGAGTTCGATCAAGCCGAAGCGCTGATCACCGAGCTGATCCGCGAAGAGCCCGCCAACGCGACCTTCCTCGCGCTCTACGCGCGGCTGATGGTGCTGACCTTCCATATCGACAAGGCGCGCGCGCTCCTCGAGGAGGCGTACCGGCTCGACCCGCACGACCGCGAAGCTCGCTTCGTCAATCTCCTGATCGCCGTAGTCGAGCGGCGCCGTGGCGACGCAGACGAGCAGCTCGCCGATTTGCTCCGCGAGTCCCCGGACGATCAGCGCGTCCTCTGGTCCCTCTACCGAGTCCTCTGCGAACGGCGTCGCCACCGCGCCGCGTTCGCGATCGGCCAACAGCTCCTGCGCCTCCAACCGACGAACACCAGCCTCATCGAAGCGCTCGTCGAGCTGCGCACCCTGACCCATTGGGTCGCGATCCCAGCGTACCCGTTCACGCGTTGGGGTTGGGGCGCCGTCGCGGCGGCCTGGATCACCGCGATCGTGGTGATCCGCGCGATCGCCAAGGTGAACCCGCCGCTCGCCGGCACCCTCGGCCTCATCTACTTCGTCTACGTCGTCTACACCTGGGTCTACCCGCCGCTCCTCAAGCGCTGGATCCGTTGGCGGGGTGTCTCGTGAGCACACGCCGCAGCGAACTCGAAGCGCGCCTCCTCGCGCACCCCGCAGACACGGGCGCGCGCCAGGACTACGCCCAGGTGCTCGCCGAGCTCGGGGAACACGAGGCCAGCCTCGCCCAGTGGCAGCTCCTCCTCGACCAGGGTCTCGCCGAGCCCGCCATCTACCGCGGCGCCGCAACGAGCGCCCGCGCGCTCGGGAACGACGAGGCCAGCGACGGCTTCCTCGCGAGCGCGCGGAGCGCGGGCTGGACGGACGAGGAGATGGACGAGGAGACAGAAGAGGAGAGTGACGATGAGGAGCGCGAGCGCCACGGGCTGCGCGTGATCCCCGGCGGCTGGGCCGCGCCCGACGAGAAGGTCGGCGCGGTCGTCAGCATCGGCGCGAGCGAGACCGTGCGCTTCTCCGACGTGGTGGGCATGGAAGACCTGAAGAAGGTCCTCCGGATGCGCATCATCGAGCCCTTCGTCAACCCCGGCCTTTTTGAGCGCTTCCGCAAGCGCAGCGGTGGCGGCGTGCTGCTCTACGGACCGCCGGGCTGCGGCAAGACGATGATGGCGCGCGCGATCGCGCACGAGTGCAAAGCCTCGTTCACCGCGATCGGCATCAGCGACATCCTGACGATGTGGCTCGGAGAGAGCGAGCGGAATCTCGCGGAGATCTTCGCCAAGGCGAGGCACGAAGCACCCTCCGTGCTCTTCTTCGACGAGCTCGACGCCCTGGCCTACTCGCGCAGCAAGGCGAGCGCGGACACGACCCGCACCCTCGTCAACGAGTTCCTCGGCCAGCTCGATGGCATGACCGGCTCGAACGACAAAGTGCTGATCCTCGCGGCCACGAACATGCCCTGGGACGTCGACGACGCGATGAAACGCCCCGGCCGCTTCGACCGGCAGATCTTCGTCCCGCCCCCGGATGCCGCCTCGCGGGCCGAGATGTTCCGCGCGAAGCTCTGCGACGTGCCGGTCGGCACCCTCGACCACGCGCGCCTCGGAGAGAGCGCCAAGCACTTCTCCGGCGCCGACATCGACGGCGTGCTCGACCACGCAAAGGAGATCGTGCTCGCCGAGATTCTAGAGAGCGGGGAGGAGCGGCCGATCGAGCAGGGGGACCTGGTCGCAGGCATCGAGCTCGCGGAGCCTTCGACGCTCGAGTGGCTCAAGACGGCACGCAATCTCGTCAAGTTCGGCGGCGCGGGTCGCGCCTACAAGGACGTGGAGCGGTACCTGCGCTCGAACGCGCTCTACTGAGCGGATTCGCGAGCGCGCCAGCTCCTCTGCTATCGTCCGCCCGAGGAGATCTCATGGAAGAGCCCACCGACCAGCCCACGGGCCAGCCAGGCCCTGACGACAACGAGCAGGTCGAAGTCCACGACTCGATCGGCGCCCCATTCCCGAAGTGGTCTCTCTTCCTCGTCGGACTCTTCGGCGGCGTCTACGGCGTCGCGTTCCTCGCCGCGCTCAACGTGAGGCGCCTCGGACGCCCTTCGCGCGACATCTGGCTCTACGCCGGCATCGCGGCCGCGTTCACCGGCTTCACCTACGTGCTCGGGGTGCAGATCACGACCGGCCAGGTCCCCTCCTGGTTCGGGGCCCTGGGCAGCCCGTGGATCGCGACCCGCATGCTCGGCCAGGCGCTCGGGCTCCTGTTCGCCGCCTTCGACATCGCGCGGCTCCGCGCGTCCTTCGAAGCCGCGAAAACGCGCCGCAACGGCGGCCCGAACACGCTGATGGCGTCGATCCTCGCGATCGGGTTCGGCTTCGTGCTGACGGCGGTCGTGCAGACTTTCGCGGTGATCGCTGCGGGTGGCGGGGCCGAGCTGCCCTGAGCAGCGGAGCGCGCCCCAGACAAGGGCGCGCCTTGAAGAGAATTGGGAACGACCGGCCCTCCCCCGCTTCGAGCGACCGGCCGTTCCCGTCCTGAACTAGCGTGTGAACTGTCCGAGCTGCGTGAGCAGGGCCTGCAGATCGGCCCCGGCCGCGCTCAGCGCCGTCGCGTAGCGCTGACCACCGATGACCGCGACGAGATGCGGACCACTCCCCGCCCCCGTCCACGTCGCCGGCTGGGCAGCGGCGAGCATGGCGCGAAGCTGCGCGAGCTCGGCCTGCGTCAGCGTGCGCACGAGGCGGCGGCGCTTGCCGTCGAGCTGCCAGACCTCACCGTCGGACTCGAACTCGAAGCGGCGACCCGCGGCGTCGACGAGCACGAGCATGGTGAAGTTCGCGACCGCGGACTCGGCTTCCTCGGGCTTGGCCACCTCGACGAAGCCCCGGTCGCGCGCATCGTCACGGCTCACACCGGCCTGGCTCGTGGGCGCTCCGCGCAGAATGTTCCACTCCCGGCTGCGGCCGATCTTCTTCTCGCGCGCTTCCATCCGCATCGCCTCGCCGGCCACACGTGGCGCCGCCGCATAGCCGAGCGACTGCAGTTTGCCGATCGTCGCCGCGCGGTCGACACCCGCGGGCAAGTCGACGGGCACGCCGACCTCGATCGATCCACCCCGCGCGTTGCTGACGACGCTGTCGACGGCGACGAAGGAGGTGTAGGCGCTCATCAGTTGGTGCCGCAGCGCAAGCTCGGTCACCGCCTGCTCGACGTTTCCGCTGCGCCCGCCGTGCTGTTCACGTTCGAGCCGGTGGATCCGGCGCCGCGCCCACAGGCGACCGACCGCTTCGTTCTCGGTGGCGGCCTCGGGCAGCTTGACCACGTGACGCAGGGTGATCGGACGCCCGCCTTCCTTGGCCTCGACGATGACGACGCCGGCGCCCGGGCGGGTGTAGCGGCCGGTCAACACGAGCGGCTGGCCCGCGAAGAGGTCGGGGACCCGCGCCGGCTCGAGGTCGGCGATCTCGAGACCCTCGAAGGAGACGTGGATGTCGGTGAGCACGGGCGTCGCGATCCGCGTCACGAAGCGGCGCACGAGCGCGTCGGGGTTCTCCTTGCGCGCGAGGAACGCTGCGGCGCCCCGCCCCTCTTCGGCCAGGCCTTCGAGCAGGTAGCGGTTGACCGACGAGCCGATCCCCATCGCGAACAGACGCGCGTCGCCGATCTTCTGCTGCACGAGGGCGAAGATCTCGCGCTCGTTGCCGATGTAGCCGTCGGTGAGGAAGCTGACGATGCGCATGCGCTCGGGGTCGCGCGGCGGGTCGAGCGCGGCCGCGATGACGGCGCGCATGTGCGTGCCGCCGCCACCCTGCAGGCCCTCGAGGTAGCCGAGAGCGCGGGCGATGTTCGCCTTGGTCGGCGTCAGCGGCGCAGGAGCGAGACCCGAAGCGGACTCGGAGAAGCGCAGGATCTGGAAGGTGTCGTTCGGACGCAGCGCGGAGAGCGAGCGCCTCACCACTTCCTTGGCTGCGTCGAGCGGCTCCCCGCTCATCGAGCCGGAGCAGTCGAGCACGAAGACGAGCTCGCGCGCGGCCGGCTCGACGGCCGCGTCCGGCAGAGGCGGCTCGATGCGCAGGAGGAAGGCGCCCGGCTCGTTGGCGCGCTCGGCGTCGCGCCACGCCATCAGCGCGAGCTCGGGACGCTGCCCACCCTGCGCCCAGCGCAGGATGATGTCTCGGTCGAGGCGCGCGCTCCTCGCGAGGCGCACGTGCGCGACACCGCGGCGCGGCCGCTGCACTTCGAGCGCGTGGTGCGGCGAGCGGATCTCGCCGACCGTAACGCCCGCCTCGATCCAAGCGTCGAGCTCGAAGCGGTGCCCCGTCGCCACGCCTTCACCCGCGACAGGTGGGTTGATCTGGCCGGGGTCGCCCATCGAAGCCGGCACGAAGCGCGGGCCGACGACGGTCGGCAACACGTACTCGAGCTCGCCGCCTTCGTCGCCAAGGGGCTGGTCGAACACCAGCCGCACCTTCACTTCGACGCCGGGGAGGATGTTCGCGACCCGCTGCACGAAGACGTTGTCGCGCTCCTGGTCGGTCAGCCCGGCCACGCGCCCTTCGCGACGGGCGCGCTCGTAGATCTCACGGGCTTCGGCGCGACGGCGGATCTGACCCTTGATCACCCGCGAGCCGATCTGTAGCTCCATCGCCGAGACGGCCGCGTCCTCGGGGAGCGGGAAGATGTAGAGCCCGTCGACGGGGTCGGCGTTCGGGTTCTTCCAGGTTTGTGTGAGCACGGTCCGCGCGACCGGCGGCGTGATCCTCACCTCGGCGTGTGTGTTCTCGAGCAGGAACGGGGAGAAGCCGCCGTGGGGCGGGATCGGATCCGGAATGACCCGCGGCTCGGGGATGATGTCGGGCTCGCCGTGCTGGGCGAATACAGGTAGCACAAACAGCGAGAGTAGAGAGAACAAAAGTGCGGATCGGCGCAGGGCGTTCATCGAGGTGTCCTCCTGGCGGCCCGTCCCCCGGGTCGCTCGGAGGGGTTGGACAGGAAGGGGGAGGGGGAGTTCCCGACACGGGCCCCTTTTTTTTGACCCGGTGCAGACTCGCGGCAGGGCTACCGCCGACCGCGGGCTTGCGGATAGCATGGGCGCCGCCGCGCTCCAGCCCTGGCGCGCGGCCACTCACCACGCGGCCGCCGCCGCGCCGCACACTCTGGAGTCACCATGCGTGCCCTTCCGCTGATTCTCGTTTCCCTGCTCCTGTTCGCGTGGGCCTGCCCCGCGCCGGTCGACGATCCTCCCGCCACCGACGGCAAGGCTCTCGTCGCCAAGTACACCCCGTTCACGCTGACCACGGACACCGCGCTTCTCAGCGAGAATCAGAAGGCGATGATCCCGCTTCTGATCGAGGCCGCCGAAGCGATGGACGAGGCGTTCTGGATCCAGGCCTATGGCGACAAGGACGCGCTGCTCGGCTCGATCGAGGACACCGATCTCCGCCGTTTCGCCGAGATCAACTACGGCCCCTGGGACCGTCTCGACGACAACAAGCCCTTCATCGAGGGCGTGGGCGAGAAGCCCGTCGGCGCGAACCTCTACCCGAAGGACGCGACGAAGGAAGAGCTCGAGGCCGCCGCGGCCAACGACCCGGCGATCAAGGATCTCTACACCGTCGTCCGCCGCGCCGACGACGGCTCGCTGAAGACGATCCCCTACAACGAGTTCTTCGCCGCGCAGATCGAAACGGCCGCCGCCAAGATCGACGAGGCCGCCGCTCTCGCCGACAACGCCGCGCTCAAGCACTACCTCGAGCTGCGCGCCGCCGCGATGCGCAGCAACGAGTACCTCGACTCCGACATGGCCTGGATGGACATGAAGGACAACCAGCTCGACTTCGTCGTCGGGCCGATCGAGACCTACGAGGAGCGCATCTTCGGCGCGAAGGCCTCTTTCGAGGCCTACATCCTGGTCAAGGACATGGAGTGGTCGAAGCGCCTCGCCCACTACGTCGGCCTCCTCCCGGGTCTTCAAGAGGGTCTGCCGGTTCCGGACGAGTACAAGAAGGAGAAGCCGGGCTCCAAGTCCGATCTGAACGCTTACGACGTCGTCTACTACGCGGGCGACTGCAACGCCGGCTCGAAGACGATCGCGATCAACCTGCCGAACGACGAGCGCGTCCAGCTCGAGAAGGGCGCACGCCGCCTCCAGCTCAAGAACGCGATGCGCGCGAAGTTCGAGAAGATCCTGCTGCCGATCACCGGCGAGCTGCTCGCCCCCGAGCAGCGCGGGCACGTCACTTTCGACGCCTTCTTCGCGAACACGATGTTCCACGAGGTGGCCCACGGTCTCGGCATCAAGCAGACGATCACGGACAAGGGCAGCGTGCGTGAAGCGCTCGGCAACCAGGCCTCCGCGCTCGAAGAGGGCAAGGCCGACGTCCTCGGGCTCTACATGGTCACCAAGCTCCACGAGATGGGCGAGCTCGGCGAAGCCGACCTGATGGACTATTACGTCACCTTCGTCGGCAGCATCTTCCGCTCGATCCGCTTCGGCCAGGCCAGCGCCCACGGCCGCGCGAACATGGTCCGCTTCAACTACTTCAAGGAGCAGGGTGCGTTCCTGCGCGACGCGGAGACCGGCCAGTACCGCATCGACTTCGTCGCGATGCAGAAGGCCGTCGCCTCGCTCTCCGAGATGATCCTGACGATCCAGGGCAACGGCGACTACGACGCCGCCGCGAAGCTGGTCACCGACTACGGCACCAAGGGCGCCGAGCTCGAGGCCGACCTCGAGCGTCTCGACGCGCTCGGTATCCCGCGCGACATCACCTTCGTGCAGGGACGTGAGGCGCTCGGTCTCTGACCCTCGCCGCTGCGAAGACACGAGAAAGCCCCGGGTTCGCCCCGGGGCTTTTTCTGTTCCAGCACCACTCTTTGCCCGTACGGGCGCGCGAGCTATCCGGCGACCTTGTCGAGGTGCACGTCGAGCTGCGGGAACGGGATCCCGATGCCCGCCTCGTCGAGGGCAACCTTGACCTCGCGAGTCAGCGCATCCATCACCGGCCAGTAGTTCGCCGAGTCGACCCAGACGCGGACCGCCCAGGAGATCGAGGAGTCGCCGAGCGCGACGAGCACGATCGCCGGTGCGGGATCGCCGAGCACGTTCGGCACGCGCTTCGCGGCCTCGAGCAGGATCGAGCGGGTCTGGTCGAGGTCGGCGCCGTAGTCGGTGCCGACGGCGACGTCGACGCGGCGCGTCGCATGGAAGCTGATGTTCTCGATCGTCGCCCCGAAGACCGAGCCGTTGGGCAGGATGATGCGCCGGTTGTCCGGCGTGTCCGCTGTCGTCGTGAACAGCCCGATCTCGTCGACCTTGCCGGTCACACCGGCCACCGAGACGACGTCACCGACCTTGAACGGCCGGAAGACGAGAAGCATGACGCCCGCGGCGAAGTTCGAGAGCGTGCCCTGGAAGGCGAGGCCGACGGCCAAACCTCCGGCGGCGATCAGCGCGGCGAAGCTCGCCGTCTGCACCCCGAACACCCCGAGGATGCCGAGGATCGCCATGATCAGAACGACCCAGCGGGCCATGTTGCTGAAAAAGCGCGTCAGCGTGAGATCGAAGTTCGCTTTCTTGAGCCCGCGCTCGACGAGGCGCCGCACCCAGCCCGCCACGATCCAGGCCAGTAGCAGAAGAACGAGGGCACCGATCGCCTTGATCGCGTACGGCGTGAACATCTCGATCCACTCGTTGGTCTTGTCTCCCCACAGGTCCATCGCACCGTCTCCTCTTTCGATGTCGCCGGCGCACGACGAGGGCCGGCCTTCACGAGTCATGGACTCCGTATAGGGGCGGTTGGTCACATCCCGGTGAAAAAAACTTGAACCCCAGCTCCACTTTGACTGGCCAGATAATGCCAGAATCCTGACCCTGAGACACGCGAGTCCTGACCAGGGGTCACGTGACTTTTTGGCGGCGCGCCAGGTCCAAGAGGGGTGAGGCCAGAGGACCGGCGCGCGGGTGCTGGAGGGAGTGGGGTGTCCGCAAGGCGGGACAGTTCGGACGAGGAGCTCGTCTCGCGTGTACGCGAGGCGGCCACCGGTGACGTCCGCGCCTTCGACGAGCTCGTCGAGCGACACTCCTCACGCGTGCTCGCGAACTGCCGGCACTTGAGCCGGAGCGCATCGGACGCGGAGGACCTGGCCCAGGAGGTGTTCGTGAAGGCCTTCTTCGGGCTGGGCAGCTTCGAAGGACGCTCGACGTTCAAGACGTGGATCCACCGGATCAAGGTCAACCACTGCCTGAA
>NPIG01000929.1_pt1 | contig 18199 bp, 15 predicted proteins | sample 8637441 | NCBI WGS metagenome assembly NPIG01 (sample SAMN07420675, study PRJNA396082) | bioreactor metagenome | isolation source: sample BR6 brine-fed electro-methanogenic bioreactor BR | place: Japan: Kochi | collected 2016-06-14 | reverse complement strand
CGGCGGGGTTGTTGATGTCGGTCACGAGAAACCGTTCCACACCTTCTCCAAGCCGGGGCGCGCTCATGCGGCCGGCCAGCGGGACATCAAAACGCCACTCCCGGTCGGCCGCTTCGCGCGCGCGCTGTGCGACTTCGGGGCCCATCAAGCCGGCGTTCACGCCCCATTCCAGCGCTTTCGCCTGGATATTCTGCTGCAATGGGGACGTGGACATCCCCATTGATAGCATGATGCCCTGCTGGTTGACTTCGGCGGGCAGTGCCCAGCCGATATACGAGTAAGGCACTGCGCCGGTCACTTCACACGGCTGCACGATGCCGTCGCCTGTGAGCACGGCACCCCCGCGCGTCTCGACGTAGTCGCGCATGCCGGCGGGGCTGTTGTTGGGGCGCTGGTCCCACAGTTCGAGCGGGGTTCCGGGTTCGAGAGTGCTCGGGCAGACAAGCACACCAAGATCAGCCAGGTACTCCGGGTAGACACGTTCGATGTCGGCCATCTGGTCCCAGATTACTGGGGCGCCGTCGCAGTACGTGGCGCGGATTGGGGGCAGTTTCTCCGACGCGTCCTCGCCGGCATACATCTTGAACACGAGCCCCATCTGCTTCAGATTGCCCTGACAGCTGGCCCTGCGCGCCGCCTCGCGTGCGCGCCCGAGGACGGGCAACAGCACCGCGGCAAGAATGCCGATGATGGCAATGACCACCAGCAGTTCGATGAGCGTGAATCCGGGCTTGCCCGTTCGCATGGCACAGTCCTCCCGTAGCATGGTTGGTACTGGTTACCGGAAGCCGCGCCGGGCATCTTTCACTACCCCGCCCGACCGGCGTTACAACGTCCACCGGTACAACGCAAAGAACAAGATTGTGCGGCGCGTCATTCCCCGGGCACGGCAGGCTGGACAGCCGCGCTTACGCAAGCCCAACGCAGAACCCGTCTTCCGTGCCCGAATCCGGGCAAGGATGGTAGCCGCCGCTATTGTACAACTGGACGAGCCGCAGCAGCTCCGAGAGCCGGATGACCCAGTCGCGTGGCGCGTAGTCGGCATCGTGGGGCAGACAGTTCAGCGTGCCGCCGGGGCCCGGCGCGTAGCCATCCTCCGTGACTTCCGCGTCCGCACAGTGAAGCCCCCCGCTGTTGTAGAACTGCACGACGCGGAGTAGCTCCGACAGGCTGATTTGTGAATCCCCGTCCGTGTCGGCGGTGTGTGCGGCGGGTTGCTCGCCGAGCGGAAAATGCAGGGCTGTGCTCCGGTGTCCTGCGTCATCCTCGGCGGCCAGGTGCAGCCAATAGGTGCGTCCCTTCTGCGGCAATTGCACGCGCACGGCCGGTCCGGTGGCGAGCGCATCGTCCGGCCCCGGCACGGTATCGGGCACGCTATCGACGCGGTAGCGGAAACCGGCAAGATTCGAGCCGGCCAGGGTGTGCGGGCCGAAACCCATGGCGCCGATATAGCTGCCCACCGCCCACAACCGGTTTTCGAAGGCGAGCGCCGTGTGTCCGGAGCTGGGGAGAAAGGGCGCGTGCGCGGTTTCTTCGCGCCAGGTGACGCCGTCCGCGGTCGACCACACATCGTCCAAGTCATTACTGTAAAACGCGGAGGCGCGCCCGATACCGGGGTAGCCCGCGCGCCCCCCCACCACCCACAGCCGGTCTTCATAGACCGCGACGGCGTGGTCCCACCGTCCGGTCCACGGCGCGTCAGGCGCGGCTTCCCAAGCCTGTCCGTCTTCGGTGTACCAGACATCGTTAAAGCCAGGGCCATACCGGCCGCCGAGCACCCACAGTTTATCTCTGAACACGGCGGCCCTGTGCCCGACCCGCGGCCCCCATTCCGCGGCCGGGGTGGCTTGTGTCCACGCGGCGCCGTCTTCCGACCACCACACATCATTGAGGCTAGTCCAGAACTGCGAACCGCCGAGCACCCACAATCTGCCGTCATATGCTGCCGACGCGTGGCGAAAGCGCGGCCCCCACGGCGTTTCCGCCGCCACTTCGGCCCATGTTCCACCGGCGTGTTTCCACACATCGCCTACTTCGCCGAAGGCCGTGTTGCCCCCCAGCACATACACTGCGCCGCCGAGCACCTCCGCTGTGTGGTTGAAGCGGAAAGACCAGGGCACGGTGGTGAAACGCGGCAGCCAGTCAATCCCGTTTGTGGAGGCATAGGCACGCGGGGGCGCATCGTAGCGAAAGAGGTAATAGGGGTCAGTCGAGCCGTCGAGGAGCCATAGGGCATGTTCGAGGGCGACAGTCGCGTGGGCGAGGCGCATATGCCAGTCGGGTGTCCCGGCCGTCCGCGTCCACTCCGCGCCATCTCGCGAATTCCACACGCCGCCGTCCACGGAGGTAGGTATTTCGGACGTGCCTCCCACCATCCAGAGGTGGCCGTCCCAGGCAGTCAACGCGCCCGCGCGCACCGTCCCCCAGGGCCCCGGACCGTGCGACTGCCAGCCCCCGCCATCGGGCGAAGACCACAGCGCGCCGTTGTCGTCGAGCAGCCAAAGGCGGCCGTCGGCCGCGTCCAAGCCCGCCGGATTGGACCAGAGTTCGATGTTGTCCGCGAGCGTTTGCCAGGTTGCGCCGTCGGCTGAGCGCCAGAATCCGCTCGAGGTGACGGCGTACAGGGCGTTCTGGAATACGGCGGTCACCGGAGTTTCTAACCACTGCGCCTGCGCCACTGCCCGAGACCAGACGAGTCCGTCCGGAGAAGACCACACCTCCTGCGCGCCGCCGTTCTCAAGGAAGAGCCACAACAGCCCACCAAAATCAATGGCGGAAATATCACCGTCGCATTCCCACTGCGGTTCGGGCTGTTGCGTCCACGCAATGCCGTCCAAAGACGACCAGGCCTCGCCACCGGCGCCGAAGAGCCACAGCAACCCGTTGAATGCGGCTGCGGCGTGTTCCGCCATCGGGCAGTTCGTCTGCTCGGGCGACTGCCAGGTGACGCCGTCGGGACTCCAGGCGACCGGGCCCGCGGCCAGCGGTTCGTCGTATACGCCGTCATAGCCCCCGCCAAAAACCCACAGCCGGTCTCGATACGCCACCGCGCGATGGTCCGCACGCGGCAGCGCCAGCCCGGTCCAGCCGCGACGCTCGATTTCCGGGATGCACTTGACTTCAAACGCGGCGCCGCCTGCGACTGGCCCGGCATACGCGACATAGGGCGCTCGCGCTGTGACCCGGAACAGATAGTCGGTCTTCTCTACGGTGATTCCGTCGATATCGAGCGCCGCTACAGTGAACAGGAAACCGCCCGTTTCTGCCACTTCGAAGCCGGCGGCGGGCGACGTGGTTTCCAAGGTCTTTGGATAGGCGCCAACCGGCCCGGGCGCATCGAGCCAGTTGAGCGTGCAGTGGAACCGGGCGGCATCCGGCTGAAAATCAGGCCACACCGCCTCGAAACGGGTTCCGTAGTACCAGTGCCCCTGGCGCGGGTGCGTTGGGGAGACGATACTCTGGGCCTGGGCCGCCAGTATCAGGTGCCAGGCCAGCAGCGCCAGCACAGCGCCTCGTGTCCATTTGCACATTGCCTGTTCCTCACTTTACGCACCCCGGCCAGTATACAGGAGTACACCCGCCGATGCGCGGGTGTTCCCGCATCACCCCCCACATGGCGCCGACGGCAACGCCGCAAGGGGAAACATGCCGCGACAAAGTGACAACGGCATTCGAAGCGGCGGAGGACATTCCACACGCCGCCATTGAAGACTTCCGGGGTGATGTGGTCTGACTGCATGGAATGACCGGCTTTCCATGCATCGCCTTGGGGGCTTGTGAAGTGTCCGGGGTCAGAACTTGAAGACCATGGCGCGCTTTTCAAAATACCGCGCGATGGGATAGCAGAGCGCATAGATGATGAAGAAACCGGCGAACCCCCATCCCGGGCTTGGTTCACCCGTGAAATGAAAGAGAATCTTAGAGGAAACCACGCAGGCGCCGAGCAGAATGTACATGGCGATGGGGTTCATTCCGAAGGCGGAGAAGTGAGGGAAGCGGAGGCCCCGTATTTCGCAGAAGACATAGAAGAAGAGATAGATGAGAAAACTCGCGCCGGCGCAGGTGATGGAGTAGGGGGCGGTGGTTCCGTAGCGCGTGTAGGGCCATGTGTCCTTCAAGCCTGGCCATTCGAGTGTGAGCAGCCAGCCGGCCAGCACCAGGCCCACGCCCCACAGCAGGCAGCCGCGCACGACGGTGCGGTGGTCGCGCGTGGCGACCAGGTCGTAAGCGATGGTGCCCATGAGGAGCACGAAACCCCAGCTGAGCATGCCAAGCGGGCCGCCGTTGAGGCTTTTGTCGAAAGACATCAGCCAATCGCCGTAGCCAAGACGCATATAGGCGAACTGAAACAGGACGAGATAGGCCAGCGCGGCAGCGACGCGCGCGGTCTGGCCGCGGCGGATGAAGGGAAGGGAGATGAGCCCGCTCGTGCCGATATGGGTGAGGGCGTCCCAGAGATGGTCAATGTAGAGCAGAAACCCGAGCCCGGTAATGGCGCTGTAGCGGCGGAGCGCTTTGCGGCGCGCTTCGGCGGGGCTGGTGGCGGCGGCGCGGCGCAGCATGGACAGGCGGTAGCCGAAGCCGACGAGGAAGACGAATACCGGTGCGAACACCTCCGCGCCGGAAAGGCCGTAGCGGTGGTGTGTGACGAGCCAGGGCAACCATGCGAACTTGCCTGCGTAGTTGCCGAACATCATGAGCACGATGGTGAATCCGCGGCACTGGTCCACGGAGACGAAGCGGCCCATGGAAGTCGGTGAAGCGCCCGCCGTGGCGGAGATTCCGGGTGCGTGTGGCGATTGCGCTACCGCGTCTGCTTCCATTGATGCATTCTTTCCTGCCCCGGGCACCCAGCGCCGGTCAACGGCGCGCGACATGCCGGCCCGGACAGGACCGGCGAAGAACGGTTCGCCAAACCGCACCCACCCTGCCGGGCACATGGTACAGGGGCGGGCGCGCGCAAACAAGCGCCGGAAAACAGAGGTTCCCCCCGGCTTTCTTTCGTCCTGGACCGGTGTCGCCGAGCGCGGCGCGGATGCCTCGCACGCGGACGCGGCGCCCGGGGAGATTGAGTACGGAGGCGGGTTCGAGAGGGCACATGTCCGCATGCCCCGATTGGGCCTGTCCACGCGGAATGCCTCACGCAAGAGCCTTGGCGAGGATTCGGGATTGAACGTCTACCGGAACTTCTTCCCTTCGGGCATCTCCGGTTCGACCTGGGGCGGCATGGGCCTGCGGTTGGCATCGACCCATTGCCGCAATTCGGTCACGCGTTCGGGGTGTTCCGCGGCGATGTTATTCTGTTCTCCGGGGTCGTTGGCGAGGTCGTAAAGTTCCCAGGGCAGGTCCTCTCCCTGGCGCAAGAGTTTCCAGTCACCGTGGCGCACGGCCTGAATGAGCCCGGTGTACTTCTGTTTGCCCCAGTCGTAGGTGGGCCATTCCCAGTAGAGGTGGCGCGGTTGCATCTGGGCGCCGCTGCCGAGCAAGGCCGGGGCGACCGACATGCCGTCGATGTCCGCGGGCGCTTGAATCCCGGCCAGGGCACAGCAGGTGGGCAGCACATCGGGGAAGTACCAGGGCAAAGCGCTTTCGGTGCCGGCCGCGATGCGCCCCGGCCACCGCGCAACCATGGGCACGCGGATGCCACCCTCGTACATGTCCCGCTTGCGCCCGCGCAGCGGCCCGGAGGAGTCGAGTTCGCCCTCGAACCGGTACGAAGCGCCGTTGTCGGAACAGAAGAAGACGACGGTGTTGTCCGCGATGCCGCGTTCTTCGAGCAGGTCGAGCACCTGGCCCACCTGCCGGTCAATCATACCTGTCATCGCGGCGACCACGCGCGCCTTCCTTTCCCACGGCTTGTCCTTGTACTTGTGCCAGGCCGGGTCGTCCTCGGGGATGAAGTATTGGCCGTGCGGCGGGGTCCAGGGCGCATAGCAGAAGAACGACCGGTCCTTGTTGTTCCTGATGAAATCGCACGTGGCCTCGAAAATGGGGTACTGGCTGTAGGTCTCCCCCGGCGTTTTACGGTTGCCGGGCATGGCAACCTTGCTGCCATTGCGAACAAGGTATTCCGGGTAGTAGTCGTGGGCATGGATCTGGTGGTAGTAGCCGAAGAAGTCGTCGAAGCCGTGCTTTTCGGGCACGCCTTCGGTGTCGATGTCGCCGAGCCCCCATTTACCGAAGCCGCCCGTGGCGTAGCCCGCGTTCTTGAGCAACTGCGCGATGGTGACGGCGTCCTCGGGCAGGGGTATGCCGCCGGTGTTGCCGCGCACGGCGGCGTGGCCCATGTGGTAGCCGGTCATGAGCGTGCAGCGGGCGGGCGCGCAGACGGTGCAGCCCGAGTAAGCCTGCGTGAAGCGCATTCCCTCCTTCGCCATGCGGTCGATACACGGGGTTTCAATGGCGGTGGAACCGTAACATCCGAGGTCCGCGTAGCCGAGATCATCCACGATGATAAAGACGATGTTGGGCGGGCGCTCCCGGCGTTGAGCCCGCGCGTTGCGCATGGTCCACGGCGCGGCGACGCCGGCCATACCCGCTGCTTTCAGAAACTCACGTCGATGCATGGCGTGCTCCTGTCTTTCTGCGTCATCGTAGCGCGGTGTTTCCGGTATGTCCACCTCGCAAGCGCGGGACTTGACACGGGCGCGCGCGTTGCCTATCTTGAGCGTTTGATTTTCACCGACGGTGGGTGCCTGTCTTGTAACCGAATGGAAAGGGTGGGGCTTTGGAACACGAACATGATGCCGCCGCATTGGAGGCGCTGGACAAGCTGTACGAGTTCGAACGGGAGCCGGTGAACGAGCAGAACCTGCAGCCTGGCCGCTATTTCGCGGGCCTGTTCGCGGGCGAGCACGTGGCGGGCACCGAGTTCACCATCGGCGCGCTGTTCGTNNNGACCTGGACGTTTATCTGCGCGCCCATCGCGGTGCGCACCCGCCTGACGCTGTACTGGTACCTGCGCAAGGTCGCCGGCCCCGGCACCACCCTCATCTACAACGTGTGGAATGCATTCCTGTTCTGTATCCTTGCGGGCTGCATGATCACGGTGTCGGCGTCCGCGGTGCGCATTCCCTTTGGCATCCCGCCGAACACCGAATGGTATCCCACCGACTTCCGGTTCGTGCTCGTGGTGCTGTGCGTGGGCGCCGTGGTGGTGCTGCTGGCGATTCTCGGTTTCAAGCGGCTGGCGCAGTTCGCCTCGGTGTGCTCGCCCTGGATGGCGATCATGTTCCTTGCGGGCGGTGTGGTGATGCTGCCCTGGCTCGCGGCCCAGAAGCTTGGCCACGACATCACCGGCTGGAACGACTACTACCAACTCGCAAAGGACTACATATGGATTGGCGTGCGGCCGGACGGCTCGGCGAAAGCGAGTTTCTGGGAGGTGGCGGCCTTCGCCTGGGTGTGCAATCTGGCCATGCACGGCGGCCTTTCCGATATGGCCTTGTTCCGCTACGCCAAGAGCCACTGGTACGGGCTCTATTCGGCCTTCGGCATGTTCATCGGCCACTACCTGGCCTGGATCTTTGCGGGGATGATGGGCGCGATCACCGTGCTCATGCTGCGGGAGGGCGCGACGAACCTGCTGCCCGAGACGCTGCACGCGCTGACCAACCCCGACGCCACCATCGGTGACATCGACCCGGGCGCCATGGCCTGGACGGCCCTCGGCGTGAGCGGCATTCTCGCCGTGGTGATTGCCGGGTGGACCACGTCGAATCCGACCTTGTACCGCGCGGGGCTCGCCATGCAGGCGGTGACTCCCGGCTGGCCGCGCTGGGCGGTGACCGCGGCCGTCGGCGCGATTACGACCGTTGTGGCGTGTTTCCCCTTCGTGTTCACCAAATTGCTGGATTTTGTCGGGTTGTACGGCCTGCTACTGGTGCCGGTCGGGTCCATCGTGTTTACCGAACACTGGATTTTCCCGCGCATAGGATTCACGCAATTGTGGGCCGAAAAGAAAGGCGTGGTCATCAGTTGGCCGGCCCTGGTCAGCTGGTTCGCGGGACTCGGCTTCGCGCTCGCGCTTAACTACGGGCTCGGCGTCAGCTTGTTCTACCTGTTCCTGCCCACTTGGTTCGTGGCCATGATTCTGTACATCGTGCTTGCATCGTTTATGGGCGCGCGCGACAGCTACCCCGAGGCGGCGGACACCGAAGTGAAGACAGCGCCGAGTGCGACGACCGCGGCCCCCGCCGAGGCCACCCTCCCCGCGCCCAAGGGCGACCCGGTGCTGTGGGTGGCGCGCGTGGTGGCGCTGGCCGCGCTGGCAACGTGCCTCATCTGGCCGCTCTGGATCTATTTCCAGGGGGGTGCCGGGTTCGACGGGCGCTTCGCAACTTTCCGGACCTGGCTCATCGCGCCGACACTGGTCTACTTCGTGTTCGGCACGCTGTGGGCTGTCCGCCGCGACCGCGCAAGCTGAGTGTTTCTTTCACGCAAAGGCGCTAAAACGTTGGAGAAACAGGGCCGGGAACTGCTTTGGTGCAGGCGCCTTACCGTGGGCGCAGGTGTGCCTTCGCGCGAGAACCGTCCCCCCCGCCTTGGCGTCAAGTGTCACATACGGAACTTGTCGCCGAGGTAGATTTTTCTCGCGGTGCGGTTTTCGGCGATTTCGGAGGGGGATCCTGACACGATCACCCGGCCTTCGCTGATGATGTAGGCCCGGTCGGTGATCTCAAGCGTGTCGCGCACGTTGTGGTCGGTAATCAGCACGCCAATGCCCTTGGCCTTGAGCTGGGCCACGGTGTCCTGCAGGTCGGCGACGGCGATGGGGTCTATACCGGCGAAGGGCTCGTCGAGCAGGAAGATTTTCGGTTTCGTCACCAGCGCGCGGGCAATTTCCGTGCGCCGGCGTTCACCGCCCGACAGGGTGTAAGCGGGACTCTCGGCCACGTGCGCGACGCCCATTTCCTTGAGCATGGCTTCGGCCCGCTGTTCGCGCTCGGCGCGGCCGAGCCCCTGGTATTCGAGCACGGCGAGCAGGTTCTGGCGCACGGTAAGCTGGCGGAAGACGGATGGTTCCTGGGCCAGGTAGGCCATGCCCGCGCGGGCCCGCTTGAACATGGGGAGCCGGGTCACGTCGCCGCCCTGGAAGAAGATGCGGCCCTTGTCCGGCTTCAACAGTCCGACGATCATGCTGAAGGTCGTGGTTTTGCCGGCGCCGTTGGGGCCGAGCAGGCCCACAATCTCGCCCGGTTCGAGGCTGATGCAGACGTCGGACACGACCACACGCTTCTTGAACGCCTTGACCAGGCCTTCGGTGTGCAGAAGGGGTTCCTTGCCCGAGTTCGTGTGCGCCTCGATCGCCATGCCTTTACTCCGTGATATACCCGGGATACGCCGCCTGCAGCAGCAGCCGGTTGAGGCGGGTCTGCTCCTTCTGGGTGAGCACGTCTTTGGCCAGCAACGCCTGCGCCTCGTCCCCAAGGGCCACACCTTCCCAGGCGGCTTCGTCATAAAGGCCGGGCGCCTTGATGACACTGTTGATGGCCTTGACGAGCCGGCCTTTTTCCTGCACCAGCGCATCGGTGGCGACGCCCAGCAGGATGTTTCGCGTTTCTTCGCCCAGTTGCGCGCCCACCTGCCTGCCCGGTGACGGCGCGTCGGCGCGCATCTGCGTTTTCAAGGTATCGATGAGCCCGGTCCAGTCGCTGACGTCGCCCTCCGTCAGCAGCGACGGGTCGGCGGACCCGCCTCCCGCGCCGCGCAGCGGCACCTGGGCGGCCGACATGTCCATGATTTCCATGGTGTTCTTGTTGAAGTTGATGACCATCTTGCTGCCCCGCACGCCCTTGGCGGTTTCGCTGTTCATGACGGGGTCGCCGGTGAAGACGAGTTCACCGGTGTCGAAATCCCAGACGCCCTTTTCGGCGGTGAGCTGGCCCTGCGGGTGGTCGACCTCAACACCGCCCTCCATGACAATCTGGCTCGGGCGTTCGGCGCCTTCCGCCCAGGTGAAGCGCATGGTGTGCGCGCGAATCGGCAAGGGGTCATCCGGGTTGCCGGTGGACAGCAGCGAAATGCGCACACCGTCGGTCATCTCGCGGATAGCCATCGATTCACCGAAACTGCCTATGAACCGGCCGACGCGTTCGATACGCATCGCGTCGTAGCCGCCGGTTGCGTCGGGCGTTTGCTGCGCGACGCAGACCGCGCACCAGCCCGCCAGCCAAGCCGCCGCCATGAGGCGCTTCATGATGTATTCCTCCCAAAATGGACGATGCCAGTCACGTCGGTGAGTTCAAATTCACGCGTTTCCGGGTGCACGCGCAGGCTTGAAGCCCGCAGGTCAAGCGCCGGCGAGGTCACCGTGAGCGGAGCCTCCGAATAGGCGAGCCCGCCTTCTTCGGTGGCGTCGGGATTCTCCCAGTGCACATCGGCGAGGTGCATGGTCATGTTGCCCATTTGCGCGACAACCGTGCCGCTCAGATAGGCGCTCTGCCCCTCGACCATCCGGCCGCGCTCCGCCGTAAACACAATCACTTTCTCGTTTTGCGCATCACCATATACCACGGCGCGCGCCTCCCGGAAGGCGTGCACGTCGTCTTCTTCACCGGTCAGCTCGTAATGCTCGGCGTGCACCCAAAAGGTCGGGTTCTCCATTCGCCCCTGGGTCGGGCCCGCCTTGTGCAGGTACAGGTCCACCCCGCTCATGGTCATCACCTCGGGGGCGGGGTCCGGCTCCGCTTCGGGCGGCGGGGCCGGGTGCGAGCATCCCTGCGCGGCCAGCAGGCAGAGAAGCGCCGCCGGCATGGCTGCAAGCGCAATCGCCCTCATGCGCCGGGCCTCATGTTCTTCTCGTATACCACCCGCAACCCTTTCAGGGTCAACAGAGAATCGACCACATCGATTCGGCTGGCGGCCTGCGCGATGGTTTTTGCGAGGCCACCCGTGGCGACGGTGGTCGGTTTTTCGCCCATTTCCTCGCTCATGCGGCGCACCAGTCCGTCCACAAGATCCGCGTAGCCGTAGGTGAGGCCGGCGCGGATGTTGGCGACGGTGTCCTTGCCGATGACCCTGGCGGGCGTCACGATTTCGACGCGGGGCAGTTTCGCGCAATGCTCGAACAGTGCGTCGGCGCTCAGTTGCACCCCCGGCACGATAACGCCGCCCTGCCACTCGCCGCGCGCGCTGACGGCGTCGAAGGTAGTGGCGGTGCCGAAATCAATGACAATCAGCGGCCCGTCGTATTCGGCCAGCGCACCTACCGCGTTCACGATGCGGTCGGCGCCCACTTCCTTGGGGTTATCGCACTGGAGCACGAGTCCGGTCTTGATACCGGGGCCGACCATGAGCGGCTGCAGCCCGAAAGCGTCTTCACTGACCTGCTGCAGCGCCTGGTTGAGTTGCGGCACCACGCTCGACACGCAGCACCCGGTAATCTGCCTGGGCTCCAGGCCGATGCCCTGCATCAGCATGGTGAGCAGAATGTGCAGTTCGTCGCCGGTGCGGTAGTTTGCGGTCACCACGCGCCAGCGCCCGCGGATCTCCGTGCCCTCGAACAGGCCCAGCACCATATGGGAATTGCCTACATCGGCCACAAGTAACATGTGCAGTCTCAGGCTCCGTCCAGAATTTCAAGTTCTCCGGCGAGCATACGCTGCCGGCCGCCCGGGCCCTGAATCAGCAGCGCGCCATCGGCGTCCGCCGCCACCACCCGGCCAAATCCAGTGCCGCAGCGCACCACACGGCCGACAATCCTGCAGTGCTTCAGCCATTCGCAACGCATCGCCTCATATCCGCCGCCGCGCAGTTCGAGCACCCGCGTGTCCAGCCGTTCCAATACGCCGCGCAGCAGTCGCACCCGGTCCCATGGGTGGCCGGTCACGCTTTCGAGCGAACCCGCCGCATGCCGAATGACGGCCGGAAAATCCGCCAGACTGTGATGCACGTTCAACCCAACGCCCAATGCGCTCCAGCCGTCGCGCTCTTCGACGAGAATGCCGCATACCTTGCGCCCGTTGCAAAGCACGTCATTGGGCCACTTGATCTCGACCATCGTGTGGGCGGCCGCATCGGGGCGCATTCCCGCCGCAATGGCATCGCGCACGGCGAGCGCGGCCGCGAAGACCAGCCCGCGGCCCGGCCCTTTCAAGGCAACCGAGAACCACAGGCCAAGCCCCGGGGCGCTGTGCCAGGCATTGCCGTGCCGGCCGCGGCCGGCACATTGCCGGTCCGCGACAAAGACCGCACCGTCGCGCCGCCGGTATTCCTCCGGGTCCAGCGCGTAGTCGTTGGTCGAGGCGACTTCGTCGAGCACAACGAGCCGCCCGCCCACCAGGCGGGTGCGCAATGCGGGCGCGACCAGCCTGGAAATGGATGCGAGGTCAGACATTTTCAATAATGAGCGACATGTCGACGGCGGGCGCCGAATGGGTCAATGCACCCACCGAAACCACGTCTACCCCCGTTTCCGCCATGGCCCGTACCCGGTCCAGCGAGGCGTTTCCGCTTGCCTCGAGCAGCACCTTTCGGCCGCCCGTGCGCCGTTTCGCCTCGCGCATCGACTCCAGGTCGAGGTTGTCCAGCATAATGACATCGGCGCCCGCGTCGAGCGCTTCATCAAATTCTTCGAGGGTGCGCACCTCAATGCCTATGCGCATAAGATGGTGCGTGCCTTCCGAGGCCTTTGCGATGGCCGTGCGCACGCCGCCGGCGGCGGTAATATGGTTTTCCTTGATAAGAATGCCGTTGAACAGGGTGTGCCGGTGGTTGAAGCCGCCGCCATGGACCACGGCCGCCTTTTCGAGCTGCCGCATCAGCGGCGTGGTCTTGCGCGTGTCGCATACGCGGCAGCGCATGCCTTCGAGTTTGCTGACAAACTTGTTCGTGAGCGTTGCCACACCCGACAGGTGCTGTATGAAATTCATCGCAGTCCGTTCGGCGGTAAGCACTTCGCGCGTGTTGGCGGTGAAATCGGCCAAGAGGTCGCCTTCCTTGAAGGCGTGGCCGTCTTCACAGGCGCCCCAGTCATCGACTTCGGCGCCAATCACCGTGAAAGTCATATAGAAAGGCTTGATCCCACTCAGAATACCGTCCTGTTTCGCGTACAGCCGTGCTTCACACCGCTGGCCCTTCGGGACCGTGTTATTCGTCGTGAGGTCCTCCTGCCCGATGTCCTCTTCGAGCGCTTTACGGATCAATTCTTCCAGATAGCGTTGCATGCAGGGGCTCCTCCCGTATAAGGTGAAAAATGGTAGCATAATCCCGTGGATCAATGCGACAGAAGGCCAGCGCCGGCTGTCGTGGAGGAACTCCCATGGAACTTCGGCAACTCGGCCGCACGCAACTCAGCGTGACCCCCATCGGTATTGGCTGCTGGCAGTTCAGCAACCGCAAGAACCTCGCCGGCCTGTTCTGGCCGACGCTGGACGACCTGCCCTACAAGGAAATCATCCAGGCGGCGCTCGACGGGGGCGTGAACTGGTTTGACACCGCGGAAATGTACGGGAAAGGCGCCTCCGAGCAGGCGCTCGCCGAAGGGCTTCAGGCGGCGGGCAGGGCGCCGGGCGACGCCGTGGTCGCCACCAAGTGGAACCCCATCTTCCGTTTCGCGGGCAATATGCGGAAGACCGTGCGCGAGCGCATCCGCCGCCTTGAGCCCTATCCCATCGGACTGTACCAGGTGCACTCTCCGGTCGCGCTTTCTCCCATTGCCTCGCAGATGAAGGTGCTGGCCGAATTGATCGATTACAACGAAATCCAGGCGGCGGGCGTAAGCAACTTCAGCGAAGACCAGATGCGCCGCGCCCATGCTGCGCTGGCTGAGCGCGGGCATCCACTGGCCGCCAACCAGGTGGAATACAACCTGCTCAACCGGAAGATCGAGCGCAACGGCGTGCTGGACGCGGCCAGGGAACTCGGCATCAGCATCATTGCGTATTCTCCGCTGGCCATGGGCCTGCTCAGCGGCAAGTTCCACGACGACCCGGGCATCATCAAGTCGCGGCCGCTGGTGCGCCGGTTGACCTCGGGTCTGCGGGGCTCGACGCTGAAGAAGACGCAGCCGGTCATCGACACGCTCAAGGAGGTGGCTGAACACCACGGCACCACCCCCGCCCAGGTGGCCCTGAACTGGCTCGTCCATTTCCATGGCGAGACCGTTGTGGCCATCCCCGGCGCCACCAAGGTCCGGCACGCCGAAGACAACGTGAAGGCGCTCGGTTTCACGCTCAGCCAGGAAGAATTGCACTGGCTGGACACCGTCTCCCAAACGCTTATGGAATAACCGGTTGCGCGTCTTGGGCGGCAGGAATTCGGCGGCCGTTTTCTGGCATGTGCCCAAGCCGCGGCAACGGCGTGAATCCCATTTCGCGCTCTGGTTCAACCGCAATGGGGTTCCGTGTGTCACAGGGCATCGTGCGCTTTGGAGCGGCAACAGACCCGGTTCATACATTGCGCCTCAGAGGCCGGCCACTTTCTCGACGAGCTTGCGGGTGAGGGCCTCCGCCTTGCGCAGTTGCTCATGCTGCACCATGATGCGCACGACCGGCTCGGTGCCGGAGGGACGGATGACGATGCGGCCGGTACCGTTCAACTCGTTGGCAAATTCCTCGGCGAGCGCGTCAAGGAGTTCCTGCCCGGGCCGCTTCCGGCCGTTGAGCGGCACCTTGTCGTGGCATTCGGGCATTTCCTGGTAGATTTGCCCGAGCACGGACAGGGGCTGGTCGCGGCGAATCATAATGGCCAGCACCTGGAGCGCGGCGATCATGGCGTCGCCGGTAACGTTGTATTCGAGCATCACGAGGTGGCCCGAGGGTTCGCCGCCGACGGTGAGCCCGTGCTGGCGCATGGCCTCGACCACGTAGCGGTCGCCCACATTGGAGCGCACCACCTTGCCGCCGAGCGTCGCCAGGGCCTTTTCGAGCCCGCCGTTCGCCATGATGGTCGCGGCCAGCGTTTTCTCGGGCAGTTCATCGCGCTCAAGCCGGTCGGCCCCGATGATGGCCAGCAGGGCGTTCCCCTCGAGCAGGCGGCCGTTCTCGTCGGCCATGGCGAGCCGGTCGCCGTCACCGTCGAAAGCAATCCCGAGGTCCGCCTTCTCGCGGATGACCGTGGCCCGCATTTCCTCCGGGGAAACGGCGCCGAGTTCGTCGTTGATATTGAGGCCGTTGGGCCGGTTGCCGATGGGGATGACCTCGGCGCCCAGTTCGGCAAAGGTGTCGGGGCCGACGCGGTAGGTGGCGCCGTTGGCGCAGTCGACCACGATCCGGAGGCCGTCGAGGCGCATGCCCTTGGGGAAGGTGGCCTTCACGAATTCGATGTAACGGCCCACCGCGTCGTCGATGCGCTTTGCCGTGCCGACCCGTTCGCCCGTGGGCCGCGCGCTGTCCAGTTCGCCCGACTTGATGAGGCGCTCAATTTCGTCCTCCACCTCGTCGGCGATCTTGTACCCGTCGCGCCCGAAAATCTTGATGCCGTTGTCGGCGAAGCTGTTGTGCGAGGCGCTGATCATGATGGCGCCGTCACAGCGTAGGCTGCGCATAATGTACGAGACGCCGGGTGTCGGCAGCGGGCCCGTGAGCAACACGCGCACGCCCATAGAGCACAGCCCGGCGGTCAGCGCGTTTTCGAGCATGTAGCAGGAGCGGCGCGTGTCCTTGCCAATGAGGATGGTATGCGGCCGTTCCTCGCGCTGAAACAGCGCCCCCGTGGCCCGCCCCACCTGCAGCGCCAGTTCCGCTGTCATGGGGTAAATGTTGGCGAGCCCCCGAATTCCATCTGTGCCGAAAAGGCGGTCCACCATGGCTGCCTATCTCCCGTATACGACCGCATCGCTCATGCGCGCGACACGCGCCATCACCTTCACATCGTGCACCCGCACCGCGCTGGCGCCATTCGCAATGGCCAGGGCGACGGTTGCCGCCGTGCCCTCCATGCGCTGGTCCACTGGCGACTTGAGCACAGTTCCAATCGTACTCTTGTTTGACGTTCCAATCAATACCGGCACGCCGAATTGCGTGAATTCGCGCAGCCGCCGCAGTATTTCGAGGTTGTGGTCCGGTGTTTTCCCGAAGCCGAAACCCGGGTCGAGCCAGACACGGCCGATGTCGATGCCGGCTTCCGTAGCGGTTTCGAGCCGTTCCTCGAAGAATGCGCAGATATCGGACACCACGTCCTCGTAGCGCGGGGTGTGCTGCATGGTTTCCGGCGTGCCGAGCATGTGCATCATCACGCAGGCGCATCCGGATTCCGCGAGCACCGCCGCCATCTCCGGGTCGGCGCGCATGGCCGTGATGTCGTTGACCATGGCCGCGCCCGCTTCGAGCGCGCGCCGGGCCGTCTCCGCGCGGTAGGTGTCCACCGAGATGGTGGCCGCCACGCGCCCCTGCACGGCGTCGAGCACGGGAAGGAGCCGGCGCAGTTCCTCATCGAGGCCGATGGGTTCGGCGCCGGGCCGCGAGGATTCCGCGCCCACATCGACGTAGTCCGCGCCGTCGCGCTCCAGTTCGACGGCACGCGCTGCGGCTGCTTCGACGCCGGCATACCGCCCGCCGTCGTAGAAAGAATCGGGTGTGACATTGAGCACACCCATAATGCTGGTCTGTCGCATGTGCGGTGCCTTGGCTCCATATTCAGCCGGAAGTCCACCCGGATACTTCGCAAGCTCGCAAGGGCAACGTACCGAAAGCCTGCCGACCTATGCATTTGAACCAATTCACCCGGGAAGTCTTCCGTAACAGCTTATGAAATGTCCTTCGTGGTGTTGAATGCCAGTGTCGCTTTGTCGCAGCGCATTTCACCTTGTGGTGTTGCCGCCGGTGAAATGCGGTGGCTAAGTGCCCGGGGAGATGCTGTTGCCGCCGCTAAGCCGGGAGTACAGCGCTGAGAGCCTGTTCATGGCCGTCACGGTGGACTCGTCCCAGCTAGGGTCTTCGTCGAGGCTTTTGTACCAGCCCCGGAGCGTGCCGAGCGGCACCAGAGGCCGGACAAAGCGAATGCTGTCATCGGCGGCATTCAGTTCGCGCAACTCGCCCGTCTGCACGTATGCCTTTGCGTGCTCGAGCATTTCCCGCCGCCGGTTATCGACATAGCCCCCGAGAAGCAGGGCGATGACGAGCAGTGCGCCTGCACCTGAATATCCCCACTTGCGCCACATCCCGGACCTACTCCTGTCTCCGTATGCTCAGGTTTCGTTCTGTCCCCCGGCACGCGGCCGGTCTTCGCCGCATGCCCCCGTCCGCCCTGTATGTCGTTCAGGCGGTTCCGGGCACAATGTCGCCCGGAGGCAGGTCCCCGGTTTCGTCGTCTTCGTCGTGCGCTCTGGCCGGGGCCACCGGCTCGACCGCAATGGGCCGGCCGCGCGGCGGCTCGTCCACCACCTTGACCGGAAGCAGGTTTTGGCCGCCGACATTGCGGATGACCTCGTCGATCTCGCCCGCCTCCAGCACTTCCTTTTCGTTCAGCGCTTCGGCCAAAGCGATCAGCACTTCCCGGTTTTCCTCGAGGATTTTCTTGGCGTCGCCGTAGGCGCGTTCCAGGATGCGGTGCACCTCGCGGTCCACGGCGGACGCGGTCTCTTCACTGAAATCGCGGGTGCGTGTGAGGTCACGGCCCAGGAACACCTCATCGTTGGCACCGAAACTTATGGGGCCGAGGTCGCTCATCCCCCACTCGCAGACCATCTTGTGGGCGAGTTCGGTAGCGCGCTTGAGGTCATTGGCGGCCCCGCTGTTGAATTGGCCGTACATGACATCTTCGGCCGCGCGTCCACCCATGATATAGCGTAGCGTGGCGGCGCAGTAGTCCCGCGATATGCTGTAGCGATCCTCTTCGGGCAGGGAACTGGTGACGCCGAGGGCCTGCCCGCGCGGGATAATCGTCACCTTGTGCACCGGGTCGGCGTGCGGCAGCAGTCGGCCCACGAGCGTGTGCCCGGCCTCATGATAGGCTGTGGCGAGTTTGTCCTTCGGGCTGAGCACGAGGCTGCGCCGGGCGGGGCCCATGAGCACACGGTCCTTCGCATCCTCAAAGTCGAGCATGCCGACCGATTCCTGGTTACGGCGCGCCGCGAGCAACGCGGCTTCATTCACCATATTGGCCAGGTCGGCGCCGGAGAACCCGGGGGTGCCCCGTGCGAGCACGGTGGTATCGACCGACTCGTCGACGGGCACCTTCTGGTTCTTGATGTGGATGCCGAGGATGGCGGTGCGGCCCTTGATGTCGGGGTTGCCTACCACCACCTGGCGGTCGAAAC